>Ga0194131_10001277_pt1 | contig 43276 bp, 46 predicted proteins | sample TA2KigO120mmetaG_FD_148631 | JGI IMG/M metagenome (GOLD analysis project Ga0194131, IMG submission 148631) | Freshwater microbial communities from Lake Tanganyika, Tanzania - TA2015053 Kigoma Offshore 120m | ecosystem: Environmental > Aquatic > Freshwater > Lake | place: Tanzania: Lake...
TCGCTCACCCCTCGCCCGAGCCGGGCGACGCCCAACGCGAGCACCGCGATGAGCACGAGCGCCGCGATCGCGAGCACCGTCACCGAGCCGCGCTCGCGGGCACGCGACGCAGTCACCGCTCGACCCGCATCACGGCTCGGGCGTGCAGCGTCGGGTCGGGGAAGAGCGCGCCGACGAGCGGGAGATCGGTGCGCGACCGGTAGCGGACCTCGACGCTGATCGGCTCGCCCACGCGGGGCCGCGCGCCGACGGTCACGTCGGCGTGGCGGAGCACCCGGCGGGCCGCGGCCGTTGCCTTCCCGGGATCGGGTTCCACCGCCGCGGCCCGCGCCGCCTCCCGGGCCGCGTGCACGATCGCGACGTGGTCGCGCACGACCAGGCCCACCTGGAGGATCGCCATGAGGCCCAGGACGAAGAGCGGGAGCACGAGGGCGAGCTCGACCGTGGCCTGTCCCCGCTCGGGAGGACAGGCCACGGCCCAGCGCGGGCCGGCTCGGTCCACGGCTAGCCGAGGACCTTGCCGAGCACGGTGTCGAACAGCTTGCTGATCGCGTGGCTCTTGGTGGCCCAGGTGATGAGCAGGGTGGCGACGGCCGCGGCGCCGAGGATCACGAGCGCGTACTCGGCCGTGGTCTGCCCGAGCTCGCCCGTGACCACCCGGGTGTGGCGGACCGCACGGCGCAGGGCCGCGAGGCAACGACAGAACATGTCTGCTCTCCTTCTCTCGGTCTGTGTCTCGGGGGAAGCGCGGGCGCTACAGGTGCGAGAGCGCCGCGAGGAGCGCCGGGACGACGGTGAGGAGGCCGAACGCCGGCAGCACGAGGAAAACGAGCGGGAAGAGCAGCTTCACCGGCAGCGCGCGGGCGCGCGCCTCCGCTCGCCGGCGCAGCTCGGCGCGAGCCTCGGCCGCGAGCCGCGCCAGCCCGGCCGCCGCCGGCACGCCCAGCTGCTCACTGGCGACCAGCACCGCGGCGACAGGCGCGAGCACCGGGGTGGCGGCGGCCAGGCGCTCGAGTGCGTCACCGAGCCGATCGCCGAGGCGGGTGGCCGCGAGGGCCTGGCCGAGCACTTGCGCCGCGTCGGGCGGTCCCCAGGCCACCGTCACCTCGAGCGCCCGTCGGGGCGGACATCCGGCCCGAACGGCGACGCCGAGCAGGTCGAGCACCAGCGGGACCTCGCGCGCGAGCGCCTGCTCGGTTCGGCGACGGCCGCGGGCCTGCCACCGGCCCGCGAGCACGACCCCGATCGCGCCCAGGCACGCCGGGCGCCGGAGCCCGGCGGGGGCAGGTGCCGGTGGTCTGGGAAGGCGGGTGGCCCGCGCCGCGACGGCGCGGTACCGAACCCGTCGCGCGAACGGCACCGCCACGAGCAGTCCCCACGCTGCGCCGAGCACGCTCGCGGCTCCGCTCATCGTTCGGCGCGCAGCATCGTGCGCATCCAGGCCGCACCGGCGACCTCGAGTGCGAGCCCGAGCACCAGGCACGCGCGTCCGATCCCGGTTCCCAGCAACACCCGCAGGGACTCCGGATCGGCCATCGCCGCGAGCAGCAGATAGCCGAGCGGCGCGAGCCCCACCACCACCGCGGAGACGCGCGCCTGGGCCGAAAGCGCGAGTGCTTCCCGGATGGCGCCGTCGCGCTCGCGCAGTGACGAGGCCAGGCCCTCGATCGCCTCCGCGCACGCCCCGCCCAGCTCGACCGCCAACGCGAGCGCGCCCGCGCCCGCGCGGACGCCGGGCACCGGACGGTCGACGGGCCAGCGGCCGAGCGCGGCGACCAGCCCGCTGCCCATCGCCACGCGGGCCCGCACGCGGCGCAGGTCGGCCGCGACCGGCCCCGATCCCCCGGCGAGCACCTCGACGGCCTCCCCCACCGTCCCTCCTGCCCGCAGGACGGCAGCCGTCCGGTCGAGGGCACCCGGCAGCTCGGCCGCGCTGCGCCGGTCGGCCCGGTCGCGGGCGAGTCGGAGCCACACCGGACCCGCGACCAGAACTGCGACCGCGGCCGGCAACGCCAGCCCCGGTGCGATCGCCGCGGTGAGCACCGCCGTCGCAAGAGCCGCAATCGCGAGCCGACCGACGGCGTCCTCCGGGCCCACGGCGAGGTCCGCCCGCGCCAGCGCGATCAGCAGGCGGGACCGAATCGGCGCGGGGATCCGCAGACGGCGTGGGTGCAGCGACCGGGCTCGCAGCGCGACGTCGGCGCGGCGCGCGTGTCGCGCGAGCAGCACGCTCACGAGCACGCCCACGGGGACCATCGACCAACCGCTCACGGCGTCCACGCCGCGACCTCCGATCGGCGGGGTGGGCGCAACGGGCTTCGACGCGCCTCGAGCCCGGATGCACCCCGCCCGAAGAGCTCGCGCACCGCGAACCCCGAGGGGTCGTCGCGAACCTCGGCGATCGCGGTGACGCGGCGGCTGCCGTCGTTCGACCGCTCGACCTGCACCACCGCGTCGAGCGCGACGGTGACCTGCTCGCGAATGGCCTCGTGGGGCAACCCGGTGCCACCGAGCAGCGCGAGCGTCGCGAGGCGCCGCAGCGCGTCGCGCGGACTGTTGGCATGGATGGTGGAAAGCGTCCCCTCGTGGCCGGTGTTGAGCGCCTGCAGGAGGTCGAACGCCTCGCCGCCGCGCACCTCCCCGACGACGATGCGATCGGGGCGCATCCGCAACGCGGCGCGCACGAGGTCGCGCACGCTCACTGCGCCGGCGCCCTCCGCGTTGGCCGGCCGCGCCTCGAGCCGGACCACGTGCGCGCCGGCAAGGCGCAGCTCGGCCGTCTCCTCGATCGTGAGCACGCGCTCGCCGGCGCCGATCGCGCCCGACAGCCCGTTGAGCAACGTGGTCTTGCCGGCCCCGGTGCCCCCCGAGACCATCAGGTTCCAGCCCGCGTCGACCGCCCAGCGCAAAAACCCGAGCGCGGTCGGGCCGACGCCGAACGCCTCGGCCGGGACCGGGCGAGCACCGAAGCGCCGGATCGTGAGGCAAGGCCCGTCGATCGCGAGCGGTGGGATCACGGCGTGGAGCCGGGACCCGTCGGGCAGGCGCGCGTCGACCATCGGCGAGGCCCGGTCGATCCGCAGGGCCAGCGGACCGAGGATGCGCTCGACCGCGCGGAGGATGCCGGAGGCGTCGAGCTCGAGCGGCACCGCTTCGAGCCGCCCGGCCCGTTCGACGAAGCACCGGCCGGGCCCGTTGACCATCACCTCCGTGACGGTCGGGTCGGCCAGCAGCGGCTCGAGGGGGCCGAGCCCCGTGACCTCGGCCGCGAGCTGGCGGACGAGATCGTCGTGCCTATCGACGGCGAGAAGCGGCTCCGCGGCGTGGAGCAACTCGCCGAGCCGACCGCGCAGCACCTCCGGTGACGCCGACGCGAGCTCCTCGATCGCGTCGGTGGCGACCAGCTCGGCGTGCACCCGGCGGCGAAGTGCGTGGTCGACGCCGGCGACCGCGCTCACGCGGCCGCTCCCCGCCGGGCCGGTCGGAGCCCGACCGCTCCGAGCGCGTCGTGCGCGGCGCGCGCGAGCGGCTCGGGAATCCGGTGCGGCATCGACCCCGCGTCGATCGTGCGCGCGACGCCCTCGCGCAGCGGCAGCCGGGCAACGACCGGTCGGCCGAGCACGTCGGTCACCTCCTTCGCGCCGAGCGACCGTCCGGGCTCGGTGACCAGCACGATGCCCGCAGCGCGTCCGATCAGCGGGAGCCGGGTGGCCCGGCGCAGCGCGAGATAGCACTCACGCAGGACCACGAGCGACGCGTCGGACACCTCGAGCAGAGCGCGCGCGGCCGGCACCTGCGCGAGCCCCGCGTCGACGATCGCGGGAACCGGGTTGTCGCGCAGGGCGACGCCGAGTGCGGCGCCGGCCTCCGCGGCCGCGACCGGCGCGAGGGTGCTGGGCACGGTGCCGAGCGCGAGCAGCGCGAGGCCCGGCGCGACCTCGACGGCCAGCCGGTCGAGGGCCTCGGTGGGCGCGGTGGGACCGGCCGCCAGCCAGTCGGCCACACCGGCGCTCGGCTCCGCGCCGAGACCGAGCAGCGCGGGTTGGTCGCCCGCGAGGTCGACAAGGCGCGCACCGGCGCGGCGGGCGAGGACGAGGGCGCACGCGGCGGCGACGGCGGAGGTGCCGGAGCCGCCCTTGGGGGACCAGATCGTGAGGAGCGGCAACGCTGCCTCCCTTCGGGCTGCGCCACAGGGCGCGAGGGACCAGGCCCGGGGAAGGGAGGGGGGAAGGACCGTCATGTTGCCGGGCGCGCCGCGCGCTGTCAAGACGCCGTAGTCTCGGACGCGTGACCGGTGCGACGGGCGCGGCGCGCGAAGCCGCCTTCTTCGATCTCGACAAGACGATCATCGCGAAGAGCTCGGTCCTCGCGTTCGGCAAGCCCTTCTACCGCGAGGGGCTCCTTTCGCGCCGTGCGATCGTGAAGAGCATCTACGCACAGATCGTCTTCATGCTCGTCGGGGCCGACGAGGCGAAGATGGAGAAGGTGCGCGAGTCGATGCTGTCGCTCACCCGGGGCTGGAACCAGCGCCACATCGCGGAGATCGTGCGCGAGACGCTCGACGAGGTGATCTCGCCGATCGTGTTCGCCGAGGCGCTCGAGCTCTTCGACGAGCACCACGCGGCTGGACGCAAGGTGGTGATCGTGTCGTCGTCACCGACCGAGGTGGTGGAGCCGCTCGGGGAGTACCTCGGCGCCGACGAGGTGATCGCCACCCGCGCGCGTATCGACGTCGACGGGAACTACACCGGCGAGCTCGAGTTCTACGCCTACGGGCCCCACAAGGCCGAGGCGGTGCGCGACGTGGCGACGCGCGAGGGGATCGACCTCGCGGCCTCGTACGCGTACTCCGACTCGATCACCGACCTGCCGATGCTCGAGGCCGTCGGGCATCCGGTCGCGGTGAACCCCGACAAGGACCTCGAACGCGACGCGACGGAGCGTGAATGGGAGGTGCGGCACTTCGCGCGGCCGGTACGCCTGCGCGACCGGGTCCCGGTTCCGCCGAAGGGGCCGACCATCGCCGTCGGCACTGCGCTCGCGGTGGGCAGTGCCGCCGCGGCGGCCTACGTGCTGTGGCGGCGCGCGACGCAGCGCACCGCCTGACGCCGGGTTGCTAGCCCTCGCGGACCTTGTAGGCGACGGCGGCGCCGATGGCGAGGACGAGCAGGAGCAGCAGGAGCTTCTTCACGGGTTGCCCTTTCGACGGAGTGGCCGGGGCCGAGCCTATCCGGCTGTGCGAGGCTGCCCGGTGGAGGTGAACGGGGCCTGGTGGCCCCCCTCGTCTTCAAAACGAGCGGGACGGGTGATCCCCGTCCGGTGGGTTCGATTCCTGCCACCTCCGCCGAACCTATCCGAACGCCGACGAGGGGAGCGACGATGGAGCAGCATCAGCTGGGACGGACGGGGCTGCGGGTCTCGGAGCTGTGTCTGGGGACGATGACGTTCGGGCGGGAGGCCGACGAGCGCACCAGCAAGGCGATCGTCGACCGATTCCTCGACGCGGGCGGCACGTTCCTGGACACCGCGAACGTGTACTCCCAGGGCGTCTCCGAGGAGATCACGGGCCGGGCGCTCGGCAAGCGCCGATCCGAAGTCGTGCTGGCAACCAAGGTGCGCTTCGGCATGGGCGACGGGCCGAACGACGTCGGGCTCTCACGCCGCAACATCCGCACGCAGGTCGAGGCGTCGCTGCGTCGCCTCGGCACCGACTGGATCGACCTCTACCAGGTGCACTGCTGGGACGCCCGCACGCCGCTCACCGAGACCCTCTCGACCCTCGACGCCCTCGTGGGCGAGGGCAAGGTCCGCTACCTCGGGGCGTCGAACTTCGCGGGCTGGCACCTTGCCAAGGCGCTCGGGCTCGCGGCGCAGCACGGCTGGGAGCCGTTCGTCTGCCTGCAGCCGGAGTACTCGCTCATCACCCGCGACGCGGAGCGCGAGCTCCTGCCGTTGTGCCGCAGCGAGGGGTTGGGCGTGATCCCGTGGAGCCCGCTCGCGGGCGGTGTGCTCACGGGCAAGTACACCAAGGACGAGGATTTCCCAGAAGGAACCCGCGGCGCGGAGACCGAGAACCCGATCACGTTCACGTACCGGCTCGACGACCGCGCGTGGCAGGTGGTCGAGGCGGTGAGGAGCGTCGCGGCGAAGACCGGGAAGTCGAACTCGCAGGTCGCGCTCAACTGGGTGGCCAACACCGACGGCGTCACCGCGCCAATCATCGGGGCCCGTAACCTCGACCAGCTCGAGGACAACCTCGCCGCCGTCGGCTGGCAGCTCGACGACGAGGACCGCAAGACGCTCATCTGGGCGAGCGCGTTCCGGATGGGCTACCCCTACGAGTTCATCCAGTTCGCCGACATCCAGCTCTGACTCCCCCGAAACTGTCGCGGCCTTTTCACGCCAGGACGTGAGATACACGCGACAGTTTTCGCTGGGTTGCGCCGAAAGCGGGTAGTTGGGGTCAAACGGCGAGGAGGTCGCGGGCGCCGGTGTCGGCAGACGGGTGGCGCAGCTTGCTCATCGCCCGGGCCTCGATCTGGCGGATCCGCTCCCGGGTGAGGTTGAAGTACTCCCCCACCTCCTCGAGCGTGCGCGGTTCGCCGCGATCCAGCCCGAAGCGCAGCGCGAGGATCTGGCGCTCCCGCTCGTCGAGCGGGGACAGCAGCTTCTCGATCTCCGCCGGCAGCAGCGCGGTCGCGGCCACCTCGAACGGCGACTCGGCCGAGCGGTCCTCGACGATGTCGCCGAGCTCGGCGTCGCCGTCTTCGCGCAGCGGCTCGGACAGCGAGAGCGGCTCGGCCGCGAAGCGCAGTGCCTCGGTGACCTTGTCCTCGGGCATCTCCACCTCGGCCGACAGCTCCGCGAGCGTCGCCTGGCGGCCCAGCTTGAGCTCCAGGCGCGAGCGCGCTTTCTGGAGGCGCGCGAGAGTGTCGCCCGCGTGGACGGGCAGGCGGATCGTGCGGCCGGTGTTCGCGATGCCGCGGGTGATCGCCTGGCGGATCCACCACGTCGCGTAGGTGGAGAACTTGAAGCCCTTGCGCCAGTCGAACTTCTCGACCGCGTGCATCAGGCCAAGGTTGCCCTCCTGGATCAGGTCGAGCAGCGGCAGCCCGGAGGCCTGGTACTTCTTGGCGATCGAGACCACGAGCCGCAGGTTCGACTGTACGAAGGTCCGCTGGGCGTCGTCGCCCTCGCGGACGGTCTTGCGCAACTCGCGCTTCTTCGCCGGGGTGAACTCCTTGCCCCCGCCCTCGAGCTCCTCGAGTGCCTCGTTGCCCCGCTCGATCTGCTGGGCGAGACGGACCTCGTCATCCTTGGTGAGCAGCGGATACTGCCCGATATCGGTCAAATAGAGCCGGACGAGGTCTTCCTCGTCCCGCTCGACGCGCTCCTTCGCCACGCGGGAACCCTTCTGCGTCGTGGGCTGTGGACAGCAATACAACGCCAGGGCGCGTTCGACATGTTCCCAGTGGGTCGCCGATCCCGCCGCCTCGCCGTCGTGTCCGGATACGATACTCGACCCGTCAAGAAGGCTTTTCCACAGCCCTGTGGACAGAGCCCCGAGCGCCCGGAGGGCACGTGGCCGACGACGTCGAGATCTGGATGGTGGCCGGCCTCTACCAGGCCCGCACCGGTCGGGAGGCCGACCTCGCCGCGGTGCTCGCCCGCTACACCGTCCTCACCCGCTCGGTCGACGGCTGCCGCAACGTCGACCTGGTCAGCTCGGCGGCGACGCCAGGCCGGTACCTGGTGGTGGAGAAGTGGGACGACCCCGACGCGCAGCGCGCCCACCTCGACTCCGACGTGATGGTCACGATGGCGACCGAGGCCTCGGCGATGCTCGCCGGCCCGCCCGACCTCGACCTGTACCAGACGATCAGCGCCTACGACGTCGAGTAGAGCGCCCCACCGACGGGGTGCGGCGTCTCAGGTCTGGCGGAGCGACTCGCGCCGCACCGGGGTGCGCTTCGGGCGTTCCCGCGGGTCTGCCGCGACGAGCCGCTCGTCGATCGACTTCACGTCGGCCCACGTGAGCGCCTCCGCGTTCCAGCACTGCGCGTACTCGGCGTCGGAGACGTCGTTGAACCCGCACTCGAGCCGGTACACGTAGCGGCGCCGCGGCTCCTTCACCGCGAAGCCAAGCCGCGCGAGCCGGCCGTCGGTGTAGACGTCCCAGATCGCGCGCTGGCGCTCCGGGAGCTCGGCATCGACCGGGGCATCGGCGAACGCGCCCGACAGTCGGTCCTTCGCCCGCAGCAGCGAGGCGCCGAGCGCGGTGCGCGTCAGCTCCTCGTCGAGGATGCGGCCCCGGTGCGTGTCCTCGAACGCCCCACCGGTGAACCACAGCTCCACCCGGTCGCCCCGGACGTCGACCTGGGAGCCGTTGAGCGGCGCCGGGAGCACCTCGTCGACCTCGATCGACACGTCGACGTCGTCGGGGAAGCCGACGGCGGCCGCCGCGTCGTGGGCGAGCTCGAGCACGCGCGCCGCGTCGAACTCGACGAGCGTGAACTGCTCGGGGATGAGCGCGAAGTCGGTCACGCGGAGCCGGCGGCTTCGACCGCAGCCTGCGCGTCGGCCTGCGCCTGGGCGGCGAGGTCGGCGATCTCGTCGATCTCGGTGGTGGTGAAGCCGGCCATCTGGCGCAGCTTGCGCGCGAGGTGGATCGGGTTGTCGTCGGTCTCGCCCCGGAAGCCGCCGAGGCTGAAGAGCTTGTCGACCGTCTTCTGGAACTCGAGCGCGCGCTCGCGCCGTTCCGGGTCGTCGGCGGTGAGGCGGCGAAGCCAGTCGGAGCCCATCTTCACGTGGGTGACCTCGTCGGCGAGCATCCAGTCCTCGCAGAACTCGAGCACCGGGTCGCCCGAGACGTCGCCGAACTCCTTCATCGTGTTGAACACGTCGATGGCGAGGCCTTCGAGCGCGCGGTTCACGCCGCAGAGGCGCAACACCGGGTCGGGCGCGCACGCGGCCTCGTAGAGGAACGTCGCCTCCGAGAACTCGCCGATCTCGGTGCCCATCCAGTCGCCGAGCTTGATCGAGATCTCGACGTGGCGCGCCTCGTCCCAGCACTGGCGGGCCATGTCGAGCTTGAGCGCGAACGGCGCCTCGGTCTCGTCGAAGTCGAAGGTGGTGCGACCCGCGCCCTCGAGCGCCTGGATCTCACCGGTGAAGATGCCGTGCATCAGGTTGCGGGCCCGGTCGCCCGCGGCCGGACGGCCCGGCTCGAGCTTCGCGGACCCGGTGTTGCGCTCCGCGATCTTCTGGTTCCGCGGATCCATGATCTGGTCCATGATCGAGGTGCGCACGAAGCGCGCGTCCCGCGCCAGCATCTCGGGCGGCAGCTGCTTCCTCATACCCCGGCTCCTTCGATCTCGGGCGTGACCCCGATGGTACCGGGCCCGGTGATCCCACCGGCCCGCAGGACGATCGCCTCCAGCTCCTGCTGACGGCGCATTGCCCGCTCCAGCTCATCGGGTGTGTCGATGAGCGACTGGAGCAGCATCTCTCCCTCGCGCCAGTCGTTCAGCTCGTCCTGGAGGATGAACTCGAGCGACCGCTCGGTGGGGGCGTCGGTGATCTTGGACGTGGCGTTCATGTGGAACGTGTACGCGGCGATCTTGCGCGGGGCGAGCACCCGGTAGACGCCGACGAGCTTCTCGATGGTGTGCTCGGGCGCCTCGGGCTCGCGCAGGGCCTCGACGAACTCCGCCATCGCGTCGTTGGCGGGCGCGCAGAGCCGCTCGGTGTTCATCTCGCGCAGCTCCGGGAGCCGCTTATCGAACAGCTCGGCGTGCCAGGCGTGGTGGTAGCAGTGGCGGCCGAGGATCATCTTCACGTCGAGCTCGGGCACGGTCGCGACCCACCCGCCAAGTGCCTCGAACAGACGCATCTCGATCCACTTGTAGGTGCCAACCCTTCGGGCCGACTCCTCGACGTCGAAGAGGCCGGGGAGCTCGCGCCGGTCCCAGGGCGCGAACGCGGGGCGAGGCTTGAAGGGATCGGACATCCGGTCTCCGCTCGGTGGTGAGTGCGCCGCGACGACGGTCCCCCCGGACACGGCCTGTCCCCCCATTCTCGGCTCGCTTGACCGGAGGATCAAGAACGGGTGACGCCGGTCACATCGCGTCCGCTCGCCGCGCTCGGTGGGTCCCGAGCTGGGCGACGACCATGCCGGCGAGGATGAACAGGGCCCCGAGGTAGCCGGCCACCCCCAGCCGCTCGCCGATCGCATATCCCACGACACCTGCGACCACCGGCTCGAACAGCGTGAGGAAGCCGGCACGGCTCGGCTCGATCGTGCGTTGGGCCCACATCGAGAGGCTGAACGCGATGGCCGAGCAGCCGATCCCGGTGAAGACAACCGCCAGGATCACTGTCGCGTCGATCGTCCCCCAGCCCTCGAACGGCACGACGAGCAGCGAGAGCCCCGCGACGGTCACGAACTGCACCGCGGTGACCACCAGGATCTCGAAGCGCGGCGCGAGCTCGCCGATCACGACGAACCACGCGCCGAAGGACGCGGCCGCGAACAACGTGATCGCATCGCCGAACTCGAGCGTCGGCTCGGCTCCGGTGAGCAGGAACAACCCGAGCATCGACAGCGCGAGCGCGCCAAGGATCCCCCTCCGTGGAAGCCGCCGGAACCGGATCGCCTCGAACACTCCGGCGAAGACAGCGAACAGGCCCGTGATGAACGCCGAGTTGGAGGTCGTCGTGTGCTGGAGGCCGATGTTCTGCGTCTGGTACGCGAACGCGGTGAGCGCGCCGAGCATCGTCGCGCCGAGCGCCATCGTCCGCCAGGAGTCGCGGGACCGGGGCCGAGGTCCCTGCCAGCGCCTCCCGAGCGCGAACGGCAGGAGCACGAGCGTCCCCAGGCTGAACCGGAGCACGTTGAACCCGCTCGGCGTCGTGCTGTCGAGCGCGTCCTGCACGACGCTGAACGTCGCTCCGTAGAGCGTCGACGCGGCAATGATCGCCAGCTCGGGCAGGTACGCCCGCACCTTCACGACCATCAAGTCGTTAGCCAGGCCAGCGGTTCGTCAGCGGGAGCCGTCGATCCTTGCCGAAGGCCTTGGGCGACACGCGCACACCCGGTGGCGCCTGCCGACGCTTGTACTCACTGCGGTCGACCAGGGCGGCCACTTTGGCCACCACCTCGCGATCGAACCCCTCATCCCCGAGCTCGCCGACCGAGCGATCACGTTCCACGTAGCCCTCGAGCACCGCGTCGAGCACGGGATACGGCGGCAGGGAGTCCTCGTCGCGCTGGTCGGGACGCAGCTCCGCGCTCGGCGGCTTGTCGATCACGGACCTCGGGATCAGCTCGCGTCCGGCGCGCGCGTTGCGGTCCTCGCACAGGGCGTACACGAGCATCTTCGGCACGTCCTTGATCACCGCGAAGCCGCCGGCCATGTCGCCGTAGAGCGTGCTGTAGCCCGTCGCCATCTCGCTCTTGTTGCCGGTGGTGAGCACCAGCCAGCCGAACTTGTTGGAGATCGTCATCAGGATCGTGCCGCGGATCCGCGCCTGGAGGTTCTCTTCGGCCACGCCGGGCTCGGTGCCGGCGAACGGCTCCGCGAGCATCTGTGTGAACGCCGCGTGCGCCTCCTCGATCGGCACCGTCATCGTCTCGATCCCGAGGTTGCGCGCCAGCGCCTCCGCGTCGGTGACGCTGCCCTCGCTGGAGTACCGCGACGGCATCATGACGCCGACCACCCGATCCGGCCCGAGCGCGTCGGTGGCGACGGCGGCCACGAGCGACGAGTCGACTCCGCCGGACAGGCCGATCAGCACGCGCTGGAACCCGTTCTTGGTGACGTAGTCGCGCGTGCCGAGCACGAGTGCCTCGTAGACCTCGTGCACCGCGTCGAGGAGCGCCTCGACGCGGGGCGCCTCGTGCGGACCACCGATGCGGGCCTCGCTCACCTCCACCTCGGGGAGCGGCACGCCGCTCGTGCGCCCGCGTGGGTCGAGCAGCCGACGACGGAAGCCCGGCCGCGCGTCGAGATCGACGACCAACAGGTCCTCGCTGAACTGCTTCGCGCGGGCAATCAGGTGGCCGCCCTCGTCGAACACCATCGACGCGCCGTCGAAGACGAGCTCGTCCTGCCCACCGACGAGGTTCACGTAGACGACGGGGACGTGCGCATCGGCGGCGCGGGTCGCCAGCATGGTCTCGCGCTCGCGCAGCCGACCCGCGTAGTACGGCGAGGCATTGAGGTTGACGATCAGCTCGGCGCCGCCGGCGGCTTGCGTGACGATCGGGCCCATCGGGCTCCATGCGTCCTCGCACACCGTGACACCGACCTTGGTCCCGCTGATCACGAACAGGGGGCCGTCGATGGTGGACGGCGAGAAGTAGCGCTGCTCGTCGAACACCGCGTAGTTGGGGAGCAGGTGCTTGCGGTAGACCCCCTGCACCTTTCCGTTCGCGCAGACCGCCGCGGCGTTGAAGAGATCTCGGCCCGCCTCGGGGAAGCCGATCACCGCAGCCAGGCGACCCGTGCGCGCGGCCAGCTTGTCGAGCGTCTCGGCCGAGCAGGCGACGAACGCCGGACGGAGCAACAGGTCCTCGGGCGGGTAGCCGGTTATGGCGAGCTCGGGAAAGGCCACGAGGTCGCAGCCGAGCGTGTCGGCTTGCTCGTAGGCCGCGAGGATCCGTTCGGCGTTGCCCGCCAGGTCGCCGACCACGAGGTTCAGCTGCGCAGCCGCGATCCGGATCCGGGGCATCGTCCCAGGATACGGGGGCGGGGCGCGGCGTGGGACACTGCGAAGGTGCACCCGCACCACGTGCTCTCCGAGCCCGCGCTGGGTGAGCTGATCGACCGGGCCGCCGACCCAGGTCTGGCCCGCTCGGTGCTCGAACGGCTGCTCGACGAACATCCCACGGTCGCCGACGAGCTGCGGGGCGATGCCACCGTCCGCGCCGCGGTCGTGGCCCTCGCATGCGCGTCACGGTCGCTGACGACGTCGATCATCCAGGATCCGGCGCTGCTCGGATCGTTACGTGGCGGCCTCGACGCCGAGCGCGGGATCCACGACTACGACACGGCGGTGACGGGGGTCGGCGACGCCGACGCACTGCGCCGTTGGAAGCGGTACCAGTACGTACGGATCGCAGCGCGCGACCTGCTCGGGTTCGCCGACCTGCCGGCCGTCGGCCGCGAACTCGCGGCACTCGCCCAGGCCTGCCTCGGCGGCGCGCTCAGGATCGCCGAGCCCGAGCTTCCCCTCGCGGTGATCGGGATGGGCAAGCTCGGCGGTGTCGAGCTGAACTACGCGAGCGACGTCGACGTGCTGTTCGTGCACGAAGGCGAGGGACCCGACGCCGCCGAGCAGGCCGAGCAGGCCGCTCGGCGCGTCCTGTCGGTCATGGCCGAGCCGACCGAGGCCGGGATCGTGTTCCGGACCGATGCCGACCTCCGTCCCGAAGGCAAGGCCGGCGCGCTCTCCCGCAACCTCGACGCGTATCGCGTGTGGTGGGAGCGATGGGCGCGGACCTGGGAGTACCAAGCCCTCCTCAAGGCCCGGCCCGTGGCCGGCGACGCCGCGCTCGGAACGCAGTTTCTCGATGCCGCGTCGCCCTTCGTCTGGCCGGAGGTCCTCGGTCCCGACGTTGTGCGCGAGATCCGCGCCGGCAAGGCCCGCGCCGAGGCCGAGACCCATCGGCTCGGCCTGACCGAGCGCGAGCTCAAGCGCGGCCGAGGAGGAATCCGCGACATCGAGTTCGCGGTGCAGCTGCTCCAGCTCGTGCACGGTCGTCACGACGCCGGGGTCCGATCACCGAACACCCTCCAGGCGCTCGGGCAGCTCGCGGCTGCCGGCTACGTCGCCGCACGCGACGCCGTGCAGTTCGACACCGCGTATCGGTTCCTGCGCACCGCCGAGCATCGGCTCCAGCTCTGGGACGAGCGCCAGACCCACACGTTACCCGGGGACACCGCGGCCCATACGCGTCTGGCCCGCGTCCTCGGGTTCCGCGACCGCGGAGGGGAGTCCGCGGGGGCACAGCTCGCCACGCAGCACCGCGCGCACCAGGCGCACGTGCGGCGCGTCCACGAGAAGCTGTTCTTCGAACCGCTGCTCGACGCCATCGCGGGCGGCGCCGGACCGCTGTCTCCCGAAGCGGCCCAAGAGCGGATGCGAGCCTTCGGCTTCACCAACCTGCGCGCCGCTCGCGGCGCGTTCACCGAGCTGACCCAGGGCTTGACCCGCACGTCGCGGTTGATGGAGCAGCTGCTCCCCGTGCTGCTCGAGTGGTGCTCCGCGTCGCCCGACCCCGACCTCGCCCTCCTCCAGCTCCGCAGACTCGCCGAGGGCCCGGCGCGCTCGGCCACGCTCGCGGTCACCCTGCGCGAGTCGCCGCTCTCGGCCGAGCGAGCCTGCACGCTGCTCGGCTCCAGCCGCATGCTCGGCGACGCGCTCCGACGCCAGCCCGAGTACGTGACGACGCTCGGAGACGACACCCGGCTGGCCGAGGACAAGGACCGGACCCGGTTCGTGGAGGAGGCGCTCGCCACCGTCGAGTGGCGCGCTGCCGACGAGGACGCGCGTCGAAGCGGGCTCCGCAGGTTCAAGCGTCGGGAGCTCCTTCGCATCGGCGCACGTGACGTGCTCGGGGCGGCGGACCTGGGGGTGACCGGCCGCGAGCTCGCGACGCTCGGCGAGGCGTGCCTGGAGGCCGCACTCGACGGTCTCGACCCGCAGGTTCGGTTCGCGGTCATCGGCATGGGCCGGTTCGGGGGAGCCGACCTCTCGTACGCGTCGGACCTCGACGTCGTCTTCGTGCACGAGGGCAACGGGGCACCCGCCTTCGCCGAGGCCGAGCGGGTGGCCTCTCGCCTGCTGCGCGAGATCGGCGAGCCCACTGCCGAGGGGCGCACCTTCGCGATCGACCCCGACCTGCGACCCGAGGGTCGGCAGGGGGTGCTCACCAGGTCGCTCGACGCGTACGTCGAGTACTGGCAGCGTTGGGGCCTCACGTGGGAGCTCCAGGCGATGATCAAGGCGCGGCCGGTCGCCGGTGATTACGACCTGGGTGCGCGCCTGTGCGCGGCGGCGCGCCAGTTCGTCTACCGCGCGTCCTTCGACGACGAGGCGGTACGAGACGTGCGCCGAATGAAGCTGCGCATCGAACAGGGACGCATCCGACCGGGCGACGACCCGGACTTCCACCTCAAGCTCGGCCGCGGGTCGCTGTCCGATGTGGAGTTCACGGTCCAGCTCCTGCAGCTGACGCACGGCGCGCACCACGAGGCACTCCGAACGCCGGTCACCATGACCGCACTCGACGCGTTGGTCGCGCTGGACCTCCTCGAGGACGCGGACGCGGCGGCGCTACGGGACGCCTACGGGTTCTGCTCGGCCGCGCGCAACGCACGATTCCTCGTGACAGGCAGCGAGCGGGAGTCGCTGCCGAGCGACCCGTGGGAAGCCGAACGCGTGGCTCGCCTGCTCGGCTACGTCCACCGCCCTCAGGCGGGGCTACGCGACGACTATCGTCGCATCACCCGTCGTTGCCGGAAGGTGGTGAATTCCGTATTCTACGGCAAGGAACCCCAGTCCTGATCAACCTCGGTACCGCTTGCCGGTCGAAGGGTGCGACATGAGGCTCAAGACCCTCACCTTTGCGATGCTCGCGCTCGCGCTCGCGCTCGTTGCGTGCAGCAGCGACGACCAGTCCATGGACGACTCCGGTGGCTCGACCACCACGACGACCGGCTCGGATCGGACGTTGAAGATCACGGCGGCCGACGACGGCATGACCGTCCAGGTCGCGGAGGGCGACACCATCGAGGCGACGGTGGAGTCCTCGGCGGGCATCCCCTACACCTGGCGCGTCCTCGAACTGAACGACCAGGTCCTCGTCCAGGTACCCGGGTCCGGCGAGGATCCGGTGGCCGATGCCGAGATGCCGGGCGGGAAGCAGGCCTACGCCTTCCTCTTCGACGTCGAGGGCAAGGGGACGTCGCCCCTCACGATCGGGCTGGTGAGCATCACCGAGCCGTCCGACGTGGCCCAGCTCCTCTCGGTCACGGTGGACGCCTCCTAGCCCGCCCCCGGTACCATCCCGGCTCCGGCCGGGACCGCGGCCGCGTCACCGAGTTTTTGTGCCAAGGGTCTGCTGCACGTTCGGTTGACGGCGTGACCTGCCCCCAGATTGGTCTCCAGATGTGGTGGTGAGTCGAGGGCCTTGCTGAACGGCTTCGGCCGTGCCTCGTCCCTACCCTCCCGAGTTCCGAGCCCGCGCGATCGCGCTCGTGGGTTCGGGCAAGCAGGTGAAGCAGACCGCCTATGAGCTCGGCATCAGCGCCGGGTGCTTGCACGACTGGCTCAAGCAGGACCGAATCGATCGCGGCGAAATCGCGGGGAAGACGACCATCGAGTCGGTCGAACTGCGCGCTGCGCGCAAACGGATCCGGGAACTGGAGACCGAACTGGCGATCGTGCGCCAAGCCGGCAAGTCCCTCGGTCCTGAGCGGCCTCGCCCAAAAGGATCCACCCGGTGATCGACCGACTCGCTGACACCGGGATCCCCGTCGATCGTTGCTGCCGTGTCCTTGGCGTGTCGCGCCAGGGCTACTACCGCTACAAGCGTCGAGCGACCTCCGCGACCCAGCTGCGCCGCCAGTGGCTCACCGGGTTGATCCGCGAGGTCCACGTTGCATCTCGCGGGACATACGGCTATCGCCGAATCCACGCCGAGCTGACGATGGCCATGGGCGTCCAGGTCAGCTCGCGGCTCGTGTCGGTCCTGATGACCCAGGCCGGGATCTACGGCCTGCCAGGACCGGCTCGAGTGAAGCGGCTCCGTGGCGTCGTCACCGCCGACGATCTCGTCAACCGGAAGTTCCATCGCCTCCGCCCGAACGAGCTCTGGGTGACCGACATCACCGAACATCCCACGCGAGAAGGCAAGCTCTACTGCGCCGCCGTCATGGACGCGTTCAGTCGCCGGATCGTTGGCTGGTCCATCGACTCGCGCCAAGACAGTGCCCTCGTCGTCAATGCGCTCGACATGGCAATCAGGAACAGACGTCCTGAGCCCGGCGGGATCGTCCACGCCGATCACGGGGTCCAGTTCACCTCATGGGCCTTCAGCGACAAGATTCGATCCGCCGGGCTGATGCCGTCCTTCGGCAGTGTCGGCGACGGACTCGACAACGCCATGATGGAAAGCTTCTGGTCCTCGATGCAGATCGAGCTGCTCAACCGACGACGCTGGAAGACCCGCGTCGAGCTCCCCAACGCGATCCTCGATGACATCGAGATCTTCCACAATCGCCAACGACGACACTCCGCCCTCGGCTACCAGACCCCAACTGAATACGAACTCCGAAACGATCCCATCCCCGCCTGAGCACTCACCACCGAACTTGGAAACCAACCCATAGAACAGGTCAAGGTGTCAACCAACGATGCAGCAGACCCGACGCAGGTTTCTTCGCTCCCCGCGGCGACCCAGCCACCCGTGCTGGTCTGGCGAACATCGACGCACAGGGCGGTGCCGGAGGGCACCGCCCTGTGCGTCGACCTGTCCGGACCGATGCTCGACCTCGCGCGGAGCCGTGCGGACGGGGCCGGCATCGCCAACGCCACCTTGGTGACGGCCGAAGCGCAGACCCACCCGTTCGCCGAGGCCCCAGAGGTCGTCGCCCGCGCGCTCGACGCCGTTCGATCCGGGCTCGAGCCCTACGAGACAGGCGAAGGGATCGTGCTCGCGGTCCGGGCCTGGCTCGTCACCGACTTGCGCACTTGACGCGCTTCGCGCAACGCCCGCCCCTACGCTCGGCGTCATGCTCCAGCTGCGATTGATCACCCCGCGGAACCGGACCGATCTGATTCTGCGCGAACTCGTGGCCGAGGGCGGCGCGATCAGCGTCGTGGTGCATCGTGGTGCAGCCGTCAAACCGGAGGGGGACGACGTGATCGTCGCCGACGTCACCCGGACGGCCGTCAACGCGCTCCTCGCTCGGCTCCACCAGCTCGACATCGAGGAGCACGGCGAGCTGTCGGTGATCGAGATCGACGCGGCACGCTCGGATGCCGCCAAGCGCGCGCTGAGCGCTGCGCCCGGGCGCAGCGAGGACATCCTCGTCTGGGATGTCCTCGACGAACGGCTGCATCGAGAAGGGGTTCCGTCGCTCGCCTTCTACTGCTTCATGGCCGTCGCGGCGCTGATCGCAACCGTCGGTATCGTGATCGACTCGTCCGTGCTCATCGTCGGCGCGATGGTGGTGGGGCCCGAATACGGTCCTCTCGCCGCGCTCGCGGTCGGGATCTATCGTCGCCGGCCCGGCCAGGTCCGGTCGGCACTCGGCGTGGTGGTCTCGGGCCTGGCCCTCGCAGTCGTCACCGCGACGATCCTCACGTTCGTCTTCGAGCTCCTCGACACCGGGATCGTCGAACCCCAGACCCGCTTCTTCACCGGGTTCGTGACCCAGCCCAATGCGTACTCGGCGATCGTGGCGTTCGCCGCGGGCCTCGTGGGCGTGATGGCGATGGGTCTGGGCCGCTCCGGCGCGCTGACGGGCGTCGTAGTGTCGGCCACGACGATTCCCGCCGCCGCGGCGATCGGCGTGAGCGCGGCGGAGGGCGCGTGGCACGAGGCGCGCGGAGGCGTGATCCAGCTCGTCGTCAACGTCCTGTGCCTCACCCTCGGGAGCCTCGCCGCGCTCCTCGTATACCAGGCCGTGTGGACCCGAATCGACGAGCTCCCCGCGGGTCCGTCCTGACGGGTCAGCCGACGGTCGCGATCCCACCGTCGACGGGGATGATCGCGCCGGTCACGTAGCTCGCGGCGGGCGACGCCAGGTACAGCGCGATGCCGGCCATGTCGGACGGCTTGCCAATCCGCTTCATAGGTGCGCTCTCGGCGATCGCGTCTCCCGCCGCGGCGAGCGTCGCCGCCATCATCTTCGACTCGAACGGTCCCGGCGCGATCGCGTTCACGGTCACCTTCGGCGCGAGCCGCTTGGCGAGGTGGCGCGTGAGCTGGTGCACCGCAGCCTTGCTCGCGCTGTAGGCATAGGTCTCGAGCAGCGGCACCTGGATGCCGTCGATCGACCCGATGTTGATCACGCGCGCCGGGTCATCGGGCATCGAGGCCGCCTCCAGCTGGGGTCGGAGAAACTTGGTGAGGTGGAAGAGGCCCTTCACGTTGAGGTCGAGCACACGGCGCCAGGCGGCCTCGTCGTACTCGTCGATGGGTGCTCCCCAGGTGGCACCGGCGTTGTTCACGAGCACGTCGAGCTGCGGCGCACGTCTGGCGACCTCGCCGGCCAGACGGCGACACTCGGCCTCGGTGGAGAGGTCGGCCGGGATCCCGGCGCAGGTGCCGAGCTTCGACAGGCTCGCCTCGGCCACGGCCACGGCCTCGGCCTTGCGCGACGAGACGTAGACCGTGGCACCGGCACGCACGTAGCCCTCGGCGATCATGTAGCCGATGCCGCGGGTACCGCCGGTGACCACCACGGTCTTCCCGCGGACCGAGAACAGCTCCTCGTACACGTCACTCACGGCGCACCCTCCTCGTCGAGGAAACGACGCTAACCGCGGCCGGCCGCGCTGTCTGAGCCCGGCGATGCGTTCCTGGTACTCCTCGGTGCTGATCTCGCCGCGGGCATAGCGCTCAACCAGGATCGCGCGGGCACGGCTGAACCCGTCGTCGCGATCGCGCTGGGCGAGCAGCGTGGCGAGCAGGCTTACGGCACCTCCTGCAGTTTGAAGCGGACCGGGGTTGATGGAGGCTCTGATTCCACGAGAGGGTGGACGGATGCCTGCATCGAGGAAGTATCCGAACGAGTTGCGTGAGCGTGCGGTCCGGCTGGTGGTCGAGGCGCGTGCTGAGGACCCGTCACTGTCGTTGAACCGGGCGGTGGTCCGGATCGGCGAACGGGTCGGGGTCAACAAGGACACGCTGCGCGGCTGGGCGAAACAAGCCGAGATCGACAGTGGCCGCCGGCCGGGCACTACGACGACCGGCGCGGCGGAGATCAAGGCGCTCCGCCAAGAGGTCAAGGAACTCAAGCGGGCCAATGAGATTTTGCTGGCGGCGTCGAGTTTCTTTGCGCGGGAGCTCGACCCGCGACTGCCGTGGTGATCGACTTCATCGATCAACACAAGGACCGGTTCGGGGTCGAGCCGATCTGCAGGGTGCTCACCGAGCATGACTGTGGGATCGCCCCGTCCACCTATTACGCGTCGAAGACCCGACCGCTCTCAGCGCGGGCCGAGCGCGACGCGATCGTGCTCGAACATGTGCGACGGGTGTATGCGAGTCCGAGGATCGGCCGGCGGCTCTACGGGGTCCGCGAGGTGTGGCACGAACTCGCCCGGGAACAGGCCCGGGGTGAGTATCCCGAGCTCGGTCATGTGCCCCGGTGTCAGGTCGCCCGCCTGATGCGGACTCATGGTCTCCGGGGTGTACGTCGGGATGCACACCGCCGGTTCGTCACGACCCGCCCGGATCGGGACGCGGTCCGGCCGCCGGATCTCGTCCGACGAAACTTCACCGCGTCGCGTCCGAACGAACTGTGGGTGGTGGACTTCACCTACGTGCCGACCTGGTCGGGGATGGTGTTCTCCGCGTTCGTCACTGACGTGTTCTCGCGGCGGATCGTCGGGTGGCGGACGAAGGCGACGACGCCGACCGAGTTGCCCCTCGACGCGCTCGAGATGGCCCTCTGGACCCGTGAACAAGCCGCCCAGCTCGTCGACGGGCTGGTCCATCACTCGGATGCCGGGACGCAATACACATCGATTCGTTACGCGCATCGGCTCGCCGACGCGGGCGCGGTCGCGTCGATCGGCACCGTCGGTGACTCGTTCGACAATGCGATGGCTGAGAGCGTGATCGGTCTCTACAAGACCGAATGCGTCCGTCACGAAGGACCCTGGCGGGGCGTCGACGACCTCGAACTCGCCACCCTGAACTGGGTGTGGTGGTTCAACGAGGTCCGCATCCACGGCGAACTCGGCTACGTCACCCCGATCGAACACGAAGCCGCGTACTACACCCAAGAGCACCCGTTCTTGGGAGAACCCAGCCTCCACTGAACCCGGTCCGCTTCACGCGCCGCCGCCATCATCAAGCCGACCACCCCGCCGCTGCCCGTCACCCTCACCGGCACCTGGGCCTGGCCCGCACCGCCCACCCCCGGCGGCCTCCCCGACGGCGGCCTCCCCGCCACCCACCCCGCCACCTGCCCGTGAACCTCGCTGTTGCCGCGTTGGGCATCAAGTTCCGGGAGACCGGCTCACAACCATCTCCCGCAGTGGCGACTACACGAGCCTGAGTCCGCAAGGAGTCCGCGAAATCCCGAGGACACGGGCGGAGTCGGCACGACAGGCCAGTACGCACTGGACGGGTGTTTCCGCAGGTCAGAGCCCAGAAACGACCCCTGACCTGCGGACCGACCGAACCCCCCGACCTAGATGTCGTAGTAGAGGTGGAACTCCCACGGGTGCGGGCGGAGCTGCACCGGGTCTATCTCGTGCTCCCGCTTGTAGGCGACCCAGGTGTCGATCACATCGGAGGTAAACACGCCACCCGCGAGCAGGAACTCGGTGTCGGCCTCGAGCGCGGCGAGCGCCTCGTTCAGCGAGCCCGGCACCTGGGGCACCCGCGCCAGCTCCTCGGGCTGGAGGTCGTAGAGGTCGCGGTCGACCGGGTCGGGCGGCTCGATGCGGTTCTGGATGCCGTCGATGCCGGCCATGAGCATCGCCGAGAACGCGAGGTACGGGTTACAGCTCGGGTCGGGGCAGCGGAACTCGAGCCGCTTCGCCTTCGGGCTCTTCGAGTACAGCGGGATGCGCACCGACGCGGAACGGTTCCGCTGCGAGTACACCAGGTTCACCGGCGCCTCGTAACCGGGGACGAGCCGCTTGTACGAGTTCGTCGTCGGGTTCGTGAACGCGAGGATCGCCGGCGCGTGCGCGAGGAGGCCGCCGATGTACCAGCGCGCCATGTCGGACAGTCCCGCGTAGCCCTTCTCGTCGAAGAACAGCGGCTCGCCGCCTTTCCACAGAGACTGGTGCACGTGCATACCCGAACCGTTGTCCATGAAGATCGGCTTGGGCATGAACGTGACCGAGTACCCACGGGCCCGCGCGACGTTCTTCACCACGTACTTGTAGAGCATCAGCTTGTCGGCCATGGTCGCCATGGTGTCGAAGCGCATGTCGATCTCGGCCTGGCCCGCGGTGCCGACCTCGTGGTGCTGCACCTCGATCGGGATGCCCACGGCCTCGAGCACCAGCACCATCTCGGAGCGCAGGTCCTGGAACTGGTCCATCGGCGGGACCGGGAAGTAGCCCTCCTTGTACCTGGGCTTGTACCCGAGGTTCGGCGAGCCGTCGAGCTCGCGCTCGCGCCCCGAGTTCCACACACCTTCGACCGAGTCGACGAAGTAGTAGCCTGAGTGCTGGTTCTGGTCGAAGCGCACCGAGTCGAAGATGTAGAACTCGGCCTCCGGTCCGAAGTACGCGGTGTCGGCCAGCCCAGTGCTGCGCAGGTAGTCTTCGGCCTTCTTCACGATGAAGCGCGGGTCGCGCGTGTAGCTCTCGCCGGTAAGTGGGTCGCGCACGAAGCAGTTGATGTTGAGCGTCTTGTGCTCGCGGAACGGGTCGAGGACCGCTGTTTCGGGATCCGGGAGCAGGAGCATGTCGGACTCCTGGATCTCCTGGAAGCCCCGGATCGAGCTGCCGTCGAACCCGAGGCCGTCGTCGAACACGTCGGCGACGAGCTCGTGGGCCGGGATCGAGAAGTGCTGCATCAAGCCGGGAAGGTCGCAGAAGCGGACGTCGACGACCTCGACGCCCTCGTCCGCGATCAGTTTCAGCACGTCGCCGGGAGTTGCCACGGTTGTCTCCTTCTCGCGCATTGCCCAGGGACCTGGAACGAGCGGCACCACCGCCGATGCGGCGTGGGCGACGCTCTCACAAGATCGGACCGATGTCCACCGACGCTAGGCCAGCGCGGTGCACACCGTGTCGGTGATGAGTCGCGTCACCACGTAGGGGTCCATGTTGGCGTTGGGGCGCCGGTCCTCGATGTAGCCCTTCTGCTCAACCTCGACCTGCCACGGGATCCGCACCGACGCGCCGCGGTTCGACACGCCGTAGCTGAATTCGTGCCATGGCGCGGTCTCGTGCATGCCGGTGAGGCGGTGCTCGATGTCGGAGCCGTAGTTCTCGACGTGCTCCGACGCCTTCTTCCCGAGCGCCTCGCACGCAGTGATGACCGCTTCGTAGGACTCGCGCATCGCGTTGGTCGAGAAGTTCGTGTGCGCACCGGCGCCGTTCCAGTCGCCCTTCACCGGCTTCGGGTCGAGCGTGACCGCGATGTCGAACTCCTCGGCGATCCGGTAGAGCAGCCAGCGCGCGATCCAGAGCTGGTCGGACACCTCGAGCGGGCTCAACGGCCCGACCTGGAACTCCCACTGGCCGGGCATCACCTCGGCGTTGATGCCCGAGAGCGAGAGCCCCGCCTCGAGGCACGCGTCGAGGTGCGCCTCGACGACCTCACGCCCGTAGACCTCGTCGGCACCGACGCCGCAGTAGTAGAAGCCCTGCGGTGCCGGGAACCCACCCGGCGGAAAGCCGTGCGGCCGACCGTCCTTGAAGAACGTGTACTCCTGCTCGATGCCGAACAGGGGCTCCTGACCCGCGTACCGCTCCGCCACCGACGAGAGCAGCGCCCGGGTGTTGGTTGGGTGCGGGCTCATGTCGGTGAGCAGCACCTCGCACATGACGAGCACGTCGTCGCCGCCGCGGATCGGGTCGGGACACGAGAAGGCCGGCCTCAGCACGCAGTCGGAGTTGTCGCCCGGCGCCTGGTTGGTGCTGGAGCCGTCGAAGCCCCAGATGGGCAGCTCCGCGCCGTCGGCGAGGATCTTGGTCTTCGACCGCAGGCGCGCCGTCGGCTCGGTGCCGTCGATCCAGATGTACTCCGCCTTGTATGCCACGTGTGCTCCTGATCCTCGAACCCCAATGGGGAGTCGTCCGTTCGGCGGCCCACTCCGGGCCGTGACCCCCAAGAGCCTCCTCAGGGGCGATTGCCGACTGTTTGCAACAATGTGAACGCCGTGTTACCGGCCCGAGCGGGCCGATGGGATCCTAGGCGCGCCTTCCTAGAATGGGCACATGGCTGCCGTGGTCCGGCGCTCCGCATGAGCGCCCAGAGCCCCGTCGACTACGTGCTCCACACGGTCGAGGAGCGCGGCCTGCGCTTTGTGCGGCTCTGGTTCACCGACGTGCTCGGGCGGCTCAAGGGCTTCGCGATCACCCCGGCCGAGCTGGAGGGCGCCCTCGAGGAGGGCATGACCTTCGACGGCTCCGCCATCGAGGGCTACAGCCGCGTGCAGGAGTCCGACATGCTCGCGGTGCCGGACCCCAACACCTTCGAGATTGTCCCGTGGCGCGGCGACGATGCCCCGGCCGCACGGATGTTCTGCGACATCCGGCACCTGTCGGGCGAGCCGTTCAGCGGTGATCCCCGCTACGTGCTGAAGCGCAACCTCGACCGCGCCCGCGAGAAGGGCTTCACCTTCTTCGCCGGACCCGAGATCGAGTACTTCTACTTCACCTCCGCCACCGAGCCCGAGCCGCTCGACCACGCGGGTTTCTTCGACCTGACCCACACCGACGACGCCAACGAGCTGCGCAAGCGCACGATCCTCACGCTGGAGGCGATGGGCATCCCGGTCGAGTACTCGTTCCACGAGAACGGGCCGAGCCAGCACGAAATCGACCTGCGGTACACCGACGCGCTCACGATGGCCGACAACGTGCAGACGTTCCGCACGGTCGTGAAGCAGGTCGCAAGCGAGCTCGGCGTGCATGCGACGTTCATGCCCAAGCCGATCGCCGGTGCATTCGGCTCGGGGATGCACACGCACCTGTCGCTGTTCGAGGGCGACATCAATGCCTTTCACGACCCGGGCGACGTGCACGGGCTCTCGAAGGTCGGCAAGGCGTTCGTCGCAGGGCTGCTCCGCCACGCACGCGAGATCACCGCGGTCACGAACCAGACCGTCAACTCGTACAAGCGGCTGATCGAGGGCTACGAGGCGCCCACGTACATCTGTTGGGCACGCAACAACGAGTCGGCCCTCGTTCGAGTGCCGATCCCAAAGCGTGGCAAGGAGTCGAGCACGCGGGTGGAGTTCCGCTCTCCGGACCCCGCCTGCAACCCCTATCTCGCGTTCTCCGTGATGCTTGCAGCCGGCCTGGCCGGGATCGAGGAGGGCTACGACCTCGCGCCCGAGGCGACGAACAACATCTTCGAGATGACCGCCGAGGAGCGGACCGTGGAGGGAATCGCGGCGCTGCCCCAGTCTCTCGCGGAGGCCGTCGACGTGATGGAGCGCTCCGAGCTCACCGCCGAGGCACTCGGGGAGCACGTCTTCGACTACTTCATCCGCAACAAGCGCGCCGAGTGGGACGCCTACAAGGAGCAGGTCACTCCCTGGGAGGTCGACCGTTACCTGGGTTCGTTGTGAGGTCGGTGTGAGCGAAGCCGCGCTCGTCGAGCCGCTCGCGGTCTTTCCCGACCCGCCCCCGCCGCTGCTCGCGCAGACGCTCGACCTCGCGGGCTACGCGTGGAAGGCGGTCGGCAACGCCTCGATCGCGCTCCAGCATGAACCGGTCGACGGCTGGTCGGGAGCCGTGGTCGTGGCCAGCGCGGACCCCGAGGCCGCGTTCGGCATCTGTCGTGCGCTGCGCAAGCGCGACGCGCCCGTCGAGCGCGTCCTGCTCCTCGTGAGCGGCGCGCAGCTCGCCGAGCTCGAGCTGCGCGAAGACCTCTTCGACGACTTCTGCCTGTCACCGTTCCACCCCCAGGAGCTCGAGGCCCGCCTTCGCCACCTCTTCTTCCGCACCGGCCGCGGCACCGGTCCGGAGGTCATCGAGTACGGCGCTCTGGTGCTCAACCTGGAGACGTACCAGGCCGCGTTCGGCAACCAGCCACTCGACCTCACGTACATGGAGTACGAGCTGCTGAAGTTCTTCGCGCTTTACCCGGGCAAGGTGTTCACACGCGAGCAGCTGCTCTCGCGGGTGTGGGGTTACGAGTACTACGGCGGCGCCCGTACGGTCGACGTGCACGTGCGACGTTTGCGGGCGAAGCTCGGTGAGGAACACGCGACCTTGATCCAGACGGTGCGCTCGGTCGGCTACCGCTTCGGCCAGATCCGCCCGGTCACCGGCCGCTGACCGGGCCACCCGGCGATCAGGTGGGCGCGCCCTCGTGGAGGGTCTCCGCGTCGTCTTCGACGAGCCAGCCGATCAGGGCGCTCCAGACGGCACCGGCGAGCATCACCCCGACAGGGGCGACGAGCAGCATCACGATTGCCATGATCACGACTCCGTGCATGGCGGCCGACGTTAGCCGGGCAGGTACGCCCAGGCCTCGATCTCGACCGCGGCGCCGCCGGGAAGCGCCGCGACCTGCACCGTCGAGCGTGCGGGCTTGTGATCGCCGAACACCTCCGCGTACACCTCGTTCATCGCGAGGAAGTCGCCCAGGTCGGTGACGAACACGGTGGTCTTGGCGACGGCAGTCAGGCTTGCCCCGCAGTCGGCCAGTACCGCCGCGATGTTGTCGAGCACCCGGCGACATTGCACGGACGCATCGCCCTCCACGAAGCGCCCCGTGGTCGGGTCGAGCGCGACCTGCCCGGCGAGCACGATCCAGTCTCCGGCGCGGACGGCCGGCGAGTACGGCCCTGCGACCGGAGGTGCGCTCGGGGTCAGGACCGGATGAACGTGCTGCATCGGCTGCCTCCTGTGGTCAGCGCCGGAGCATACGGGCCGTGCGCGTCTCGCGGGCGGGGAGCACCTCCGGATGCGCGCCTTCGGCTCGGGCCAGCGCGTTCCACGTGGCTGCGGCCACTGCCGCGAACGCCGCGTCGGACACGCGTGGTCGAGGCGGACCGGGTTCGTCGACGATCTCGACGGCCACGGTCGGCATGGCCTTGGGCCGGACGATGCCGAAGCTGCGGATGGTCAGGTCGTGCACGTCGCCGGTGTTCGGGTCGACCGTGAGTCCCTCGGTGCACACCCAGCCGAGGGCCATGTGCGCGGCACCGATCACGTACGAGCGCAGGACCACGTCGTCGAGCGGATCACCGGCCGCGACGCGCACCGAGATCTCCCGAATCGCGCACGTGTCGGGTTCGATCTCGACGCGTGCTCCGGCACGCGCGCCGTCGCCGTGGAGCACCGCGGTGTCGAGCAGCACCGCGGCTGTCGCCGCGTCGACGAGTGCGAGCCGGTCGGCGCCGGCTGCCTGCAGCGCACCCTCGACGAGCAACGCGTGTTCGGCCAATCCGACTGCGCGCAGCGCGGCCGAGGTGAGCGACCCGGACAGCGCGATGTGCTGCCAGCGCGCATCGAGCGCGAGGGCGTAGGCAAGCGCAGGAACTGGCATCGGACCGGCGGCGCGTCCTCGGACCTCGACGGCGTTCCCGTGCAGCACCGCGCTCGCCGCCATCGGCGGCCGCTTCGGGCCGAGGCGGACGACGTCCTCTCGCGAGTACACGACCCGGACCGAGCGCCCGAGCGCGTCGGCGAGCTCGCGGGCCGCGCGCGGTGCGGCGCTGTCAAGCTTTCCCCCGAACGCGCCGCCGTTGGCGAGCGGGCTCGCGGGCCGACCTCCGGGGGCGCACCACGATGCATCGGGCTCTAGGTAGGCCGGCTCCACCCAGCCGGTGGCGAGCCGGACTCCACCGGCCGGGCGGTCGGGCAACAGGATCGGCGCCACGTCGGCGACCGTCGTTCGCCTTCCCTGCACCTTGCCCGCCCGCTCGCGCGCCTCGGTGAGCGACGCGCCCAGGACCCATCGCAGCCCCGCGGCGTCCACCGTGTCGGCCGTGCTCCCGGGCGGGCACGGCACTGCGACCAGCGCGTCACGCGGCGCGGCGTCGTCGGCGAACCCGCCCTTGCCGAGCGCCGCGTCGATCCCGACCCGTTGCGGGACCCCGCCCTCGAGCTCCGCGCGCCGCTCCGCGCCCGTTCTCGGAACGATTCGGGCCGATATGGGGCCCGAATCGTTCCGAGAACTGCTCGGGGGATCGAGGGTGAGGTCGATGGCCTCGCGGATCGGCTGCCAACCGGTGCAGCGGCACAGGTGAGCGGCGAGCGCGCGGTCGACGTCGGCACGCGCATGACGCCCCCGAGCCGCCAGTGCGGCCGCTCGCACGACGATCCCCGTAGTGCAGAACCCGCACTGCGAGCCTCCGGTCGCCACGAACGCCTCGGCCAGCGCGTCGCGCGTCGCGGGATCGAGGCCCTCGATCGTGGTCACCACTCGTCCCGCGACGCGACCGACCGCCGTGACGCAGGACACGCGCGGCTCGCCGTCGACGAGCACCGTGCAACACCCGCACTGCCCCTGGGGCGCGCAGCCGTCCTTCACGCTCGTGATCCCGAGCTGCTCGCGCAACACGGTGAGTAGCGACGCGCCCGGCTCCGCGTCGAACACGACCTGCTCGCCGTTCACCGTGCAGTGGACCCGATCGGACATCGGCACCTCCTGGTGCGAGGATACGGGCATGGTCCCGAACGACATGAGCCGCCGCGCGTTCCTTGCGGCCGGCGGCAGCACGCTGCTGCTTGCCGCCTGCGGCGGATCCGGCGGCGACGCCAAGGTCGACACGGCCGATCCGGCTACCGAGGGCGCGGCGCAGGGCCTCCGCGTGTCGAGCGACCTCTACGCCGACCCCGCGCCCCAGCGGCTCGCGTTCGTGGTCCTCGAGGACAACCAGAGCGTGGTGGCGCCCACCAGCATCACGCTCGCACCCGATCGCGGCAGCGCGGGCGCGCCGCTCACCGCGACGTACCGCACCGACGGGCTCCCCGAAGGGCGCGGCGTATACACGGTCGACGCCGTGCTGCCCACCGCGGGCGTCTGGAAGGGGACGATCCACAGTGGGCGCGACGAGCTGCCTCTCTTCGTCGAGGTCCTTGGCACCCCCAACGCCCCGATCCCCGGGAGCGCGGCGCCCAGAGCGGCTTCGCCGACGGTCACGGCGCCCCTCGGTGTCGACCCCCTGTGCACCCGTGACCCCGCGTGCGACCTGCACAGCCGCTCGCTCGACCAGGTGCTCGGGGCGGGCCGCCCCGTCGCGGTGATGTTCGCCACGCCGGCACGCTGCCAGACGCAGTACTGCGGGCCGGTGCTCGACCAGCTGCTCTCGGTCGCCGACCAGTACCGCGACCGAGTCGACCTCGTACACGTGGAGATCTATCGGGACGCGACCTCGAACGCGGTCGTGCCCACGGTGGAGGCGTGGAGCCTCCAGTCGGAGCCGTGGCTGTTCGCGCTGGACGGCGCCGGGGTCGCGCAGGGCCGCCTCGACGGCGCGTTCGCAACGTCGGAGGTCACCGCACTGCTCGACCGCGTCGCCAGCTGAGCCCGCTCGGGCCCGGCGGCACCCGTCAGGAGAACGACTGGCCGCAGCCGCAGGTGCGCTGCGCGTTGGGGTTCGAGATGTGGAACCCCGAGCCATCGAGGCCGTCGCGGTAGTCGAGCGTGGCGCCACCGAGGTGCTGGAAGGACGCCGGATCGATCACGACGCTGACCCCGCCCTGCTCGGTGCGCACGTCGTCCTCGGCCACGTCGCCGTCGAAGAACATCTCGTAGCTGAAGCCGGAGCACCCCCCCGGACGCACCGCGACCCGCAGCGCCAGACCCGGCGTCTCCTCGGCCTCCAGCAGCGACGCGACCTTCGCGGCGGCGCTCTCGGTGAGCGCGAACTGCGCTCTCGCATCGGTGACGGTGAACGGGCTCATGGTGTCGAAGATCCTCCGGGGCCGGGTCGATCAGGGTACTGCGACGCGCACATGGCACGGGTCGGGGTCGTACAACGCCGAGAAGTCGGTGATCGTTCCCCGGCCGTCGGTGAGGCCCTCGCAGATCCCCCGGTGCAAGCTGCACACGAGTTCCGGATAGGCCTCCGCGAGCTCGCGGAACGGGCAGGCGAGGAAGTCGAGGCGCGCGGCACCCTCCACCGGCTCGCCGTCCGCGGCCGGCTCGAAGCCGAGCCGGTCGAGCTCGGCACCGAGCGCGGCCAGGCACGGCTGGCCGCCGGAGCGCTTGGCGGCCTCGGCGCCGAAGGCCCGCCCCGTCGCGGTGGCGGCGGGGCCGTCGGCGCCGACCTGTTCCGCAAGCGCGGCCAGCAGACCGGCGAGCATCACGTGCGCCCCCGGCTCGGAGGCGAGCGCCGGCGAGCCCGAGGCGACGAAGTACCGGTGGCCGGGGCGCCCGACCGTGCCGCGATGCACGGTTTCGACCTCGACCAGGCCGGCCTCACGCATGCGGTCGAGATGGACACGCACGGTGTTGGGGTGCAGACCGCACGCCTCGGCCAGCGCGGAGACGGCCAGCGGACGGGGGGACGCCGCCAGTCGGCGGTAGAGTTCGAAGCGCGTCTCGTCACCCAGCGCCTTGCACACCTCGAAGTCCACGGCTTGACGGTAGCGACACCCGGGCATATTTTCAAGCCCGAAGCAGTTTTTATTCACGAGCCGGCCCGCCAGGGACCGAGGTTCCGAGCCATGCCGAAACCCGTCTCTCCCCAGCCCCTCCCAAGCGCGCCCGCACCCGACGCCGTGCGGGAGGCGCTGCGCGCGGTGATGGACCCCGAGCTGCGGGCGAGCATCGTGGAGCTCGACATGGTGAAGGAAGTGTCCGTGAGCGATGACGGGTTGGTGACCGTCGACGTGGCGCTCACCACCCTGGGCTGCCCGCTGCGCGCGGAGATCCGCCGGGCCGTCGCCGCCGAGGTGGCCACGCTCCCGGGAATCCGCGACGTCGAGGTCAACTGGGTTGAGATGACCGAGGAGGAGAAGGCGACGGTGATGCAGCGCGCGCGCGTGAACGCGCGCGCCAACGCTCCCGACACCATGGTCCCGTCGACGGCACGGGTCCTCGCCGTGGCCAGTGGGAAGGGCGGCGTCGGCAAGAGCTCGGTCACCGTGAACCTCGCCGCTGCCCTCGCCGGACGCGGCCTGCGGGTGGGCGTGCTCGACGCCGACATCTGGGGCTTCAGCGTGCCTCGGATGCTCGGGCTTGAAGGTCGGCTCTCCGGCGCCGACGGCAAGATCCACCCGAACCGGCGCAAGGTCGACGCCGGCGGCGAGCTCGAGGTCGTCAGCATGGGCTTCCTCGTCGACGACGAGGCGAGCGCGCTGATGTGGCGAGGGCTCATCCTGAACCGCGCCGTCGAGCAGTTCCTCACCGACGTCCGTTGGGGCGCCGATCTCGACTACCTGCTGGTCGACATGCCCCCGGGCACCGGCGACGTGCAGATGGGACTCGCACGGATGCTTCCGCAGGCCGAGATGCTGGTCGTGACGACCCCGGCGCTCGCGGCGCAGCGGGTCGCGGCCCGAGTCGCCGACATGGCACGGAAGTCGGCGATGCCGCTGATCGGCGTCGTCGAGAACATGAGCGAGCTGGTGACCCCGGCCGGCGAGCGCATCGCGGTGTTCGGCCGGGGCGGCGGAGCGGCACTGGCCGCGGAGATCGGCGTCCCGCTGCTCGCGCAGATCCCGCTCGAGCCCGACGTCGCGGCCGGCGGGGACGCCGGCGCGCCCGTCGCGTGGTCGGGGCCCGGGAGCGCCGCCGGTCGCGCCTTCGTCGACCTCGCGGCCGCGATCGCGACCGAGCTGCTCCCACCGGTCGAGATGGCCGGATGCACGGCGCGGATCCTGGAGACGGCGCTGGCGAACCTCGAAGACCGCGACGCCGAGGGCGTCCCCGGCTGACACCCCAGCACCCGCCGCCGACCTACACGAGTTCCCAGATCGACTTCGCGTCGCGTCCGGCCACCTTGCCCTCGGCGCGCAGCTTCAACAGGTGCGCGTGGACCTGGCGACCGGCGACCTCGAGCAACGGCTCGGGCGTGTCGGTGTAGAGCATCGCGACGACGGCGCTGATCCTGGTGGGACCGTTGCGCTTCAGCACTCCGACGATCTGCTTCTCGCGCAGGCGCCGGTGCGCGAGGTAATCGTCGATGCGGGCCGGAGGCTCCTCAATCACCTCGCCGTGCCCCGGTGCGATACGCGACACGCGCAGCTTGCGGAGCCGTTCGAGCGTCGCGAGGTACTGCGCCATGTCGCCACCCGTCTTGGTGGACACCACCGAGTACATCCCGTCGAGGATCGTGTCTCCGGTGAACAGCATGCGCTCCTCGTCGAGAAGGAAGCACAGATGGTCGACCGCGTGGCCGGGCGTGTGCATCACCTCGAGCCGGAACTCCGTGCCGTCGACGGTGTCGCCGTCACCGATCGCGCGATCGACCTCGAGCTCCTTGTCCCGCTTCGAGAACGCGAGCACCTCCGCTCCCGTCGCCTTCACCAACCGGGAGGTCGCCGACGAGTGGTCGGGATGGGTGTGGGTGAGCAGCACCCATCGGACCCGCTCGCGCATCGCGGCCCCGACGATCGCGTCGACATGCCGGGCGTCGTCGGGACCCGGGTCGATCACCGCGACCTCGTCGATGCCGACGAGGTAGGTGTTGGTGCCCGGTCCCGTCATGTGACTCGGGTTCGAGGCGACGACCCGCCGGACCAGCGGCGAGAGGGCGCTCGGCACGCCCGGAGTCATGTCCGGCATCAGGCTGCTCCCTCGTCGGTGTCGAACGGCAGGGCGATGCGGGTACCACCCGCCGACTCGGTGACGAGACCGGGCGGGCGGCGCGTCGCCCGGCCGACGACGTCGAGCAGATCGGCCGCGCGGTCGAAGCGGGCAAGAAGCGCCAGGCTCCGCACGGTGGGGAGGATCAGGTCGATCTCGTTGCGGGCAAGCGCGTCGAGCGCCTCTGCCGGTCGCAGCCAGCGCGCCGCCACGTTCTCACCGTCGTCGTGGGTGTACGCGTGTCCCTCGGGCGCGGCGGCCAGGAAGAACCGGGTGTCGTAGCGGCGGTGGCTTCCGGGGGGCGTCACCCAGTGCGCCACCGGGTGGATGGCCCCGGCGTCGAGCATCAGGTCGGCGTCGCGCGCCACGTCGAGGAAGGTGGTCTCACCCCGGTTCAGCGCATCACGGGCGACCGCGAGGTCGTGGTGCTCACCGTCCACAGCACAGCCCGTGCGCGCGGAGCGCGCGAGCAGGACCCCGGCCTCCTCGAACGTCTCGCGCACCGCGGCGACCCAGTACCCGAGCCCGCCGCGGCCCAGGCCCAGCAGCGCGCTCGCGTCGGCGTCGCTCCGATCGGGGCATCGCGCGGCCCACTCCCGGTCGCGGTCCTCGGCGTCGAGTGCGCCACCCGGAAACACGAAGGCGCCGGCCACAAAGTCCGCCGTGGGGTTCCGACGGAGCATGAACACCTCGAACTCCGGGGCGTCGCGGACGAGCATGACCGTTGCGGCCTCGCGCGGCGTCACCCGGCAAGTCTACCGGCGGGCCGGCGAGAGCCGTCCCGCCCCCCGCCTACGCTTCCGACCATGACCGCCGACCCACGGCGCGGCCTGCCCTCCGTGGACCGCGTCCTCGCCCAGCTCGACGGGCTGCCCCACGACCTCCTCGTTGCGAGCGCGCGGGCCGCGATCGACGCAGCACGCGAGCGCGCGGCACAGGGTCTCGCGACCGACCCCGACGCGATCGTCGCCGACGCGCGCGACCGGGTCGCCATACGGCAGGCTCAGCTGCTCCGACCGATCGTGAACGCGACCGGCGTGCTGCTCCACACCAACCTGGGGCGAGCACCGATCGGCGACAATGCGCTCGCGGCCGCCGTGGCCGTCGGCCGCGGATACAGCAACCTCGAGTACCAGGTGGAAGCGGGCACGCGCGGCTCACGCCACGAGCACGCAGGCTCGCTGCTCGCCCAAGCCGTCGGCGCAGAGGCCGGCGTCGTGGTCAACAACAACGCGGCCGCGGTGTTGCTCTGCCTCGGCGCGCTTGCTCGCGATCGCGAGGTGGTGGTGTCACGCGGGGAGCTCGTCGAGATCGGCGGCGGCTTCCGGGTGCCCGAGATCATGTCCGAGTCGGGCAGTCGCATCGTCGAGGTGGGCACCACCAACCGGACCCGGCGCACCGACTACGAGCGCGCACTCTCGAGCGAGACCGCGCTCGTGCTCAAGGTGCACGCCTCGAACTACCGCATGGTGGGCTTCACCGAGACCACGCCGGTCGCGGAGCTGGCCGCGCTCGGACCACCGGTGATGGTCGACGCGGGCTCGGGTCTTCTCGACGAGACCACGCCGTGGCTGCCCGGTCGACCGGCGTGGCTCGCCGACGAGCCGGGTGTGCGCCAGGCGCTCACCGCCGGTGCCGCGCTCGTGACGTTCTCCGGCGACAAGCTGCTGGGCGGGCCGCAGGCCGGCGTGATCGTCGGTCAGGCCGAGCTCGTCGCGACGGTCGCCCGGCACCCGCTGGCTCGCGCGATGCGCGCCGACAAGATGACCCTTGCCGCGTTGCAAACGGTGGCGCTCGCGTACCTCGACGGCGACGCGACCCGGATCCCGCTGTGGCACATGGCGACGACCCCGATCGAAGTGCTGCAAGCGCGAGCGGAGGCGATCGTTACCTCGGTGCCGGGAGTCGAGGTGATCGACACCGAGGCGGTCGCCGGCGGCGGAGCGCTTCCCGGGCTCACGATCCCGTCCGTCGGGGTCTCGATCGAGACCGGCGCGGCCGGGCTCGCGTCGCTACGCCGAGCCGGCATCGTCGCGCGCACCGAGGACGACCGGATCGTGTGCGACCTGCGAACCGTCGCCCCCAACGACGACGCGAGGCTCGCCGCGGCACTCGCCGCGCTCTGAGCCCTTGCGTACCGTCGCGACCGCGGGCCACGTCGACCACGGCAAGTCGTCGCTCGTGCTCGCGCTCACCGGCACGGATCCCGACCGCTTCCCCGAGGAGAAGGCCCGCGGGCTCACGATCGACCTCGGGTTCGCGTTCTGCACCCTGCCGGACGGCGAGCGCGTCGGCTTCGTCGACGTTCCCGGGCACGTGCAGTTCGTGAAGAACATGCTGGCGGGCGTCGGCGCGGTCGACGTCGCGCTGCTCGTCGTGGCCGCCAACGAGGGCTGGATGCCCCAAAGCGAGGAGCACCTGCGCATCCTCGACGGTCTCGGCGTCCGCCACGGACTCGTCGTGCTCACGAAGGCCGACCTGGTCGACGACGAGACGCTCGAGCTCGGCCAGCTCGAGGTGCTCGAGCACCTGACGGGCACGACGCTCGCGGCGGCGCCAGTCGTCACCTGTGACTCGCGGTCGGGGCGCGGGCTCGACGACGTGCGCGCCTTGCTGGCTTCGGTGCTCGCGGCCGCGCCGCCCGCCGACGACCGCGGCCGCCCTCGTTTGTGGGTGGACCGCGTGTTCGCCGCCAAGGGCGCGGGCACGGTCGTGACCGGGACGCTGGCCGGTGGCGCGCTCGGGCTCGACGCCGAGGTGCTCGCCGGCGGGCTGCGGGCGAGGGTGCGCGGCATCGAGACCGCCGGGACGCGCCTCGAGCGCGCGGTCCCCGGGACGCGCGTGGCGCTGAACCTCGCCGGCATCGATCATCACGCGTTGCACCGGGGAGACGCGGTGGTGCTGGCGGGCCAGTGGCTGGACGTGACTGCGATCGACGTCGCGCTCGCCGAGCTTCCCGGCGAGCGCCTGGCGCGACGATCACGATGCAGTGCCTATCTCGGCTCCGGCGAGCACACGGCGTGGTGCCGGGTGCTCGACGACGACCACCGGTTCGCCCGCCTGCGCCTCGACGCGGCGCTCCCGATCGCACCCGGCGACCGGTTGGTGCTGCGCGACCCCGGCCGGGCCACGACGGTCGCCGGCGCCGAGGTGCTCGACGTCGCACCCGGCGGTCGAGCCGCCGACGCGCCGGCCCGGCTGGAACTTCCGCTCGGGAGGCGGCTTCTCGCGACCGGCTGGGTCCCGGTCGACGGGCTCGCGGCGCGCGCCGGGTGCTCGGGCCACCACGCGACCGCGCTGGTCGAGCAGGCGGGCGGTGAGCGAATCGGGCGGTGGCTGGTCGACCGGGTGACCGCCGAGAACCTCCGGGTGCGCGTGGGTGCGCGCCTCGACGAGCACCACCGCGCCGACCCGAGCTCAGCTGGCCTGAGCATCTCAGCACTCGCCCGCGAGCTCGGGATCGGCAACGAGGCCCTGCACGCGCTGCTCGTCGGCGCCGGCGACACGGTCGTGGAACGGGGCGTCGCGCACCGCGCCGGGCACGGCGGCAGGACCTCGGACACGCCGGAGGGTGAGGCGATGGTCGCCACGCTGGAAGCCGATCCGTTCACGCCCCCGCAACCGACGGACCTGGCCCTGGCCCGCGCGCTCGTGCGCGAGGGGACCCTGGTGGAACAGGACGGCGTCTACTTCGGTGCGCGGGCGCTCGAACGCGCCCGCGCACTCGTGGTCGAGGCGCTGAAGGGCCGCGCGTCGCTGAGTGTGGCCGACATCCGCGATCTGCTCGGCTCGACCCGCAAGTACGTACTGCCGATCGTCGCCCGCCTCGACGCGACCGGCGTCACCCGCCGGCGCGGCGACGAGCGCATCGCGGGCCCGACCTCAGGCGCCGACCCGCCGACCTAGCGGCGCACCGCTCGAACTGGATCAGACGGCGCTGGAGACGAGGAGCTCATGACGTTCCTGCTCGTTGCGCCCGCCCCAGATGCCGTGCGGCTCCTTGATCCCGAGCGCGTACTCGAGGCACTCGACCCGCACTGCACAGACCGCGCAGATCTCCTTCGCCTTGGCCTCGCGCGCGTCACGCTCTTCCCGCCGCTCGCCGACGGCGGGCGGGAAGAAAACCATCGACTCGGGTCCGCGACACGCGGCACGCACCTGCCAGGTCTCCATTGCGATCTGGACGCCCATCGCTCTGCCCTCCTCCGGGCTCAGCCCCTACCCCCGCGGCGAAGGTATCCCCAGGGACGGGTCTCCGACAAGGGGAATCGGGATCTTCGGGACCGGTGCACGGCAGGTCAGGGTGCGGGTCAGGGTCCGTCAGGCGGACTGGTCACCCGGATCGTCAGCGGGCCGGGTCGCCGACTTGCGCCGCTCCCGGTAGTCCCTGGCGCCGCCCTCCTCCGGTTCCACCTCGAGCACGAGGCCGTCGATTTCCACCACCCGGATCCGGTCACCCGCGCGGATCGGAGTCGCCCGGTTGGTGCGGGCGCGCCAGCGGGCCCCGCGCAGCATCACGACGCCGTCGGGCGCGACGTCGACCACCGCATCGCCGATCTCGCCCGCCAGACCCTCCCGGCCCACGGTCGGGGTGGAGAACCGGGACCGCACCGCCACCGGCATCGCGGCGACCATGAACACGATCGTGCCCAGCAACACGGTCAGGAGGACCCACCACCGAACGTCGAGGCGCGACGACCCGCCGTAGAGGAACAACGACCCCGCGACGAGCAAAGCGGTCGCGATGACCGTCCAGGCGTACGGCCGGCCCGCCTGCACGTCGATCGCGTAGCCCACCATCGAGAAGAGGACGAGGCCGAGGGCCCACCACGTGACCGGCAGGTGGGAGAAGCCGACGAACGCACCGACCACGGCGAGCGCACCGGCGCCACCGGCGAGGCCCACGCTGATCGTGAAGAACTCGAACACGATGAGCGCGAGGCCGACCACCAACAGCAGGTAAGCGATCGACGGGCTGGTGAGCGTGTGGGTCGCCTGCCCCACGAGGTCGAGCTTGCGGAACGCGATCACCTGGTTGGGTTGGCGGCGCCGGTCGGCACCCTCGCCGACGACCTTCGCGGTTTCGAGCGTGACCTCGCCGCTCGCGGTCTGCACGGTAGTGCCGTCGAGGTGCACGATGAAGTCGCCGAGCGTCGGACACCCCGGAACCTCGGGGCAGACGCGGTTCGTCGCGCCCAGCCGCACGGCTGCCGCGGCGGAGAGGCTGCGGCCGGTCATCGCACGCCCCCCGGCCGCGCTCCGGCCGTTCGAGGTCTGCAGGGCGGCGACCTCGGCGGAGAGGTCGGTCGGGGTGGCGTCCGGGTCGTCGAGCCGCAGCGGGTCGGCCGGGCCGAGGGTCGAGTCGTTGGAGACGCCGTTGACCGGGACCGCGGCCACGAGGAGCGCCGCGACACCCTTCGCCTTCCCCCCGGCCGGCCCCACCCAGGCCGCGATCGGCACCTCCGACCCACGGATGGCCTGCACCAGCGGATCGGCGTCGACGTCGACCGCGCCCCCGGAGGCGAACTTGATCACCACCAGCGACGCGCGGCGGTCGTTGGCGTCGCGGATGGTGTTGCGGATGAGCTCGGCGTTCGGCGGGTCGATGAGCCCGTCGACCTGGACCACCACGATCCCCCGCCTCCCTGACGACGAGGGCCCTGACGACGGCGGGTCGGCGGCACCGGCACCGGCCGGCACGGCGAGCGCCAGCCCGAGCGCGACCAGGCCCGCGGCACAAACCATTCTGCGTAGGCGGCGCGGCATGGGGGCTCCCGTAGCATCGGGGCGATGGAGCTGGACCGGTTCTGCTCCACCTCCCGCGTGATCATCGTCGCGGGCAAGGGTGGGGTCGGCAAGACGACCGTCACCGCAACGCTCGCGGTGGCGGCAGCCCGCACGGGCATGAGCGTGCTGATCGTGGAGGTCGAGGGCAAATCGGGGCTCGCGAGCGCCTTCGACCGGCCCCCGCTCGGCTACGAGGAGACCGAGCTGGCTCCCGGCGTGCGCGGCCGCACGCTCACCCCCGACGACGCCCTCCTCGACTGGCTCCGCGGCAACGGGCTGCGTCGGATCTCCAACCGGCTCGTGGCTTCGGGAACCCTCGACGTGGTGGCCACCGCGGTGCCCGGCCTCAAGGACATCCTCGTGCTCGGCAAGGTGAAGAGCCTCGACCTCACCCGAGCTGCCGACCTCGTGGTCGTCGACGCCCCGGCCGCGGGCCACGCCGTCACGTTCCTCACCTCGGCGCGCGGGCTGCTCGACGCGGTGCGCGTCGGGCCGGTGAACAAGCAGGCGAGCGACGTGGTGGAGCTGCTCTCCGATCCCGAGCGCTGCCGGGTGCTCCTCGTCACGCTCCCGGAGGAGACCCCGGTCAACGAGCTCGTCGACACGGCGTACGCGATCGAAGACCGTGCCGGTGTCGCGCTCGGCCCGGTCGTCGTGAACGGCTGCTACGAAAAGCTCGCGCTCGACGGCGCGGGCGTGACCGCGGCGTCGGTGCTCCGCGACGCCGACCTGCTCGACGTGTTCGTGAGCGAGCGCGAGGCCGAAGACCTGGCGCGTGCCGCGGGCTTTCGCGCCGAACGGGCCGCGATCCAGACGCACCAGGCCGACCGCCTCGCGCGCCTGCTGCCCCTTCCCCAGATCCGGCTGCCGTTCCTGTTCACGGCGGACCTCGGATACCAGGAGATCGGCCACCTTGCCGACGCGCTCACCGAGGGAGTCGCGGCGCTGTGAACGACCCACGCGTCGTGCACTCGCTCGACGACGTCGTCGAGCACGGCAGCGTCGCGATCTGCTGCGGGAGCGGCGGCGTGGGCAAGACGACGACGGCCGCGGTGCTCGCGGTGCAGAGCGCGCGGCGGGGCCGGCGCGCGGTGGTCGTGACCATCGACCCCGCGAAGCGCCTCGCCAACGCCCTCGGGCTCGACGAGCTGTCGAACGAGCCCCACCAGATCGATCCCGCCCGCTGGGACCCCAAGGGGGAGCGGGTGGAAGGCGGACGGCTCTCCGCGATGATGCTCGACACGAAGAGCACCTTCGACGACTTGGTCACCCGTTACGCGGCTACCCCCGAGCAAGCACAACGGATCCTCGAGAACAGCTTCTACCGCAACCTCGCGAGCGCGCTGTCGGGCACGCAGGAGTACATGGCGATGGAGAAGCTGCACGAGCTGCACGAGGAAGGCGACTTCGACCTGATCGTGGTGGACACGCCGCCCAGCCGCCACGCGCTCGACTTCCTCGACGCGCCGAAGCGCCTGCTGCGCCTCCTCGACAACCGGGTGTTCCGGCTGCTCATGGTGCCGACCCGCACGTACCTGCGCGTCGCGGGCGCCGCAGTGCAGATGTTCCTGCACACGATCTCGCGCGTCGTCGGCACCGAGGTGGTCGACGACATCGTCGCGTTCTTCCGGTCGTTCGAGGGCATGGAGGAGGGCTTCCGCGAGCGCGCGCACCGGGTCGTGGAGGTGCTGGCGCAGCCCGAGACGCGCTTCGTGCTCGTCACCTCGCCCCGACGCGACGCGGTGGAGGAGGCGCGGTTCTTCGCGGCGAAGATCGGCGACCACGACCTCGCGGTCGACGCGCTGATCGTGAACCGGGTGCACCCCCGGTTCGGCACCGAGCTCTCCGCCGGTCTGCGCTCGAGGGCCGACTCGCTGCGCGAGCTGAAGGTATCGGGCCGCGAGGCGACGGCCGCCCGGGACCGGCTCTCCGCCTGCTACGCGAACCTCGCCGACTTCAACGAGATCGCCGAGCGCGAGCGGGCCCACATCGAGACGGTGCGGGTGCGCACCGGCGCCGCGCCGGTGTCGTTCGTGCCCTACCTGGCCCACGACGTGCACGACTTCGAGGCGCTCGCCGAGGTTGGCCGGATCCTGTTCCCGGATCTCCCCGATCGCGACGGCTCGGAGCCGACAGGCGCGGGGCCGGGGCAGTAGGTTTCGGCGCCGTGGAGACAATCCTCGTCGCCGCCGAGGCCCCCTGGGTCCGGGAGCAGGTGCGCACCGCGTTCGTCGGGCGCGACCAGCGCGTGGTGGAGGTGCGCCGCGGCCAGGACGTGCGGGGCGCTGTCGCCGAGTACGAGCCCGACCTTGTGATCCTCGACATGCAGATCGCCAACATGGGCGGCGTCGCGGCGTCGATCGACCTACGCCTCGAGGCCGGCGAAGGTCGCCTCCCCGACACCAAGATCCTGCTGCTGCTCGACCGTGAGGCCGACCGCTTCATCGCCCGGCGGGCAGACGTTGACGGCGAGCTCGTGAAGCCGATCGACGCCGGGATCCTGCGGCGCACCGCGAAGCGCCTCCTGCACGAGGCGCCGGCCGAGGAGTCGCCCGCACCCACAGCTGATGCGCCGGAACCCGTTGGGGAGCCGGAAGCAGCCGACGGTTAGACTCGCCCGTTCCACGGGATGTGGCGCAGTTTGGTTAGCGCGCAGCGTTCGGGACGCTGAGGCCCCGGGTTCAAATCCCGGCATCCCGACTGGCCTGATCCTCACAGGTTCGTAATAGAACTCGGCCCGCGGCAGGAGCGCAGATCGGCATTTCGGCGCTGTTCAATATCGGCCCTTCAACCCGGAACGTGCGCAGGGGTCTGCTGATGCAAGACAAGTTGCCAGCGGCCCTCGCGCGATGCGTACACGCTGCTGAGCAGGCCTACGAATTCCGGGTGGTCCTCGCGCTGCGCGACGACGCGGTACATCAGGACGGCCGCTCCCTCGGTCAGCTCGACGGTGCGAGGGTCCTCAATGCGGTGCCATGTCCACGGTCGCTCGTGGGTTAGGGCGGCGAGGAACGTCGCTCGGTCGATCACGGCGCCCGGCACGACAATGACGGCATCGTCGGCAAGCCACTGCTCGCAGAATGCGCGTGGGTCCGGCGACGAGAGCGCTTCCCAACCACGCTCCTCGATTCCAAGCAGGTGAGCATTCATCAAGAAGGTCCTTGCTAACGGCGCCCCTGCCGAGAACACAGCGGGACGCAGCTCGGCGAGCACACCGAACAGATTGCCCGGTCGGAGAGCGTTCTGACAAGCGGATCACGATCACGGCGGTGAGCGTCAAGTCCCTCGGCGCCCGCTCGGACGGATCACGACGCCGACCTCAGCCAATGCCCTGCTCAGGTAGCGCTTGTCGACACCGAAACGCTCGCCGACAGACACGAGGCTGACGCCCGACTCGTACAACCGACCGGCTGCCCGCAGCTGTTCGGCGTCGAGCGTCCGGCCTCGCCTTCGCTGCTTCGGTACGCCAGCTCGTTGCAGGTGGGTCATCACGGTGTTGCGGTTGATCCCGAACCGAGCTGCCAACTCGTTGATCTCGGTGCCTGCCGTTCGAGCGGCAACCATCTCGGCGACCATCGCCTTCGTCACGACCGTCAACCGCCGTCGAGGCGATCGGGTAGTCCGAACGGGTAGGCGACGCGGCTCCTGACCAGCGGACAGACACTCCAAACGGGTCACGATGTCGAAGTTGACATACTGACCCATCACCCCGACCAAGGTACGAGCTCCGTCGGCTTGCCGGTCGACGCCCCGTGCAGGTCCGAGCCCGCCACCGCGGGCGGCGCTCGGCTACGCGCCGAGCACGCGGATCACGTCGGTGCCGTGCTGGGGTCCGACTCGCATGGTCTCGAGGTCGAGATGCGTGCCGTCGTCCGTGCTCTCGAGCACCAGCACGCGGGTGCTCATGCGCCCCTTCGCGCTGACGCCGAGCCCAGCGCGAGCGAACGTCGCGTAGCGGGCACCCGGCTTCCAGTGGATGCCGTCGACCACGCCTTCGAACGCGAGCACGCGTGTCGGCGTGACCGCGAGGATCGTCCAGCGCGGCTGGCGCTCGACCGCGGACGCGACGTGCCCGGCCTCGACGATGCCGACCATGCCCGCGGCGGCCGCCCCGACGTTGTGCGTCCCGAGGAGACCGCCGGCCGCGTCCATGCCCCCTTGCGTGCCCCGCGGCTGGAAGACACCCGCGGCCAACACCTCCTCGCCATCGACGAGCGGCGTCACCATCTGCACGTAGTCCTGCTCGGACATGACCCCTCCTGATCCGGAACCGCAGAAACATCGGCACCCACAGCGAGTTGCTGGAGCGCGGCCAGGCCAGCAGCGACCCGACTGGTCAAGCGGCGAGGACCGACTGGGTGAGCTCGGTGCGGTCGGGGCGGTGGGTGTGGAGGGTGTGGCCGTCGAAGGTCGCGGTCCATCGGCCTTCGTGGAGGAGGTGGTGATGGTGGGAGCAGACCAGGATGAGGTTCTCGAGGGTGGTGGGGCCGCCGTCGGCCCAGTGGGTCACGTGATGGACCTGACATCGGGCCGGGTCACGGTCACAACCGGGGAATCGGCAGCCCCGGTCGCGGACCACGACCGCCCGTCTGAGTGGGGGCGGCACCGTCCGGCGTGACCGGCCCACCTCCAGGGGGATCCCGTCCGGGTCGGTCACCACCCGCGAGATGGCCGCGTCGCAACAGATCCGCCGCGCGGTGCTCGGGCTGACGGGTCCGGCGTGTTCCAGCTCACACCGGCCGTCGAGACCGTGCGCGAGGGTGTCGTGGTCGAGGATCAACGAGACGTGGGGGACCTGGCTGCCCGACACCCGTCCCGGCAGGCCCGCATCGAGCGCCACGCGAC
>Ga0194131_10001280_pt1 | contig 43181 bp, 30 predicted proteins | sample TA2KigO120mmetaG_FD_148631 | JGI IMG/M metagenome (GOLD analysis project Ga0194131, IMG submission 148631) | Freshwater microbial communities from Lake Tanganyika, Tanzania - TA2015053 Kigoma Offshore 120m | ecosystem: Environmental > Aquatic > Freshwater > Lake | place: Tanzania: Lake...
TATCACCGCCATGCGGTAAAACGGGCCTGCTTCGGCAGACCCATCATAGGCTCGACCGGAGCCTTTTATATTGACCTGCATCGGGGCACGCCTCGTCGGTCTGAGGCGAAGCCTCGCTTAGTTTGTTGTCGGCTTTCTCCGTAAATCAGGGAGAGGTTCTCCAGGCTCAGCAGCTTCCGTATCCGCGAGAGGTTGATGACGGATCTACTCCAGGACCCTGCCACCTCCAGCGACGCGGCCGTGCGCGCCAGTCATGCCGTCTTGACCCGGCTGATGGCCGGTTACGGTCCGCGCGACTTCGGTGTCCGCTTCTGGGATGTTGGCGAATGGCCGGCCGAGCGCGAGGCGCGTTTCGTTCTTGTCTTGAACCATCCCGGCACTCTGCGGGCAATGTTGCTGCCACCCAATCGCCTCACCATCGGCGAGGCCTACATCTTCGGCGACTTCGATATCGAGGGTGATTTCGACGCGTTTTTCGCCGTCATGACGCACTGGGGCAGCCGGCCCCGCGGATTGCTGGAAAAGGCCGGCATCTTCTGGCAACTCCGCAAGATGCCGGCCGCCGCCCGCGCCCGTGCCGACCGGGCCGCCCGGCTGTCAGGGGCCACGCATTCACCCGACCGCGACAAGCAGGCCATCCAGTACCACTACGACGTTTCCAACGATTTCTACGCCCTGTGGCTGGACGCCAGAAGGGTCTATTCCTGCGCCTACTTCAAGCGCCCTGATGAGGACATCGATACGGCCCAGCGGAACAAGCTCGACCACATCTGCCGCAAGCTCCGCCTCGAACCTGGCTTGAAACTGCTCGACATCGGTTGCGGCTGGGGCGGGCTGATCGTGCATGCGGCCAAGGAGCATGGCGCCACGGCAGTCGGCATCACGCTCAGTCAGGCGCAGAAGGAATATGTCGAGGAGTTGATTGGCCGTGAGGGACTGGCGGGCCGCTGCCGCGTCGAGCTATGCGATTACCGACACCTGGCGGAGCGCGACTTCGATCGTCTGGTCAGCGTCGGCATGGCCGAGCACGTCGGGGCCAAGCTGCTGCCGACCTACTTTCGCGCAGCGTGGGAGCGGCTCAAGCCGGGCGGGCTCATGATGAATCACGCCATCGGTTACGCCGCTGATTTCCGCAATCCTCCCGGGCCCAACTTTGCCCAACACTACGTCTTTCCCGATGGCGAGCTGGTGGCGCTCAACGAGACGCTACGCGCTGCCGAGACGACCGGCTTCGAGGTCCGCGACGTGGAGAGCTTGCGCGAGCACTACGACCTCACCGTCCGCCACTGGCGGCGGCGGCTGCACGAGCGCGCTGAGGAAGCTAAAAGGATCACCTCGGAAGTGACCTTCCGCATCTTCGACTACTACCTGGCCGGCGCCGCCATGGTCCTGCACACCGCCAAGCTGTCGATTTACCAGACACTGTTGCTCAAGCCGACGGGTGCGCCCTCCGGCCTGCCGCTGACGCGCGAGAATCTGTATCGCTGACAGACAACGTGAACGAGATGCGGATCACTTGCCGCGCGCCTTCTTGATCTCCGCCAGGACCTCCCGCGCCGCCGGGTCGCCGTGGTAGAGGGTTTCGATGGCGGCCCAGATCTTCTCGGCCTGGTCGCGCTTGCCGGTGTCGCGCAGGGATGCGGCACGATCGAGCGCCGCACGCGCGCCCTGCATGCGCTCTTTCGCCTGGATTGTCTGCTCCAGGGCTTGCAGCGCTTCCTCGGACTTGCGCACCCATTCCTTGTCGGCCTCCGAGTCCTTGAAGACGACGACAACGCTCTCATAAACGGTGCGGGCAGCTTGCAGTTGCCCCTCCTCGCGCAGGCGCTCCGCCTGGCGATAAAAGCGTTGCGCTTCGCTCAACGCAACATCGCCGTCTCGGGCCGCGTCACGCTTGGCGCGAAAGCGGGCGACTTCTTCCTGGTACGGATGCTCGGGAAAGCGCTCCTCCAGAGGCTGCAAGTAGTCGCGCCAGGCGCGCTCCCAGTCGGCCGGCCGGCTGGAGGCCATCAGCCGTGAGCCGTTATCGAAGAGCGACTCGGCCCCCGGCGGCCAGAAGGCCCAGACGATGGTGCCAACGCACAGGATCAGCAACACCGCCAGCACCCAGCCCTTGTTGAGCAGGTTGCCAAGCATCCCGTGCTGATTCTGCCGGGCCAGTTCTTCGCGCACCAGCCGGCTCATGAGCGTTCCGGGACCGGGCAGATCGTCGTCGAGCTCGATGGCGCGGCGGTTCTCCGCCACCGTCGCCGCGTTCGGCACGCCCTCCTCCGTCGGATGGCTCTTGCGCTCGAGCTTGTTGCGGATGCGCTCCAGTTGCTTGCCGAGCACAAGGCAATCCGGCGGTCGCTTGGCCGGGTCCTTCTCCAGTAGCTGGCAGACCACGTCGTCGATGTCGTGCGGCAGTTCCGGAAGGATCCGCCGCGGCCGGTCGAACTGCTTGTATTGATGCTTGTGCAGCAAGTCCAGCAGCGTCGCGCCCTCGAACGGCGTCTTGCCGACAAGCAGCGTGTACAGCACCACGCCGAGCGAGTACAGATCGCTGCGCTTGGTGGCTGGCTTGCCGGCGGCTTGCTCCGGCGAAAGATACTCGGCGGTGCCGACGATGCCGCCCGTGGCCGTCAGGTGCGATTGCGCAAAGACCTTGGCGATGCCGAAATCCGTGAGCTTGACCGTACCGTTCGCCTTGCGCAACAGGTTGGGCGGCTTGATGTCCCGGTGGATGATGCCGTGGTCGTGCACATGCCGCAGCGCCAGGCAAACCTGGATGGCAGCGTCCAGCACGTCGCGCCAGGGGATCCTCTTCTGGGCGTGCAAGACCTCCTCGAGACTCTGGCCTTCCACGTACTCCATGGCATAGAAGTACATGTCGTTCTCGTAGCCGGCCTCGTAGAACTGCACGATGTTGGGATGGCTGAGCTGGCTGAGCGTCTCGATCTCGCGCTTGAAGCGTTGCAGGAAGCCGATTTCCTGTGCCAGCTCACCGGCCAGGATCTTGATCGCCGCCTGCCGCCCGCCAATCTCTTCCTGGGCGAGGAACACCCGCCCCACGCCGCCGCGGCCGAGTTCCTTGAAAATCACCCACTTGCCGAGCCGGTCGCCGAGCATTGACATCAAACCACGGATGGGACAGCTACCAAGACCTGACAGGAAGCCTTCCTTGATTCTATCCGGCAGCTCCGCCACCGAGATGAAAGTTCGTCGAATTCTGGGTCACGCAGTCGAGACTTTGCCTGAAGGATCTCGTGAGCTCACGCGCGAAACCGCCGAGCGAACTCATTCACGCTTGCGGACTTCAATCAGCTCACGCCTTCAGCATCTCGTCGTGTCGCATGCCGCTGGGCGGCAGGTCGCCCTTGCGGACGAAGGCCAGGGCGGCCTTGGCCCCGGCGTGTTGCTCGGCGTCATTGTCTTCCCATTCGATGCTGACGGCGCCGTCGTAACCGACGCGGTTCAGCTCGATCATGATTTCCTCGATGCTGTTGGCGTCGCGGAGGCTGCCGGCGGTGACGAAGTTCCAGCCGTTGAGCGGATGTCCCATGGGCCGATGGCCGCCCAGCAAGCCGGCGCGGGTGTGCTCGCGGATCACCTGCACGCCCTTGATGTGGGCGCAGTGGATGTGCTTGCCGAACTCGCGGATGAACTGCACGACGGAAACGCCCTGCCATTCCATGTGCGAGCCGTCGAGGTTGAAGCCGACGACGCCCTCGTAGCCGGCCTTGCACATGAAGTTGATGTAATCGCTTGCCGACTCGATGTCGCCCATGGCCCGCTCGCTGGGATGGCACTCGAGGTCGAAGGTCACGCCGTACTTCTTGCAGGCGTCCCACATCGGCCCGAAGCGCTCGACCAGCAACTCCAGGCTCACCTGCCGCACGTCCGGGATGTCGTGGCCTTCCAGCTTGGTGGGCAACGGCGGAAACAGGAAGAAATGGCTCCAGCAATGGGCCGGCGAGCCGACGAAGCCGGACAGCGCGATCTTGCGATTCTCGAGCTTGCCGAGATAGTGCCCAAGGCGAGCGCAGGCGATCAGGTCCTTGAGCGATTGCTCGTGGATGAGCTTGCCGACCTCATCGGGGACGTAGTAAGGATTGGTCCGCGGCGGCTTGTTGCCCTTGTCGCGCCAGGCCTTGTAGGCGGCCCGGGCCTCGCCGCGCGTGAACTGCAATGTCTTGGCGCTCGGCTCATCTCCAAGCGCCTGCCCTTGCAAATGCGTGGCGATGGTGAAGATCTCGAGGCCATGCTTCTTGGCGAGATCGGCGCGCTCCTTGGCGTACGCTTCCGCGCCGGCGTCGGTCATGCACTTGTCGAGGTCGAGTTCCCAGCTTGCTTCCTCCCAGCCGTCAAAGCCGGTCTCCTGGATGAACTTGAGCCACTGATCCATGGGCACGTTGCCGAACTGCCCGCGAACCAGGCCGATCTGGTGATACGACCCCTTGCCGAACCGATGCGTCGCCGTCTGCTTGAATCCCATGGTGTGGCCTCAGCGTTGAAGGTTAAGAAGATGGATTGCACCGCTGACTATATCGCTGCGCATGGGAAGTGCAAGATTCGCGCAGGAGCAATTCAAATCAGTTCTTTCTCCCCGCGAGGATGCCGACCGGGGTGACCGACACAGGCGACAAGCATGGTCATATGAAAAGTCCACTTGAGAGCTGTTGTGGAGAGATTCCAAGTGCTGAGCCGACGACATGCAACCCGCGTTGTTCCAATCACTTGCCGCTGATATACTTCCATATCGCTCCCTTTCGGAGGCTCGAATGTCACACGCGTTCCGCGTCCAGGCGTTTCTCGGCTCCATCGGCGTCGCGCTTCTCTTCCTTTCGCAATCCCAGGCCGATCCCAAGCAAGCTTACTGGCAGGTGGACGACGTCCGCCCCGGCATGAAGGGGCAAGGGCGCACCGTGATGAAGGGGACCAAGATCGAGTCGTTCGACGCCGAGGTCATCGGCGTCCTGAAGAATACCAGTCCCGGCCGCGACATGATCCTGTGCCGGCTGGCAGGGCTGAACCTCGAGAAGACCGGCATCATCGCCGGCATGAGCGGCAGCCCGATCTACATCAACGGCAAGCTACTGGGTGCGGTCGCCTTCGCCTGGCCGTTCGGCACCGAGCCAATCGCCGGCGTGACGCCGTTCGCGCAGATGCACGAGTACGTCGCCTCCTACGAACGCCGCGACATGGCGGAGCGGCGGAGTCCCAAGCGGATCGGGCTGGCGACGCCCATTCGCATCGACGGCAAGGACTTCGACACGGTCACGGTGTCCGATCATCACGACCCGCAAGCGACGGCGGCCGACGGCTTGTGGATGGTCCCGATCCGCACGCCGCTCGCTGCCAGCGGCATGTCAACGGGCAGCCTGAAGCTGCTCGGCAATCTCCTCAAGGACGCCGGCATGGTGCCGATGCAGGCCGGCGGCGCCGCGGCAGGCGTCATCGACAAGCACAAGGATGTGCCGCTGCTGCCCGGTTCGGCTTTGACGGTCGCCATGATCCAGGGCGATTTCGATGTATCGGGCATCGGCACGGTCACGCACGTGGAGGGCAAGCGCGTCTACGGCTGGGGGCATCCGTTCTTCGGCGCCGGGGCCTGCGACTTTCCGCTGATGACCGGTTACGTGCACACGATCATCGGCCGCCGCAGCATCAGCTTCAAGATGGGCTCGCCCATCCGCAACGTCGGCGTCATCAACGCCGACGTCAGCACCTGCATCGCCGGCTGGCTCGGCCGCGCGCCCGACCTGCTGCCGCTGCGGACGACGGTGACGCGGCTGCCGGAGAGCAAGCCCAAGACGTTCAACGTCCGCATCGTCCGGCAACGCAACATGGTCGCCTCGCTCGTCTTCACCGCCCTGTCGAATTCCGTGGACATGGAAGGCGACCTGCCGGAAGAACTCACGGCTCACGTCAAGGCCCGCATCGAGCTTGATGGTCTGCCGGAACTACGCATCGATGATCTCTTTGCCGGCATCGGCATCTCCGGCAACCGGGCGCCGCAGGCTCTGTACAGCTCGCTCTCGAATATCATCAATCTCTTGAACATGAATCCCTACAAGCCGATCCGCATCAAGAACATCGAATGCTCGACGGAGATCCAGTCCGGCCGTCGAACGGCCGACAGCGAAGCGGTCGAGCTGGAACACGACACGTATGCGCCCGGCGAGACCTTGCAAGCCGTCGTCTACCTGCGACCGTACAAGGGGATTCGCCAGCGTGTGCCGCTGGCGCTGCCGCTGCCCGCTGACCTGGCGGAGGGGAACTACACGGCCACGATCGGCGATGACCTGAGCAACGCTCGCCAGGAGCTGCGCGACGATCCCAACCTGAGCAATCCGCACGACCTCGGACATCTGCTACGCGCGCTGAAGGTGCAGACCGGCGTCAAGCGGACGCATCTCGTGCTGCGCGTGCCGCTGTTCGGCACAGGCGTGGCGCTTGCTGGGCAGTCGTTGCCGGACCTGCCGCCGGGCATCGTGCAGGTGCTCGGCTCGGGCCGCAAATCCGGCGCGCAGCCGACGAACAGCGCCCTCGTTGCCCGCCGGCCGACCGACTGGGTAATCCAGGGCTCCGAGTCGATCCGCTTCCAAGTCCAGAAGACCCGCCGCTTTCAAAATCGTTGACCACGCGAGGATCTCATGGGCCGAAATTCAGTTCGCGCCGGTGGCACGTCTACGATCTTCGGGCAACAGAGTTCGACCGAAAGACCAATGCCGGTCCACCGAGATGTGCCATCTCGCGTCGCGCGAGCGGAGCGTTTGCTCCCCTCTCCCTGCGGGAGAGGGGCGAGATTCGCTGTCGGCTGCTTGTTGTGCGCGCTGGCCATCGTCTCATCGGCCGCTCCAAGCAAGGCCGCCAAGGTCAAGGTCTGGCATCACGCCAGTGCCGGGCATTACGACAAGGCGCAGTTCAAGCAAACGGTGATCAGCAGCGAGGGGTCGCTGCGGCTGGCGAACAAGCTGCGGCTGTTCGCGTCGCTGCCGGCGGCGCACATCTGGGCTGCCGCCGAGGACAAGGCCGGCAACCTGTGGATCGCCACCGGCGACGAGGGCAAGCTCTTCAAGCTGACCGCCGACGGCAAGATCACCCTCGCCTACACCAGCAACGATGGTCAGATCCTGTCGCTGGCCATCGCCCCGGATGGCACAGTCTACGCCGGCTCGGGTCCTGGCGGGCAGATCATCGCCGTGCCGCCGCAAGGCGCGGCGCGGATCGTCGCCGACAAGCTCGGCAGTTACGTCTGGGCGCTGGTCTACGACCCGACCGCGAAGACGCTGCTCGCCGGCACGGGACCGAAAGGACAGATCTTCCAGGTGACGCCGGAGGGCAAGACCAGCGTCTTTTATTCGACCCGGCAGGACCACATCCTGTCGCTGGCCCGGGGCGCGGACAACATGCTCTACGCCGGCACCGACAAGGGGGGACTCGTCTATCGCATCGATCCGGCCGGCAAGGGCTTTGTTCTCTATGACGCTCACCAGGGTGAAATCCACGCGCTGCTGGCGTCGCCGGACGGTCTCTACGCGGGTACAAGTGCCCCGGTGCAACGTGGTTCGAGGGGCTTCAACTCCGCCGGTTCCGGCAACCCCGCCGTGTCGCTTGAGAAACCGCCCTTCGCCATCGATGTGCCGAAGAAGACACAGACGCAGAAGAAAAAGACGAAGGCCGCCATCGATTCCGCGGACGGTTCGACGGGCGGCCGCGGCTTCGCCAAGGGAGACGGCGCCTCGCCCGGCTCATCGCCAGGCGCCGGCGACAACTCGATCTACCGCATCGCTGCCGACGGCACGGTCCGCGAGATCTTCCGCGACAAGGTCATGGCCCTCAGTTTGCTTGCCCGCAAAGACAAGCTGCTCGCAGGCACCGGCATGCGCGGCCAGCTCTTCGAGATCGACGAGGCTACCAAGGAGCGCACCGAGCTGGCCCGCCTGGAACACGGCCAGGTCAGCTGCCTGCTGGCCCGCAACGATGGCTCGATCCTCGTCGCCGGCAGCGATCCGGGCAAGCTCTACGTCCTGGAAGACGGCTTCGCCGCCAGGGGGGCGATTCTCTCCGACGTCCTGGATACGAAGATCACCAGCAATTGGGGCGCGGCGACTTGGAAGGCGAGCACGCCGGAAGGAACGTCTGTTTCAGTCGCCTTCCGCGCCGGCAACATCGCCGACCCCGACGCCACCTGGAGCGACTGGTCCGCCGAGTTGATGGATCCTGCCGACGCGAAGATCACGCTGCCGGCTGCCCGTTACCTGCAGTTCCGCGTGACGCTGGCCAGCACAGACGCGAAATCGACGCCGGAAGTCCGCGGCGTCACGGTGCGCTACAAGAACACCAACCTGCCGCCAGAGATCACGAGCCTGGATTTGCCCGACCTGGCCGCTTCCAACCTCGACAATTCACGCAAGATCAAGGTGCGCTGGACGGCCATCGACCCCAACGAGGACGAACTCTTCTATCGTGTCTACATCCGCAAGGAAGGCTGGAAGGACTGGCTGAACATCGAGGATGAGCACGACAAGAAGGACTACGAGTGGGACACGACGACATTTCCCGCCGGCTTCTACCAGGTGAAGGTGACGGCCAGCGACCGCCGCGACAACGCACCGGAGGAAGCGCTGACGGCCACGCGCATCAGCCGGCCCATCGCCGTCGCCCACACGCCGCCGACGGTGACGCTCAAGACGGCGGGCATGGACGGCGACCAGGTCATCATCGAGGCTGCGGCCAGCGACCCGCTCGTCCGCCTCACCGAGGCCAGCTTCAGCATCGACGGCAAGAAGTCGAGCAGCATCTTCCCACGCGACGGACTCTTCGACGGCAAGACAGAGACGTTCCGCTTCAAGACCGGGCCGCTCTCACAGGGAACCCACGTGCTGATCCTCCGCGTCCGCAACGCCGCCGGATTGGTCGGTTCCGGCGATGTGGTGTTTGTGGTGCGGGCCAAGCCAAATTGACGAACGTCACTGGCGAGCCGGGAAGCTTGCAATCGCCGTCGTGCTTTCGTTAAATGAAGCGCAGCCTCCCCCCGCGCCTGCCGGACCCGCATCGCCGTCCCGGAGTCGACCGATGATGAGACTGAATCGAGTGCGGTTTACCCGCGCTTCGTTGCTGGCCGTGCTGATCTGGTGCGCGGCGTCGCCATTTGCGGCGCAGACGCCATCGGCGAAGAACATGCACGCGGTCGTCGCCGGCTTCGAACGCTTGCACGCTGCGAAGGCAGATGAGGTCGGCGGCCGGCTGCTGCTCAACGAATTGAATTGCCTTTCCTGCCATCGGCCGCAAGATGACAAGCCGGTGCTGGCTCCGCGGCAAGCGCCGATCCTCGACGGCGTCGCCAGCCGTGTCAGGCCGAGCTTCCTGCGCAGCTTCCTGAGCGATCCGCAGACGGCGAAGCCGGGGACAACAATGCCGCACCTGTTCGCCGGCTTGCCGGAAAAGGACAGGTCGCAGAAGGTCGAGCAGCTCGTGCATTTCCTGGCCTCGACGGGGGCGCTGCGACACGAGCGGCCGGAGCGAAAGCTCTTTCAGCAGGGGCGGGAGCTGTATCACCGCGTGGGCTGCGTCGCCTGTCATGGCACGCGCGACGCCGACGGCAAGCAGGACAGGACGCTGCCGACTTCCGTCGCGCTCGGCGATCTCACGAAGAAGTACACGATCCCGTCGCTGGTCTCGTTCCTGGAGAATCCGCACCAGACGCGGCCGTCCGGCCGCATGCCCGGCTTGCTGAAGTCGAAGGAAGCGCGCGAGGTGGCGCACTTCCTGCTGCAGGGCATTCCCTTCACGCCCCTGCCGGCCAACATGAAGTATGCCTACTACGAAGGAAGCTGGAACCGCCTGCCGGATTTCAGCAAGCTAATTCCCATCACCAGGGGCGAGATCGGCGGCTTCGACATCTCGGTGGCGCGCCGCAGCAACGATTATGCCCTCACCTTCGCGGGCTTTGTCCGCATCCCGCGCGACGGCAACTATCGCTTCCACCTCAGCAGCGACGACGGCAGCTTTCTCGTCATCGACGGCAAGAAGGTCGTGGATAACGACGGCATTCATCCTCCCACCACCCGGGCGGCCGGTGCCACACTCAAGAAGGGGACGTATCCGTTGCTGGCGGCGATGTTCAACGCCGGCGGCGGCGCCGAACTCAACATCGAAATCGAGGGCCCTGCGCTTGGCCGGCAGGCACTGGCGCCTTTCGTCTACCTGACTCCGGAAGGCAATCCTCCGGCAAAGCAGCCGTCGGTGACGCTGGACGACGATCTGCGCGTCGATCCGGCGCTGGCGGCTCAGGGGCGCGAGCTGTTCGTCAGCGTCGGCTGCGCGAGCTGCCATCAGCTCGCCGGGGAGCAAAAGGCCAATCGCCACGTGGCGATGCCGCTGGCGAAGCTCAAGCCGGCTGGCGGCTGCCTGGACGGGTCGCCGAAGGCCGGGCTGCCTGCGTATGCGCTCAGCGCCGGACAGCGAGCCGCGCTGGCGAAGGCCATCGCAAGCCGGCAACCCGACGAGCGAAAGGAGACTCTGATCGCGCGCACGCTTACGGCCTTCAACTGCTGCGCCTGCCATGAGCGCGACAAGATTGGCGGCATGGAGGAGGCGTGGAACGCGCATTTCACGACCACGCAGAAGGAGATGGGGGACGAAGGGCGCATCCCGCCGACGTTGACCGGCGTCGGCGCCAAGATGACTCCGGCATACCTCAGGAAGATCATGGCGGAAGGCTCGACCGACCGGCCCTACATGCACACGCGCATGCCGCGCTTCGGCGAGGCCAACGTAGGCCATCTCGTCAAGGCGTTTGCCGATACGGACGTCGGCGAACGTATTGCCAGGCCCGAGTTCAAAGTGAGCGCGAGCAAGGTGAAGGCGGCGGGACGACACATGGTCGGCGGACTGGCCTTTGGCTGCGTCAAGTGCCACACCTTTGCCGGCCACAAGGCCGAGGGCGTCCAGGGCATCGACATGACGCTGCTCACCCAGCGCTTGCAGCGCGACTGGTTCCATCGCTACCTGCTCGACCCGCAGAAGATCCGCCCGGGCACGCGCATGCCCGCCGCCTGGCCCATGGGACAAAGCACGCTGTCCGACATTCTCGACGGCAACGCCGCCCAGCAGATCGAGGCCATCTGGGTCTACCTTGCCGACGGCGCCAAGGCCAACCTGCCCATCGGCACTAGCCAGCACTTCATTCCGCTGACGCCGGACAAGGAAGCCATCATCTATCGCAACTTCATTCAGGGGGCCGGCCCGCGGGCCATCGCGGTGGGCTATCCGGAAAAGGCCCATCTGGCCTTCGATGCCAGCGACCTGCGGCTGGCGATGATCTGGCAAGGCGCCTTCATCGACGCCGCCCGCCACTGGACGGACCGCGGCGTCGGCAACCAGCCGCCACTGGGCGACAACGTCGTGCATTTGCCCAAGGGGGTCGCCTTCGCGATTCTCAAGGGAGAGAAGGACGCCTGGCCCAACAAGGGCGCCCGCGACCTGGGCTATAAGTTTCTCGGCTACCGGCTGACCGCGGATCAACGGCCGACGTTTCGTTACGCGCTCGATGGCGTGATCGTCGAGGACTCTCCGGACGCCGTCGCCGGCAAGATGAACCCGGGTATCCGCCGGCAGCTGCAGCTGACCGCCGCCGGGCCGGTGAAAGACCTGTACTTCCGGGCGGTCGTGGCGAACAAGATCGCGCCGGCCGCCGACGGCTGGTTCGTCATCAACGGCGAGTGGCGCATGCGCCTCACCGGCGGCGCGACTGCCATCATCCGTGACGCCGGCGGACAGAAGGAATTGCTGGTACCGCTGCGCTTTGAGAAGGGCCGTGCCGAGATCGTGCAGGAATTCGCGTGGTGAATCGTTGGGCAAGCGGCTCGCTTGCCCAACGCGGACAGGCGAACCGCCTGTCCCACGGTGCTGCCATCATGCCCGTCTTGCTCATCGTTGGTGGTGGACTGTTCGGTTCGCAAGCGGCGGCCTACGCGCGCAGCAGGGGAATCGAGGCACGCGTTTTCGATGCGTCGCTGGAAGGGGCCGCCTCGCCCGCCGCCGCCGGACTCTTCAAGGAAGCCTGGGCAGGCAAGCGCCTGGCCGAGCATTACCGCCGCGCCATTCCAGTCCTTGACCGATTGTACGGCATCCGTGGCGTCACGTTGAAGAATGACGACGGCGAGGACGAGTCCTTTCAGTGCGTTCCGCCATCCGCGATTCTCGAGAAGAAACCAGTCCTCGCGAAAGTGACGGCCGTCGGCGATGGCTGGCTGGAAACTGAAAGCCAGCGTCACGAAGGCTGGGTCTATATCGCCGCGGGCATCTGGTGCCAGCAATTCCTGCCGGAGCTGGCTATCAGCGGCAAGGCAGGCGCGGCCTTCGCGTTCCCGGGCGAACAGCCGGGCACGATCCACGCAATCGCACCGGGCCGCCAGGCGATCGCCTTCGTTCGCGATCCGGGTTTCACTCACTTCAGCGACGGCACGGCGGAACGTGACTATGCCCAGGAGCACGAGCAGGCGACCTTGAGCCGGGCAGCGGCGCTGGGCTTGACAGACACGCCGGTCATGCGATTCTGGGGCTATCGCCCGTACACGCCCGGCGGGCCGGTGTTTCGAAGAATCGGCGAGCGCACCTGGCTCGCGACGGGCGGCCGGAAGATGGGAACAATCGTGGGCGCATCGTTTGCCTGTCGCCTGGTGGAGAATGAGCTCCGCGCGTGACACCGGGCATTTCAGCGAGAGAAGATCGCCTGCACCTGACGCGCCCGGTAGTCGAAAATGGCGTTCAGGTCGCGGCGGACGAAAAGGCCATGGACGACTGTGCCCAGCCAGCCCAGCGGCAAGGCATAACGCACGCAGTCGCGCATGCGCGTGCCGCCTCGCTCCTGCTCGAACTCGTGCGTATGTTCCCAGAGTGCGTACGGCCCACGCTTCTGCACATCGACGAAACGAAACGGCGGCCGCCATTCGTTGATCTCGGTCACCCAGCGAATCGGCACCCAGTGCAAGCTCAGGCGATAGTGAATCAGCGTGCCGGCCTGCATGTCGTCGACCGGCGGCGGCAGAATGCGAAACCGCAGCCACGGCGGCGTGATCTTCTCCAGATTGGCGGCAGCGCCGAAGAAAGCGAACACCTGCTCGATGGGAGCCGGCAGCCATTGCTCGCGCTGGAGGAGATGGATCTTCATGGTTTCCGGTTGTCGAGGATTCGTGTTCGCAGGACGCCGCGCGAGCACGAAACGTAGTCCGCGGTTGATGTGATTTTCATAACATGATTCCTCATGAGCAACAGCACCTTGACTCTCAGCCAGTTCGCACGCGGGCTCTCCAGTGAAACGGCCTTCGATGTCCTGGCCGTGGCCCGACGGCTCAAGGGGCACGGCAAGGACGTGATCGAACTGCAGATCGGCGATAGTCCCTTCGCCAGCACGCGGCACGCACTCAAGTCCGGCATCGAAGCCATCGAGATGAACCAGACGCACTACTGCCCGTCGGCAGGATTGCCGACGTTTCGCGAGGCCGTGGCGGCCAACTACCGCAAGGAATACGCCATCGATATCACCCCGGACCACGTCGTCGTCGGTCCCGGCGCCAAGGTCTTCGAGCAGTTCTTCTGCGAGGCATTTCTCGATCCGGGCGACGCCGTGCTGGTCTTCAGCCCGCACTTCCCCACCTACGGCCCGAATATCGAACGCCGCGGCGCCAAGACAGTCTACTCCACGCTGCGGCAGGAGAACCAGTTCCGACCAGACCTGAACGAGGTCGAGGACTTCGTCAAGAAGACGCCGCGCGCCAAGGCGATTTTCCTCAACTCGCCTCACAACCCGACCGGCGGCGTGGCCACTGCGGACGACCTGCGCGGCCTGGCCGACCTCGTTCGCGGCAAGAACATTGCCGTCTTCAGCGACGAGCCGTATTGCCACATGGTCTGGTCCGGGCGACATCATCCGCTGCTCGCACAGCCAGGCATGATGGAGCAGGCCATCGCCTGCTACACCTTCAGCAAGTCGTACAGCATGAGCGGCTGGCGGCTGGGCTATGCGATCAGTCATCCGCGAATCATCGAGTCGGTTTCGAAGATGATCAACACCTCGCTGTCATGCGTGCCGCCCATCGTGCAATGGGCGGGACAGGCGGCCCTGGAGCGCGACGCCGCCGAGCGCGACGAAGTCATGCAGCGCTTCCGCAAGAAGGTGGAACTGCTCGTCGAGGACCTGCGCCGCCTGGACGGCGTCAAGGTTCTCATGCCCGCCGGCACGTTTTATGTCTTCCCCAGCGTGGCCGAGATCTGTCAACGCCTCGGCATCCAGTCGCACGGGCTGGCCATGTACTTGCTTGAAGGCGCCGACGACAAGAAAGGCGTCGCTTGCCTCGGCGGCGAATGCTTCGGGCCCGCCGGCCAGGGCTTTCTCCGCTTCAGTTGCGCCGAGCCGGACGAACGCCTCAAGGAGGCAGTGCAGTTCCTCGCCGGCGCGGTCACGCGCAGCGATCGGGTGCAAAAGTACCTGGACGGGAACCCGAAATACCGTCTAGCCACGCCGAAACGCGGCTAGGGGCGCAACACAGTGAGGGCGAGCAGCGACACAGGGAGTGCGAGGCTCCCGCCGAGCCGTGAAGCGACAAGAACCAGGCGGGATCCAGGTCACAAGCTTTTCAAGTACGCGATCAAGTCGATCATTTCCGCCGGCGTCAGCTCATGGGCGGCGCCGTGGCGGCGTTGCGGGTTGTACTTGCCGAAGACTTCTTCCAGCGTTTCCGCCTGGCCGTGGTGCAGGTAGGGAGCAGTACGGGCGACGCCGCGCAGCGACGGCGTGTCGAAGATCGCTTTCACGTCCCCCGCGACGCGGGTGCCGACATCGTGGCCGACGGCGTCGTCGAACACCGGCGGCTGATGGCATTGCACGCACTTGCCCTTGCCCTCGAAAACGATCTTGCCGCGCGGCGCAGCTTGCCTGTCCTTGTCGTTCATGGGCAACGGCCTTGGCGGCTCCAGCGTCTTCAGGTAGGCGACGATGTCGGCAACCTCGGTGCCCTGCGGCTCGTGGCGGTGCAGGGTCCGCAGCGTGCCGGCCACGCGATCGGTGAGCGACTTGCTGCTTCCGTGCCAGCCGTACGGGGCCGCGTCCTTCACTCCCAGCAGTGAGCGGGTGTTGAGGAAGTTGCCGACGCCGTCGCGCGGCAGGTCCCAGTTGAGCCCGTCGCTGCCGCCGTTCGGATGACAGCTCGCGCAGGTGAACTGCCCTTGAAATGTCATATTGCCGGAGTTGAACAGGATCTCGCCGCGCCGCGCCGCATCCGGCTGCGATCCGCCCAGCTGAATGTGGCGTATGATTTTCAGCTTCTGGGCGTCGATGACGGTCAGCGAATCGGCGAGATGATTGCTGGCGACGAGGAGCGTGCCGTTGGCGGAGAGAGCGAGACGGCGCGGGCTGGCCTGGGTGTCGATCCTGGTACGGACCAGCGTCCGCGTCGCTGACAGGTTCGCCTGGTCCCGCCCAGGTTCGTAGTCCTTGCGCAAGGCGGCTTCCGCCAGGTAACTTCGCTGCTTTGGACGGTGCATGTGCAGGATGAGGACATCATCGGCTCCCGCGCAGGCGACAGCGGCGCGAAGGTCAGAGCCCGGCAGGATTGCCAGATCGCTCGGGTCCGCATGCCCTTGCCGCGGATCATCAAGATAGCTCGTCGCACGATCACCCTTGGCCCCGCCTATCTGGAGGGAGATTGCATTGGTGAAAATCCAGGCCTGGGCGACCTGCGTGGCGGGGACCTTGGCGCGCGGTTCCTGATGCACCAGCATGCCGGTGATGTCCGATCGCGGCCAGGTATCTTGAAACGCGCCCGGATTCGACGCCTCCTTCCAGGATTCCGTCTGTACGATCCGCGGCGGAAAGTCCGCCGTCACTGTCGTGACTCGGGCGCTGCCTGCGAGCCTCGAGAGTACATCGATGGTCCGATCCGGAACGTTGCGATGAAGGGAGACGTAGACCGGCCAACCCGGCATGGGCAAGAATACGCTTTCCTGCGTGGCAACATTGAAGGCAGCAAGGGCCTTCTCATCATGGCACGCCACAAATACACGCCCACCGTCCGGGGTCACCGCCACGCCGCGCGGCGACTGGCCCGTCTTCCAGCGGCCGGTCACGGTTTGCTTGTCAACATCGATGCGCACCAGCGTGTCGTCCTGCTCGCAGGTGACGAACAGCGATTTGCCGGCGAGGGCGACATCGTGCGGCTTCTTACCGACGGGAATCTCATTCAAGACCTTGCCGGCGCGCAGGTCCACGACGGCGAGCGTGCCGGCTGTGTGCAGCGCGACGTAGGCCCGCTTGCCCTCGCCATCGACGGCGATGCCGAGCGGGCTCTTGTAGCTGGGCCGAGCCTGGGGCTCGGCAGGCGCGTCGCCGCGCGAGGGGGGATTGCTTGTGGTCAAGGGCAGCAGCAGGAACACGGCCGGGAGAAGTCGTGACGCCATGTGAGATACTCCAGTCTTGTTTACGTTTCGCGTGCGCATGGCGTCATGCGAGCGCGAAACGTAAACAACCGGGACAAAAAAACCCGCCGGCTGTACGGCCGGCGGGTTCGGATGAGCAACAGCCGGGGCGCGGAACGGCTACTTGAATTCCTTGTGGCAGCCGCCGCAGTTGACGAGTTTCTTGAGCGCCTTGCCCTTGGCAGCGTCCTTGACCGCGGCCTTGGCGGCCTTGGCCAGCGCGCCGGTCACCTTTTTCCAGTCGGACAGCTCGCCCTTGGGCGGCTTGTTCTGGCTCAGGGCGGTGTACAGTTCCGACAGCTCCTTGCGCTCGTCCTCGTCGGCGGTGCCGGCGGCGACTTTCTTCCACAGTCCCGTCTTGTGGGCCTTGTCCATGACTTCCTTGATGTCGTACTTGGGCTTCTTGTCGCCGGCGCCGGATGCGCCCAGGCAGAAGACCATGCCCACGACGGCGATCAACCCCCCTGCGAGAAACTTCATAGATGCCTCCGCGAAAACGTGAAAACTCTCCACCCTGGAGAAACCCCTTCCCCGAAGAAAGGGAACACTCTTTGTATGTCGCCGATTCCACGAAAACAAGCAAAAATTTGACGTTTGTCGGTCGTCGCCTGGTTCCGGCCCCATCTCACGTCGCCGTGGCAGACAGGCCGTCCCCGCCTGTTCCCTACACTAAAACACATGATTGCCGCCAAGCTGTCACGGTTTCTTATTGACGAGCCGCTCTATCTACTTCTCGCCGCCGTTCCTGCGGCCGTCATCCTCGAGTTGCTCCATGCGAGCGGGCTGTGGGTTTTCATCGTGTCGGCGCTGGCGATCATACCGCTGGCGGGCTTGATGGGGCGGGCGACGGAGAGCCTGGCGGCGTCGATGGGCCCCGGCGTCGGTGGTTTGCTCAACGCCACCTTCGGCAACGCTGCCGAGCTGATCATCGCACTGCTGGCCTTGTGGAAGGGCGAGACCGAGCTGGTCAAGGCAAGCATCACCGGCTCGATCATCGGCAACATCCTGCTCGTGCTGGGACTGGCCATCCTGGTCGGCGGGCTGCGCTATCCGCGCCAGACGTTCAATGTCACCGCCGCCAGCATGGGCGCCACCTTGCTCGCCCTGGCCACCATCGGCCTGATCGTGCCCACCCTGTATTTTTATGCCAGCTACGCCTCACTCCCCGACGAGCTGGAACGGCTCAACATCGAGCACCTGAGCGAGGAGATTGCGGGCGTGCTCGCACTCATGTACGTGCTGAGCCTGATCTTCACGTTGAAGACGCATCGCCACCTGTTCGGGCCGGGCGATCCGCACGTGGCCGCTGAACCGGAGTGGAGCCGGGCCAGGGCATTCCTGGTGCTGCTGGCGGCGACGGCCGGCGTGGCCCTCATGAGCGAGATCCTGGTTGGCTCGGTACGGCCGGCGGCCGAGGCGCTCGGCATGAACCGCGTGTTCATCGGCGTCATCGTGGTGGCGATCATCGGCAACGCGGCGGAGCATTCCACGGCCGTGCTGGTCGCACGCAAGAATCAAATGGATCTGGCGGTGCACATCGCCGTCGGCAGCAGCATTCAGGTGGCGCTGTTCGTCGCGCCGGTCCTGGTCCTGGCCGGCTTCCTCATGGGCAACCACATCGACCTGCACTTCTCGTTGATGGAAGTAGTTGCCGTTGCCATCGCCGTCGCTGTCGTTTCCCTGGTCAGCCAGGACGGCGAGACCCACTGGCTGGAGGGAGCCCTGCTGCTGGCGGTCTACTTCATCCTCGCGCTGGCGTTCTATCATCTGCCGGTGGAGAGGTGACGAACAGATGCGGACTGGCGGTCATGGCCCATCTTCGATGAGCACCTGCGCTTTTTGCCTGTTGGCGATTTCCACCGAGGTTGTCCCGCCATCCTCGGCCCGCAATGAAGCCTTGCCTTCGATGTGACGCTCGATTTCCGAGCGAGCGATTCTTGCCTTGGCGGGGTCAAACCAGATGGTCCCGGAAACGTGGCCCTGGAGTTTCGCGGCGGAAACGGCCGACTCGGCGCCTTGATCGGCCTGGAAGACGAGATCGGCTTTCACCTCGATGCGGACCAGCCGCCCGTCGCGCCCCGCAAACGTGTAGCGATGCTCGCCGACCAGCCGGCCACCGAGCATGGGCGGAAGCCGTTTCGACCGCGACCACGACTCGCCGGGCTTCAGCGTGCGCTCGGGTAGCGCGGCAAGCACACCCTCGGCAAGGTGCTTCTGGGCATCGGCATTCAGACATGGCTCGAAGACCGGCAACAACTCTGGGGCGGCTTCTTCGATGCCGTCCAGCAACTCTTCGGCGTCGTCCACGCGCCCTATCTGCCCGTCTGGCCGGATTTCGAATCCCACGCGCGCCGAACGTAGTACACCTGCGATCGCGGTGCCGCGATCTTCTCCGGCGGAATCGAAATCCAGCGATTGGAAACCGTTCTTCATGTGCAACTGAGCATGGTCGATTCTCTGCTGGAGATACCGATAGGAGAGCGGTCGCGGCAGCGGCGTCCATGTGGATCGAAACTGGCTGCGATAGCTCACGTCGCTCACCTGTCCGCCTGTCTTGATGCGCTGTTGCGTCTGGCACTTCCACTCCTGGCGAAACGGGCGATCGAGCTGCCAGCCCAGGTAGACCGCTTCGGCCGGATCGATCACGTCCGCAGTGGCCCCCGCCTGCGCCGCCGGCGGCGCCAACACCGCCACGTCCGGCTCATCCGGCGTCGGCGATTGCCCTGGATGCGAATGCACAGGAAGGAAACGGTATACGATCGTCCCGGCCATCAGCAACACGCCCAGCGTGAGCACTGCAAACGCGGTGCGACGAGGTCGATCTGGTCGCTGGCATGGTAGCGGCGCCGGCGCGGCCACCAGCGGCGTTTTGGCGTTGGCGAGAATGCCGATGCGCGGTACGGGGTTCACCATGCCGCAACGCGGGCAGCTGGCTGCCGAGCTTGCGCGTGGCGCGACTGCCAGCAGCTGACCACAAGGACACGCGATCCGGGCCCCCATGCAAAATGCTCCAGGCGTATCTCGAGCGGGAGAGGCGATCCGTTCTTGCTCACGTCACGCACATTCAGGGCGGGGTCGAAAGAGAGATTGACAGGTTGAGCACGAGGGAAATCCTGAGGCCGTTTCCGGGCGAGCCGGTCATGCCCAAGCCGCAGGTCCTGTCCTGCGACGAGCCCTGCGAGCATGTCGAGTTCAAGCCGGTTTGCGTTGCCTGGCTCATGCCACGGGAATAGCGGCGTCCCCGCGTGTCGCTGCCGGTGGTGGTGGATTGGTTGCCGGCCGTGTCCTGACTTGACGAATCGCCAATCATCGTGGTCTGGCCCAGTCCGCTCATCAGACCCGAGTTCGTCATGCCGTTGGCAAGTGAGGTCGTGGCGTTCTGGCCGGCGCGGCGCGATGCGGACTTACCGTTGCGCGACCGTCCGGTCTGCGAAGAATCGCCCAGCATGAAGGAAGATGGCAGCGACCCCATGCTTGCGATGGCGCCGGTACCGGATCGGCGCCCCGAGCCGGTGCCTTTCAGTCCCGCCGCAGCCTTTGCCGATGTTACGCGCGACAGTGCCGCGGTCTGCGGATTTGTGGCTCCACGCCGGGTCGGCGTCGACGTCAGTCTTGTCAGCGTGGGAGTTGCCGTTTGCCGGGCCTTGCCGCTGCTGGAGTTCATGCCCAGCCCTTGCATGCCGGCAATGCGGCTGGCGCTGCGCGATAGCTGGGCTAGTGCAGCGGGACTGGTCAGTGACTGGCCGGATGGCATGCGCCAGCCAGTCGAGCCGCGCGAGGCAACCCCGGAGTTTCGCGAGAAAAACGCCGCTGGCGAGCCAAGCGCTGGCCGGGCGGCATGGCTGGCGCGCTGGCCGGCGCTGGCGGTCGAGCGCCCTTGTCCACGATTGCGCTGGGATTGCCTGGTCAGCCAAAGTTGCTGCATTTGCTGCGTACGCCGCTGTCCAGTCAGTTGCTGGGCGGCGACCTGATGCTGTCGCATTTGCCTCTGCATGGCGGCCGCGTGCGCCGCTCGCTTCATCGCTGGAGTCGCTGACTCCGCCCTGGGCAGCAACCAGGCCCCGATCACCACCGCCGCGCACACCATCCCTCGCATCATGGCTTCATCCTCGATAGAACCAGATCGCGTCTGTTCTTCTTGTGCGTGTCGCGGGAAAACCTGTCACAGAATCCACTGGCTCGCAGGCGCAGCCAAAGCAACTATCCGATCGGCGTGAAAAAATCCTTGCAACGGCCCATCTATTCTGGCAAGATCAGTAGTATTAACGATTCGCTGCCTGCCTTCAGGCTGAGGAGCGTCTGCTTCCCGGCAATCATGACTCGAATCGCCTCCTGTACCCATCCATTGGGGTGAAAACATGACCGTGCTACGACGGTGGCTGAGTTCGTTTGCCCTGCTGATTTGCGGCGGAACCCTGTGGACGGTGAGCGGCGCCCAGGATCCGGCGAGAAAAGACGGGAAGGACGGGAAGGATCCCGAGACTGTCAGTTACTACAAGAACGTGCGGCCGATCTTTCAGCAGCACTGCCAGGGCTGCCATCAACCGGCCAAGGCGCAGGGCGGCTACATCATGACCAGCCACGCGGACCTCCTCAAGAAGGGCGATCACGATGAGCCCGGCGTCGTGCCGGGACAGGCGGACAGGAGCATGCTCGTCAAGCAGATCACGCCGCACGGGGGCAAGCCGGCGGCCATGCCGCGCGGCAAGCCGCCACTGCTCGACCGCGAGGTGGCCCTGATCAAGAAATGGATTGCCCAGGGCGCCAAAGACGATACGCCGGCTTCCGCACGCGGCACGCTCATCGACATGGAGCATCCGCCCGTCTACAAGCGGCCCCCGGTCATCACCTCGCTGACTTACAGCCCGGACGGAACTCTGCTCGCGGTGGCTGGCTATCATGAGATCTTGTTGCACAAGACGGAAGGGGGCCTGGTCGCGCGCCTGGTCGGCATCTCCGAGCGCATCCAGTCGCTGGCCTTCTCGCCGGACGGCAAGCTGCTGGCGGCCTCCGGCGGCAATCCCGGCCGCTTCGGTGAGGTGCAGATCTGGGATGTCGCCCGCAAGAAGCTCAAGCTTTCTGTGCCCGTCACCTTTGACACCGTTTACGGCGTGAGCTGGTCGCACGACGGCAAGAAGCTCGCCTTCGGCTGTGCCGACAACACGCTCCGGGCCATCGATCCGGAGACCGGCAAGCAGATCCTCTTCCAGGGGGCCCACGGCGACTGGGTCCTCGACACGGTCTTCTCGAAGGATTCATCGCATCTCGTCTCGGTGAGCCGGGACATGTCGATGAAGCTGACCGAGGTGGCGACGCAGCGCATGGTGGACAACATCACCAGCATCACCCCCGGCGCGCTCAAGGGCGGACTCATGACGGTGGACCGGCACCCGACCAGGGATGATCTGCTGATCGGCGGAGCCGACGGCATTCCCAAGATTTACCAGATGTATCGCACCAAGGCCCGGCAGATCGGCGATGACTTCAACCTGATCCGCAAGTTTCCAGAGCTGCCTGGGCGCGTCTACGTGACTCGCTATAACAAGAATGGTAGCCGTATCATCGTCGGCACCAGCAACAATGGCAAAGGCCAGGTAACCATCTTTCCGTCGGAAGGGGGCAAGGCCCTGTCAACTTTCCAGGGCATCCAGGGGGCCGTCTATGCGGCGGCGTTTCATCCCGGCGGCGCGCTGGCCGCCTCGGCAGGTTTCGACGGCGTTGTCCGCATCAACGACGTCAACTCAGGAAAACTCATCCGCGAGTTCGTGCCGTGCCCGTTGAGTACGGACGTGACCAGCAAGTAGAGCGTCGTGCAGCAGTCTTGCAGCCCCGGCGGGCGTGCCAACGTTTCTCGTGTTCGAGCGTCCCCGTTGGGGACCAAGCGCGGCGAAAGTCCTTGCAGGAAGCGAACCATGCAAATCTCACATAAGGCCAAGCTTCTAATCGCGACCCTGGCACTGGCCGGCATCGGAGTGGTCGCGAATCTCCCCGGCGCCTCGCAGGAGCCGGCGAGTGAACGCGAGCCTGCGGAAATCCTGCCCGCCGGCGCCAGGATCGTCAAGCTTCAAGCATTGCCGCAGACCATCGACTTGAAGTCGCCGTTCGAGTACCGGCAGATTCTCGTCACGGGGACGCTGGCAACAGGCGAGGCCGTTGATCTCACCCGGCTGGCCAAGGTCCAAGCACCGGCCTCTCTGGTGAATGTCTCGCCGACCGGCATCGTGCGCCCGACCGCCGACGGCAAGGGCGAGCTCAAGATCACATACGCCGGTTCTTCCGTCGCCATTCCAATCATGGTCGCTGGCCAGAAAAGCAAGGTCGCGGTCGATTTCATCCGCGACGTGAACCCGGTGCTCTCGAAGGTCGGTTGCAATTCCGGGACTTGCCACGGCTCGGCCCAGGGCAAGAATGGCTTCCAGCTCTCCCTGCGCGGTTACGATGCGCTGGCCGACCATCGCGCGCTGACAGACGACCTGGAAGCGCGCCGATTCAATCGCGCGGCTCCCGAGCGCAGCCTGATGCTGCTCAAACCGGCAGGGGGCAGCCCGCACGTCGGCGGCGTCCTCTTTCAGCCAGGCGAGCCTTACTACGAGATCATCCGCTCGTGGATCGCCGACGGCGTCAAGCTCGACCTGGCAAGCCCGCGCGTGGCGCGCATCGAGATGGTTCCACCGAGCCCGGAACTGGCATTGCCCGGCATGAAGCAGCAGATGGCCATTCAGGCCATCTACTCCAACGGCGCCGTGCGCGACGTCACGCTGGAGGCGTTTCTCGAGATCAGCAACACCGAAGTTGCCAAGGTTGACAAGAACGGCCTGGTTACAGCGATCCGCCGCGGCGAGACGGCCATCCTGGCCCGTTACGAGGGAGCTTATGTCTCCGCGCCGCTGCTGATCATGGGCGACCGCTCCGGCGTCGTCTGGAAGGACCCGCCGCAAAACAATTACATCGACGGCCTGGTCTACGAAAAGCTGAAGAAGATCAAGGTGCTGCCCAGTGACCTGTGCACGGACACCGAGTTTCTCCGCCGGCTGCACATCGACCTCACCGGACTGCCGCCCGATACGGACCAGGTGCGCGCCTTCCTCGCCGATACTAGGCCGCGCAAGGTCAAGCGCGACGCCCTCGTGGACAAGCTGGTCGGCAACCCCGACTATGTCGAGCACTGGACAAACAAGTGGGCCGACCTGCTGCAAGTGAATCGCAACTTCCTGGGCGACATTGGCGCCGTGGCTCTGCGCAAGTGGATCAAGGACGCCGTCGCCGGCAACATGCCTTACGACAAGTTCTGCTACTCGATTTTGACAGCATCCGGCTCGAACGTGGCGAACCCGCCGGCCTCGTACTTCAAGATTCTCCGCGATCCCGAAACGGCCATGGAGAACACCACGCATCTGTTCCTGGGCGTGCGCTTCAACTGCAACAAGTGCCACGATCATCCGTTCGAGCGCTGGACGCAGAACCAGTACTATCACATGGCGTCGTTCTTCGCCCAGGTGGGGCGGACGCCGGACCCGAACTACAAGGGGATGAAGATCCCCGGGACGGATGTGCGGCCGGCGCTGCCGACGGTCGAGATCATCAGCGACCTGAAGACCGGCGACGTCGTCAACCCGCGCCAGGCCAAGCCCGCCGCGGCGCAGTTTCCCTATGCCTTCGCCGACATGCCGCCGACCAACCTGGCCCGCCGCGAGCAGATGGCCCGCTGGATCACGTCGAAAGAGAACCCGTACTTTGCCCGCAGCTATGCGAACCGCGTGTGGAGCTACCTGCTGGGCGTCGGCCTCATCGAGCCGATCGACGACCTCCGCGCCAGCAACCCGCCCACCAATCCGCAGTTGCTGGACAGGTTGACCGACGAGTTCGTCAAGAGCGGCTTCAACGTCTACGAGCTGGTGAAGACCATCTGCAAGTCGCGGACTTATCAGCACTCGATCGCGACCAACAAGTGGAACAAGGACGACGAAACCAACTATGCGCACGCCATCGCAAGGCGTTTGCCCGCCGAGGTGCTGTACGACGCCATCCACCGGGCCACCGGCTCGGTGACGCGCTTGCCGGGATTGCCGCCGGGTGCGCGGGCCGCTCAGCTGATCGATTCCAACGTGCAGGTGCCGGGCTCGTTCCTCGACCTGTTCGGCCGCCCGCCGCGTGAAAGCGCCTGCGAGTGTGAACGCACCAACGCGGCCATGATGCTCGGCCCGGTGCTCAACCTCGTCAACGGCCCGGTGATGGGCGACGCCATCAAGGACCCGACGAACCGCGTTGCCAAACTGCTCGCCACCGAGAAGAACGACGCCAAGGTCGTGGACGAGCTTTACCTGGCCACCCTGTGCCGGCTGCCCACCGACAAGGAACGCGCCATCGGCATCGAGGCCATGCAGGGTCTCGACGAGGAATATGCCAGGCTGGTCGCCGCCCGCAAGAAGGTTGAAGACGAACTGGCCGCGTACGAGAAGCAGGTCGCTGTCCGCCAGGCGCAGTGGGAGACCGACATGCAGAAGCGCGTGGAATGGCACGTGCTCGAGCCGGTTGCCTTCACGTCGGCGGGGGGCGCGATCCTCAAGAAGCTGCCGGACAGCTCGTTGCTGGCCACCGGCAAGAACCCGTCGCCGGAGACGTACACCATCACCGCCAACACGCCGCTGCGCGGCATCACCGGCATCCGCCTCGAGGTGCTGTCCGATCCGAGCTTGCCGGCCAAGGGTCCCGGCCGGGCGCCGAACGGCAACATGGTCCTCAACGAGTTCAAGGTCGCCGCCGGCAAGCAGAAAGACGCCGCCCCGCCCAAACCCCTCGTGCTGCAGCGTCCTCAGGCCGACTTCAGCCAGGCCACGTTCGAGGTGGCCAAGGCCATCGACAACAATCCCGGCACGGGCTGGGCCATCGCCCCGCAGATGGGCCGCGATCATGTCGCCGTCTTCGAACTCAAGGACAAGATCGACATCGAGGGGGGCGCGGCGCTCACGTTCACCTTGCAGCAGCTGTTCCCGGGCAAGGACCACAACATCGGCCGGCTCCGGCTGTCGGTCACCACCATGCCGCCGCCGGTTCTGTTGCAGGCCGTGCCGGAAAACATTGCACAGATCCTGCGCATCCCGGCCGGCAAGCGCGACCAGAACCAGAAGAACGTGCTCACCGGCTTCTACCAGTCGTCGGACGCCAACCTGGCTCGCCTCCGCCGCGAACTGGGGGAGCACAGCGTCCCGGTCAATGCCCGCGCCCTGGGCGCGCAGGACCTGGTCTGGGCCTTGATGAATACGCCGGAGTTTCTGTTCAATCACTAGCGCGTCAGGGCGGACGCGGCGACGCGCGCCAAGCACATGCTCAGCCCTCGAGGCACTCAAGCGGTTGCAATTCATTCTGGTCGCGGCTACATTCATGCTTAGATGCCATGAGCGACCCAACATGCGCTTTTGATGATTCACATCTGGAGCCGACGATCGAGACCGGCCCGGGCGCGGAATCCGCAGCCCGGATGCCCGCGCCGAGCCGCGATGGACAGGCCGCTCACGCCGCGGCCGGGCAGTTTGGCGATTACGATCTCCTTCAGGAAGTCGCCCGAGGCGGCATGGGAATCGTCTATCGGGCCAGGCAGCTCAGCCTGGATCGCGTCGTGGCCTTGAAAATGATCATCGCCGGCCGGCTGGCCAGCGAGGAGGACCTGCAGCGCTTCCGCACGGAGGCCGAGGCAGCCGCCCGCTTGCAGCATCCCAACATCGTCAAGGTCTACGAGGTCGGCGAGGCGGACGGCCAGCACTTCTTCAGCATGGAGTTCATCGACGGGCAAAGCCTGTCGCAGAAGGTACACGCCCAGGGGCCGCTGCCGGGTCGGGAGGCGGCCCGGCAGTTACGGCTGATTGCCCGGGCCGTGCATCATGCTCATCGCCACGGTGTCTTGCACCGCGACCTGAAGCCCGCCAACATCCTCATCGACGCGGAGGATGAGCCGCACGTCACCGACTTCGGCCTGGCCAAGCGCATCGGCGGCGACTCGGATCGCACTCGCACCGGCGTGATCCTCGGCACGCCCAGCTACATGGCTCCCGAGCAAGCCGCGGGAAGCGTCCGTGACCTCGGCCCGCCCTGCGACATCTATGGACTGGGGGCCATCCTCTACGAGTTGCTCACCGGCCGGCCGCCGTTTCGCTCGGAATCGTCGCTGGAAACAGTCCGTCAGGTGCTGGATCACGACCCGGTGCCGCCGCGCCTGCTGAACCCCAATGTCGACGCGGTGCTCGAGACCATCTGCCTGAAGTGCCTGGAGAAGGACCCCGGCCGCCGTTACGCAACCGCCGAGGGCGTGGCCGAAGACCTGCAGCGCTATCTCAACGATGAGCCCATCAGCGCCCGCAGCTTCAACGTCTTCGATCGCCTGACGCAGATGCTCGACCGCAGCCGCAATGACGTGGCGTTCCACGCCTGGAGCACGATGGTGCTGATCATCGCCGGCATCATCTTCGTGTCGCACGTCGCCGTCTATGCCCTGACGTGGCTGGAACATCCACACGAGCAGATCGTGCTGGCCCGGCTGGCGCAGTTCGTGTTCATCGCCATCGTTTTCTGGCGCAATCGGGGCGACCGGCTCTTGCCCACCAGCGCCGCCGAGCGCGAGCTGTGGACCATCTGGATCGGCTACATATTCGCGTACGGCGTGACCTCGCTGGTTATCCGCACGCTGATTCACCTGGGCATCATCACCGGCGGAGCAGGCCAGCCACCACACTGGGAAGAGCTGGTGCTGTATCCGTTCTCGTCGGTGGCTTCCGGCCTGGCCTTCTTCATCATGGGCTGCAACTACTGGGGCCGGCTTTACGCCGTGGGCATTGCCTTCTTCGTGCTGGCCATCCTGATTCCCTATCATCTGGAATGGGCGCCGCTGGCATTCGGCACGCTCTGGTCCGGAGCCCTGGTGGCACTGGGTTTCCGGCTGGAAAAGCTGAGCCGCGAGGCAAAGCGAACGACCTAGCCGCAAGTGCCAGCTTGACGGCTCGAAGCCGCGTGCCGCCCAGCGGACAGCTTGCCGCGACCGACGAGGAACACCATGGCCGACTTGACACGTGTCAGCATCTCCCTGGAATCCACATTGCTGTCGGAGTTCGACAAGCACATCGCGGGCAAGGGTTACGACACGCGCAGCGAGGCGATCCGCGACCTGATTCGCGAACTGCTGGTGCGCGACACGTCCCGCAAGGCCGAGGGCGACCAAGTGGCCGTAGTCACGCTGGTATATGACCACCATGCCCGCGAACTGGCCGCCCGGCTCATCGACAAGCAGCACCACCATCACGAACTCGTGATTTCCAGCATGCATGTGCATCTTGGGGAACGGCACTGTCTGGAAGTGTCAATCTTGCGCGGCGCCGGCAAGGAAGTCACGCATCTCGGCAACGCGTTGATCGCCACCAAGGGCGTGCTGCACGGCGAGATCACCTTTACCAGCGGCGAGAAAGGACTCAACAAGTGGCGGTCTTGAGAGTGTTCAGTTTTCAGTGTTCAGTTTTCAGTGTTCACGCTGCTGCAACGCAATCCTGGGACACTACTCGAAAAGCCATTCAGGCGCTCATTGCTGAACACTGAACACTGGAAACCGAACACTGTTCGACCCAGTCGAGCACGCGCCAGTCGATCCAGAAATGATCCGGGTCGCACGGTTGCGCCTTGCCGATGAAGCCAAGATGGCCGCCGCGCTCGGTGACGAGGAGCCGAGTGGTCGGCGACAGCTGCGGTTGCAGGAACGAGCGAATAGGCACGATGGGATCGTCTTCGGAAGCGACAATGAGCGTCGGCACACGAATGGCCGACAGGTGGGGCGCCGCACTGCACACTTCGTAGTAGCTCTTGAGCGAGCCGAACCGCCAGACGCGCGTGTAGAAGAATTCATTGAACGCATCGAGAGAATCCAGGCGGGGCAGCAGGCGATGGCCTTCGGCATAACCGGGCAAGCCCTGTGCAAGCTTGATGGCGAATTTCATGAAATAACGGTGGTAGAAGCCGTTGCCTGGGCGCTGAATGGCGGCCGCGGCGGCAGCCAGATCGATGGCCGGGTTCACGGCCATCACGCCGCTCACGTTTCGCGGCAACAAGTCATGCGACTCGCCGGCCAGCTTGAGGACAATGTTGCCTCCCAACGAATAGCCGACCACACAGGTGCTCGAACCGGGACAAAGCCGGCCCACATATTGAAGGGCCCGCGCCAGGTCGCTGGACGAACCTGCGTGATAAAGCCGCCTGGCCAGGCCCCGGCCGGCGCCGCAGCCGCGCTGATCCATGCGAAACACACGCACGCCTTGTTCCTTCAAGCGCGCCGCACCTCGTTCCATGTAACGGCTGCGATACGATCCGCAGATGCCGTGCAGCAACAGTGCCGTCGGTCCGCCCGTCCGCCAGCCCTCCGGGCAATCGTCGTGCAGCACCAGTCGATCGCCGTCCGGCAGCGCCACGCGATGCCGGTGTGCTGCGCAGGCCGGTTTGGGCCCCGGCATCCAGAATCCGGCCAGCGTCTGGGCATGGCAGCCGCGCAGCCAGGGTAATGGTCGAAACGATGGTAGGCAGACTGTTTTCATGATGCTACCGGAGTCCAGATGCCAACGATGCTCGGCAAATAAAGCAAGGGGCATGCCGGGAAGCGGGATCGGATTCGTTGCGTTGCCACCCCCTCCCTCCGCGTCGATGTCAGTCCCATGAGCACAACTCAAATGCAATCAACACATTGCGATCATGACCCGGTCCAGAATTCGTTGCCGGACCTGGCGTCTCGATGGGGGTATGAATCCGCTAGAGGTCCATTGACATTGCGTATCAAATCGGCCGATTGACTTATCGATGTGATGGCATGCGCCGGTCAGGCAGTGTCGGTTTGTTGCTGGAACCTGGCGCATGGGAGACCGGGCAGATTGGGGGGCCGACGACGGGCCCGTGGCCGGCTGCCAGCGAGTAGCGAGGTGCACGACACTCATTGCCCATCTTGTCAGAGCTTGCCATTCGCGCCTCGAGTTGGCGGCGCAATCGGATTTACTGTCACGCGCGGCAAGCCTGAGCCTCCTGCAAGGCTGGGTCCCCAGAGAAAGCTGCTAAAGCTGGGGTGGGTGAGAAGCCGACTAAAAGGAACGAGTACGGCGAACCAAGCCTTCAGGCTGTTTCCTGAAGGTGGGTTTACTGTGTACACGGTGAACAAAGGCGCAGGCTAGCTGGAAAGAGTGGTCCGCCACTTCGCCACCGGTCCTGGGCCCAAGTCAAACCCAAACGGAGGAATCCTCGTGAATGCTGCGTTTCTTTTGGTAACGACGGCCTGGCTGGCTGGTGATGCTCCCGCGGCAGCGCCAGTGGCCGCGCCGGCGAGCTCGTGTTGCAGCTCCTCGTGTTGCACGAGCTGCTGCTACGAGCCATGCTGCTGCGAATGCCGCTGCAAGAAGCAACGCCGTTGCCGCCGCAGCCGTTGCTGCAACGACTGCTGCCAGACCTGCTGCCAGCCTTGCTGCCAGCCGTGCTGCAAGGTCAGCTGCTGCCAGCCGTGCTGCAAGGTCAGCTGCTGCCAGCCGTGCTGCCAGACCTGCTGCCAGCCGACTTGCTGCAACAACTGCTGCAACGACTGCTGCTGCAAGAAGCAACGCCGTTGCCGTCGTCATCGTTGCGATGACTGCTGCCACTGCTGCCAGCCCTGCTGCCAGCAGACTTGCTGCCAGCCGTGCTGCAAGGTGACCTGCTGCCAGCCGACCTGCTGCAACACCTGCTGCCAGCCGTGCTGCAAGGTGACCTGCTGCCAGCCGACTTGCTGCAACACCTGCTGCAACGACTGCTGCTGCAAGAAGCAACGCCGTTGCCGTCGTCATCGTTGCGATGACTGCTGCTGCTACGTGCCGTGCTGCGACACGGGCTGCGCCACGGTCGCTCCGAAGGGCGAGAGCATTGCTCCGCCGAAGAAGATGCCCACCGAGCCGCCCCGTGAAGTTCGCATCAACACCCCGGCCGCCAGCCCCACCACCCCCGCCCTGGAAGTGGCCCCGGCTGCCGTCCCCGGTTTCGATGCCGACAATCGCAACAGCAACCCCTTCTAATTACGGTGCCATCGCCCCAGGCGTGAGCCTGGCGTAACCACCGAAGCCCAACCGGCCCGCGAAACCCCAGTTTCGCGGGCCGGTCTTTTTCAGTTTTCAGTGTTCAGTTTTCAGTGTTCAGAACAGGAATGCACGGCTTGCTGAAAACTGAAAACTGAAAACTGAAAACTAACTACGCCTGTCATTCCATGCCGGATTCTCGTACCGTTCGCACATGAGCCGGTCGCGACTGCCGGACTCCTCGCTCGTCCAGGCGCCGATGCTGACCTTCCAGCCGGTAACTTGCTCGAACTCTCTTGCGATCTTCGCTTGCAAGACGTCCTCGGAAACCGCACGGTCGCCGTGCTCACGGATGCCCCGCAAATGGGGAACATGCGGGCTCGCCTGCAGCAGCACCGCGCCATGCTGCAGCAGTCCTTGCCGTTGCTTGCGCTGGGCGCTACCGACCACCTTGTGTCCGGCAACTGTCAAGTCGCCGCATGACCAGCGGCGAAAGCACAAAGCCTCCGCCGCCGGAGGCGGCGCACACTGTCCTTCCTGGCGAACGTCGATGCCCACGCTACGCAACGCAGTCGCGATGATCTGGTGCATACGCACGAGCCACGAGTCCCGGCCTTGCAGCCATTGGCCCGGCAAGGCGAGAGCATAGGTCAGCTCATGGTGATGAACGAGCATGCCGCCGCCCGTGGGCCGGCGCACGAATGGTAGACCGCGTAGCGTTGTGTGGCGACACGATGTGGCCTGGAAGTAGCCGAGGCTCACCGTCGCTTCTCGCCAGCCGTAGAAGCGTAGCGACGCCATGCCGCGCGCCGCGGACGTGAGCATGACCTCGTCGCCGGCCATGTTAACCGGGCCGGAAGCAACTGCATGCGGCAACAGTCGAACGCTGCTCATGATCACACGGCTTGCTTGCGTTTCGCGCTCGCATGGTCGCTTGGCGCTTGGTGCGTTGCGAACGCGAAACGTAAACAAAGGGCCGACTTGCTAGCCCTTCGGGCCCTTCCAGCGCAGCACCGGCTCCTTGGCTGCTTTCACGTCATCCGGGCGGCTGATGCCCAGCGTGTGCGGCGCGTTGTGCAGGAAGTCAGCTTCCTCGCCCACGATCCCCTGCAACGCCCGAGCAAACGCGTCCAGGGTCTCCTTGCTCTCAGTCTCCGTCGGCTCCACCATGATCGCCTCCGGGACGACCAGCGGGAAATACACCGTCGGCGCGTGATAGCCGAAGTCGAGGAGCCGCTTGCCGATGTCCATGGCGCTGATCTTGCGCGTGCGTTTCAGGGTCCGGGCACTGGCCACGAACTCGTGCATGCAGCGGTCGCCGTGGGGAACCTCGCAGATGTTCTTGACGAGCGCCAGCAGGTAGTTGGCATTGAGGACGGCGATCTCGGACACCTCGCGCAGGCCGCGGGCGCCCAGCGTGCGGATGTAGCAGTAGCCGCGCAGCAGGATGCCGACGTTGCCGAAGAAGCTGCGCACCCGGCCGATGGTCTTGGGCCGGTCGTAGTCCAGCCGATAGCTGTTGCCGTCATGCGTCACCACCGGCGCGGGCAGAAACGGCGCCAGGAACGAACGCACGGCGATCGGCCCCGAGCCAGGTCCGCCGGCGCCGTGCGGACCGGTGAAGGTCTTGTGCACGTTGTAGTGCATCATGTCGGCGCCGAAATCGCCAGGCCGGGTGATGCCCAGGATGGCGTTCATGTTGGCGCCGTCCAGGTACACCAGCCCACCCTTGTCGTGCAGCATGCGCGTGATGTCGGTGATCTGCGCGTCGAAGAGGCCGAGCGTGTTCGGGTTGGTGATCATGAACACGGCCGTGCGCTCGTCGAGCTTGGCCTTGAGGTCGTCGAGATCGACGAAGCCACGGGCGTTGCTCTTGACGGTGACGGCGTCGAAGCCGGCGATGGCGGCACTGGCCGGGTTGGTCCCGTGCGCGCTATCGGGGATGAGCACGCGCGTGCGCTTCTCGCCCTTGTCGCGGAAGGAGGCGGCCGCCACCAGCAGTGCGGTCAGTTCACCCTGGGCGCCGGCCGCCGGCTGCAGCGACACGGCATCCAGCCCGGCAATCTCCGCGAGGATCGTCTGCATCTCGAAGAGCATGCGCAGCATGCCCTGGCAGGAGGCGTCGCTCTGCAAGGGATGCAGGTTGGCCATGCCGCCCAGCGCCGCCATCCGTTCGTGCCGCTTGGGATTGTACTTCATCGTGCACGAACCCAGCGGATAGAAGTTGGTGTCGATCGACATGTTCCGCGCGGACAGATTGACGAAATGACGGATCAGGTCGATCTCGCCTACCTCCGGCAACGGCGGCGGCGCGTCCGCCACCGCTCCGGCCGGCAGCAGCTTGTCCTTCACCGGCACGTCACTCTCCGGCAGAAGGTGACAGCGCCGTTCCGGCTGGCTCAGCTCGAACAACAGGTCGGTTGATTGGTTGCTTGGCATCAAGATTTCCATTCTTCGTTTTTCATTCTTCGTTTTTCATTTTTCATTTCAGGCCGCAATGAAGAAATGAAGAATTGAAAACGAAGAATGAAGAATGAAAAATCACAAACGACCACAGCAGTTTTCAAGGTCTTGCTGAAAACTGAACACTGAAAACTGAACACTTATTGCGGACGTACCTTTTCCAGCGGAGTTTCCCACAAGAAGATGCGGTGCTCGCAGCCGCCGTTTGGGCTAAAGGTGATCTCGCGCTTGGGTCGGACGCCCTCCATGTTGAAATCGTGCGACACGATGCGGCAACCCGGTTTCAGCTTGTCGAGCTGCGGGATCAGCTTCACATTGAGCGCTGGCAAGAGATAGAGCGTGATGACGTCAGCCTTGCTCAGGTCCAGCTCAAAGACGTCGGCGTGCTTGATGGTCACCAGGTGCTTGACCTTGCCGTTGGCCACGGTCTCCAGCGATTCCTTGACGCGGACCGGATTGATGTCGAAGCCCCAGGCGCGGACGCCGTACTTCTTGGCCGCCGCCACGGGGATCCGGCCATCGCCGCAACCGAGGTCATAGACGATCTCCCCCGGCCGAACGTCGGCCATCTCCAGCATCTTGTTGACCACCTCGTATGGGGTAGGCACGAAGATGACATCCGGCTCGCGATTGGGGACCTTGTCCTGGGCCGTCGTCAACGGCTGCAATGCGATGAAGGAGACGATGATGGCCGTCAAGCACGGCCGCGTCAGTCGGTTAGTGCACATTGCGGTACTCCGTGGTTGGTGACTCCTGGACCGTCGAACGCGACATGAAGTACAGCGGCAGGCCCAGCAGCAGCGGCACCCAGCCGATGAAGGAAACATACTTCGCGTAGATCATGGCAGAATACATGCCATAGATCGAGGTCGCGCAGAAGATCATGGGCAGCAGAGGATACCAGGGCGCGCGCAGCTGAAATGGCCGGTGGATCCCTTGATCCTTGGCCCGCAACGCGAAGACCGACAGGCCGGTGAGCAAGAAGAACAGCCAGAACACCGGGGCCGTGCCGGCAAACAACGTGTCAAAGCCGCCGAAGTACGTGGCCCATGGAATCTTCGGCAGCCCGATGCTGGTGGCGACCGTGTCGATCACATCCCGTCCTTCCTGCAACCCGACCAGGAAGATCATGGCCAGCGTGATGAGCATGTGCATCAGCAGCGACCAGATGGGCGCGTGAAAGCGCGGATGCCAGCGGCCCAGCAAGGAAAACACGCTGTGCTCCGAGCCCAGCGACGAATAGACACGCGAACCGGTGAAGATGAGCCCGTTCATTGCGCCCAGGGCCGAAACCATGACCAGGACGGAAATCGCCTTGGCGCCGGAGGCTCCCACGGCCGCCTCCATCGCCTTGGAAGCGATGGTCGGATGCAACTGTCTGGCCTCCGCGAAGCCGAGGATCAGGATGTACGCCGCATTGACCGCCAGATAGATGATGGTGATGCCGATCGTGCTGAGAATGAGCGCGCGGGCGATCTGCCGGCTGTCACGCATGTCGGCGGCGACAAAGGCTGCGTCGTTCCAGCCGCCGTAAGCGTAAAGCACCAGGATGACCGCTACCCCAAGGCTCTTGTCGGCGGGCAGCGTGTAGCCGCCCGTCCAGCCGCTCGTGCTGCCGTACAGTAGACCCACGACCACGATGGCCGCAAAACCGAACATCTTGACAATCACCAGGACATTCTGCACCACCTTGCCGAAGACCACGCCAAAGAAGTTCATGACCGACAGCACGACGACCGCCACGATGCCGGACAGGGCGGCGAAGTGCGCCCGGTCGGCTTCCTCGACATTGACGAGGCCCGCCAGGTAGTCGCCGAAGATGAAGGCCATCATGCCGGTGCTGCCCGTCAGGATGACGACGAGCTGAGCCCAGCCGAACAGGAAGCCGACCGGCTTGCCGAAGGCCCGCGTGAGATACACATAGTCGCCGCCGGAACGCGGATAGGTCGTCGCCAGTTCCGCGTAGCACAGCGCTCCCACGAGCGCCAGCACGCCGCAGCCGAACCAGACCGCCATCGCGACCCAGGTGCCCGAGACGTTCTCGAAGATCAGGTTGGGCGTCTTGAAGATGCTCGAGCCGGTGACGATGCCGACGATGATGCACACCGCGTCCCACATGCCCAGCTTCTCGTGCGCTGGCGCGGCCGATACCTTGCTCTGTTCATTCATGAGGGACACGATCTCCCGTTGGCGGATGGTGCGGACGTTGCTTTTCTACGGGAGCGAGGCCACGATGGTCAGGTCACGGCCGAAAGCCGCCGCACTTCTACTGCGTTTTTCGCCTCTCCGCAACGCGTGTTCGGTCAATTCCCTACAACGCCACAGGCAGTTGTTTACGGAGAATCACCATGCCAGCCGCCAGCGCCGCCAGCGCCGCCAGCGTCAACGTCGCCAGCGATGTCCTCGTGCCGATGCGCGACGCCGTGCGCCTGGCCGCGACCCTGTTCCGGCCTGCGACTGGCACGCGCTGGCCCTGCCTGGTCAACTACATGCCTTATCACAAGGACGGCCGGGGCGGGTTGTGGTATGAGTCGATCCATCGGCACTTCGCCGAGCGCGGCTTCGCGACGCTGGTCATCGACTTTCGCGGGCTGGGTTGCTCGGAGGGCGTCAACAATGTCCCGTTCGACGCGCAGGAAGGGCTCGACGGGCATGACGCCGTGGAGTGGGCCGCCGCCCAGCCGTGGTGCGACGGCAACGTCGGCATGTGGGGCACCTCCTACGGCGGCATCACGGCGCTGAAGGCCGCCGCGCAACGGCCGCCGCACTTGAAAGCCATCGTCCCCATCCACGCCACCACCGACAACTATCTCGATTTCCTGCTGCTGGGCGGCTGCCGCAACGGCTTCTGGCCGAACGGCGACTGGGGCCCGCGCATGATCGGCTACAACTTCACGCCCCCCTTGGCGCCCGATCCCGATGGCCGGCTCGCCAGGCTCTGGGCCGAACGCCTCGACAGGTCGCAACCCTGGTGCCTGGAATGGTACGACAGCGTCAACGAAGCGGAGCGCTGGGCCGGACGCGCGATTCCCGTCGAGAAGATCGCCGCGGCGACGCTGGCCGTGTGCGGCTGGAAGGATTTCTATGTCGAGGGGACACTGGAGTATTTCGCACGCATGTCGTGCGCGAAGAAGCTGCTCATGGGCCCGTGGAAGCATGTCTTCCCCAATCAGTCACCCGTCGATCCGGTGAACTTGCTCGAGATGATGGTCGGCTGGTGGGACCGCTGGCTGCGCGGCACAAACAACGGCGTTGAAACCGGGCCGTCGATGACGCTGTTCGTGCAAGGCAGCGGCGTCTGGCGGCACGAACAGGCCTGGCCGCCACGCCGCAACCAGGCGTGTGTCCTCTATCTTCTCCCTGGCTGTCTTCAGCAGGACCCGGGCACGGGCCGGCAGGAGCTTCGCTATCGCTACGATCCGACGGTCGGTCTCGACTCCATCGGCTTCGACCCGTGGACCAGCGCTGTCGTCGACCAGGGCGATCACAACGGCGACGATGCCCGATCGTTATGCTTCACGACGGAAGCGTTGACGGACGACTGGGAGCTGACCGGCCAAGGGCACGTGACGCTGCCGGTGCGCCCCTCGATCGCCGGCCTGAACTTCGTCGCCAAGCTGTGCGACGTGCATCCCGACGGCCGTTCGCGGCTGGTGACCATGGGCTGGAGTCCGGATGCCGGTACGGCTGTTGACGTGGTGCGCGAGGTCAAGATCGCGCTTCGTGCCACGTCGCACCATTTCGCAGCGGGGCATCGCATTCGGCTTGTCATCGCCCTGGCGGATTTTCCAAGGCTGTGGCCGACGCCCACGGCGGCGGAAGTCACCGTGCTGCTGTCGGCCGCTGCGAGATTGTCGCTGCCACGCACGCCGCCGCAAGTGCCCGCCCTGCCGGCTAAGTTTCCAGCGGCCGGGCCGAACCTGAAGTCGCCGTTCGAACTGGAATCGAGCCAGCGCTGGCAAGTGTCGCGCGAGCTAACGGCGCAAGCGGCAGCGCTGGAGAGCCACAGCCGCAGCCGTTACCAGCTCCGCGACGGCGGCGTCATCACCTATGACCACGAGTACCGTGCCCATGTGTCGGCGCAGGACCCCGCCGGCACGGCCATCACCATCCGCTCCGATGTCGAGGTTGCACAACCCGCTCGGCAGGCCGCGGGCGCGACCGTTCGCGTCCACTCTGTCAGCACCTTCACGCCCTCAGCCGTGGCAATCGCTGTCGAGATCGAGCAGGACGGCAAGAAGATCTTTCACAAAACCTGGCAGAAGCGGTGGAACGAATCCTGACTGGCAGGTGGGAATCGTTGACATGCTTGATCGAATCGGTCAGCATATAGACAGGAAATGACTTAGTATCTCAACAATGCGCGTGGAGGACAACATGGATCCGCGAACATACACAGTCAATCGCGCGTGTATTCCGATGAGTGAGCTGGCAAAGTACCGAGGACAATGGGTAGCGTTCAGCCTCGATGGTCGCCGTATCATCGCGGGGAACGATGATCTGGCTGTGCTGGACCGGCTGATCGTCGCGGCGGGAGAAAAGCCAGAGCATGTCGCTCTTGAAAGAATCGAATTCGAGCAAGAAGGCTGCCTCGGTGGAGCGGAGTTGCTTTGATGATCCAGTTTCCATATCAGCATGAGCCGCTCGCCGGTCCGCCGCCTCCGTCACTCTCGCCGCAGTTGGTTCGCTGGCGGCCGCTGATTCCGGTAACCATTATCGTCAACTCCAGCCAAAGGTTTTTCCCGCGGGCTCTGCTCGATCCAGGGGCGGACGATACGGTTTTTCCGCTGTCACTCGCAGTTTCCATGGGTGTGGCCTTGCGCGGCTCGTCAACGCACAGTCTGCGCTGGCGTGGCCAAAGCCATCCGTTGCGCTTCGGCGACGTCGAACTGGAGCTCTGCGATGGTCAGGCGGCCTGGCGCTGGTCGGCAATCATTGGCTTTTCCTCGGCCCCGATCCGGTATCCCATCCTTGGCTATTGCGGTTGCCTGCGACACTTCGATGCTCGCTTTCGCGGTGAGGATCGCATAATTGAACTGGAGACAACTCCCTCGTATCCCGGTACAAGAGGCTAAGATGTCCCGAACGGAACCCAACTGTTGCCGTTGGACAAAGTAAACTCAAACCTCAAATCAAGCGAGCGACATGCAATGCGCCAGCTCACGCTCCTTCTCTTTGTGACGCTTGCTTTGCCGATCGACATCGGGGCCGATGACGATGCACCCATCGACCTGATTCTGCACAACGCCAGGATTGTCACCGTCGATGCCAGGTTCAGCATTGCCAGGGCTCTGGCCATCCGTGGCGAGCGCATCGCCGTTGTGGGCGACGACAAGGCCATCCTGGCCCTGAAAGGGGCGAAGACACGCGTCGTCGATCTCGCCGGCCGCATGGTGCTGCCCGGCCTGTACGACAGCCATGTCCATCCCACGTCGGCCGCCACCAGCGAACTGACCGAGCCGATTCCGGTGCTGCGCTCGCTCGCCGATGTCTTCACGCACATCGAGGAGAAGACGCGCGTACTGCCCGAAGGCAAGTGGATCGTTCTGCGTTTCGCGTTTCCGACGCGCCTGCAGGAGGGACGATTTCCGACGCGCGCGGAGCTGGACAGGGTGGCGCCCAAGCATCCGGTCCTCTACAACGCCGGTCCCGCCAGTATCGTCAACAGCATGGGCCTCAAGGTTTCCGGCATCGGCCGCGACACGCCCAATCCCGCGAACGGCGTCGTCGTCCGTGACCCGAAAACCGGCGAGGCAACGGGGATGCTCCGCAACGCTTCCGGGCTGCTGAAGGGTCTGCCCGGCGGCGGCGCCGCCGGCTTCGATGCACGCCGCGACGCCGTCAAGAAGCTGTTCGCACGCTACAACGCCCACGGCATCACCAGCGTCGCCGATCGCAACGGCAGCCGCGACGGCCTCGATCTTTATCAATCGCTGCTAGATCGCCAGGAACTGACCGTGCGCCTCAACGTTTCCCGCGGCGTCAGTCCCTATGGCAGCCGCGAGGAGATTGCCCGCCGGCTCGATGCCTTGCCCGGCAAGGACAGGAAAGGCGGGCCCACGGGGACCGGCGGCGTCTGGATTCGCATCGGCCCGATCAAGTTCTTCCTCGACGGCGGCATGCTCAACGGCACCGCGTACATGCGCACACCCTGGCCGAAGGGGCCGACCTACCAGATCATCGAGGACGATTACCGCGGCCTCCTGTTCGTCGAGCCGGACCAGGTCAAGATGGTCGTCGAAGAGGCGGTCCGGCGCGGCTGGCAGGTCACGGCACACACCGCCGGCGAGGCCGCCATGGATGTGCTCCTCGACGCTTACGACTTCGTCGATCGGCAAAAGCCCATCAAGGATCTGCGCCTGTGCATCACCCACGCCAACTTCCCGTCGCAGCGCAACCTGGAACGCTGTCGGCGGCTGGGCGTCTGCGCGGATGTCCAGCCCGCCTGGCTGTGGAAGGATGGCGACACGCTCAACCGCGTTCTGGACGACAAGCGCATGCGCTGGTTTCAGCCTTTCAAGAGCTGGCTGCAATACACGACCGTCGGCGGCGGCAGCGACCACATGATCAAGCTCGACCCCCTGGAGGCGACCAATCCCTGGGACCCGTGGCTGGGCATGTACGTGGCCGTTAGCCGCAAGACCGAGGGCGGCCGCGTCCATCGCCGCGATGAAAGGCTGACGCGCGAGCAGGCCCTGCGGCTCTACACCATCAACAACGCCTATCTCAACCGCGAGGAGCAGGACAAGGGCACGCTCGAACCAGGCAAGCTGGCCGACTTCATCGTCATCGACCGCGACTACTTGCGCTGTCCCGAAGACGACATTCGCCAGGTTCGCGTGCTGTCCACCTATGTCGGCGGAAAGAAGGTGTACGGGATAAAAATCAAGTAAGAGGCTGTCCGACAAGAGGTCAGATTCCGAGACGACTCGTTTCCGGGCACTGCCTGGGAACGAGGATCACAACCCCAGTTCCTTCAGCTGCTTCGCATCCACCGCCCCCGGCGCCCCGGTCATCAGGTCGCGCGCCTTCTGGTTCTTCGGGAAGGCGATGACGTCGCGGATGTTGCCGGTGCGGGCCAGCATCATGGCCCAGCGGTCGATGCCCAGGGCGATGCCGCCGTGCGGCGGAGCGCCGAACTTGAGCGCGTCGAGCAAGAAGCCGAAGCGTTCCTGGGCCTGCTCGCGGCTCATGCCCAGGACGCTGAACAGGCGCTGCTGCACATCCGGGTTGTGGATACGGATGCTGCCGCCGCCGCACTCGTAGCCGTTGATGACGAGGTCATACGCCTTGGCCCGCACCGAGCCGGGGTCGCTTTCCAGCTTCGCCAGGTCCTCGTCCATCGGCGCCGTGAACGGATGATGGTTCGCCGCCCAGCGATTCTCCTCCTCGTCCCGGATGAACGAGGGGAAATCGATGACCCAGGCGACCTTGTAGTCGAGCTTTTCCGGATCGATGAGCTTGAGGACGTTGGCCAGGTGAGCACGCAGGTTGCCCAGCGCCTGGCAGACGGTGTCCTCCTTGTCGGCGACGATGAGCAGCAAGTCGCCGGCCTTGGCGCTCAGGCGCTCGCGAAGCGCCTGCTGCACCGGCGCGGGCAGGAACTTCTCGATGGGCGAGGTGAACTTGTCGGCTTCGACCTTGATCCAGGCGAGCCCCTTGGCGTTGTAACGCTTGACGACTTCGCCCAGCTCGTCGAGACCCTTGCGCGAGAACTTGTCGGCGGCGGCGACGACGTTCAACCCACGCACCTTCCCCCCGGACTCCAGCGTGCCGCGGAATACCTGGAACTCGGTCTGCGCCGCCAGGTCGCTCAGCTCGGCGATCTCGAGGCCATAACGCAGGTCAGGCTTGTCATTGCCGTAGCGCAGCATGGCGTCAGCATAGCGCAGCCGCGGCAACGGCAGCGGGATGCTCACGCCCAGGCATTGCTGGAACACGGCCGAGGTCAGCCCCTCGATCACGGCGAACACGTCGTCCATCTCGACGAACGACATCTCCATGTCAAGCTGCGTGAACTCCGGCTGGCGGTCCGCGCGCAGGTCCTCGTCGCGCAGGCATCTGGCAATCTGAAAGTACTTGTCGTAGCCGGCCACCATGAGGAGCTGCTTGTAAAGCTGCGGCGACTGCGGCAGAGCGAACCAGCTCTTGGGAAACACCCGGCTGGGCACGAGATAATCGCGCGCCCCCTCCGGCGTGCTGCGGCCTAGAAGCGGCGTCTCGACCTCGAGAAAACCCTGCTGGTCGAGATGATCGCGGATGACCTTGCACAGCCGATGACGCATCATCAGCGTGCGCTGCAAGCTCGGCCGGCGCAGGTCCAGGTAGCGATACTGCAGGCGCAGGTCCTCGTTAGCCAGTTCCTGGGCGGCGAACTCCGTCACCTCGAACGGCGGTGTCGGGCAGCGGTTCAGGATCGTCAGCTCATGGGCCTTGACCTCGACAGCCCCGGTGGCGAGGTCCTTGTTCTCCTTGCCTTCGAGCCGCCGGCTGACCTGGCCACGGATCGAGACGACGAACTCGCTGCGCAGCTCCTGTGCCGCCTTCAAGAGTTCCACACGCTCCGACTCAAAGACGACCTGCGTGACGCCGTAGCGGTCGCGCAGGTCGATGAAGACGAGCCCGCCCTGGTTGCGATACGTGTTCACCCAGCCGTTGAGCACGACCGCCTGACCGGCATGCTCCGCGCGCAGTTCGCCACAGGTATGAGTCCGCTGCCAGCTTGCCATGCATCTGTCCCTTGCAAATCAGGAGTCGGGAGTCTCGCAGGTTATAGTTATAGGGACAGATGGCCGAAACCCAGGTTCGGCGGCAGGCGAGCCGGGAGCGTGAGCGACCGGAGGAGGGGCGATCATTCATGGCTGATCGAGATCTCACCGACTCACTCATCGACGCGGCGAGCAATATCAACCTCGCGCGTGTCCGAGAGTTGCTTGCCCGTGGGGCCGATCCTAACGCGGAGGGTAATTGGTGCCGAACAGCGCTTCCGCTCGCGGTTCGGAACGCACATAAGAACGAGAGCATCGCAATCTTGATCGTCGAGGCGCTGTTGGCGTCCGGGGCAGACATCAACGCGTCACCGGGCGATTGCCTCAGTCCGGTTCGATATGCTGCCATTCATGGCTACATGGATCTCCTTCGTTTTTTGATTTCGAAAGGCGCCGATCCCAATGATCGGGATCCGAATGGGCAAACTCTCATCACACTGCTTGAGACAACTCCGGACCTCAAACGCCGTTGCCGTCGTATCGTCAAGATTCTTGAAAAGGCTGGTGGCGTAAGAAGTTAAGGCCCGCCGAGTCACGCTCACCCCTCGGGGTTATCCAGCAACTCTTGCAACCGACTACCCAACTCCGCCGGCAGCCGGCTGACCCATGAGCCATCCACCAGGCCAACGGCGATGAAATCGCGGATGTGCGTGCGGTCCTTGTCACGAAACGAAGTGAGCTTCATGCGCACGAGCGCATCCAGGTTCAGCACCATGCACGTTGGTGTCGGCTTGGACTCATCGACATCCGGCGCCGGCGTGGCATACTCCTTGCGAACCTTCTCGCCGGCGAAGACGATGTGGACAGCGTCGCGGGCCTTCGCATTCGGGCCGTCCAGGAACATGTCGATGCCGGACGAATGGCGATAGACGAAGCCGGCCGGGGCCATTGCTGCCTTGGCCCGTTCGAGATCGGCGCGGCGGAGGAGAATGTCCACATCCTGCGTGTTGCGGACGGCCGCCTCATCCACCTCGCTCACCCAGGCGGCGACGGCATTGCCGCCGGCCACCGCGTAAGGGATGCCCGCTTGTTCGAGGGCGCGGCAAGCGCGGCGCAGGCGGTCGCGGACCTTCTCCACGGCGGTCACCATCCTCTCCCAGGCCTGCGCGCTGACGACGTGGCTGTTCATCGCTGCTCACGATAACGGGCGGCGGCGCGGCACGCAAGAGGGGAACGGCGAGATGATGACAGGCACAGCCGCAGAAGAAGCATTCTGCTCCCCTCTCCCTCCCGGCTGAATATTACGCACAAATGTTCAGTCGAGCGATGACGTGGTGCGAGAGAGCGTCCGCAGCATAGTTTTATGGATCTTCCGAGCCGAGCGTCTTGTTGTCCTTGAAAACGTGGACATGCTTTGCACCCTTGAAGTTAGCAAAACACAGGCTTCGAGGGGAAAGACATGTCCACCAGCTTACTGTATCAGGCGTTGGGC
>Ga0194131_10001281_pt1 | contig 43170 bp, 37 predicted proteins | sample TA2KigO120mmetaG_FD_148631 | JGI IMG/M metagenome (GOLD analysis project Ga0194131, IMG submission 148631) | Freshwater microbial communities from Lake Tanganyika, Tanzania - TA2015053 Kigoma Offshore 120m | ecosystem: Environmental > Aquatic > Freshwater > Lake | place: Tanzania: Lake...
GCGATTTCGCTTTCTGGCTTCGTTTCTCCTCAGTCGCAGAGCCCTGGCTATGCTCCTTCGTCGTGCCTCGCCAGAAAGCGAAATCGCCTCCAGCAAAACCGGAATTTATTTTTGCACAGACCCTTAGGACGAAACCCGTTTTCATGAGGCGGCAAGTTAGGAAGGAAGCGTTGGAGTGACAAGCAAGATGAAACGATCGCGGTGCAGTCGGTCGCCTCTCAGTTCTTGCATGTGGAACACCGGCGTTGTGGGGCAGGCTTTTCCTGCCTCCCGGTTCAGGGGACTTTCCAGTCCCCATCGGCGCCGCTCGCGAAACGGAGCTGGAAAGCTCCGTGAACCCGCAGGCTCGAAAGCCTGCGCTACTTCGCCCGAAGACAGGGATGCAAAAACTGGGCCGAGAGGCAGCCAAACTCTTGTCTCTGGCATCGATACTGCTAAAAATCGGCCTGGTGAAGCTGCTCTATCTCTCCATCCCATGGAATACGTCCGCCCCGACACGCAACTGAGCCGGCTCCTGGATTATTGCCGCGAGCGGGAGGCCACCGACCTCCACGGCCAGGCCGAGCGGCCTTACACCATCCGCGTCCACGGCAACCTGCTGCGCGTCCCGATTGAATTGTCCCCGGCCCCCACCCCTGAGGAACTTGGCGCGTTGCTGCGGGAGAATTTCTCATCGGAACTCTGCGCCCGGATCGAAAAGGCGGCCGAACTTGATCTGAGCTTCTACTACGGCGATCAGCGTTACCGCGCCAATTTCAGCAAACAGAAAGGCCGGCAATCGTTTTCCTTCCGTATCGTGCCGCAGCAGCGGCTGAAGCTGAGCGACCTGCAATTGCCCGATTCCCTGAAGGATCTCGTCAAGGAACCTCGCGGCCTCGTCCTGGCCACCGGCCCGACCGGCCAGGGCAAGAGCACGACGTTGCGCGCGTTGCTCCAGGAAATCAACGAGACCCGCCCGGCGCGAATCATCACGATCGAAGATCCGATCGAATACGTCTTCGAGGATTGCCTGGCGCAGTTCGAGCAGCGCGAGGTCGGGATTGACACGGCGTCGTTCGCCGACGGCATCCGCAACGCCATGCGCCAGGACCCGAACGTCATTTTCATCGGCGAAATTCGCGACCGGGAAAGCATCTTCACCGCCATGCAAGCCGCGGAGACCGGCCACCTCGTGTTGACGACGCTGCACGCGGACACGGTGGCGCAAGCGATCGGGCGCATCCGCGAGTATTATCCGGCCTCCGAGCAAGCGGGCATCAGCAGTCTGCTTGCCCGAAACGTCAACTCGATTCTTTGCCAGCGGCTCATCCCGAACGTCCACGGAACCCGCACGCCATGCCTGGAAATTCTGCGGCGCGACGCGGGCATTCAGGAAGCGATTCGCGCGAACCATCTGGAGCTGTTGACCGGGATCATCGAGGTTTCCGTGAACCAGGGCATGCACACGTTCGACCAATACCTGAGCGAACTGCTCGCCGCCGGCGTCATTTCACGGGAAACCGCGTTGCACTACGCGGTCAACAAGCACAAACTGGAAATGAGCCTGCGCGGCATCGTCACGCATACGCCGATCTTGAAGCCGGATGAATAGACAGGACCTGGCACCGAACGACTGGTGTTGAACTAACCTGTGAAAACGAGAGTTGCATTGGGATTTCTCCCTCTCTTCCCTGCGAAGGGAGGAGAGGGTCGGGGAGAGGAGGGCGGTCGCTATGGGTGGCCCCTCTCCTCGGTCCTCTCCCCACTCGTGCCTTGCGGGGAGAGGAAGAAGATTCTAACTGCCCCCCTCGCTGGGTTCAGACGCAGTTAAGCCAGTGGCGCCGGTTCATGGCGCATTGGCACACTTGCACTTGAAACACATGACACAGTTCGTGGCCCGATGTTAGTTTTGCTCAGAATCATCTTCGGCGCAGCGCTGTTCTACGGCCTCGTAACCACGCGCCGCTATGCTGGAGAGCATCCCGAATCCGGGGACGTGATGGGCGCGTTCAACCTCGCGGTGTGCGTGATTCTCGCGGTGATCAACGCCCTCCTCTGGGCGCCCTATTTCGGCGCCAAGATCGCCGAACCGCTCACCGGTGTCATCACCCAGAGCACCTACGTCGAGCGGAAGAACTATTTGCTGCGTTTGCTGCGCTGGGTTCAAGACCGGGGCTGGCGGCGCTTGACGCTCCTGCTGGCCTTCCTGGAAGGCGTTCATCATCCGGAACAGCCCGCGGCCTTTGTGATGGGGTTGAAGAACGCGCGCCGCGGGTCCTGGTTGGAGAAAGTCTTCGCCCGGGAAGTCTTCCGTTTCGACAATGCGCAGAATTGCGTTTTGGCGTTCGAGACCTTGCGGCGGCACGGGATCGACCCGCGTCCGCACCGCAATCCGGAGGTGAACATGCTCCTGATTTCCGTGGAACGCTCGGTCCAGCCCGACCCCGTCAAAGTCAGCGTCCGGCCCGCGCCGCCGCCGCCCGAACCCAAGCGCGACCCACGGATTCGCCTCTTTGATCCGAAGGAAGGTCCACGCGCAAGCTAACAGAAGAACAACAATTCAAAGGTAACAGGAGCAAACGGAGAACACGGAGCAAAGAAACTTTCTGGAACCGAGCGCCAGCCCTTTCACCGATTTAACTCATCTAACTCATTTAACTCATTTAACCCCTTTGACGCTGCAACATTGTAACGTTTTGACGCTGCAGCGAATCCGATCTCGTCGCGGAGTATGTTTCACATCTTGCACAAACTGGTGCTCGTGGTCTTCTACGGCTTGCTCGCCGCGTTGGGGGCGTTGCTCTACCAGAAACGCTCCGTTCTCCACCCGGCGGTCGATTACTATCAAGCCTGGCAGATCAGCCGCGAGAACCCTGGCCAGGACCGCGAATCGGTTTTGGGCCAGGTTATCAAAGTGACGGGGGAATACGCTTTTCAAATGAGGACCGCCCAGGGTCTCTTGTTCAATTTCCAATTGACCGGCTTCGAGCCGATTGCGGCCACCAACCGTTCGGATGAAGCCGCCGCCGAGTTCAAAGAGCAGTGCAAGTCACGGTTCACCGAATTGATTCTCTCGAACGACGTGCGCGTCGCAGCGACTTTTCTCAGCCCGCTCCGGACCGGGTTGGGCGTGGCGTATCGAGGCGAGACGAACGTCAACGCGGTCCTGGTAGAGGCCGGCCTTGCGCGGCTGAATCGGAATTACCTCAAAGGCCTGGCGCGGGACGAACTTTACGACCTGCTCCGCGCGGAACGAAAAGCCCGAGAGCAGGGGCTAGGCTTGTGGAACGAACAAAAATGAACTGACAGCCTGGGGGCCTCGCGAGTAATTCCTTCCCGTGCATCTGGCTCACCTACGGCTTCGGGACTTCCGCAATTACTCGCGCCTGGATCTCGATTTGTCGCCGGGGTTTCATCTTTTGATCGGGGACAACGCCCAGGGAAAGACGAATATTCTGGAAGCGATCTATCTGCTGGCGACCTTGCGCTCGTTTCGCGGAGTCGGCGGCGCGCAGATCACCCGGCACGATCAGCGCGGTTATTTCGTCGGCGCGCGCGTCATCGGCCCGGACGAGCACGAGATCAAAATGTACTGGTCCGCGCAGCAGCGAAAGCTCAGCCTGGATGGACGCCCGGTGCGAAAGCTGTCGGAATACTTTGGGCTTTTGCGCGCGGTAGTGTTCTGCACGGAGGATTTGCAGTTGGTGAAAGGCGCCGCGAGCCGTCGCCGCCGTTTTCTGGACTTGCTCCTGGCTCAAACCCAGCCCACGTATCTTCCTTTGCTCCAGCGGTACGCCCGGGCCTTGCGCTCCCGCAACGCCTTGCTGAAGCAGCGCCTGTCAGACCCGGCGGCGCTGGAAAGTTTCACACGCGAACTGGTCCTGACCGGGAATCAACTGACTCGATTTCGGCGCGAACTGCTGCCTCGCTTTTCTCCGCTGGCGCGCCTGGCGTATCTGCGGATCGCGGCCGAGGCGGAGGAGTTGCGTCTGGAGTATCAACCCTCCGTCCGGGCGGACTTTGCGGTCGAACTGGCCCAGTCCCGGGCGCGGGAACACGTGCTGCGCTCCACCGTCGTTGGCCCGCATCGCGACGAGCTGCGGTTGGTGCTGGAAGATCGGTTAGCGGCTCAATTTGCCAGCGAAGGCCAGAAGCGGTCGATTGCCATCGCTTTGAAAATGGCCCAGGCGGAATATCTGACCGGCATTCACGGAAGCGCGCCGGTGCTGCTGATCGACGACATCATGGGCGAGTTGGACCCGAAGCGTCGCCGCGGTCTTCTTCCTTTGCTTCGCCGCGCGCACCGCAGCCGGAGCCAGGTTTTCATGACCGTCACAAAGGAAGATTGGCCGGAAGAGCTCGGACGGGACCTCGTGCGGTGGAGCGTCGAGTCCGGGACGGTTTGTCCATTGACGCACCCTGGTTGATTGACTTAACTGAATTTCATGCGATTCACCTGGGCTCTCCTGACAAGCGTATCGCTTCTGCCGGGATGCAAACATGCCAACTCCACGGACACGGCCACGACACCGCCTTCCTGGAACAAACCCAGGCCCGCCCCGGCAAAACGAAACCAGGCCCCAAGGGCGGTCTCAGCGCCAGCCGAGAAATTCCCTCGGGTGACTCCGATCCTGGAGACGAAGGGAACCGTGAAGGCGGTCAATCCAACTTCCGGCTTTGTGGTGATCGATTTTTACCTCAGCAAACTGCCGCAAGTGGGCCAACGCATGAATCTGTACCGGCGCGGCTTGAAGGTCGGCGAGATCAAGATCTCCGGGCCGGAAATGAGCCGCTATATCGCCGCGGACATTGTCGCGGGCGAAGGGCAAGTCGGTGATGAAGCGCGGCCCGATTGAATTCTCCAACCTCTCCTGCCTCCTCTGTCTCGCGATCTTTTGATGCAGATCAAAGCGGGCGCGATCAGCGTTAAGTATCCTTGTGCCGATAACCTTGATACCCGGATTGCTTTTACAGCGATCTCCCTGAGCTGGAATTCCCCGCGATCGGGAGTGATGAATTGGGTTTATTGCAGCGTCCTGTCCCTATCGAAGCGCCGAACAACCACACACATGCACCATCCTTCCTTCTCCATTTCGTTGATCAGTCGTCCCCAAGTGAGCACTCTGGCCGCGCACCCGAATCCGATCCGTTCTCGCTCAAGACCGGCTCGCGACGACCCGAAGGCATGCCTCTGGAGACTCGTCAGACAATCGCGGCAATTCATTTGGTGCGCGACCGGGTTTTTCCTTTTCTGCCAACCGCTGGCGAGCCTGTCTGTTACTCCTATTGGGCGATGAGAGAGCGAGAAGCCTGCTCCACCAACTTGGGGGAACACAATGCTGCTATTTTGGAAGCAGAAGTCGCCGGACTGGAACCATTGAACGCCGACCAACAGAAAGCGATCGTGAAAGAATTCTTCGAATTGGTTATCTCGGCAAATTCGGCTTTGGCAGGCTTCGTCGAGTACACCCGCGCCGTTCTGGAGAAGGCCGTTGGCGCAGACAAAGCCGCGGCGATTGTCGGCCCGCTGGAAACTGGGCGGACTGAGCGTGCTCCTGAGGGCCGAGCTCCCATGGCAACCGTGGAGCGGATGGGGATGGCGTTACAGGCTGTGAGATCGAAATGGGCCAGGACACAAGCTGAAAGGTCGAAGTTGGAGCTGGACTTCGATCTTGGTCTTGGCGCCGACGCGATCACCGTTGAAGTGTTGAAGGAACTGATCCGTGAGAACCCCGTCAAGATGGGCCGAGCCACTGACGATTGGTTGAGCGGCCTGCTGAAAGACGAACCCAAAACGGAGACGGCTCTATCTCTTCTGCAAAAGCTAGCAGCTCTTTTGATTCTCTCGGACGAAGAATGCGCCAGCATTCTCTTCAAGCATTTCGACGGTCACGAATGCAAACTCGCTGCTGAAGCGATGGTCAAGCTGCCATCAATGACCATTGACCAGCAAAAGGAAGTAATCGAGGAGTTTGCCGCTTTAGCGCCGCTGAAAGAATTCGAGGCGCGGTGTCGAAATCCTCCAGCAAAGCTCGCCTTCTTGCCGAAAGGGGGCGAATTGGAGGAGTTACTGGCTGAGCAGAGGAAGTTGGCAATGGACTTTGGACTTCAAGTGCCGACCGAAAAGATCATCCTCGAAGTGTTGCAGGAGTTGACCCGAGAGAACCCGATGAAAGTAATACAAGCCGCGCGAATCTGGCTGCGCTCAGATCCCTTACTAATCAATTGTCCTTTTGCCGAGGCTCGGTTAAGAATCAGCCCATGAAATCCACCCATGGGATCGCAATGAAATTCCTGACAGTCCTGCTGAGCACCCTCGCGCTCACCACCTGTTCGCAAACCCACGCCGGTGATTGGGTGGTCTATGACGGCAAGGATGGCCCCGGCAAAGGCAAACACATCGTCTTTGTCACCGGCGACGAAGAATATCGCTCCGAAGAAGGCATGCCCATGCTGGCCAAGATTCTCGCGGTCCGGCACGGCTTCAAGTGCACCGTCCTCTTCCCGATCAATCCCGCCGACGGCGCCATTGATCCGAATAACCAGACCAACATCGTCGGGCTGGAGCACCTCAAGTCCGCGGACATGATGGTCCTGTTCACGCGCTTTCGCGAGCCGCCGGATGACCAGATGAAATACTTTGAGGACTTCCTGAAATCCGGCAAACCGATCCTGGGCATCCGTACTTCCACGCACGCGTTCGAGATCAAGCGCAACAAGCAAAGCCGCTATTTGAAGTGGGACTGGCGCAGCAAGGAATGGCCCGGCGGCTTCGGCCAGCAGGTGCTCGGCGACACCTGGATCAGCCATCACGGCAATCACGGCAAGGAAAGCACGCGCGGCGTCATCAATCCGGAGCTGAAAAATCATCCGACCCTGCGCGGCGTCGATGACATCTGGGGCCCGACGGACGTGTACGGCATCATCCATCTGCCCAAAGACACTCAGATCCTGGTGCATGGCCAGGTGCTGGAAGGCATGAATCCGAGCGACAAACCAGTCGTGGGCAAAAAGAACGAGCCGATGATGCCGCTGATCTGGACTCGGAATTACACGGGCGAAAGCGGCAAGACCTCGCGCATCATCGGCGCCACCATCGGCGCTGCGCCGGACCTGGAAAGCGAGGGCTTGCGGCGTTTGTTGGTCAACGCGTGCTATTGGGGCGTGGGTCTGGAAAACAGAATTCCGGCCAAAAGCAACGTCGATTACGTCGGCGAATTCAAGCCCACGTTCTTCGGCTTTGGGAAATTCAAGCGCGGCGTGAAGCCAGCGGATCACGAGCTAAGGTAAAGTCGGGCAGGCATGCTGCAGCAATCCTGCCTGCCCCTGCGAAAAACGGCCAAGCGTCAGGCGAGTTCCAGGGATCCGGAGCTTGTCGAGCCCTGCGGAATGCAATTCCGCGATACGACAGATTGCAAATCTGCGCTACGCCTCTGTTCGCTCTGTTGCCTGCTGTTGGGAAAACAGGAGTGGCAACCTTCAGGCGCTAACTTTGAACTTGGAACCTTAAACTTTGAACTCCCCGCAAGGCCGGCAGGATGCCTGCCCTACTTGGATGCCTCCTTAAACCGGAATGGCGGACGGCTGGTAATGTCCCCGCTGGTGAACGTCGGGCACCAGAATTTCTCCACGTGCGCGACGACCAGATCGGTGCCGGCGAAATGATTCACGAACGGCTTCTTCTCGTGGTTGTACATCGTGTCGGTCAGGTCGCGCATCAACGCCACGTTTTTCCCGACTTTCACCATCTGCCGAATCCCGAACGGACGCCCCAGCACGCACATGTTCAAGTGGACGCCGGTCAGGATCACGTTTTCGATCCCACGCGCTTGCAGCAGATTGTAGGTCTCCTGACCGTTGTCCGTGATTGCGTCCAGCTCGCCGATCTGGATCGTTGCGATTTGCCGGGTCCAGGCGTCGCGGATTTTGCATTTCACCGCGCAATCGCAGCCCATGTCGGAATCATCGATTGGCAAATCCGTTTCTCGCGCCGGGTCGGGCCAGCACCACGTCGTACCCCAGCGTTCGGCAGTGGAAAGCGAGACGGGCGGTTTGACGAAAGGCGCGGCCTGCGCGCGCTTTCGTTGCGGCGTGTCCTGGTAGAAATTCACGACGCTGCTCGGCGCGTGGATGACGAAGACGCCTTTGGCCCGCGCCGCTTTGACCACCTCGTTCAGCGGACCGGCCAATTCCGCAACCCGCGCCGCCGCTGACTTGCACCAGTGATCGTCCCACATGTCACAGATGATGAGGGCGGTCTTCCTGGGATCCCAGGTTGCCTTCTTCTCAGTCATTAGAAACGTGGTCAGTGTTGCAGCCCGCGCCTGGTTTCCAGAATCCAGTGCCGCCTGCGCCCTCACTTGAGATCGCAGGGTGAGTTGCAATTGCGATTCGGCACAATTTGAGGTGGGAGCCATGAAGCACAGCAGGACGATTGAGATCAGGGGCGCGGATGAAAGGATGAAGGGCTTGATCATGCCCTTGCTTTTAGGTCGCGGCCAACGGATGGAAAGCCAAAAATCCATCGCCTCTCGCAACCCTCAGTAAACGTCGGTGGGGCGAGTCTCCTGCCGAGCCTTCGTCTCGGCACGTTGGCTCGCTCGCCCCACTTTCACTTCCGAAAGGTTGTTTTTTGATCCACGGATTTCGGATCGAGAAGCGGTCTTTATCCGTGTGATCCGTGTAATCGGTGGTTGAATCAGGTTCGTGGGGAAAGACCATCGACCGGCGCATTTCGAATGGCTTTGAGTGCTGGGTTGTTCTCCGCGCGGGATGCCTTTCCCCTCTCCCTGAGGGAGGGGACGGGGTGAGGGGGAAAGTGTCGCTCGAAAATCCACGGCGCGGCCTGCCGAGAAGCGCACCTTCACCTCCGTTAGCTCTGTTGCCTCCTGTTGAAATTGCAGGTCCAGTTTCAAAAGCTCGGCGACTCCGCGCCACGCAACGGCTTGTCCTTGGGTTGCATGTCCGGTCCCAGGCCGCCTGGCTTGCGGAAATCCGGCGGCGTGAATTTGCCCGGCTCCAACACCATCTCCAGATTCTTCAGCGGCTTCCCGTCGCGCAGAACCCGGCCGCTGACAGTGGCGCCCTCCGTGAGTTTCAAGTCGTGCGGTTTCCCGCTGGGCAGCCGGAAGAATTTCCGTTTCGCGAACGAGCGCGCTTCCACGGCCACCGTCATCCAATCGGGCGTTCCGGAATTTGTCGCCGCGCTGCCGATTGCAAATCGGCGATACGGCAGAGTGCAACTCTGCGCTACGTCGAAGGCACGCACGCTAAACACATATACCGGCGCCCTCGCCAACCACTTTCCGGCACTTGAGCACACCGCATCGGGGAACGAGCCGACGCGGCAATTTCGACCGGCGAGGCGCCGGTCGAAACACGCGAGGGCGCGTGTGCTCCCCACGGCTGCGTTGCCCAAGTTTTCGACTCAAATTCACGGTTTCTCCCACGTTTCGGGATGTGGTTCGTTGTCGTAGTTCCAGCGGCGGCGAGGTGTTGGCAAGCGCTCGAAGAGTCGGTCCGCACGATTGAATTCCACATGGCCGTCGCAAAAGACAAGATTCAGTCCCGGACGTCCACTCCGGTGGCTGGGCAGGTAACCGCCGGTGTAACGAAACGACTGAACTAGATACTCCTGGTCTGCATAGCGGATGGTATCGCCAATCGCGATCATGTCGCCCGGAGCGCTGATTTCAGGTTCCTTGTGCGGCTTTTCGTCCAGCCCCACTATGCTCCAGCCACCCAGTCCGAGGAGCGGTCTCCCGGTCCCGGAGACCCTGAGATCGGTTCCTCGCGCGTTGTAGGCATAGCTGCGCGCAGGATCACGGAACAGCCCGGGCGGGCTTGGCGCGATGGGATAGGTCGGCCCCCGGTAGCTGGGACACTTGAAGAGAGCGTTCGTCCAGTTGTTCTCCAGATAAGGCTCCACCGACTTGTCCCAGGTGTAGAGCGTCGTCGGTTCCCGAAATACCACCGAGTAGGGATAACGCTCCTGGTCCTGCACATAAAGGATCAACCCCAGGCCAATTTGCCGCAAGTTGCCCTGGCATCGAGCCTGGCGCGCCTTCTCCTTGGCCTTCGAGAGCGCCGGCAAAAGCAAGCTCGCGAGGAGCGCGATGACTGCAATGACGACGAGCAGCTCGGTCAAGGTGAAACCTCGGCTCGATTCCATTGCAGAGAGTGGGGAGCGCACGCGCCCTCGCGTGTTCCGACCGGCGCCTCGCCGGTCGGCCGATCGTCGTCGTGCTTCCGTCATCAAAGGACGAGCCCATCGACCGCACCTGTGTGGTCGGCGAGGGCGCCGACCACGGCACGCGAGGGCGCGTGCGGTCCCCGTGCGATTGAAGGCATGCTCGGCCAGGCTCATTTCTCCCACGTCTCCGGATGCGGTTCGTTGTCAAAGTTCCAGCGACGCCGGGCTGATTCGGCGCGCTGGTACAGGCGAACCATGTGGTTCAACTCGACGTGGCCATCGCAGAAGACGAAGTTCAAGTTTGGATGGTGGCTCGGATAGGGCCAGGAAGTGGACGGAGCGTGATTGTTGATGGCTCGGACGAAATAATCGTTGTCAAATCCCATGGCATCGCCGATGGCGAGCATGTCGCTCGGCGCGCGGATTTCGGATTCCTTGTGCGTGCCGCTGTCGAAGCCGGGGACGAAGAAGCCGCCCAGGCCCAGCACATCAGTACTGCTATTGCGTGTTCCCCACGCATTGTAACCGTAGCTTCCGGCGGGATTGGCCAGACCGGTGCCGCCTGAATTCTTCCTCAGATAAGTCGGCCCGCGATAAGAAGGGCACCGGTAGAGGGCGTTGGTCCAGTTGCCTTGCGTGTAAGGTTCGAGCGGTTTGTCGAAATCGAAGAAGTTAGTTTGAAAGTCGATCACGGTCGTCAGGTAAGGATACCGCTCGTGATCCTGGGCATACATGAGGAGGCCTAAACCGATCTGCCGCAAATTGCCGCGGCATTTCGCTTGCCGCGCCTTTTCCTTGGCCTTCGAGAGCGCTGGCAAAAGCAAGCTCGCCAGCACCGCGATGATCGCGATGACGACGAGCAGTTCGATCAGAGTGAACGCTCGCCCGATTCAGGTCGCAAGGTTGCCATTCGACCGTTGAGATTCGGCGGCAGGTTGCCGCCGAAAACGGGCTGGTAGCCCGTTCCACCCAATGAAGCTGACACCCAAATTGACGCGGATAAATTCCTTCCTATCCGTGCGAAGCCGTGTCCGTGGTTACGTTTCAAATATCTTTGGCCTATCTTAGGGGATTTCGAGGGCGGTCAGGCTGCCCGCGCTCCTTTCGCAACCCTGGGGAATAAATCGCTTGCTCGGCCTCAAAGACGTGGACGGGAAGCCGGTCAAATCGTCGGACTTCGCCGGCAAAGTCGTGATTCTGGATTTTTGGGCCACGTGGTGCGGGCCGTGCCGCCAGGAGATTCCCGGTTTTGTGGAGCTGCAGAAGCAATACGGCAAAGAAGGATTGGTGATCGTGGGAGTTTCGCTGGACGATCAAGGGCCCAAGATCGTGAAGCCCTTCATGAAGAAGTACGAGATCAACTATCCGATCGTCATGGACGATGGCAAGACCGCCGACCTCTTCGGCGGCGTCGAAGCTATTCCGACCACATTCGTGATCGACCGGGAAGGGAAGATCGCGCACAAGCACGTCGGCTACGCGCCCAAGAACCAGTTCGAGAAGGAGATCAAGGCGCTGCTGAAGTAGGTGATCAGTTTCGAGTTTCGGGTTTCCGGTTTCGAGTTGAGAGTTGAGAGCAGGATCGCACTTTCTCCGACTGGAAAGGCTCGGCGGAGCCTCGCCCCACCACTCAACTCTCAACTCAAGCCGCTCTCAACTTTTTCCCCCACTCAAAGAGAACGCTTGCAAAGTCCCGGCGCGCTTGGTTGAGTGCGGACCATTGTGAAGGCGCGTTCAACATTGCGTTGTTTGCGCAGCCTGGGCAAACCCAGCCTGGTGGGACTGCTGTTGTTCCTCTGGGTAAGAACGACGGTCCTCGCCGCATCCCCGGCGCTCCACGCCGAGACTCATCCCGACGCTCAAAGCCCGAAGCATCAGTGCCTCGTCACGCTGCTCGCCCATGGCAAACTGCTCTTCAGCGAGCCGGAGCTCATTCGTGTCCAGCGCGTGGAAGCGATTTGGGTTCAGTCCGCCCATTTCAGTTCGGTCCTGCTTCCGGCGGTGCCGCACCGCCTTTCGTCAAGCCGCGCTCCGCCTGCGGCTGTTTCTTCCCGTCCGTCGGTCGGCTAGCCCTGAGCTGGCCGAAGCATTTCGTTTTGAGTTGCGCTCACGCCGAACGCGTGCGCGCGCATGCAACCTTGGTGAAGAAACATGAACCTGAAGAATCTTTTGGGGTGGTCTTCTGCCCTTTGCCTGAGCGCGATGCCGCTCCAGGCCCAGGAGACAAATCAACTGGAGCAACTGAAAAAGCAGTTGCAGGAAATGCAGCAAAACTTCGAGCGCACTCAGCGCGAGCAGCAGCGCCAGATCGAAGCGCTCAAAAAACAAATCGAGGAATTCCAGAAACCACCGCCCGGCCCCGCGACCGCGCCGCCGCCGTCCGCGCCATCCGGCACCGCCGCAGCGTCCTCAGCAGCCGCGAAACCCTGGTCGCCGAGCGACCCGATCCCTCTCCTGGGCGGCCAGCGGAGTTATCTCAATCTTTCTTTCGATGGACTATTCACCGCCGGCACTTCGACGGCGAAGGAGATCGAAGGATTGACCACAGGCGGTCACGATCCGAAGCAACGTGGTTTCACCGTCCAGAACCTCGAAACCACGCTCGAAGGCAAAGTCGATCCTTATTTCCGAGGTCTGGCGGCGCTCATCATGCAAATCGACCGGGAAGGCGAATCGTTCCTGGAAGTCGAGGAAGCTTATCTGGAATCGATGGCCCTGCCGGCGAATTTGCAGGTCCGCGCCGGACAATTCTTCACCGAGTTCGGGCGCCAGAATCAGTTCCACCCGCACTCGTGGGATTTCGTGGACCAACCGCTGGTGATGGGCCGTTTCCTCGGGGGCGACGGGCTGCGCAGCGCCGGCGCGCGAGTTTCGTGGCTCACGCCCACGCCGTTCTACTCGGAACTCTATTTAACGATTCAAAACAGCCACGGCGAAACGGCGCACAGCTTCCGCAACGAGAATGAAGGCGAACCTTTCTTGGGCCGGCCGAGCGAACCCGGCAGCGTCCGGAACCTGGACGACATGCTTTTCGTGCCGCGCTACGTCGCGTCGTTCAACCTGACGGACTCGCAAACGCTCGTCGCGGGCGCATCGGGCGCCTTCGGCCCCAATGGCACCGGAGGGAACACGGAACTCTTCGGCGTTGATTTGTTCTGGAAGTGGAAATCACCCCGGCACCACGCGGGATTCCCGTTCGTCGCCTGGCAAACCGAGGCCATGTTGCGCCGATTCAAAGCCGGCGCCTTTGCCGAGGACGCCGATGGCGACGGAGTCAACGAACTGGACCTGTCGGGAGAGAGGCTCACCGATTACGGACTGTATTCCCAAATGCTCTACGGATTCCGCAAAGGCTGGATCGCCGGGTTGCGGGGCGACTACGTTTTCCCGGACCGGAAGGGGGAGTATGAGTCCATCGCCGGTCCCGACCCGGACCGCGCCTCGCGCTGGCGTCTTTCGCCGAACCTCACCTGGTATCCCAGCGAATTCTCAAAGCTCCGGCTGCAATACAATTACGACCGGCGCAACACGATGGGCGACGACCATTCTGTCTGGCTGCAGTTTGAGTTCCTGCTGGGAGCGCACGCCGCGCACAAGTTCTAACCGCGAAGGAGAACCGATATGAAAACGAAACTGATTAGACACGGCTCAGACATTCGACATTGGAAGTTCATTCGTCATTCCTTAGAGCGCGTTTTGAAAATGCCTTTTGGGTGGAACAGGCCACTGGCCTGTTGCGGCAGGCTACCAGCCTGCCGCAATGTTCGGCGGCAAGTTGCCGCCGAAAACGGGCTGGCAGCCCGTTCCACCCCTTTTCAAAACACGCTCTTAGCCTTTGCTCTGGCCTTTGCTGCGACCACGGCGCACGCGAAGCTCAACGTCGTGGCCACGCTCCCGGACTTCGGCGCGATCGCCGAGGAAATCGGCGGCGACAAGGTGAAAGTAACCTCCATCGCCCGAGGCACCGAGGATGCCCATTTCGTTGATGCGCGGCCCAGCTTCATCCGCGTGCTCAACCAGGCGGACGTGCTTTTGGAAGGCGGCCTCGATCTAGAAATCGGCTGGCTGCCGCCGCTGCTCAACGCGGCACGCAACGCGAAAATCCTTCACGACGCGCCTGGTCATGTGATCCTCTCGCGCGGGATCACCGTGCTCGAAGTCCCGTCCGGCCCCGTGGACCGCTCGATGGGCGACGTCCATCCGTCGGGCAATCCGCATTGCTGGCTCGATCCGGCAAACGGAAAAGTCATCGCCGCCTCGGCGGCGGCGGCCTTCGCTCGGCTGGACCCGCCGAACGCTGCTTTCTACGAAGCCAACCTGAAAACGTTCAATCAGCGACTGGACGCGAAGCTGGCCGAATGGACGAAACGCATGGAACCTTTGCGCGGCCTCAAGGTCGTCACTTACCACAAATCGTTCAGCTATTTTCTCGAACGATTCGGCCTTGAGTTGGCGGGAACCATCGAGCCGAAACCCGGAATCGAGCCGTCGCCGACCCACATCAACGCGCTTATCCCGCGCGCCAAGGAGGAAGGCGTCAAGCTGGTCCTCGTTGAGCCGTGCCGCCCGCGCAAGACTCCCGAATACGTCGCCGGAAGCATCGGCGCAAAGCTGCTTATCCTTCCCACCAGCGTTGGCGGGAATGCGAAAGTGAAAGACTACATCGACCTGTTCGACTACGATATCGGCCAGATTGTCGAAGCGTTGAAGCCATGAACCGGTAGAGAATCCGCCGCCTGGCAGGGACGCGTTCCACCGCGTCCCTGTTATTGAGTATTCGACCGTGGACATAAAGTCAGGGACGGAGTGGAATCCGTCCCTACCATGTTCATGAAAAGCGTCTTCGCAATCTGTCTCGATGAATATGGATGATCGCGAAGATGCTTTCCTGACTCTGGAAGGGCTGGCGGTTGGCTATGGCCGCCAGCCCGTGCTGGAAAACGTGAACCTTCGTTTCCCGCAAGGCTGCTTCTACGGGCTCTTGGGCGCGAATGGGTCGGGCAAATCCACCTTGATTCGGACGCTCCTCGGCATCATCCCACCGCTGTCCGGGCGCATGGTCTTCAGGCCAATGAACGGCCTCCATCCCGTGCTCGGCTACGTGCCGCAACGCGAATCGCTGGACCCGATCTTTTTGCTTTCGAGCTACGAAGTCGTGTTGATGGGCGTGTGCGGGCGCGTCGGGCCGGGGCGGTTCATCGACAAGAGTGAACGCGCCTGGGCGCATCAATGCCTGGAACAAACCGGCGCCGCGGATTTGAGCGGGAAACAGTTCTCCGAGCTTTCCGGCGGCCAGAAGCAACGCGTGTTGATCGCGCGGGCGCTGGCGACCAAACCGGATTTTCTGCTGTTGGACGAGCCCACGTCCGGCATCGACGTGGCGGTGAAGCAGTCCATCATGGAGTTGCTGCAGCGCATTCACGCCGAGCAACGGCAGACGATCCTCATGGCGAGCCACGACCTGCCGGTGGTGCGGCAATACATCCCGCACGTGATCTGGCTCCGTCCGGGTCAAATCCTCGAAGGCCCGGCCGCGGAATTGCTCGCGCGGGACCAAATGGAAGCGCTCCTCGAACTGGAGATGCGTTGATCGGAAAGGCTGACCACGAAACGCACCAAACACACGAAAGCCCTCGCGCCCTTTCGCGGCAGCCAGTGCCCGGCCGCGGCCTGCTCTTTTCACGGATGCGTGCGCTGCTATCACCAATCCCTTTGGGATTCGAAACGGTAGAATTGGTTGATTCCGAAGTTTTTCCTGATCGTGCAAACTTTGCTCGAAGTTTTTGACCCGGATTTCCTGCTGCACAATTCGGTTTATATCAGCGTGGTCTTCGGGTTGACGTGTCCGCTGGTGGGCGTCTATCTGGTCTTGCGCCGGCTCGTGTTCATGGGGGTCGCGCTGCCGCAGATTTCGTCCTGCGGCATCGCTTTTGCCTTCGCGTTGCAGGGCTGGGGGCTGTTGCCGCACGCGCACGAGACGGCTGGCGAGCATACGCTGGCGTTTTTGGGTTCCACCGTCTTCACCCTCGCGGCCATCGTCCTGTTCTCCTTCCTGGCCCGGCGCGGGCACGGGTCGGTCGAAGCGCGTCTGGGCACGGCTTATGCCCTCGCCGGGGCCTGGAGCGTTCTGTTGCTCGTGAAGAACCCGATCGGCGAACACGGCTTGCTCGATCTGCTGAAAGGCGAAATCATCGCCATCTCCAATTTTGAGCTGGTCCTGACTGCGGCCGCCTTCAGCCTGGTCGCGGCGGCGCTGTTTGTATTTCGGAAAGAATTCCTGCTCGTCTCATTCGATCCGGACATGGCCATCAGCCTGAAGAAGAACGTGCTCCTCTGGGACGCAGGCCTGTTCCTGTTGATCGGGTTGACCATCTCGATCTCCGTGTTGGGGGCGGGACCGCTCGTGACTTTTGGTTTCCTTCTCTTTCCGCCCCTGACGGCTCGCCTGTTCGCGCGGACCATGCGGCAATTCGCGCTGCTGGCCTCCGCGCTGGGCGGCGTGACGGCGCTGACGGGCTTTTGCCTGGCTTACCGTTGGGATCTGCCCGTAGGCGCGACGGACGTGGCCTTGCTCGGGGCGATTTACGCGCTGGGAGCGCTGGCGCGACGGGTCGCCGCGAGGTGGGCGCATGCCTGAATTAAGGCATGAGGACGGTGAATCCGTCGTTTGTTCAGAATTAGCAAAATGACCTTTCAGGAGGAATTCGTTGCGCTGTTGAAGAGGCACGGATTGACGACGACGAACGCTCTCTGGAGAAGTAAATCAGCCGTCCCTGCGGGACTTGGGTGGCTGGTGGCCAGAACCCGGCAGGGAACTGCCGGGCGATTTTCAGGTCTCCCTCCGGGAGAGCCTTTGAGAAGCTTGTCCACGCTGGTCCACCTTCAGGCCGAGAAAAGGCATGCAAACCGGGCGAGCCCCGCTTAATTTTTTCAAGCTATGAGCGCAACAACCAAAGAAGGCGCAGTGAAACAGCGCTACCGCGCGGCGGCGGCGGCGCCGGAAGCAGCCCTGTGTTGTCCGATCGATTACGACCGACGCTTCCTGGAGGTGATTCCCGCCGAGGTGATCGAGAAGGATTACGGCTGCGGCGATCCCAGCCGATACCTTCGCGCCGGCGAAACGGTCCTCGATCTGGGCAGCGGCGCGGGAAAGATTTGTTTCATCGCGGCGCAGGTCGTCGGCTCGCAGGGCAAAGTCATCGGCGTCGATATGACTGACGAAATGCTGGCCGTGGCGCGCCGCAATGCGCCGTTGGTCGCCGAGCGGCTGGGGTATTCCAACGTCGAATTCCGCAAGGGCCGCATTCAGGATTTGGCGCTGGATCTGGAGCTTCTGGATCGCCAGCTTCAGCAACATCCGATCTCGAACGCCGCTTCGTTTCTCGCCGCCGATGAACTGGCGGAGGAGCTGCGCGCGCGGCGACCGCTCGTGGCCAGTGACTCAGTCGATGCGGTGATTTCGAATTGCGTATTGAATCTGGTGGAACCGAAGTCCAAGCAGCAGCTCTTCCAGGAAATCTTTCGCGTGCTTCGCAAAGGCGGCCGCGCGGTGATTTCCGACATTGTTTCCGACGAAGAAATCCCGGAGCGCCTCCAGAACGACCCGGAATTGTGGAGCGGCTGCATTTCCGGCGCCTTCACCGAAGATGGATTCCTGAGCGCCTTTGGGGACGCGGGTTTCTACGGACTCCAGATTTTGAAGCGTGACGACCCGCCATGGCGGACCGTGGAGGGGATTGAATTCCGTTCGGTCACGGTGCAGGCGTTCAAGGGAAAACAAGGGCCGTGCGTCGATCGGAATCAGGCCGTGATTTATTTAGGCCCGTTCAAGGAAGTCCTCGACGACGATGGCCACCGCATGGAACGGGGCCGGCGCTACGCGGTTTGCGACAAGAGCTATCAGCTTTACAAAAGGGAACCGTACCAGAGTCATTTTGCGTTCATTGAACCTCTGGCCCAAGTCCCGTCGGAACGCGCGAAACCGTTTGATTGCTCCGGCATGCGCGCGCGGCATCCGAAGGAAACCAAAGGCCAGGACTACAAGACTACAACGGAAGCCAGCCGGTGCTGCGACGGCGGGAATGGCGCGAGTTGTTAACCCCGGGATGTTCTGGTTGTTTCTGAGTCGCGTCCTCACGCACAAGACCGCCGTCGTTAAACTCGAAACGCAACCAGCGTTTCAGTCAAACTACCGGACACTGTAAGTGGACATGTTTTGGGACGTATTTTGAATGATCTTCCAGAACGTATTTGTTTTAAGGAAGTAATCTGGTAATGTTGCTGGACATGTATGCGGACATTTGATCAGACACATCCTTGGATTTCCTTTCGGTTGAACCTCGGCAAGGCGGGAGCGGAACTATGGCTTTCGCTCGGCGAGGCGTCGTCGAAGTGTGAGCACATTTCGCGCGTGCCGTTGCGCCCGGCCACAGCGCAGACGCTGCATCAGCTTTATCTCGCCAAAGGCGCGGCGGCCACGACCGCCATTGAGGGCAACACGCTTTCAGAAGAGGAAGTCCTGAAGGCCGTCGAAGGGAAGCTGGTCGTTCCGCCATCGAAGCAATACCTGAAGCAGGAGGTCGAGAACATCATCGCGGCGTGCAATGGCATCAGCAAGCACTTGGCGGAGGGCACGCTGCCGGAACTTTCGGCCAAGCTTTTGTGCGATTACAACCGGCAGGTGCTCGAAAAGCTGCCAGTGAAAGATGACGTAAAGCCGGGCGAACTGCGCACGCATTCGGTGGTGGTCGGCAACGTTTATCGCGGCGCGCCGGCGGAGGATTGCCCGTATCTGATTGACCGGCTGTGCGAATGGCTTAACGGCCCGGACTTCCAGGCGCCGGACAATTCGCCAACCGGCACAGACACGGTATACGCGATCCTGCGGTCGGTCGTGGCGCATCTTTATCTGGCGTGGGTTCACCCGTTCGGCGATGGCAACGGGCGCACAGCGCGCTTGCTGGAATTTCACATCCTGCTGTCGGCGGGCGTGCCGTCACCGGCCGCGCATTTGTTCAGCAACCATTACAACCAGACGAGGGCGGAGTATTACCGGCAACTTGATTACACGAGCAAATCCGGCGGAGACATCGTGCCATTCATCGGCTACGCGGTGCGCGGGTTTGTGGACGGCCTGCGTGAACAGCTTGAGAAGATCTGGATGCAACAGTGGGATGTCGTGTGGCGCAATTTTGTGCATGAGCGTTTTCAAAACCGGAACAGCCCGTCTGACACCCGGCAGCGGCATTTGGCGCTGGATCTGGGTGATGGCGAGGAGTGGACGGAGATTGGGAAGATATCAGAACTGACTCTAAGGCTGGCGAAAGCATACGCCGGCAAGACACCAAAAACCGTCCAGCGCGACTTGAACGCGCTGGCGGAGATGGGGCTGATTGCGCGTGACGGACGGAGGGTCCGGGCGCGGCGCGAGGTGATTCTTGCGTTTCTGCCGCTGCGTCGAAGCGTTGAAGAGCCCAAAACATCAGGTTGACCAATCGGGGAAATGAACCACTTTGATGAAAAGCTGAAGACGCACGGTTTGGCGCTTGGGCGAACGGCGTTGCACACGCTCCAGATCAACGTGGGACGGAAGTGCAACCAGGCGTGCCGCCATTGCCACGTCGATGCCGCGCCGTGGCGGACGGAAATGATGGACGCCAAAACCGCCCGCCGCGTCGGCGAATGGATTTCAGAACATCACCCGGGCGTCGTCGATCTGACCGGTGGCGCGCCGGAGTTGAGCGAGCATTTCCGGTTCTTCGTCGAGACCAGCCGCGCGATCGGCGCCCACGTCATCGACCGCAACAACCTGACCATTCTCGAATTACCGGAGTTTGCGGATTTGCCCGGATACCTGGCGCGAAATGAAGTCGAAGTGATCGCCTCGCTGCCGTGCTACTCGAAGGAGAACGTCAACAAACAGCGCGGCAACGGCGTGTTCGAGAAAAGCATCTCTGCGCTCAGGAAACTCAATGCCGTTGGCTACGGGACGCGCCTGCCGCTGAATCTGGTCTATAACCCGCTCGGCCCGAAATTGCCGGGGCCGCAAGCGGAGTTGGAAGCGGATTACCGGGAAGCGCTGCGGCAGGAGTTCGGCATCGTGTTCCATCGGCTCTTCACGCTGACGAACCAGCCGATCGCGCGTTTCGCGGCCGACCTGCGCCAGCAAGGGAAGTGGGACGAGTATCTCGATCTGCTGGCGAACAGTTTCAATCCGCAGACGGTGGAAGGGCTGATGTGCCGCACGACGTTGAGCGTCGGATATCAGGGGGAGATTTACGATTGCGATTTCAATCAAATGCTCGGCATGCAGATCCGGAACGGGAGCCCGCTTTACCTGTGGGATATCAAACCGGCTTCCCTGGATGGCCAGCCCATCCAGACGGGCTCTCATTGTCTGGCTTGCACGGCGGGTTGCGGCAGCAGTTGCACGGGGGCGCTGGCGGCGTAAGCAGTTACATGGTTAAATGGGTTAAATGAGTCAATTCGTTAAAAGAGTTGAAGCGCTGGGGCGGTGACGCCGCTGTAACGTTGTAACGATTTAACTTACTGCTTGGTCCGCGGGATGGACGACAAAGCTCGTAGCCCAGAGTTGCACTCTGCCGTATCGCAGAATTGTATTCTGCGGGGCGTCTCCCAGTCCGAGCACGCTGGGACTTGCCGGCGCCCTGCCGATTGGAAATCGGCGATACCGCAGATTGAAAATCTGCGCTACGGTTCTCCGGTCGATCTGTCGTCAATCCCACGGTCTGCACAGTATTTAGCTCTTTTAACCACTTAACCACTTAACCAAAGTAACCCTTCCCTCGCACGTGCGGAATGCTTCGTAAGATGACAGAGCGACCTCGAATCTGCGCTGATTCCCTCACTGAAGGTGGGGCGAGCGTTTTCGCGCCTTCGCGACGACGAAGCCGCTCCTGCGGCGCAGGCGCGAGCCAATCGCCATCGACGGACGGCTTGGCGGGAACCTCGCTCCACGCTGCTCCTTACACGCAACCCTGGGCTGGAGGGCGCAATCCCCTTGGGATTGGCGGCCACCGTCCACAGATTCGTGTAAGGAGCAGGCTCCACCAGCGATTACTGAAGGGTTATGTTTGCGCTGCTCGGTGGTTGATCTACGCGTGCTTCGCCGTCGGTGTCCGCGCGGAGAAGACGGCCCACTGGCAAATCTTCCGCGCGTCGGACGGCCTGAAGGATTCGCACGCGGTGGCGATCACGCTCAGCCAGCGGGGCAACGTCTGGGTCAAGCACGCAGACGCAGATGAAATCAGCGTGTTCGACGGATACACTTTCCGGAGTCTGGCTTCGCCGGGCCGCGATTCTTTCCGCGTTTACGAAAGCCGGACGGGACGGCAGTTGTGGTCGCTCTCGACCAACGGATTGATCATGTACGACGGAAAACAATGGGGCCACCACCCCGTTCCGGAAATCCGCGCGGAGATTCAGTCGGACGTGCTGCGGCAGATTCGGCAAATCCCGTTGCTCCCTGTTTTCCAGGGCCGGACGCTGTTTTTGCTCTCGACGCGGCTGATGGAATACGACGCCACGCGGCGGGAAACTACCGAGATCAAACACGTCAGCGAAACCGGGCTCGGCAAGTTTCTTGAAATGGCCGAGGCCCGCGACGGGGGCGTATGGATTACCGGAGCGCACGGGCTGGCCAAGATTAGCGGACCGCTCCGGCAGATCAACCGCGATTCCGTCTGGCAAACGCAGATTATTGGTGGCCGCTTGCAAGTGGAGAATCTGCAGCGCCCTTTCGAAGATGACCGCGGCGGAATCACCACGGTCGCGATGGATCGGCAAGCTTCCAACCGGCGAGTGCTCCTCCAATTCGACGGCACCAACTGGCAAAAGCGCATCGTAGAGGACGCGATTCTTAGGCAAGCTTGGCCTGGCTGGGACCAGAGCGTCTGGGGGTACACGATCAATTCGCTCCTGCGGTTCGAGCGCGAGCCGGAAGGGAGCTTTCATCGCCATCTTATCTGGCTCGGCCAATACAGCGATGTCGCCACCGATACGAATGGCGTGTTCTGGCTGGGCACGAGCGAAGGCCTGGTGCGGTGCGCCCCTTATTTGTGGCGCACGCCGGCGGCGTTGGACGGTGTGGGATCTCTCGCACACGCCGCGCTGGAAGAGGCGGACGGCACGCTTTGGTTTGCGACCGCTGATTTATTGCTGTTCCTCCGAGAGGGGCGCTGGCAGCGGGTGAAGTGGCCGGAAGGCTTTGAAGCGGATTTTCAACCCACCGACGCGCTTTACCCGTTGCGCGAGGGAAAACTGGCGGTGGCAGCGAATGGCCGCGCGCTCGTCTTCGATCCGGCGTCCGGGCGGTTCCGCTTTGTCGCGCATCCCACCCGGCAGTTCGTCCGCTTGATCGGCCCGCACAAAGATCGATCCGTCTGGGCGCAAACCAGCGCCGGCAATCCCGCTTCCGGCGAGGTGTGCCGGCTGGAGATTTTTGACGGAGAAAATTTTCTTCCCGGAATCGAAGCGCCACCCGACGGGAGTTTGAACGGCGACCTGTTTTTCGCGCACGAAACCCAGAACGGCGATCTCTGGATCGGAGGCACGGGCGGTGTCAGCGCTTTCCGAGGCGGGCGCTGGCAAACCTTCGATCCCGCGCAGGGATGGATTGGCGGGCGAGCCCTGTGCCTGCTCGAATGGCCGGACGGAAAACTGTGGTGCGGCGGCGCGGACAAGATCTGGGAGTTCGACGGCAAACGCTGGTCGATTCAGCGCGGCGGCCTGGGGCGCGTTTCCAATTTGATTCGGGCGCGCGACGGCAAGATTTGGGCGGCAACTTCGAGCGGCTTGTACTCCTACGCGGACGGCTCCTGGGTCGCGAATGGCGTCGAGGAAGGGCTGCCGAGCGAAGCCGTCTCCGAGGTGTGCGAAGACCGCGCCGGACGGATTTGGGCCGGCACGGCCCGGGGCGTCAGCCGGCACCATCCGAATGCGGATCCGCATCCGCCGCGCACCTTGCCGCCTCGCGTGGATTACGGCCGCCAGCCGTCCAGCGAAAGCCCCGTCACGCTTGAATTTCACGCGATCGACAAATGGCGCTATACTCCGGCGGAGCGCTTGCTCTTCTCCTACCGGTTCGACGAAGGCCAATGGTCGCCTTACACAAACGCGTTGACGCAATCGTTCGCCAACCTCCGCGCGGGCAAACACCGCGTCGAGGTGCGCGCCATGGATCGCAATCGAAACCCGGACCCGCTCTTCTCTTTTGTGGAATTCTCCGTCGTCGTGCCGTGGTACCGCGAACCCCGAGTCATGGGTTCGTTGACCGTCGGGTTGGTGTTGGTTCTGTTTTTCGCCGGGCTGGCCGTGAACCGGCATCTCCAGCTCATTCGCAGCTACGCGGAGGTCGAGAAAATCGTGGCGCAACGCACGCGCGAGTTGGAACGGGCGAATCAGGAACTGTTGCAGAGCCAGAAAATGAAAGCGCTGGGGACGCTGGCCGCGGGCATTGCCCATGACTTCAACAACATTCTCTCGATCATCAAAGGCTCCGCGCAAATCATCGAAGGTCACCTGGAAGACAAAGAGAAGATTCGCACCCGCGTCAACCGGATCAAAACCGTCGTGGAACAGGGCAGCGGCATTGTGAAATCGATGCTGGGCCTCAGCCAGATCACGGAAAAGAATCTGGTGTGGTGCGATCTGCGGGAGATGGTGGACGACACGCTGAAGCTGCTGGGTGACCGCTTTCTTCAGGAAGTGAGCGTGCGGGTCGAAGCCGGTCCTTCCATGCCGCGCGTGCCGGGGGTCCGGGAAATGATCCAGCAAATGCTCCTCAATCTGATCCTCAATGGCGCCGACGCCATGATGGGCAGGGGCGAACTGGCCGTGCGCTTCGAAATGCGGCTGGAACTCCCGGCCGGGCTGGCGCTGGCGCCGGCGATAGCGCCGAGTTACGTCGTGGTGGCGGTTCAAGATTCCGGATCGGGGATCGCGCCGGAAGTTTTGCCGCGGATCTTCGAGCCGTTCTTTACGACCAAAGCGTTTTCCACGCGCCGCGGGACGGGCCTGGGTTTATCGATGGTGTACGAGCTGGCCAAGCAGATGGGCTATGGCCTGAGCGTCGAAACGATGGAAGGCCAGGGCAGCACCTTCTCGATCTTCTTCCCCGTGCGGCAACCGCCCGAAACGCCGGACACGGCACCGGCCGAGAGATCCGAGCAACTGCATTGAATAGAGCCGTTTCACCGGTAGGGCGAGCCGGTCCGACGTTGAGTGGACGATGGTTGTTCGGCTCAGCGAGGACGCTTCGCCCTACCGTGGATGATCTTCAATGCAACGGCCTGTGAATAAGGTCTGAACAGCCCGTGAACAAAAAAGAATATGTTTTGCTCGTTGGGAATCGGGAGTGCCATCACCATTCCGAACGAGCTTGAGAATGTAGGGCAGACATCTTGTCTGCCGGTTGAAAGGGCATCCTTGCCCTGTCGTTCGAGCGGTAGGACGCCGCCCGAACTGGCAGGCTGGAATCCTGCCCTACACTACAGAAAGGCGAATGACGCAATGGCTACCGAAGAACGAGTGCTTTGTTTTGAGCGAAAACTGCTCGAAGGCCTGGGCGTGTTCCAGGGCCTGAGCCTGGAGATTGAGAAATATCTGCCGGTGCTGACGGCCTCCACGAACATTCTCTACCTGAACCGCAGCGAAGCCGAACACGACCCGCGCTACAAACAGCTCATCCCTTACGTCCTGGTCATTTGCCGCGACCGCATCTTGCGGTATCGCCGCGGCAAGGGCGGGCAAGAGACGCGGTTACACGGCTTATACTCGGTCGGAGTCGGCGGGCACATTTCGGAGGAAGACCATGGGCTATTCTCCACCGACCGCGGGTATCAGGAAGGAATGCGGCGCGAATTGATGGAGGAAGTCGCCATTGAGGAAGCGCAGGAGACACCGGTCGCGCTCATCAATGACGACAGCACGGAAGTCGGGTTGGTGCACTTTGGAGTCGTGCACGTCCTGCGCGTGCCGCACGAGGATGTGGCCCGAGGGCGCAGCGGGATTGTCGCTTTGGAGTTTATCTCGCTTTCGGACGCGGTGAAGGATTCAGCGGGCTACGAATCCTGGTCGCGCTTCTGTTTGGGACAGTTGGACGTGCTGCTCTCCAAAGCCGCCGCCGAACACGTGACGCGTTGATGTTGATCTTGCGTGAGCGGAATGGGAGCCGCGTTCAAGCTGTCACTTTGGAAATGGACTTGGATCCCACGAAACACGCGGAGCCCACGAAATCGCCCGTTCCGATTTCGTGTGTGTTGTGTGTTTCGTGGGCATGACTGACTCCCGGCCGTGGGGCGCGGCAAACCGGCAGGTTTGCCCTACCGGTCAGTCGTGCCGGCCTGGGGTCAGCCGCGAATCTGTCCATCCACCAGTTCGACCACGCGCGGGGCTTGCGCCGCAATCCGGGCGTCGTGCGTCGCAAAAATCAAAGTCGCCTGGCGTTCGCTGCGGAGCGCGCAGAGCAGGTCGATGATTTCCTGGCCGGTGTGCGAATCGAGGTTGCCGGTCGGTTCGTCCGCCAGGATCAATTCCGGTTCGTTGATCAAAGCGCGCGCCACCGCCACCCGCTGCTGTTCGCCGCCGGAAAGTTCGTACGGTTTGTGGTCCATTCGGTCGCTGAGTCCGACTCGTTCCAGAAGCTGCCGCGCGCGGCTCACGGTTTCGGCGGCATCCCTTCGCGCCATCCGGGCCGGGAGGCAGACATTCTCCAGCGCGTCCAATTCCGGGAGGATATGATAAGCCTGGAAGACGAAACCCACCTTGCGATTCCGAAAGCGGTCGAGTTCGCTCCCGGAAAGCCTGGCGAGATTCTGCCCGGCAAACCAGATTTCCCCTTCATTCGGCGCATCCAGTCCGCCGAGCAAATGGAGCAAGGTGCTTTTGCCCGCGCCCGACGCGCCTTGGATCGCGACGAATTCGCCGCGCTGCACGACGAGGTCCACGCTCTGGAGCACGTCCACGCGCCGTTTGCCGAGCGTAAAGCTCTTTCTCAGCCCTCGGGCAGTGATCAAGGCTTCCTGCATCGGCTCTCATTCATGGCGCAGCGCTTCGACGGGCTTCAAGCGGCCCGCGTTCCAGGCCGGAAACACCCCGGCCAACAGGCAAATCAGAAGCGACCCGCCGCAGATGATTAGAATGTCTCCCGCCTCGATCAACGCCGGAAGCTGGCTGAACCCGTAAATCCGCGAAGGAAAAAGCTCGAAGTCGGTCGCTCTTCTCAAGAACAGCAGAAATTCGTTCCGATAAGCCACCGCCAGCATTCCCAGCCCATACCCGGCCGTCACCCCCATCGCGCCGACGAGCAGGCTCTGGCTGAAAAAGATCGACATGATCTGGCTGCCGGACGCGCCGAGCGCCTTCAGGATTCCGATCTCCCGCGTTTTCTGAACCACAAAGGTGATCAAGGAACTGGTGATGCCAAACGCCGCGACGATCATGATGAAGAACAACAGGTAGAACATCACATTCTTCTCCACCAACAGCGCATCGAGGATGTCGGAGTTGTCCTCTTCCCAGGTCCGGATCCTGACGCCGGGATCGAGCACGGCCTGCAGCTCCGTCCGGACTTGCCGGGCGGCGCTGGGATCGAGCAGCGTCACCGTCAGGCCTTGCACGGAATCATCGAGACCGGACAAGTCTTGCGCGTTGGCGATGGAGCAGACGATGAAGAAACTGTTGAACTCGTAATAGCCGGCGTCAAAAATGCCGCCTACTTCGAATTCCGTGGGCAGAAGACCTTCATCGACTTCTTCATTGGCCCGGCTTTTCTTGATCAATCTTTGCACGCGCCGGAGATCGCCCATCGAATAGATGGACAGCGTATCGCCCACACTGAGGCTCAAGCTTGCGGCCAGTTCTCGTCCGAGCAGCACTCGATTGCCGCGCACGTCATAGTTGCCGGTGGAGATACTGGAGGGGAGAATACTGATCTTGCTCTCCGAGTCCGGGTCGGGATCGACTCCGCGAATGGCTGGGAAAAGGTACTGCGGCGCTCCATTCACCGGCTGAGTTTCCACCATCACTTGTCCCATGACCAGTGGCGCGACGCCTTTGACGCCTTGATGGGTCGAAATCGTGTGGATCAATGCCGCGTAATCCGTCATTGGCCCGTTCGCCTCGACGCGCAGATGCGACTTGAATCCGAGGATTTTCTCGCGCAACTGGCGGTCGAACCCCGCCATGACACTGATCACGATGATGAGCACGGCCACTCCCAGCATGACGCCGATGATCGAAATGAGGGTGATCACCGAAACGAACGTCCGCTTGGGCCGCAAATAGCGGACTGCCAGCATCAACTCAAACGGCAGCTTCATTTCCCCTTCGCCAATTCAATCCCGTCGAAGAGACTTTCCAGGCTGTTGAGCGGAGCTTCCCGCAACGGCGCCGGGTTCAGGACCTGGCGCAAATAACGGACCGCATCGGGGATTTGCTGCACGGAACGAGGCAGCGTGGCGCCACAGGCATTCGGATGGCCGCCGCCTTGCAGTTTCTCCGCCACCTTAATGGCTTCGCCGTTGCGGCTCCGCAGGCTGGCGATGATCATGCCGTTGGCCTTGCGGAACAGCGTGATCAAAACCGGATACTTCGTCGCCTTCCGTTCGAGGAGGTGATGGACGATCAGATTGATGTTGCCCACCACGGTATCGACGTATCCGACGGTGGGACTCAACTTGGTGACATTGGCTTCGCTCCAGGCATAACCCAGGGGATCTTCCACGCGGCGCTTCACGGCCATCACTTCCAACAGCGGATGGCCGAGCAGGCGTTCGATCTCGCCCTCGATCAGTTCGCACAGATTCCAGAACTGATACGTCTTGACCAGATTCGCGTAGTCGGTGGCGATGATAAAATCCGGGTCGTCCTCCAGGAACAAATCCGAGACGTTGTTGAGATGCACCAACCGGTCCAGTTGCGGCGTGCCCAGGCCTTGCGCCTGGCAAAGTTCGTAACACAGCAAGCCGGCGGACTTGGCCGCGTCGTGGATGAGCGTGGCGTGCTTGGCCGCGGCGTCCGTCGCGTGATGATCGACGACGACCCATTCCGGCCGGTCCAGGCGTTCCTCGAAAGTCATGTCGCAGACCCAGGCGGATTGTTCGCGGAGGCTACGCTGGCGCCAATTGTGATTGTGATAAGCCTCCAGGGGCACATCGACCGCGAAAAGTTTTCGGGCGAGCCGCTTGAGCAGCAGCCCGGAAACCAAGCCGTCCAGATCGCTCTCATGAGTGACGATGACTTCGGGTTTGGGCAATGAGAACATTCGGGCGCACAGTAATCCATCGCTGCGCGCAGTGCCAACTGGAATATTCGAAACCGTGAACCGTGCAGGCCCTACGGCTAACGATGGTGGAGCGACGCTCCTGCGGAGCTTTTCTTCGATGGCATGGCTCGGCCGGAGCCTCGCCCCACCATCTGCGAAATCCTCAGGCAACCCGCGCGGGCAAGCTGCCGCGCTCCTTGGTCCAAAAAAAATTGCTGGCCAATTCACCGCGAGTGGGAGAAACAACGCTCCCTATGATCCGTGCCGTTGCCTGGAAGAAGGACTTTCTTGAACTCCTGGATCAAACGCTGCTCCCGGAAACCACACGGTATCTCGAAACGCGGCACATCGAAGAAGCGTTCGAGGCCATCCAGAAACTCCGCGTCCGAGGCGCGCCCGCCATCGGAATCACTGCCGCCTACGGACTCTATCTGGGCATGCGAGCCGCGCCTTCGCGCTCCCGGACTGAATTCTTTCAAACGCTCAAAGAGAAGATCGATTACCTCGCTGCAGCGCGGCCCACGGCGGTGAATCTGTTTTGGGCCATGGAAGAGATTCGCTCAAAACTGGAGAAGCTGACGGACACCAACCCCGATCTTCTGACGCAGCGGTTGCTCGATTTCGCGATCGAATTGCACGACGACGACCGGCAGCGCTGCGAAGCCATGGCCAGGCACGGGCAACAAGCCGTGCCCCAGAACGCGCGGATCGTCACCCACTGCAACACCGGCGCGCTGGCCACGGGCGGCATCGGGACCGCCTTTGGCGTGATTTACCAAGCGCATCGTTCCGGGAAAAACATCCATGTCTATGCGGATGAAACTCGGCCCGTCCTGCAAGGCGCGCGGCTCACTATGTTTGAGCTGGCCGCCGCAAACATTCCCAGCCAGTTGATCTGCGACAGCATGGCCGCAACGCTTATGCGGCAAAAGCAAGTGCACCTGGTCATCCTGGGCGGCGACCGCATCGCCGCGGACGGTTCGGTCGCGAACAAGATCGGCACTTACGCGCTGGCGGTAGCGGCGAAATATCACGACGTGCCGTTTTACGTCGCAGCGCCGCTGTCCACGTTCGATCTGGCGATTGCCAGCGGGAGTGAGATTCCGATCGAGGTCCGGAATGAGGATGAAATCCGGCGCGTGTTCAACAAATCGCTGATTACGTTGCCGGACGCGCAGTGCTGGAATCCCGCATTCGACGTGACGCCCCCGGAATTGATCACCGGCATCATTACAGAGCGCGGCATTATCAGGCCGCCGTACGTTGAGAACATCAGATCCACATTCGCGGCCTTCTCATGAACCGGTAGGGACAGATTCCACTCCGTCCCTGACTTTACTCGGCGATCGAAGAAACAATTTCAGGGACGCGGTGAAACGCGTCCTTAGGGTCTGTGCAAAAATAAATTCCGGTTTTGCTGGAGGCGATTTCGCTTTCTGGCGAGGCACGACGAAGGAGCATAGCCAGGGCTCTGCGACTGAGGAGAAACGAAGCCAGAAAGCGAAATCGCCCCAGCCCTCCGGGACGGGGCGGCGCTCCCGCCAAAACTGGAAGTTATTTTTGCACAGACCCTTACCAGGTCATGGACCGCGCGCACGGTTCGATGGCCTTGGGAGCTTTCCATGAACTCGGAGCGCCGAACTCCAATTCCGGCACGTGGCTTGAGGTTTTTGAAAGCGCGCCGGGCCAGAGAACGGCCCTCCGCGTCGTGCGGTTCACGGTCGAAACGGGCCCATTCATTTCGTGATTTTTGTTTGAAATACCCCGCCGCGCCGCCACGATGCCGCCGACCACATGAACTCCAAACAGAAGACCGTCCGGATCATCGGCATGCTCGTTGTCGTCCTTGCCGCGTTGTTCCCGCCGTGGCGGCTCATCGTGGACGAGGGCGGAGCGCAGCAAGTTTCTTCGCTGGGCTTCCATCCGCTCTGGAACCCGCCGACTCCTGAGGTTGCGGTGGAATCCGAGCAGACCGCGGCCAACTCCAGAATCAATCTGCTGCAGCTCGGTGTGGAATTGGGAATTCTGCTGGTGGTGGTCAACGGCGCCGTCTATCTCCTCAAAGACAAAGAGCAGGCATTGGCCGAAGACTGACATTCGATCTCGGACCTTTCGCGCGGCACGCTATGATTTGGACGCAACTCATTGCCGAGAATCGGATCCAGGAAGCGATGGAAAACGGCGAATTCGAGAACTTGCCCGGCCGCGGCCGTCCACTCGATTTGACGGACTATTTCAACACGCCGGTCGCGGATCGCATGATTTTTTCCCTTTTGAAGAGCGCCGGTGTTCTGCCTCCTGAATTGCAGTTGCTGAAGGAGGCGGAGGAATTGCAGCAATCCGTTCAGCGCATCAGCGACCCCAGGAAACGCGCGGAGCTTCTGGAGCAAGCGCAAGCGAAACGTGTGTCCGTCGCGCTGCTCCTCGACCGCCGGCGCACGTCGATCCGGACGGACTCAGGCCTTGAGCCGGGAATGTAATAGGGCAATTCAATCGAGCGTGGGGCGACGCTCCTGCGGAGGCCTGTCTTTAACCGATTCTACCCATTTAACGGTTTAACGTTGTAACGACTTGGTAGTGGCTTGCCGCGCTGGGTCCATTCGTGGTTAATTCTCAGAAACGCTTTGCCTTGATTGGGAAAAGCTGTGTCACGCGAAGGTTATGGATTTATTTGATTTGAAAGGTGAAGTCGCGGTCGTGATCGGCGCGACCGGTGTGTTGGGCGGCGCCATTGCCGAAGGCCTGGCTCAGGCGGGCGCCAGCGTCGCGGTCCTGGGCCGAAACGCCGAGCGCGGTCAGGCCCGAGCCGCCGCCATCAAGAAGCTGGGATCCGACAGCGGCTTCTTTTCGGCCGACGCCATGGACCGCGAAAACCTGCGCCAGGCTCACCAGCAAGTGGAGAAACAGCTCGGTCCGCCGACCATCCTCGTCAACGCCGCCGGCGGCAACGACATCAAAGTCACCGTGAGCCCGGACCGCAAATTCGAGCAGATCGTTTTGGAGGACTGGCGCGCGAACTTTGACTTGAACGTCGTCGGGGGCGTCCTGCTGCCCTGCCAGGAATTCGGCCCCGCGATGGTGCAGCGCGGCAAGGGGAGCGTCATCAACATTGCCAGCGTGTCTTCGCATATTCCATTGTCGCGGGTTGTCACCTATTCGGCGGCCAAAGCGGCGGTGCTCAACCTGACCCAGTTTCTGGCGCGTGAATGGGCGCGCAACGGCGTGCGCGTCAACTCCATCACGCCGGGCTTTTTTCCGGCGGAACAAAACCGGCGCATCCTGTTTAACCCGGACGGCAGCCCGACTGCGCGCGCGAAATCGATTCTGGACCACACGCCCATGGGCCGGATGGGCGAAGCGCGCGAACTGATTGGCGTGGCGGTTTTCCTGGCCAGCCCGACGGCCAGCAGCTACGTGACCGGCGCGGACATCCGCGTGGACGGGGGATTTCTGGCGCAGACGATTTGAAGCCCCCCACAGAATTGATTTCACAGCCCATCAAACGCACTTTGTAGTCAAGATGCTCATTGACGCCGCCTCTCCCCTCACCCCGACCCTCTCCCTTGGGGAGAGGGAGCAAACAATTCTGCGCAGGAGAAAGCGGGCGCGATCCAGTCAGACGGAAGCCGCGAGTGGCCAACCCTCTCCTTGGGGAGAGGGCAGGGTGAGGGGAAAGGGGACGTTTGTCCGGCCCGATGCCTCTGAACTCGGACGGGATTATCCGCATCGCGGCTTCGTGCCAGCCTCCGCCCTGGAGTTCCGCCATCGACAAACATGATTTCAAGGATTGCAGACACGCGAGGCGGTTTAAATTCCGGCCAGGCTGGCGAAGTGGTCGTGCAAGCGTGCCCGGCGAAAGATTACCGCGGGAAGCGCGTCCTGCTGATCGTGCCCGATGGCACGCGCACCGCTCCGGTCGGTCTGCTTTTCAAAGCGCTCCACGAACAGATTGCTGAAGCTGCGAAAGCCTTTGACGTTCTCATCGCCCTCGGAACCCACCAGCCCATGTGCGATGCGGCGATCTGCCAGCGGTTGGAGATCGCCGAAGCTGAGCGCGCGGATCGTTATCGCCGCGTGCGCTTCTTCAACCACGCCTGGAATGAACCGAGCGCATTGAAGAAAATCGGCGTGATCCCCGCCGCCGAAATCGCGCAACTCTCCGGCGGCCTGTTTGCCATGGACGTTCCCGTCGAAGTAAACCGGCTGGTGTTCGATTACGACCAGATCATCATCGCCGGACCAGTCTTCCCGCATGAGGTCATCGGCTTTTCCGGTGGAAACAAATATCTGTTTCCCGGCGTCAGCGGGCCGGAGATTTTGAATTTCTTCCATTGGCTGGGGGCCGTGGTCACCAATCCGAGAATCATCGGCAACAAATGGACGCCCGTTCGAATGGTCGTGGACCGCGCAGCGTCGCTCGTGACCGTTCCGAAGCTTTGCTTTTGCATGGTGGTGGCGTTTTCTGATGAAGCCGGTAGGGCTGCGTTGCCGCGCAGCCGACTTTCTGTCGATGCGGCGGAAGCTTCCCCAAAGCTGGTCGGGCTTTTTGCCGGCACGCCAGAATCCGCGTGGGACGCCGCCAGCGAGCTTTCCCGGCAATTGCACATCGTTTACGAAACGAAACCATTCCACACGATTCTCTCCTGCTCGCCCCAGATGTACGACGAGCTCTGGACCGGCGGCAAATGCATGTACAAGCTGGAACCGATCCTGGCGGACGGCGGCGAACTGATCATCTACGCGCCGCACATTTCCGAAGTCTGCGTCACGCACGGCAAAGCGCTCCTGGAAGTCGGCTACCATTGCCGCGACTATTTCCTGAAGCAATGGGACAAGTTCAAACATTATCCCTGGGGCGTGCTCGCGCATTCGACGCACGTCTATGGCCAGGGGACGTATGAAAGCGGCGTCGAAAAGCCGCGTGCGCGTGTGACTTTGGCGACCGCGATTCCCCCGGAGGTGTGCCAGCGAATCAACCTGAGTTACCGCGATCCCAAGACCATCCGCGCCGAAGATTTCGCCAATCGCGAAGCCGAAGGAGTCCTGCACGTGCCGAAAGCGGGTGAAATGCTTTATCGCTTGAAGGACTCGCCAGCGTGGGCGGTGTGAACGGTTTCCCTGCCTCCTGCCGCAGAGGACTTAAGCCTGGCCCGCAGCGCGCCCTTTACTCCCCTCGATTGAGTGAGGTTCTGCGCGAGCCACGGCGGCGCCAGGAAGCGCGCAGGAGGACTTGAACGAAGCCTGGGAAATCGCCGCGCGCGGCCCTATGCGGTTGTCAGAGCGAGGGAAGTTTGACATGCAGAGATTCCTTGCGCAGCACGCCGCCACGACCCCGTCATCGCGGCTATCACGGCTTCTGAATTATTACATGGCGTCGAACGCGCCAGTGATCCGCTTCGGAAAGCACGGCGCCAGCAGCATGTGGAACAAATCCTCGCGGCCCTCTCCATCATTCCGTTCGACCTTGACGCACGTTCGTCCGAGGGATCGAATCGGCGGCATGACACCAAAGATTCTCTCGCGCTTGATTCTGGCTCTTCTCAGCCTGGCCGGGCTCGACACCGCCAATCTGCATGCGGCTTCGGGTCTCACCATGGGCTGGACGAACAACATGCTCACCGTCACCGGTCCGGAAATTCCGGGAGGAAAAATCGACACCTGGTACCTCGAAGCTTTCTGCCGCACGGGTTCCACCAAGCGCGACTGGCGCCAGACCACCATCCCGCAAAAGAGCGAATTGATCTCGGCGGACGCTGATGGAAAACGTTTGCGCCTCCGCACAAAGGTCGAACCGAGCGTTGAAGTTCTCCATGAAATCCGCGCCGGGGCGGACGACGTCACGTTCGATCTCACGTTGAAGAACAGCGGCGATCAGTTTGTCGATGTCGATTGGTTCCAGCCGTGCATGCGGGTGGATCGATTCACCGGGCTCAAGCAAAGCAATTACTTCGCGCGCTGTTTCATCTTCACCGACCGCGGGCTGACGACGCTGGATAAGACCCGGCGAACCGAGGAAGCGATTTATCGCGGCGGCCAGGTTTATGTGCCCGCCGGCATCAATCTCGACGACGTGAACCCGCGGCCGATCAGCCCGGAGAAACCGGTGAACGGCTTGATCGGCTGCTTTTCCGCGGACGGCAAATATCTCCTCGCGACGGCGTGGGATCACACGCAGGAACTTTTCCAGGGCGTTATTGTCTGCATTCACAACGATCCGCGAGTCGGCGGATTGAAGGCGGGAAAGACCAAGAAACTGCGGGGTAAACTCTATTTCATGAAAAACGATCCGGCGGAGTTGCTAAAACGGTATCAGCGCGACTTTCCCACGCGGAATCCGTGATGGGCGGCAGGAAGTGGTTGTGTGGAGACACGAATTTCACAAATTGGCGCGACGGAGGGCGCATAAGGCATCAGGCAACCGAGGCTTCGTTGGTGAAAGACAGCACTGCGATCTGGATTCGTGGAAATTCGTGAAATTCGTCTCTCAAAACGTCCGGCGGCTGCTTGGCGGTACGTCGTGTGAATCGAGCGGCTTGCTGAGTCTGGTTCGAATCGGCTCCTGGCAGTGATACAACGTGTAGCCCAGTCCCGCGCCGAACCCCAGGCCATACGCGGCGCCCCAGAGCAGCATGCCGGGTGTTCCACCGAAAGAGGCGTAAATGAATCCTCCCAGGAAATAGCCGGCCGAGTGAGCCAGGAACAGGACGAGGCCCACTCGCAGGAGATTTCCGGTTGCCGCAAACGCGGTCGTGAATACGAGTGCCAACACCACACTGCCCGCGAGCGATCCGATCCATTCGCCCGCTTTGCCTCGCACGAGAAACCACGCCAGACACCACGACACGGCATACGCTCCAAACCCGGCGGCGAACAACCCGTAGAAGCGCCCCAGCGCGTCCGGACCAATCACAAGCCGGCGCAAATCAAATCCAGCCAGCCCGATGAACACAAGCGCGCACACGCTGTAGAATCCCGCTTCGCCCAGGTTTTCGGAGAGCCGCCTCCCGGCAAACGCCCAGACCGCGAAAACCACCACACTCACGAAGCCGAACCCGACGCCCCCGTGCACCAGCGACTGCGCCAGCGTCGGTATTTCGTGGGACCCGTCCGAGGCTCGAGTTCGAGCCGCGACGCTTTCGGGATCAAAACCAAAAAAACTCATAGGTTGGTGAAGTGAGGAGCGCGGGCTTTAGCCGGCTTCAGCGTCCGCAAGACCGAAGCTTCGGTCTCGCGAGATGCGTCTCGCATTGCCGACGCGAAGCGGCGTGAACGCCGCGCTCCTCGGCAGAAAACTCGTGGATGCACTGAGGCCAACTTCAGCCGGTTTAACGATTTAACCACTTAACGTTTTAACGACATTGGCCGTCTTGCCCCGTTCAGTACTTTGGTATTCCTCGGCCATAGACTGAAGTCTTTCGCCGAGTTCGATCTGAGTTCGGCGCAGCTTTTCGAGTTCGCCTTCGCGGAAGAGCATGCGGATTTCCTGCCGCCAGGCGCGGCTCGTATCGCGCGCCAGCCGCCAGTAGTTCAGCGAAAATACGCCGGCCCACGGCATCACCAGCACCCAAATAGTCGCCAGCCAGGGAGAAATCTGTCTTCCCATCCACCACGCCACGACTCCGTACCACGCCGCGTAAATCGGCAAGCCCAGGCCGAGCCGGACTTGCGAGATCGTCGTTCTGCCGGGCATCTGAACCCGCCGTCCGATTCCGCGCACCACCAGGAAGGGCGCGAGATGGTGCAACGTCGCGAGCAGGGCGGGAATAAAGCCGAGCGCCAGCAGAATCACTTTTCCCACCAACGAAGCAAACAGCATCGTTCCGCGGAGCCGAATGACCGGCGCATGCATATCCAATCCAAATTCCGCAAGGCCTGCGAAATGTTGCCGCAGATCGGCGGCCACCGTTTCGGCGCGCGGTTTATCGCGGGCGAGGAAATGATTGATCGCGTCCGCCACGGCCTTGCGATGGCGCAGGGAAGCGATTGGATCTGAGTTGCCGGCGGCGGGAGGCGGAAAGACAATTTCCAGAAAACCCAGAAAAGGTTCCCAGTTCTCCTCCGTGAGGTGAATGGCCACGTCCTTGATGCGGCGTTCGATCTCGGTTGTCAGCGCCCGCAACGCCTGGCGTTCCTCGCTTCCGTACTGAGCGAGAAACGAAGCGGCTTCGATCGGAGTCCCCACGCGCACCCAGACGGCGCTGCGGAAGCGTTCCTTCCGTTCGTAATTAATGCCGATGGGAATGACCTTCAACTCACGCGCCCCATCGCGCACCGCTTGCATCGCAATGCGCGCGGGCCCGGACCGGATCAAGGCGAGCTTGAGCGAGTCATGGCTCTTGCCTTCCGGGAAAATCCCGACCGCTGCGCCGCGGACGAGCAATCGGGCGCCGGACGCCAGCGTGGCCACGTTTCGTTTGACTTGCGACGGGTCGTCCATCCCCCGGTGCGCCGGGAGCATGCCCAGCGCTCGCAGAGCCTGGCCGAACACCGGAACCTCGAACAAAGGCGCCTTGGCAAAGAATCCCACGGGACGCGCTGTGGCGATCCCAATCAGGACGGGGTCGATCAAAGAATTCGCGTGATTGGCGACCAGCAGAATAGGGCCGCGGCTCGGAATGCGTTCGCGGTTTGAAACCTCCACTTTGGAGTAGTAGAGCCCAATCACCATCCGGACCACTGGGCGAATCCAGGCCATGGCAGATGATGCGGAGAGAGGCATAGTCAAAGTCGGATGGGATAGCAGCGATTCAATCGCCTGAGTTTGACCAAGCCAATGACTTGTCGTCAATGAACCGGATCGTGCTCAGCAGTTTTTTTTAGGCTGCTTCAAGGCTGGACTCCGGAGAGCGCGCAGAAGCAGCCTGAAGGCTGCGGTCCGTGCCATGAACCGGACGGTAGGGCGAGCCTGTCCCCAGCGAGCCGAGTCGGACGTGTTTCACGCGCGTCGAGCGGCTCGCCGGGACGGACTCGCCCGGGCGCTCGTCAAAGATTCGGTTGCTTGAGCACCTTGTCGAGCGTGCTCATCGTTTCGTCCAGCGTGTACTTCAGGTAGTAATCCTTCTGTTCCGGGTCTTTGTTCAGCGATTCGAGCGCGACGTCGGCGGCTTGCGGCGTCTTGAAGAAACTGCACGCCCGCACCGCTTCAAGCCGGACGCGCGGGTGATCGTCGTTCACTTGCACCTTGAGCAAGCCGAGCGGATCCAGCACGCGGTCGCGCCAGTAACAAAGAACGCGTGTGGCCGCGGCGCGCGCGCGCGGTTCGGGTGATCGCAGCATGCGCTTGAGCAAATCCTGGTTTACGACGTTCATGTTCTGGTGCAGCCAGAGCGCCTCCAGCATGTGGTGTTCGTAATCCTTGTCCTTCGTGTCCAGCGTGGTGATCCATTTGCTCAGTGCCGCGATGACGTCGGCGGGTTTTCGCCCGCTCAACTCGATGCGCGTGCGGTAACGGACGCGGTCCTCAGGCTCTTTGAGCAGGTCGAGCAACTTCTCGATGGGTTCTCCGGCAATCTTCGCCGGCTTGCTCAGCGGGCGGCCATTGTAGGTCACGCGATAAATGCGGCCGTGCGAATGGTCGCGGCTGGGATCGCGCAGATTGTGCTGCATGTGACCGATGATCGGATTCTGCCAATCGAGGAACCAGATCGCGCCGTCCGGGCCGATCTCGACGTCGGACGGACGGAAATTCGGGTCGTTGGATGAGACAATCGGCTCGACCTCCGTGGCGCCGAAGCCGGAGCCTTTGTCCTCGAACTTGTATTGCAGGATGCCGAGAAAACCGATGACGTTCGGCACCAGAAGATTCCCCTGCAATTCATCCGGAAAATGGCGGCTCGAAAGAATCTCCGTGCCGGGACAGGGCCGCGTGCGTTGCTTATAGACCGTCTGCATGCCTCGATGCTTCTGCGGATAATCGACGTGCCCGGAGAACGCCGCCGCCCAATAAGTCTGCGCGCCGGTGCCGTCCGTCACGAAATCCTGGCCCCAGCGGTCGAAGACGTGCCCGTGCGGGTTGGCGAATCCGTACGACACGTAGGCGTCGAACTTGAACGTGCGCGGCTCAAACCGGAAAACACCGGCATTCGAGCAGCGCACGGGCGGACCCCAGGGCGACTCCACTTGCGTTTGGTGAAACGTGCCTTCCTGCCAGTAAAGCGCGCCGCCGGGATCGAGCACGAAGCTGTTCGCCGAGTGATGCGTGTCGGCGGAATCCATGCCGTGGACGATGCGGTCGCGCACGTCAGCTTTGTCATCACCGTGGGTGTCTTTCAAAAACATGATGTCCGGGACTTGCGCGAGGATCACGCCGTTGCCCCAGAATTCAAACCCGGTCGGATTGTGCAGTTTGTCGGCGAAGACGGTTTGTTTGTCGGCTTTGCCGTCGGCGTCGGTGTCTTCCAGGATCAGGAGTTTGTCGCTCAACGGTTCTCTCGGATTCCAATGCGGGTAACTGGGCCAGACCGCCACCCAAAGACGCCCTTTTGTGTCGAAAGCCATTTGCACGGGCTTGGCCAAATCGGGAAATTGCTCCTCGGAAGCGAACAGAGAGACGGTCATGTTCTTTCCCGGAGTTATGCGTTTGATGGCGTCTTGCGCGGTGTTGAACTCATGTTTGCCGCCGGGGAGTGGCCCGGGTTTGTTCGATTCCGTTTTCACCGGGGACGGGAGGTTGCTGTCATCGACCTTCAGGTCCTGTCCTTGAGCGACGGCCCAGATGCGCTTGTCGCGGTTGGAGGTCATCACGTCGAGCATGAGCAATTCGCGCTGGAGCACTTCATAATTGCTGGGGAGCTTCCGGTCCGGGTCAGTTTTGTTGACGCTGCGCGCGCTGCCCTTCTCGAAGGTCAGGAACGCGCGGTCGCCGAAAGTCGAATAACCGTCGGTGGCGCGGTAGTGGTTGAACCAATGAAAATTCTTGTCGAGCACCGCCTGGCGGAGTTTCTCGAAGGAATCGAGGGCCGTGGCGGCGTTGTTGCTGAACAGCGCCCGCTCAATTGCCAGCGCCACTTGCCGGTCGCCGCGCTCGTTCAAGTGAACGCCGTTGATCGTGAGCGGCCGGGTTGCTTTCGCGTAAACGTCGAGCGTGGGCGCAAACAAATCAACAAAGAGCACGCCATTGGCTTTGGCGACCTCGGCCATGGCCGCGGTGTAGAGCTTCAGGCGCGCGTTGTTCTCCGAGCCATCCGGCAAGTCGGGCGATTTCAGAAACTCATGAGCGATGGGAGAGAAGAGGACGATGCGCGGGGTGGACTGGCCGTTGTATTTCTGCGCCAACATGTGCTTCAACGTCGCTTCCAGGTCCTTCTTGAATTTGCCCAGTCCGGCCTCGCCCGCGAACGACTCGTTGTAGCCGAAAAAGGCGAAGATCACGTCGGCTTTCGTATTAATCAACTCGAAGCGATTGGTGCCGCTCAGATTGGATTTATCGAAGAGCGCCGCGTCGTGTTTCCTCTGGTTCGGATGAGGAGAGACGCCGGAGAGCCATTCGTCCGGTTTGCCAAAATCCATGGATCGAAGCCGCATGACCAACTCGTCGCCGGAAAAACCGAGGTTGCGGATGACCAGCTCGTGCTTCGGGAAACGCGCTTGGAGCAGCGTCTCCAGCCAGCCGAAGTGCTGCATGCGGTCGGCGAGCGTATTGCCGATGATGCAGATGTGGTCGCCTTTATTGAGCGTGAGGTTCTCCGCGCCGGCCGCCGCGCCGGCGCCGATGAGCAGAGTGAGAAGGCCGAGGAATTTTTTCATGGGTGAATAGACTCGCGTTGTCACGTGTTTCTTCATTTTCGTCCGGAAACAGATCAATTGGCTGCCACACGAAGCTAACAGAAGACCTTCCTTCGGGTCACGAGACAAATTGGGGCTGGCGGAAGGGCCGGGTCCACAAAAAGGAGATCCGACACGAATTGCACGAATTGGCGCGAATCAGGCCTCAGAACCGAGAGTTCAGCCGAAAGCAATGAGAGAATAAAGAATTCATGCCTTGGCATCCTCTCAGTCGCTTATTGGGTGGAATTCGCGCTCATTCGCGAAATTCGCGTCACTCCCCCAACAACAACGATGCGTAAGTTCGCCTCATTCGGGCGAAGGGGTTTGCATGAGCCTGAAGAATTGGGGCGTGGCTAGGATGGGATAGACTACGGAGAGTTTGCGGTCTTCTTCAACGACGACCACCTGCGGAAACGTCCACGCAGCTTCCGGCAATGAATCCGCGACCTGGAGGATGTAGTCCTTGGCCCAACTCGGCCAAGAGCACTTCACGAAGTTCTCGGCCGTCCTGCGGATAGTCAGCGGCACTGGTGCGGTGACGGATACGTTCGAGAAGATCACTGACTCCGGCCCGACGGATGTTGAGTTTGGGGTTACGCCTACGTAAACATGGGTCGAATTCTGGAAGGCCTCCAGAACGTCCGGACCGAGCCGCCCACTCTGCTTCAGTCCACCCGGACCAAAGAGGGTCACGTTTGTCCCGTGCAGCGTGAAGCCCCATGCGCCGAGCGGAGACGATTCACCGTATGCGGACACGACTTCTGTCCCCACCCCATTCAGACGCGGTGGATAGGCGCTTTTGCCTGCCTGGTTCACTTTGTAATACAGCTCGACTCCGTAGGACGCGCCCGCGTCGAACATGCGGAAGAAGATCACGTTCCTTTCGCGGGTCTCTGCGACGGCGCCCGGGCTTACGCTGTTACCTACAAGAAGGATGTGCGCCTCATATTGTCCTTTGTCGGCGGAGGAAACCGCCGGATCGTAAACGAGTAAGTGACTGGTTGGTTATCTGCCGTAAGCCAGGAGAAGTCCGACGAGTGAGTTCGGATGTCATGCCGCTGCTCCGCCCCAAGCATGCCAGGAAACGATGACGTCAAGAGCGAGAGGCCGCCGCCGGTGTCATACACCTTCACATTCAGTGCCGTGCCCGACACAGTTAGGTCCCAGCGATCGAGCGAGTTGAAATGTTCCCGCAACTCAGTGAAGCCAAGGGCGGAAGTCAAATTCGCTCCGATCATCACCAAGATCGTGAAGCCTGTTTTCATAGGATGCAGGCAATGAGGCGCGACACGTATTCCGCTCACGGTCGAATTCGCGCTAATTCGCGAAATTCGTGTCAACTCCGGTACCAAGGCTTAACCGACGCGGCTTGCGGTGGCTATTGGCCGCCGCCACCGGCGCTCTTTGGCGTCTCCGTCGAAACGAAGTAGAAGTCTTTCGTAATGCCGTAGCGCTGGAGCACACGCCGCGTCGCGGCTTCGGTTTCGTCCGCGGCCAAAACCAGGCGGCGCATCGAATCGCTTCGGACAAATTGGACCTGGTGGAATCCCTCGACCGGATTTTCCAGAGCGGTTTTGAGGTCCTGGAGCTTCGCGATCTTCTTTCCGTTGACCTCATCGAGCACGAGGTATTGCAGGTTTTGGTAGCCAAGGTTGTAAATGTCCGGCAGCACTTGCGACAGAAAGACGAGCGAACGGCGCTCTGAAGTCGGTTCCTGTTCGTTGTAGTAGTACAGGCGGAAGGGCGAACGGCGTTTCCATTCCGGTCCCCAACCTTTCAGGAACGAGTCGTTCAAAGGCTGGAACACGAGTCCGCCGACGATGAGATATTCGGGTTCCTGATCGTAAGTCGCGTCGGGCACGAGCGTCGTGGAGTACTCGGCCTTTGGGAGGCGATACGTCACGTCGAGTTCCTTGCCCTCGCGCCAGATTTTCATTTTCACGTCGTCGCCCGCCCAATGGCGGCGCGTCGATAGATTCTCCAGCAAGAGGTGGCCGAAATCGGGATCCGCGTAGTCGCCCTGAGTATCAATGTCAAAGCCGTCGATCTGCAGGATCAGGTCGTGCGGCTTGAGCACGGGCGTGGCGCCGGGCTTGGTGGGGACGTGAATGACGATGACGCCGCGCGGTTCGCCGGGCAGCTTCAAGAAATCCAGGCTCGCGGGGTTCTCCGCGGCTTGCCAATAGAAGTCGAACAAACCGAGGCCGCGATACGTGCCGTTTTTCCGCGTCTCCAGGACCGGACGGATGAACGAGGCGGGGATGGCGGTGCACTTGTTGCCGGCTTGCTGGCTGGTGATGCCGATCACCTGGCCCGCGGCCACAACGGGCTCACCCCAGCCGACGCCCTGGATTTCTGAGCTGACTTCCAATTCCAGGACCGACACAAAACTCAGGCGGGCGGTGTCCACCGTGAACTGGTTGAACTCGGCTTTGCGGTTTTCCAGCTTGCCCTCGCGCCAGCGGACAATCTGGAGCGCGTCGTAGGAGGCTGGTTTGTCGAGCAGCGTCACGGGCTGGAGTCCTTCCCAGAATGCGGGATCGGTCGGCGTCACGACGGCGAGGTTGGCGTGGTAATCAATCCAGGTCACGTCCCCGGTCCACCACCGGCCCCGGCCGCCTTTCTGGATTCGAACGAGCGTGCGGTCGAACATTTCATCGGCCGTAGTAAGGATTTCGCGGTCTTGAAGAATCACACCCGCCTTGTGCGTGTTCTTGGTCCGCTTGGTCCAGGGCTGGAAGTAATCGTATTGCTTGCGCGTGACATCAAGGACAACGACGGACCGCTCGAAGTCGGATTTGCCGTTTTCGGCCGGGGCGGCGTTTGCGGGAGCCAGCATGGCCCCAATGAGGAAGATGGAGGTATGGAGCGCCGCCTTCAGCACAGATGACTCAAGAATCGAGCTAAGGGTCTGTGCAAAAATAAATTCCGGTTTTGCTGGAGGTGATTT
>Ga0194131_10001287_pt1 | contig 43115 bp, 34 predicted proteins | sample TA2KigO120mmetaG_FD_148631 | JGI IMG/M metagenome (GOLD analysis project Ga0194131, IMG submission 148631) | Freshwater microbial communities from Lake Tanganyika, Tanzania - TA2015053 Kigoma Offshore 120m | ecosystem: Environmental > Aquatic > Freshwater > Lake | place: Tanzania: Lake...
GCACCAAGCACCTCGGGCTTGACGACCCGACCTCACCTGGGGCATCAGATCCACCGGCCAGAATTTCCGGAATCCAGCGGCCAGAATTTCCGGAACCCACACAAGGCAACGCCACAGGAGCGCAAGCAGTACGGGGGAGAGCGATGAAGGCACGGTACGACTTTAGCGCTGGGAAGCGTGGTCCGGTCCTGAAGGCGCCGGCGGGAAAAACGCGGATCACCATCCGTATCGACGACGACGTGCTGCAGTGGTTCCGCAAGCAGGTACATGCATCTGGCGGCGGCAGTTATCAGACGCAGATCAATGCTGCCCTCCGAGAGTACATTCAGACGCAACGCGAACCGCTCGAGGCAACTCTGCGTCGCGTGCTGCGTGAGGAACTGCCGCGGGACTTGAAAAAGGCTGCCAGCCGCTACGTCGTACGCGCACCAGCTTCGGGCGATTGACGGCAGTGTTCGGCGACGCTTGGTCGGTGACCTCGAGGCTGGTCTTGCGTGTGGGTAGAATTATCGATATTTTACCTACGTGTATGAACGACTGATTGGCCCTCGCCTGAAGGAGGATCGCCATTCGGCTCTCCTCCTTGGCCCGCGGCAGGTCGGAAAGTCCACGCTGCTCGGGTCACTCGCACCGGATCTGACGCTCAATCTCGCCAGCCTTGCCACGTTCCGGGAGTACGTGGCCCAGCCCGAACGTCTGGAAGCCGAGCTGGCGGCGGCGCCGGCACACGTCAAGACCGTGTTCATCGATGAAGTTCAGCGGGTGCCCGCCCTTCTCGACGGCATCCAGGCGATCGTCGATGCTCACCCGCGGCGGTTTCGATTCCTTCTGTCCGGTTCGAGCGCGCGAAAGCTGCGTCGCGGCCACGCGAACTTGCTGCCGGGACGCATTGTCCTGCAGTACCTGCATCCGCTGATGGCGCGCGAGCTTCAATCAGATTTCAATCTCGACCGCGTCCTCGCGCATGGCACGTTGCCTGGCATCTACAGCGACCGCGATCCCGAAAGTCGATCACTCACACTGCGCAGTTACGTGGATGCGTATCTTCGCGAGGAGATTCAGGCCGAAGCGCTGGTGCGCGACATCGGCGGCTACGCGCGGCTGCTGGACCTGGCTGCGGCGTCATCCGGCCGCGTCGTCAACCTGAACGCCTTGTCACGTGATGCCGCCGTGAGCTACGAGACGGCTCGCCGGTATCTCGATGTGCTGGAGGACACGCTCATCCTCTTTCGGATCCCGGCCTGGCGCGGTTCAGATCGGGCGAGTCTCGTGGCGCATCCGAAGCTGTTGCTCTTCGACATCGGCGTGCGGAACGCGATTCTGCGGCGCCCGCTCGATCGGCCGCTCGACGACGAGCGCGGGCTGCTGCTCGAACACCTGGTCGGGTTGGAGCTGCGGCGGCGGGAGGGCACCATCTGGCCGGAGGCGCGCGTGCAGCACTTCCGCACGCGGCGCGGCGCTGAGCTCGACTTCGTCCTGTCGGTGGGCCGGGAGCACTGGGCGATCGACGTGAAGGCGTCGCGCCAGGTGGATTCACGTGACCTGAAGGGGTTCGTCGCCTTCGCCGAGCACGCGCGCAAGGTCACGCGACGGATCGTCGTGTTCCTCGGGACGCGCCGCCAACGCGTCGATGACATCGAAGTGTGGCCGGTCGAAGATTTCCTCGCTGACCTGCCGGGGTAGGGGAGATAATCCAGTCGCCCCGACCATTCGTTCATGGTTCCTGAGGGAATCTGCAAGCCGGAGGCTCCGGGACGCTCGGTGCAGAACCGAGCGGTCAGACCTCTACATTCCCCGACCGGTCGAATTCTTTCGAGATTCTTCGCTTCGATCCGAAGCGACTCGTCCTGTCCTCGCCGTTTCGCCGAGGAAGTACGACTCTGACGCTATCCGATCGTGGTGAGTGTCGCGGTGAGTCACGCCCAGTGACATTGGTCGGTTGATCGCCATTGGTGACGATGCCATCATCCGCCACTCGAGGCGCATGAATCTGCCCGGTCCAATTCACGTCGGCGTCACCCAACTCTCATCTGCCGACGAGAAGATCGCATTGTTCCGGTCGCTCTTCCGCGGGCGCGAGGACGTCTACCCGCGTCGGTTCGAGAGTCGAAAGACGGGCAAGTCGGGGTACGCCCCCGCCTGCGCCAACGAATGGGTGCCCGGCATCTGCGAGAAGCCGCGCATCAGGTGCGCCGAGTGCCCGAATCGGCGGTTCCTGCCAGTCACCGATGACGTGATTCGATGGCACCTGTCGGGACGCGACGCCGCGGGGCAGCCGTTCGTCGCCGGCGTGTACCCCATGCTTCTGGACGAGACCTGTTTCTTCCTGGCCGTGGATTTCGACAAGGGCAGCTGGCTAGAGGATGCAGCGGCGTTCATGGAGACGTGCCGCCGAGTGGACCTTCCGGCGGCCCTCGAGCGATCCCGGTCGGGCCGAGGCAGCCACGTGTGGCTGTTCTTCGATGAAGCGGTTCCGGCGGCGCTCGCCCGCTTGCTCGGCGCGCACATCCTGACCGAGACGATGGAGCGCCGGCCCGATCTCGGGTTCGATTCGTACGACCGTCTGTTTCCGAATCAGGACACGTTGCCGCATGGCGGCTTCGGCAATCTGATCGCGTTGCCGCTTCAGAAGAACGCACGCGGCGCAGGAAACAGCGTGTTCGTCAACGCCTTCGGCGTCCCGCATACCGATCAATGGGCGTTCCTTTCTTCGATGCGGCCCATTCCCCGCGGGCAGCTCGAACAGATTGTCAGCGATGCTGAACGACGAGGGCGCATCCTGGGTGTCAGGCTTCCGGCGGAGGAGGACAACGAGCGAGCACCCTGGGCGTCACGAATCCTCCGTCATGAGTCGAGCCATCGGCCAAAAGTGGACTTGAGGAGCGCGTCGTCCGTATAGAAGCTGGTCGCCTTGAGCCGAGCGATCACGTCGGGCACATTCACGACGCCGAGCTCCGCGGCGGCGCGGAGAACACCAAGTGTTCCGGTCACGCGGAGGTTGCGGCGTTTGGCTTCGGCGCGTCCCCCAGCCTCATCGATCAGCAACAGGTCGGCGCGCATGGCGGCCGCCAGCGCGATGGCTGCACGCTCGCCGGGATCGAGTTCGTCCGTGATTTCCTCGACGCGCGCACGTTCGACCGGCACGACACGCAACCAATCCGGCGGACGCGACATCCAATCTCGCACCGGGCGCGGCGCCAACGCCACCGCAAGCTCTCTCGCAACCGCTTCTGGAACGACAACTTCACCGTATAAACGCCGAAGCAGATCAGCGAGCTCGAGCAGGATCAGGTAGTGGAGTGGACCGCTGTCGGCGACGACGATCATCGTCCGGGCAGAACGCCCAGCTCTCGCTGCGTGCGGAGATCGTCTTCGAGGTCTGCCGCCGTGTAGCGCATCGGCACGTGGTGCTCCTTGAGCAGCGCGTGCACCTGGAAGCGGGTATCGAGCCGCAGCAGCCGACGCACGTGCGCCTCCGTCAATGCACCAATCCGATATCCCTCAATGGCAATCGCTTCAAGGGAGCGCCTCGGGACGTCGTCCCAACGACCCTGGAGGGCCGCCGAAATGTCTTCCGGCAGGTCGATGGTGACCTTCATAATGCTCATTCTAACGCAGCCGCGGGTGGCCAGCCGGACCTGTCACGAGTGCAGAGCACCCTGTTGAAGACGTTTCTCGCCGATCCGATGCGGCCCGCCGATACTCTCCGCTATCACGAACTTCAGGGCTTTCTCTTTGCTGTCACGAGCGCGCCCGAGTTGATCCCGCCTTCCGAATGGATGCCGATCGTATTCGGCGAGTCCGAGCCTCAATATGCCAGCCTCGACGAAGCGAAGCTGGTCGTCGGCGAGCTCATGTCGCTGTACAACGCAATCAACGCAGGCGTCAGCGAAGAAACAGCCGCCTTGCCAGCAGACTGTGTGTTCCGTGACCACCTCCTCGCCAACCTGGATGCCGACGCGCCGGTCGGGCAGTGGTCGCGCGGCTTCATCAAGGGGCACAGATGGCTCGAAGAACTCTGAGAGGCGTACGTTCCGGAGGAACTTGATGAAGAGTTCGCGTCGATGTTACTGACGCTCAGCTTCTTTGCGTCGCGTGACATCGCAGGGGCGCTTCAGAGGGAGAGTGCACCTGGGCAGTCATTCGAGACGCTGGCAACGACGATTCGTCGGGTGTTTCCGAACGCTCTCGGTGAATACGCGCGCCTGGGCCGCTCGATTGCCCGTGTGCTCGCCGAGGCGTCCGCGGCGGACGGGGTGCCTCGATCGCATCGAAAACCAGGTCGAAACGAACCATGTCCTTGTGGCAGCGGGCGGAAGTATAAGAAGTGCTGTGGAGCCACCGCCTGACATTAGGACGGCGATTGTGCCTTTCAACTCGATCGAAGCTGAATGACTACGGCGTCCGCGTCAACGACAAGTCCGGCCTTCACGTCCTCTTCCGAATCCCTCAACGCTTTGTGCAGAGCGGCGCGATCCTCTTCGTCGAGCCAATCTCCAGGATCGAGAGGCAACAGCTCGATTTCGGTGCCTTCGGGCAGATCCGTCGGTTCATCAACCACTAACCGGCCGGCTTTGACTCGAGCCTTGAGTGTCATACGTTCATTCTAGCGCCGACGACAGTTCGGCCTCTCGGCGATGCGCGGCGAAGGCAGGCGATTGGCACGACAGAATCACTACCCGGGTACTACCCTGGGCCGGGACCGAGGGGTCGCTGGTTCAAATCCAGTCGCCCCGACCACACATGCGCGAATCTGGCCGGTTTTCCCTCTGGGAAATCGGCCATTCGTCTTTATGACCGACATCACAGTCTGCCATCGCGACGGCGACGTCTATGACGTCACCGTGGACGACGGGCGCGGGACGACGACGCACGCGGTGACGGTGTGGCCGTCGGACGTCGAGCACTACGCACCGGGGGCAACGCCTGAGGAACTGCTCGAGGCGTCCTTCAGGTTCCTTCTGGAGCGCGAGCCGAAGGAAGCGATCCTGTCCCGCTTCGAGCTGAGCGTCATCGAGCGCTATTTCCCGGAGTACCGGCGGGTGATTGCGTCAGCGGGCCGGGCCTGACGACAAGGAGTCGATCAGCCAGCTCTCGCCCTGCCGCTGCAGACCGAACACTTCGTCGCGAGTGACGGTGGTCTGCGGATCGTTCGAGTTGGGCGTGCACTGGTGCGCCGTGCGGACGTTCACCGTGGCTGCTGTGGCCTCGGGATTGAACTCGACCTGCATGCCGGAGAACGTCACCTCGTACACGATGCACCGGTCGAATTCCTTCTGCATGGTCGCGCGGAGGCCGGCCGGCATCGTCGTGAACGCCGCCGCCACGCCGGCGAGGTTCTTCGTCCGGTAGCCGGTGCGGAAGCGCTCCAGCGTCTCGATGACGCGCGGGCGCTCGACCTCCACCGGGTCCGGCTGCTCCGTGAGGCGCGGGATGGCGACGATCGCGCCGCCGACGATCGCCAGCAGCCCCACGCCAATCCCGATCCATTTTCCGGCGCCCGATTTTTCCGGCGGCGGCACATACGGCTTCGTCTGCGTCGTGGGGGCCTTGGCCACCGTGGCAGGCTTCGCCACTGTCGGTGGCTTCGACACCGTCGGCGGCTTCGAGACCGTCGCCGGGCTCGACACGGTCGCGGGGCGCGAGACGGTGGGCGGCTGGACGACGGTCGCCGGTGCGGCGGCGGGCCTGGCTTCGACTGGCGGCCGCTGCGGCGAAGGATCGATCTGTGACGCGGGCACCTGCGGCTCGATCTGCGAGGCCGGTTCCTGAGGCTCGACCTGGGACGCCGGCATCTGCGCGTCCATCTGCGACGCGGGCATCTGCGGCTCCGCGGCCGGCGTATTGAACATCTCCGCCGTGGACGCCCGCAGCGCGTTCGCGCTGTCGCTGCTCAGCCAGTCCGCCGACGTGTTCACGGTCTGGTACGCCTCGGGCGGTGTCTCGAAGAGAAAGTCGAGCGAGCTCGCGCCGCCGCCACCGCCCGGCGCACCCTGCTTGCGGATGGCGACCGTGCGCTCCTCCGGCGTGCCCAGGCTGCCGGCTCCTGCCACGCCGAGCGCGGCGCGCATGTCCGCCAGGTTCTGGAAGCGCGCGTCCGGCGCCTTCATCAGCGCGCGGTTCACCACCTGCTCGATCTCCGGCGGCACCTCGGGGTTGATCGAGGACACCGGCGGCGGGTCCTCGTTCGGCAGCCGGTGGTACAGGCCGTCGTTGAGCGTCCCCTTGAACGCCTGCTGGTAGCAGAGCAGCTCGTACGCAACAGACCCGACCGAGAAGATGTCGCTGCGGTGGTCCACCGCGCGCCCCATCATCTGCTCCGGCGACATGTAGTTGAGCGAGCCGATGAGCGTGCCGTCCTGCGTCATCGCGGATCCTTCGATCCGCGCGATGCCGAAGTCGAGGATGCGGACCACGCCCTCGCGGTCCACCATGATGTTCGCCGGCTTGATGTCGCGATGGACGATGCCGGCCTTGTGCGCGAAGTGGAGGCCGGCGCAAATCTGATCGATGTACGCGAGCTTGTCCGACAGCGGGAGCTGCCGGCGCTCCTTGATGATGTCGGCCAGCGAGTCGCCGTCCACGAACTCCAGCACCATGTAGGGCTGGTGCTCGTGCTGGCCGCTCGCGTAAATGGTGATGATGTTGGGATGCCGCAGCTTCGCGGCCGCGCGCGCCTCGCGGAAGAACCGGTCCAGGACCTCCTGGTCGTGGACCTCCTGGCGGATCACCTTGATCGCGACCTCGCGATTGAGCTCCGCGTCGCGGCCCAGATACACGGCGCCCATGCCGCCGGCGCCAAGCTGTTTGAGAACCTCGAAGTTCCCGATTCGGTCGGGCAGGGATGCCATCAGGGCCAATACTTTACATGAGCACACCACTGAATCGCGCAGCGCAGTCTTGCGCCCTGTACGGCCTCAAAGCGCCGATTCTGCTCGCGCCGATGGCGAGCGCCTGTCCGGCGAGCCTGTCGATCGCGGTGGCAAACGCCGGGGGGATGGGCGCCATGGGCGCGCTCGCCACGCCGCCGGCGGGCATCCGCGCCTGGGTCGAGGAGGTCCGGGCGGGTACCACCGGGCCGTTCCAGTTGAACCTGTGGATCCCGGATCCGCCCGCGCGGCGCGACGGGGACGTCGAGGCCGCCATGCGCGCGTTTCTCGCGGGCTGGGGTCCGGAAGTCGCCGCCGCGGCCGGCGATCTCCGGCTGCCGGACTTCGACGCGCAGTGCGAGATTTTCCTCACCCTGAAGCCGGCCGTCGTCTCGTCGATCATGGGCGTCTTCCCGGAGGCGGTCGTCACGCGGCTGAAGGATCGCGCCACACCGGGTCAGCCGTAACGTCTACCGCGCGTTCGCAACTCGCCAGGTGCCGGTGATCGCGCTTGGCGAGTTGCAGCGATACGTTCCGCTTCCCGCCCTCGGGCTCGCGGTCATGGTGCCCGTCCAGGCCGAGCCCGGGTCGGGAATCATCTGCACGGGGCAGGACCCCGTGAACGAAACTCCGCCAGCGCTGTCGACCGTGCCAGTCAGCGAACTGTCGCTGGCCGTGATCCGGCCGCTTCTGACCACGAAGAAGCCCGTCAGCGTCCTCGTGCTCGTCTGTCCTCCGCCGACGGGGAACGTGTACGTGAAATCGTAGGTGCCGTCGAACCCTCCCGAGGGCGTTGGCGATGGCGACGGCGCCGGGCTCGGTGTCGGCGTCGTCCCGCTCTGCGTGACGTTCACCGTTCTCGTGGCGATCAGCATCGAGCCGACACGCTGCGCCGACGTGGCGTTGGCGCCAACCGAAAAGCGGACGGAGCCGTTTCCGGGACCGCCGCTCACGGAGGTAATCGTGATGTAGCTGGATTGCGAGGCCGCCGTCCAGCTGCAATCCGACTCGGTAGTCACGTTGACGGTGCCCGAGCCGCCCGCGGCCGGCGAGGTGAAGCCGGTAGGCGACACCGTGTAGGCGCAGGGCGTCGAGCGCTCCACGGTGAGGACCGCGGCGTTGCTGGTCCTCTGATCGGCTGATGCGGTGATGCGCGCCGTGCCGGCCTTGATCGCGCGCACGCCCCCCGTGTCGCGGTCGATCGTGGCAACCGCCTCGTTGTCCGATTTCCAGAAGATGCGGGGCGCAGGCGAGTACGGCTGGTTATCCCCGCCGTACGCGGTCGCGCGGAAGCTGGTGGCCTGTCCGGCGCGAATCGTCTGCGCGGGTGGGGTGACGTCGATGCGCGAAATCCCGATGGGGACCATCCGGATCGTGACCCGCGTCTCAGCCCCCTCGCCTGCAACCGTGGGGTATTCGAACTTCGTCCGGTACCCGCGGGCGATGGCCTTGAGCTGATACTCGCCGCGCGGGATCGGCTTCGTGGCAAAGAACCCATTGGAGGTCCAGACCATGTAGCCGTGGATGTCTTCGGGCGGCGCTGGCACGAACTCGATGCGCCCCGTGATCCTCTGCTCCGGCTTCGTGGCATCGACGAGTGACCCGCTGATCAGCCCACGCGGCCGGGGGTTCAGGAACGTGTCCTCGGTCGGCTCTTCGAGCGCCGTGAACGAGACCATCGATTCCGTGTAATTCCTGAGGGCGTTCGGCGCTCCGGGAATCCGCACGATGGTGACGCGAAGCGTCTGGTTCGCCGTGTAGCCCTTCGCGTACAGGAGGTTCTGCACGCCAAGCCAGCCGACATCCCGGTACGTCGTGACCCTGTCGATGTTCCTGGTGAACAGGCCGAACAGCTGTTTGGCTTCCCAGATCGTGCCCACGATGCTGTCGGTCCCCAGCTTCTTGAGCAGGACCTGCACGGCGAAGTCCTGGACCTGGTCCTGTCCGCTGTCGAGCGCGGGATTGAAGTCGCCTGCGGACAATTCAGCGACGGTGATCTCCCTTTCGACGACGATCTGTGCCGCCCGCGCGCTGTTCAGCAGCCGCTCCGCGGTGTCCTGCACGTTCTGCCACGCGGAGGCCGCGACATTCGTCACCGCGTCGGTGATGATGCTCGAGGTCCTGCCGTCCTCGGCGCGCCGCGCCGCCGGTACCGGAACCTGCACGGGGCGCACCGCGCGCCCCTCGATCACCGAGGCGGGGACGACCGGCACGCGCACGGGCGCCATACGGGTGAAATAGCGGCCGTCGCGATCGACGAGGGCCGCGACCGCGACGCCGTTCGGATCGCTGAACAGGTAGGCGCTCGTGCCGGGTATGGCCGCGCCGGTGACCTCGTCGGAAAACTCCACGGACAGGGTGCGGGTGCCGTTGACGGTAAACGTGGCCGTACCGGTGGCGTCGGTGCGGGCGGTGTACTGCCGCACGGTGTTCGGCGCCGCGGGCGGCGGCTCCGGGTTGCCCTCGCCGTACATCGAGATGGCGCCGGAAATGTCGTCGAGCGTCAGCGTGTCCTGGTCGCCGACCGTCGAGTTCATGAGCGCCGGTACCGTCTCGTCGTTGCGGTCGGGTGAGCCGAGGCCGATGCCGAACCCGAGCTGCTGGAGGCCGACGCGCACGACATCCTTGACATCGGCGCGCCACGCGCCGCAGTACGCGTTCCAGTTCCACTTGCTGTTGAAGGTGATGTCGAACTCGACGCGGCGGTTGGTGCGCGTGTCCACCCAGCGCGTCGTCGTGGCGAGCGTCGTCTCGTCGAATGCCCGGCCGAAGACGGTATCGGACAGCACGACGTTGTTGATGTCGTTGCCGTCTCCGATCTGCGCCGTCGAACCGCGGACCGGCACGAACCGGATGCGGCCGAGGTACTGGTTCCACGTGTCGATCGCCGTTTCGAAGGCTGCGTTCAGGCTCGCGCTGCCGTCGAGGAGCGGGCCGGCGGGGCCGCCAAGCTGCTCGTGAACCTCGATCGTCCCGTCGGGCCACAGGCGCTCGGGGTTCGGGATGAAATAGCCCCGAACGGCCGCCACGCCGCACGCACACGTCAGGAGCGTCACGGCGCGCTCATCGCCGTCCCCCCGCTGCCTGCGCGAGCGTCTGCAGCACGAGCGCTTCGAAGTCGGCATACGCCATTGGTCCGGGCGCTCGCGGCAGTACTGACCGCCTGCTGATGCCGCCTGACAGGCTCGTGAACGCCCGGCCGTCGTGCGTCAGCACGCGAGTCGTCCGGTTGACGCGATCGTCGGCGATGCGGAAGCGGCCCTGGTGGAACCCGACCAGCGGGCTGACGGCTCTCGGCGTCGCCGACAGGAAGAGCACGTCGCGATCCCCGGCACGGAACTGCGGCATGCCGTCGACCTCCATGACGAGGCCGCCAATGTCGCCGCCGAGGAACTCGAGCTGTATCTCGGGGCCGAACTGTCCCTTGAGGACGCGGTCCACCTTGAACGTGACGACGCTGACGATGTGCTTCCCCTGCGGGCTCGTCTCCCAGGTCGGGCGAACCGCGACCACCTGGCCGAGAAAAACCCGGTCGGCGGTCGTGACGATTTCCTCGAAACTCAGGGACCGCACCGCCTGGGCTGACGTGAGCGACGTTCCGAACAACAACGCGAGGGCGAAAGCCAGAAGCCGGGTATGCATGGGGTTCCTGACGACCTGGGTCATGGGGTTGTCATCGACAAACGGGCACGTCAGCATGGCGTGCCGTCCGACGGCCGTCAATCGTCAAGTGCGCGCAATAGGGCTCATCGGGTGGAAAATGGGCGGGAGATGGTGGATTCGAATGGGACGCCCGGCGAACGCCTCGACTCCTGGAAGGCGATTGCCGACTATCTGCATCGAGACGTGGCCACGGTACGGAGGTGGGAGTCGCTCGGCCTGCCGGTTCGGCGCGTGCCTGGCGGGCGCGGCCGGTCGGTGTTCGCCTTCACGACAGAAATAGACGCTTGGCTGACGGCGCCGCCGTCCGAGAGCGCGCCGCCGCCGCCCACTGCCGTGCGGCCCTGGCACACGTGGGTGGCCATCGGGATCCTGATCGGAGCCGTCGTCATGCTCGTGCTGCGTCCGGGGCAGGTTCCCGCCGCCGCGGAGACGCTCCGGATCGAGGCCACGCCTGAAGGCGTTTCGGCGTACGCGATGGACGGGTCGCGACAGTGGACACACCTCTTTCCACCGACCGAGAAGATCGCGCTTTCCACCAACGGCATGGCGACGCGCGTGATCACCGCCGAGCCGGCGACCGTCTACGCGATGACCTCGTATTACGTGCAGCGCGACGACGACCGTGCGAGGAGCGGCGCGCTGATGGCGTTGACGCCGGGCGGTGGCGAGCTCCTGCGGTCGTTCTCGTTTGACGACGAGGTCGTCTTCGGCGGCAAACCCTTCGGCGCGCCGTGGGCGATGACGACGTTTGCGGTGGATGATTCAGGCGGCGAGCGCCGCATCGCGGTCGCGGCGCATCACTACACCTGGGATCCCAGCCTCGTCACCGTGCTGGACGGCGAGTTCCGGCGCGGCGCGACGTTCGTCCACGCGGGCTGGGTTGAACAGCTCCAGTGGCTTGCCCCGGGGCGGTTGCTCATCGGCGGCTTCTCGGAGTCGCGCAACGGCGGCATGGTGGCGCTGCTGGATCCGGCGGCGATGAGCGGCCAGGGTCCGGAGGAACCCGGTACGCGCTATCACTGCGAGCGGTGCGGAACGGATCGGCCCCTGCGCATGATCGTGATGCCGCGCACCGAGCTCAACATCGTGACCACGCACCGCTTCAACCGGGCAGTGATCGAAGTGACCGCTGACCGTGTCATCGCGCGGACGATCGAGGTCGTGATGGACGAGAGCAGCGCGGCCGAGGCGGTCTACGAGTTCACGCCGTCGCTGGAGCTGCGCGACGCGGAATTTGGCGCCCGCTACTGGGACCTGCACCGGTCGCTGGAGCTGGCGGGGAAGCTGGATCACTCGCGCGAGCAGTGTCCAGACCGCGACGGCCCCCGCCAGATTCAGGTCTGGGAGCCGTCGACGGGCTGGACGACCGTGCGTCCTCGCTAGCGTCCGCGCTGCGGATGGAAGTTGACCCGGATCGTGGTGTGGTCGCCGCAGCGCACGTGCACCGGCCGCACCGGGGGCGTGACGAAGTATCCATCCGGCGCCGAGAACCGCAGCAGGTAGTTCCCGGCGTCCACCGACTGCGGTTCGCCGATCGGGACGGGGAAGGTGCCGATCACGTCGCCCGTGTCGGCGTCGATGACCGTTGTCATCACCTCGGCGAACACGACGCTCCGCGCCTGGAGCACGAATTGCCGCGGGCCGCCCGCCATGTCGGCGCCGAACGTCCGGATGATCTCGGCGATGTGCGACACGGCGACGTCCAGTCCGCAAACGCGGCCGCGGTCGCAGGCGCCGGATTTCACAACACAGCCGGGACGCACGCCGGGCGCCGCCGGCACGACCGGAACGACACCGACGCCCGACACCGGTCAGCAACCGGCCCAGCCGGCACCCGAGCAGCAGCCGCAGCGTCAGCCGTAGCGTCCGCGCCTGCCGCTACTGCTTCTGCAGGGTGACGATGTCCTCTTCGTAGAGGCAGCCCGTCGGCCCTTGAGCCCAGTAGTTCTGGCCCGAGAAAGAGCCCGTCAGCGTATTCGTGGCGGTGTTGATCTCGGCGCGCCCCTGCATGTCAATACACGCGCGGTCTCCCCCTGCGGCCTTCAGCGTGACCTTGTAGGCGATGGTCGTGCCCGGCCGCTGACGCTTGAACTCGAGCGTGCACGTCGACGTCCCGCACGAGTGCACGTTGGTCAGGTCACCCTTGTGGTCCTGAGTGAGTTGCAGCTCGATCGGGCCGCTGCCGGGATACGGCACGATGACGGTGCCGGTGCCGCTCCACAGCCCGGAGCCGTCGAAATCCACCGGCTTGTCGGCGGGCGAGAACGTGTCGGGTGCGGTGCTGCGCACCGTCGTCGGCGTGAATCCGAGCACCGATTGGGCGTCAGGTGCAGTCTGTGCGCACCCTATCGCGGCAAGCGCCATCGCCGCCGCAAGTCCACGCGCGTTCACTACCAAAGTACGCATCAGAGACTCCTCGTGTCAGTGGTATTACGGGACGACGGCGGCCGGATACGTGGTGAAGACGGTCGCGTTCTCGTAGCGAAGCCCGAGCGCGCCCAGCGGCCCGCCATTGGTTTCGACGTCGATGGTTCCTTCGAACTCCTCGAAGCCCGGGAACAGCTGCCGGACGAACTGCGCGAGATACCCGCGTGCCGGTAGTGTGGGCGCCGTCGACGCGACGACCTGGCCCGACGCGTCGCGGAGCAGAATCGTCGTGGCGACGCTCGAGTCGTTCGGGTTGTTGATCGCGATGCCCGATTCAGTGGATGCGGCGTTGCTGACATAGACGCGCAACCGTATCGCGGGCGACGCGGCCCAGACGGCCGCCTCCGAGCGGATCGCACCGTCCGTCATCGACTGCAACACCACGATCGCATCGATTGCTGCGGGAGAGGTGAGACGCGCCCAGCCCCACCGCGTCTCCGCGGCGGTGCCGGCGGTGACCACGCGCTCGACGCCTCGCGGGGGCAGCGAGATCGCCAGACCCGTTGACGTCCCCCCGCGAACCGGCAGCGCCAGCGGGGAGCCGTCCGGGCCGAAGAAGCTCATGGTCGCCGTCGTCGCCGCGTTGGTCGGGTTCACGAGCACGAACTCGGTGCGGTAGGAGCCACCGTCAGCGATATGCGGATAGTCGCGTCTCACGGCTGTCGAGACCGGAAGGGCCACGCCGCTGAAGTGCGTCTGCCGGCTTGGGTGCTCGAGATGTCGCACAGGAGGGAGCAGCGTGAACACGGCATCGCCGGCGTGCTCGTACCGGATCGCCGTGGCCACGGCTTTCCGCAGGCCGACGCCGGCATCAATCTCGAGCGTGCCCTCGAACCCCGGTCCCGCCTCCGGAAAGAGCTGTGACACGAAGTGGACGACGTGATACCCGGGCGGGTTTCCTCGGATCGGCGCCGTTCCGATCGTCGCGCCGCCTTTGCTCCGCAGTGTCGCGGTCATCGTGATCCATCCCGGTTCGCAGGTGTCGCATGGCGGCGGCGGAGGCGGCTCGCGTCCTTCAGGACGCGGATTGTCGAAGATCAGCGCGGTGCGCGCATCGTGCGTGTTGTCCACGTAGATCGTGAAGTGATCGGCCGGATCGAACGCGGGCACCGCGGCCTGGCTCGTCACCGTGCCGCCGCGCGTGGCCTGGAGGATCGCGAACGCCGCCAGATCGTCGAGGCTGCGCAGGCGCGCGTACCCGGTCACCGCTTCCGCGGCGCCTTCCGCCGACAGCCGCATCGTGCCGTTCGGAGCGATGGTCCGCTCGAAGGAGCTGGCCGCGACGCCGTCGACGGTCACCGTCATCGGGCCATCGCACGGCCTGCCGCAGACGCGGTTGTTCCCGCGGACCAGCGCCACGGTTGCCGCCACGGCCTCCGTCCCGGTATTGACGGCGATGAGCGTCGTGCGGTGCGTGCCGCCCGCAGCCACGAGCGGCACGACGCGGAGGTACGGAATGACGGGCCCGCGGCCGATGACGAGCATGCTCTTGGTGGCGCTGAACTCGAGGTCGCGGCCCTGGAGCTCGCGGTTGCCGAAGCTCACCCAGCCGGCGCCGGTCATCGAATCGACCCGGACGTACCGGTCGTTGCCGGTGTCCGCGACGTGGATGCGGTCCGTCGTGTCGACGACGATGCCGTGGGGGGCCGCGAACTGCCCGATGCCGCTGCCGTACGAGCCGAGCGTGATCCAGCCGGATCCCGTCATGTCGTCGACGCGGACAATGCGGTGGTTGTACTCGTCGGCGATGTAGAAGCGCCCGTGCCGGTCGAACGTCATCTCCATCGGCTGGTTGAACTGGCGCACGCCGTTGCCGAACGACCCGAGCGTGACGAGGCCGCGCCCCGACATGTCGTCGATGCGGATGATTCTGTGGCGGCCGTTGTCGGAGAGGTAGATGCGCCCCCGCGCATCGAGCGCCACGGCGCGCACCTGGAACTGCGTGTCGCCAGGCATTGCGAACGTCGTCCACCCCGCGCCGTCCATGTTGTCGATGCGGACGATGCGCCACGGATTGGACGTCGCCGCGTAGATGCGGCCGGCCCCGTCAAAGGCGACGTCATGGACTCCGTGCGTGGACTGGACGCAGCCATCCTGCCGTCCCAGCGGCGCCAGGATGTTGCTGCCGGAACCGGCGAACGCCCGCCAGCCGGTGCCCGCCACGTCGCCCATCCGCACGATCCGTCTGTTGTCGCGATCCGCAAGATAGAGAAGTCCGGCTGCGTCGAGTGCCACGCCGTTGGGGTTATAGAACGTCAACCCGGGTGCCGTCGGTCCCGCCTCCCAGCCCGTCTCGCTGATCTCGGTGATGCGGATCACCCGGCCCGGCCCCACGCACGGTCCCAGGAACGACGGCGAACGGTTGAAATGCGTGAGGACCATCGCGTCGTCGGGCGGTAGTGCCCGCGGTGCGGTGATCGGCAGGACAGGACCTGCCTGCTGTGCCGCCACCAGCGTGCCGGCCAGCAGCGCCACGCAGAAGGCCAGCGGGCGAAGAGCAGAGCTCGAGTCCGTCATATGACTGGCGAAACGCGAGGATGGACCTGGACGGACGCCTCCCTCAAGCGGCGAATGCGGGCATTAACGGACGGGCCACCAGGTTCCGCTTCTTTCCGGGGGATCGGCTGGCGTCCACACATGGTAGGGTGGGCACTCCTGACGTGACGGTCCACGACAGATCTTCCGAGCGCCTCGATTCCTGGAAGGCGATTGCCGCCTACCTGAAGCGCGACGAGCGCACCGTCCGGCGATGGGAACGCGAACACGGACTGCCAGTACGACGCGTTCCCGGCGGTCCGGGCACGTCGGTGTTTGCCTTTACCGCGGAGATCGACGCGTGGCTGCAGGCCGCGCAGTCGCCTCCGATCGAGGCTCCACGGCCCCGGCCTCGCGGTCCGCTCGTCGCGGCAGCCGCGTTCGTCGTCGTGCTCGGCAGTGGCGTCGCGTGGTGGACCGTGGCTGCGGGCGCGCAGGCGTCACGCCTGGAGGTGACCGCGGCGGCCATTGTCGGCCTCGATGACGATGGCGCGCGCGTCTGGGAGCATCGCTTTCCGCGGGGCGAGCGCGCGCAACCCTTTTCCCATCGATCGAACGTCCACGAGGTGGTGCCGGGACGTCCGCCCGTGCTGCTCGCGGCGACCAGCCTGCGGGTTCGCACCGAGGACGAGACCCTCCTCGGCGGACAGGTGTTCTCGTTCACGCCGCGCGGCCAGATCCGGTCGTCGTTCAGCTTTGACGACACGGTCCGCTTCGCCGCAGGCGCCTACACGCCGCCGTGGGGCGTCACCGACCTGCGCCCGACGACGATTGACGGCAGCCGCCGTGTGGCCGTCACCGCGCATCACCACACGTGGTGGCCCAGCCTGGTGACGGTGCTGGATGATGACGGCCGTCGCCACGGTACGTTCGTGCACGCGGGATGGGTCGAGTACGTGCGCTGGCTGTCAGAGAGTCGGCTCGTCGTGAGCGGTTACGCGCAAGAGCAGGCCGGCGGGATGGTGGCCCTGCTCGATACAGCCGTCCTGGATGGACAGGGACCAGTACGTCATGACGGCCCGTTTGCGTGCCTGAGTTGCGCCGACGGCCGGCCGCTTCGCTACGTGGTGATGCCGCGCACGGAAGTGAACCGCGCGCTCGGCGCACCGTTCAACGGCGCGCGGGTGCGCCAGGTCGGCAACGGGCTGCAGGTGCGGACCGTTGAAGTCCCGCAGGCGGACGGGGCCGGGCAGCTTGCGGCGGCTGCCGACGCCATCTACGAGTTCACCTCGTCCCTGGAGCTGGTGTCTGCCACCTTCAGCTCGCGGTACTGGGAGGTGCACGACGTCCTCGCCGCAGAAGGGAAGCTCGATCACACGCGCGCGCAGTGTCCGGATCGCGACGGGCCGCGGGAGATTCAGGTCTGGGAGCGCGCGGGCGAATGGAGACGGGTGGCGGTCCGGTGACCTGGAGCCGGCGCGAGTTCCTCGGCGCGACCGGTGCCTTGGCTGTCACGCAGGCCGCCACGCCGGACGACGACGCGTACTGGCGGGAGGTGCGGCGCGCGTTCGTCCTCGATCGCGAGCTGATCAATCTCAACAACGGCAACAGCTCGCCGTGCCCGCAGATCGTCCACGACGCCGTCAAGCGGCATCTCGACACCTGCAACCTGCTGCCCGTGCACCATCGCACGCTCCTCGAGCAGACGTTCGACGGCGTGCGCCGCCAGCTCGCCGACGAGTTCGGCTGCGACGCGGGGGAGCTGGCGCTGACGCGGAACGCGACCGAGGCACTGCACATCGCGCAGTGCGGGGTCGAGCTGCGTGCAGGGGACGAAGTCGTCACGACCGACCAGGACTACACGCGGATGCTGTGGGCCTGGGACCAGCGCGCCAGGCGCGACGGTGTCCTCATCCGGCGGATCCAGTTTCCGGTGCCGACGACTGCGGCCGATCTCCTGGAACGCTTCGAGCGCGCGCTGACCCCGCGGACCCGCGTGCTGCACTTCTGCCACGTGACGAACGGCACGGGGCAGCTGTTTCCGGTGCGCGAGATCTGCCTGCTGGCGCGCAGCCGCGGCGTCGTGACCATCGTGGACGGCGCACAGGCGGTGGCACACGTGCCCGTGAACCTGCACGCGCTCGAGTGCGACTTCTACGGCACGAGCCTGCACAAATGGCTGATGGCGCCGCACGGCACGGGCTTCCTGTACGTCAGGCGTGAGCGCATCCGGCCGACGTGGCCGCTGCAGCCGGCGCTCGAGAGCATGGCCGGCGACATCCGCAAGTTCGAGGAGATCGGGACGCAGCAGGCCGCCGCGCGTGCCGCCGTTCCCGAGGCGCTGGCCTTCCACCGGACGATCGGCCTCGAGCGCAAGGCGGCTCGACTGCGCGCGCTGTCGCAGCGCTGGGCCACCGCGCTGGCCGTGGAACCGCGAATCCGGATCCTCTCCGACCTGCGGGAGGGTCAGCCGCCGGCGCTCGCAGCGTTCACCGTGAAGGGAGTTCCGGCCCCCGCGCTCGTGCAGCGCCTCTTCGAACGCCACCGCATCATCGTCAGCGCCGTCGTCAGCCAGGGCCGGCCCGGGCCGGTGATCGACTTCGAGGCGGTCCGCGTCACCCCGAACATCTGCACGACCACCGACGAGATCGACGCCCTCGTCGCCGCCGTCCGCCTCGAGCTGCAGGGGTGACGGCGGCTACCTGACCGCGGTCTTCATCTCGCGCCAGCCCTCGGCCGGCGTCCAGTGCTGCACGCGCAGTCCGGCGAGCTCAGGGCACCGGTTGCGCGAGTGGTCGAGGCGCCCCTCGGCCTCGAGCCGACGGTGCCATTCCCAGTACGAGTCGCCGAAGCGCGCCCGCGTGACCGTGAAATCCGGCGACAGCTCGTAGATCACGGTCGCGAAGCTCGGTCCGGCGCTCTCGAGGACGTGTACCTCTGTACGACCACTGATGAAAGTCATCACCGTCGGTCCCTCGCCCGGGAACGGCTGCTGGTCGCCGACGTCCGTGCGGGGAAACACCGTATAGGCGAGTGGATCGCCGGCAGGGCAGTTCAGGCATTCCATGGCGCTGCCAGGCGGTTCCGGCGAGCGTCCCGACGGGTTGGCGGCGTCGAGGACTGCGAGAAAGGTCGCGTGCCGGCTGTTGCTGATCCCGGTCACGAGCAGGCGCCGGCTGTCGAGCGACGGCACGGCGCCGCGAATCCACCCCGAATTCACGAACGTGCCGCGCCGGTTCCCCGCGCCGTCGAGCGTGAGCAGGACGCCCGGCCACCAGGTGAAGTGATGGAGGCTCCACGCGATGCGCGGCTCGTCGCCGGCGCCATAGACGGCGAGATCGGCGTGGGCCCATGGCGGCCCGTACTCGCCGTCTCGAAACGCGAATCGATCGTCCACGGCCGTCGACCACTCCAATCGGCCGTTCGCCGAGAACCGGAACAGGTTCCCGGCATGGTCGGTTGAGGGCGGAGTTCGCAGCTGGACCGCCGCCAGGGGATCAACGCTGCCGTCACCGTCGAGATCCTGCACGGTGCTCCATCGGGTGGACGTCTCGATCAGCTCGCGCGAGTCGAACCGATACCTCCAACGCGTGGCGCCCGACGCGTCGAGCGCTCGAAGCTCCTTACCGGAGGGCGCCAGCCGCTGCGGCGGCTCGGCAGGCGCGCGAAGGGTCCAGGCCGCGATGGCGGCAAGCGCGATCAGCGCGCCGCTGACCGCCGCAAGCGCCAGGCGCCACGTGCCTGGCGTCCGCGCGTCGCGCGGCGGGGGGGCCGCCGTCTGCTCCTTGGACGCCTTGGCCTCGTCGTTTCCGTTGGCGCCATTCGGCCGGTCGACCAGCCAGGCGTCAAGTTCCTCCGCGTAGGCGAAGACACGGGAATGGTGGCCGCCCGGGACGCGGTGTACCGGGAGACCGCGGTCCCGTTCCCAGCGGATGACCGTGCGGACGTCGCGACCAAGATGACGCGCGATCTCCTTCCACGAGTCGAGCCTGGGGCGCTCCGACATGCGGTGACGCCATTCTAATCGGCCGGGGATTCCCCGCACCTTCGCCCGCGGAATTTTGCGCCTGTGGCCGTCACATCACTCGCGTGCGCCCATTTGTCATCTCCTGCCACGACTCGCCAATCGTTCAGACGGTTCCGGTCTGGTTAGATTGGCGGTGCCTCACAACATAAGGAGGTCCCCCATGTCCCTTTTTGCTGTGGCCGGCGGCGTCCGCGCCGCCTTGAGGACTCGCGCGGCATTACTTCTCGCCGTCCTGACCCTGGCCGTCCTGCACCCCGTTGTCGGCACCGGAGCCACCGGGCCGGTCACGCTGGTTCCTCTCGAGAATTTCGGCTGGGGCGTCGCGGTCAATCCGCTGACCAACCGCGCCTACGCGGCCAACGGCCAGAGCAACTCGGTTTCGGTGGTGGACACGCTTACCAATACGGTGATTGCCACGATTTCGGTGCGCACGGGGCCCTCCGCCGTCGCCGTCGACACGGCGCTGAACCGAATCTACGTGACGCACAACCAGTCTCCCGGGGGCGTGACGATCATCAATGGCCAGACGCACGCGATTGTCACGTCACCGAATACCGGCAACTGGACGACCGACGTGGCCATCAATCCAGTCACGCAGAAGGCCTATGTGGCGAACGAAGGCAGTCAGAGCGTCAGCGTGATCGACACGACGACAGGCGCTGTCATCAGGACGATCAGCGGGTCGTTCAACAATCCGTCGCACGTCGGGGTCAATCCGAGCACCAACAGAGTCTATGTGTCGAACTGGTTCGGCAACAGCGTGTCGGTGATCGACGGCAGCACGGACAGCGTCATCAGGACCGTTCCCGTCGGCGACGGTCCCCGCGGCGTTCTGGCGAATCCCGCAACCAACAGGATCTACGTGGCCAACGCGCGCGGCGGCACGACGTCGATCATCGACGGCGTGACGAATACGGTGACCGCCACGCTGACGCCGCCCCCAGGCGCCACGCCGTACGAGTTCGGGATCAATCCCGCCACCAACCGCATTTATCAGGGCAGCGTGGTGTCCACGACCATCGCGATCATCGACGGTGACACCGACACGATTGTCGATACCACGGCCGTGGGAGTTCCGACGGTCTACGTCAACGGCAGCATCGACGTGAACCCGCTGACGAACACCGTCTATGTCGTCAACTCGAGCGCCCGGACGCTCTCGGTGTTCGAAGACGACGCGCCGGTGCCGGCAGCGGGCCCCGGATGGAGCGTCATGGCGCGCACGACCCCGCGTCAGTTCCCAGCGGCGGGTGTCGTCAACGGGACGCTGATCGTCGCTACCGGCAACGACAACCAGACGCACGGCGCATGGTTTCGTGTGCTCACGACCGAGATCTACTATCCGGCCGCGAACACCTGGCTGCCGGCGGCGCCGATTCCAACCCCGCTGTATGCCGCCGGGTCTGGTGGAATCGGCAACAAGCTCTACGTCGCGGGCGGGCAGTCCTGGCCGCGCGCGGAGCCGACCATCAACATGAAACGGGTCCAGATCTACGACTCGCTGACGAATACGTGGTCGTCCGGCACGGATATGCCGGAGCCGGTCGGAGGGATGGCGAGCGCTGTCTACAACGGGAAGTTGTACATCGCGGGCGGCAGAGATGCCTCGAACGGCGCCGACATCGGCAAGCTGTTCATCTACGACCCGGCGCTCGAGCACGACGGCAATCCGGCGACGAACCCTTGGACCGAGGACGCGCCGATGGCGCCGCGCGAGATGGCGGCGGCCACGTTCTTCGTTGGCCAGATGTACGTGCTGGGAGGACAGCTGGGCGGGACCGTTCAGACCGTGGTGCAGGCATACAACCCGAACACACATACGTGGATCGCGAAAGCGCCCCTGAATATCGCACGCGCCGGAGCCACAGCCGCTGTCGTGGGTGGAACGCTCTACGCGTTCGGCGGCAATGCTGGCGGGACCTACCTCGATAGCGTCGAGAGATACGACCCCTCAGCCGGTCAAACCGGGACAGACGGACAGCCGATCGGCGCCTGGACCGTGATCGGCGATTCGATGCCTTCGCCGCTCAGCGCTCCCGCAACCGGGGTTATCGACGACGTCCTGTACCTTGCGGGCGGGCGGACGGTCGGCGGCGGCTTTTCGAGCGCCACATATGCATTGTCCGTGGGAGTCGCCACCGACACTGACGGCGACGGCACCCCCGACAACGCCGATACCAACGACGACAACGACGCGGCGCTGGACGTCGATGACGCCTTCCCGCTGGACGCATCGGAAACGGTGGACACGGACGGTGATGGCCTCGGCGACAACGCTGACACTAACGACGACAACGACGCGGCGCTGGACGTCGACGACGCCTTCCCGCTGGACGCCAGCGAGACGGTCGACACCGACGGCGACGGCCTCGGGAACAACGCCGACCCCAACGACGACAACGACGCGGCGCCGGACGCGACTGACGCGTTCCCGCTGGACGCATCGGAAACGGTGGACACGGACGGTGATGGCCTCGGGAACAACGCCGACTCCAACGACGACAACGACGCGGCGCTGGACGCCAATGACGCGTTCCCGCTGGACGCCAGCGAGACGGTCGACACCGACGGTGACGGCACGGGCAACAACGCCGACCCCAACGACGACAACGACGCGGCGCTGGACGTCGACGACGCCTTCCCGCTGGACGCCAGCGAGACGGTCGACACCGACGGTGACGGCACGGGCAACAACGCCGACCTAAACGACGACAACGACGCGGCCCCGGATGCGACCGATGCGTTCCCGCTGGATGCGTCGGAAACGGTCGACACGGACGGTGATGGCCTCGGGAACAACGCTGACCCCAACGACGACAACGACGCGGCGCTGGACGTCGATGACGCCTTCCCGCTGGACGCCAGCGAGACGGTCGACACGGACGGCGACGGCCTCGGCAACAATGCCGACCCCAACGACGACAACGACGCGGCGCTGGACGTCGACGACGCCTTCCCGCTGGATGCGTCGGAGACTCTGGACACCGATGGCGACGGTATCGGCAACAACACCGAGACGGACGACGATGCCGACGGCATCGCGGATGCCATCGACCGCAATCGCACGACCGGCGCTGACGAAAGTACCGTCGTGTCGAGCGACTACTTCAAGAGTCCGACGACGTCCGGCACGATCACGCGCAATGGATGGACGGTGGACCTGGTCGACCTCGGTGCGCGGTTGCAGGCGACCTTGTCGGGCGCAGGTACCGCGCCGGCCAGGATCGCGGGCTGCACGGGCACGCCGAAGTTCATCCAGCTGGATGCCGCGGGGGAGCGCGCCACGTTCACCTGTTCGGGAACGGGCACTCTGTCGACGCGAGCTGTGACGGCCACGCCCTTCGTGGAGGTTCGAAAGCTGGTGTGCTACGACGGCTGCTTCTACCAGACCGTGGCCAGCCTGCGGACCAATCGCAGCTATTCGACCGGCAGTCCGTCGTTCGCGGATCCCGACAGTGAAGGACCCGTGGACGTCGCGATTATCGATGGCAGCACGGGTGTGCTGGTGGGAGGCTACACGCTCGATCCGGGCGAGGGGCTGAACCTCGAGATGACGCCGGGCCCGAACGGCCAACCGAAGGTGGGCATTACGGTGCTGAGCGGCACGGTGCCCGTAACGGTATACGGCCAGACGAGGACGCTGACCGCAGGTTCGGGCGAGACGGTCTTTGTCCAGGACGCAGCACCGCCTGTGATCGCCCCTGCACCGGACGTCTTCGCTGAGGCGACCTCACCGGACGGCGCCGTGGTGTCCTTCGCGCTGCCCCTGGTCACCGACGACGTCGATCCGGCGCCGGTCGTGACGGCATCGCCGCCCTCGGGCAGCCAGTTCCCACTGGGAACCACGACGGTCACGGTGCGGGCGATAGACGCGGTCGGACGGGTTGCGGAGGCAACGTTTCCCGTGACCGTGCGCGACACGACCGCACCGACCATCAGCACGCCGTCGGTCGATACGCCGACGTTATGGCCGCCGAATCATCAGATGGTGACCGTGACGGTCGCCTATGTCGTCTCCGATCTGGTGACCGCGCAACCCGCGTGTTCGCTCACGGTCCGCAGCAACGAACCCATCGACGGGCTGGGGGATGGAGACACCGCGCCGGACTGGCAGATTCTGGACGACCACCGTGTCCGCCTGCGGGCCGAACGCCGCGGCGGAGGCAGCGGCCGCATCTACACGATCACCGTCCAGTGCGCTGATGGGGCGGGCAATGCAACCGAACGCGATGTGTTGGTGACGGTGCCGAGGAATCAGCGGAGGTGACGGTTTACCACGCGAGGCGTGCCAGGACCTGCACCATGCGTGGGAATCCCGCCGCCTCGCGGATCTGACCGAACGAGCTGTCGCCGAACGCGATGCCTGGACCGCGGAAATCGGCGATGTTGAACACATTGATGATCTCGGCTCGCAGCGACACCGTGCGCGAGCCGAGCCGCTGTGACTTTTCGACCGCGACATCGAACAACCGCCGGCCCGGCGTTCGCACGCGCGCGTCCGTGCGCGGTACGTTGCCGAACGTGAAGGGCGCGGCCTGGGACCAGGCTGCGGGATTCAGCCACCGGATGCAGCCGCACGCCGGATCGTAGCTGTCGGCCGGGTCGCGGGTCAGCAGCGGCTCGGCGCCCGGCACGACGTGCGGCCGCTGCGCGCTCCCGAAGAGATTCGAGTTGTTGGGAGTCTGCACCACGGAGACGGGGAAGCCGCTCTGCAGGCTGCCGGCGGCGCTGACGGTCACGTCGAACGGCAGTTGCAGCATGCCGACGAGCGTGAGCCGGTGCGGCGTGTCGGTCACCGAGATCTGGTACTCGCGCTCGATGTCGTGGTTGTCGATGAGGCCGGATCCCCCGGAAAAGAAATTGCTCTCCGCCCACTGGCTGTCGCGGAAGCGGCTCCAGGTGTAGCTCGCGCGTCCGCCCCAGCGGCCCGCCGGGCGCCGGGCCGCGCTCACCACGAGCGCGTCGAACCGTGAGCGGGCCACGCTGGCCCGCGTGCGGTACACGGTGTCGAACTGCGGATACGGACGCAGGAGCTGGCCGCGCGGCACGGTCGGTCCCGCCAGAATCCCGGTCGCGAGCGGCGTGCCCAGGAAGGGGTTCGGCACGGGATCGAACAAGGCGTTCCCCAGGGCGGCGTAGCGCGGCTCGAGCTGGTTGATGTTGATCGGGCCGCCGCTGACGCCGCCGGTCAGATCGACGCCGCGCGCGCCCATGTAGCCCACGGAGACCGAGGTCCCACCGCGAAGCTCCCGCTCCACGTCCACCGAGTAGCGATGGACGTGTGCGAGGCGGCTGTCGGGATCCACGAACCAGATGCTGCTGCCAACGCTGGTGAGCCGGCCCGCGCTTCCGCCGCGCGGCGGGGTGATCCCTGCCGGGAACGGATTCGTCAACGAGCAGCCGGCGCACGGCATGAACGGGTTCGCGCCGGTCGCGATGTAACTGGTGGTCTGGTTGAAGCCCGGCGTGCCGGAGCCAATCTCGTCGGCGCTGATGCCCTGCGTGGGCGCCCAGAAGATCCCGTAGCCGCCGCGCAGGATCGTCCGGTCGTTCGCCGCATACGCGACGCCGACCCGGGGCGCGAGCTGCCACGGATTCGGGTCGCCCTGATGCGCCGGCGCGCCGTCCACGCCCGCGTACCGCAGTCCCCCCGTCAGGGAGAGCCCGGGCACCGGCACGGGAAACGATTCGCCGGACGCCCAGCCGACCGCCATGCGGTTGTCGCGTTCACGCAGTCCGGTCTCGAATTCGTAGCGCAGCCCGAGGCTGAGCGTCAGCCGCGGGGTCACGCGCACCTCGTCCTGAGCGAATCCGCTGCCGTAACGCAGGTAGACGTCCAACGGTGAGCTGACCGAGATCCCGCCGCTCGACGGAAAGCCGAGCAGGAACGCGGCAAACGCATTGCCGGTCCCCGGGGCGGGAGCATTCGGGTTCGGCCCGAGGGTGAAATCGCGCTGAAACGTGTAGCCACCCATGCCGCCGATGTTGAGAAAGCGGACGCCCGTCGTGCGGTACTCGCCGCCGGCCTTCAGCGTGTGCCGCCCGGCGGACGTGGACACGCTGCCGCTGGCGACGTGCGAGTAATACGTCGCCTTCTGCTGCTCCCGGTCGCCGAGCAGGCTGCCGCCGCGGCCGTAGTCGGTGACGCCGATCGACGGGAACTTGCGCAGCGGCACGGCGTTGAGAAACGCCGGCGCGAAGCCGAGCGACGAGGGATCGAAGGCGGCGGGGCGGTTGTCGTCGAGAAAGCTGGTGAACCCGTAGCGGCCGTCGACGATGAGGCGGCTGCGCGTCGCCCAGACGGTGTTGAGCGCGACCATGTCCACCTGGCGGACGAGCGCGCCGTCGCCCGGATCGGCGCCGTTGCCGAACAGCCGACCGCCGTAGAACTTCGCGTCGGGCTCCATCGACTGATACCAGGCGTAGAGCGCGGAGCTCGTCGCCGCCTCGCTCCAGCGGTGTGTCACCTTGCCCGTGACCTGGTCGGCGCGGTCCACGATGTCGGCGACGGCCGGCCGGGAGTTGCCCTGCGTCGGCTGCGGGAGGTGCTGCAGCAGCGCGACTGCGACGGGGTTCAGCCGGGCGGCGGGGATCTGGTTGCCGGGAAACGGATCGCGGATGAAGCTGCCCGGGTGTGCCGGATCGGGACGCGTCGTCAGCGGGTCGTAGATCGTCACACCGGAGCGCGAGAAGTCACCGCGCCGCTCGGCCTCGGTCGGCAGGACGAGCACGGTGTTGCGCGAGGTCGCCGTGCGGTAGCCCTCGGTGTTGGCCCAGACGAACGTGCGGTTGCGCGCGATCGGGCCGCCGAGCGAGCCGCCGTACAGGTGGTAGTAGGTGTCCGGCCCCTCGAGATCGTGCTTGTCGGCGAAGAACAAGCGGCTCTGGCCCCAGTCCGGCCGCGTCTGGTAGAAGGCTGCGCCGCGCCAGGCGTTGGTGCCCGACCGCGCGGTCACGTTGAAGACGCCGCCGGAGGTCCGGCCGACCTGCGCGTCGTACGGGCTGAGCTGCACCTGCATCTCCTCGACCGCGTCGAACGCCGGAATGAACGTCGCGCGGTTGAGGATGTCCACGATCGGCACACCGTCCACGACGTAGGCGTTGTCCCGGCGCGGTCCGCCCCCGAGCGAGATGAGCGACGAGTTCGACTGATCCTGCTGGCGCACGAACTGCGCGTCGCCGGTGGCGATGACCGTCGGCAGCGTCGTGCCCATGATGAACAGGTTCCGGCCGGCGCTCGGCAGGCGCTCGAGGGCCCCCCGATCGAGCAGCCCCGCGACCGACGCGCCGGTGGTCTCGACCGCGGCGGCCGGCGCCTCGACGACGACCCGTTCGGTCACGTCGCCGATCTCGAGCGGAACGTCGATGGTCAGCGACGACTGCGTGCCGATGCGCAGCACCCGGCGCTCGTGCTGCTTGAACCCGGGGGCCGACACGGTCAGCCGGTACGTGCCGGGCAGCACGTCGGGGAAGACGTATTCACCGCGCTCGTTCGTCGTGGTCGCTCGCGAGATGTCCGTCGCGTCCTCGGCGAGCACGACCGTGGCGCCGGCGATGACGCCGTCCGCGTCCTGGACAGCGCCACGGATGCGTCCGTGATAGCTCTGCGCGCCTGCAGGGTGCGGCGCGAGGAACACGAGCACGAGGACGGCGGCGGCCGTCGCGACGAAGCGCAAGGTCATGGGCTGGGGGAAACGCCGCGCCATGGTATACGCGGTTGACAGCGCGCCGCCACTGGTGCCCCTCAAGGCGACCGTCGAGTGCAAGGCGCGAGACTGCGGTCGATCAGGGCCGGCGCTGCCGGATCGTGGTCAGAAACTCCGCCGGTGTGTCCACACGGATGCCGTGCCGCAGCGACGCCATGAAGTGGCGCCGATTGTCCGTGACGATGACGGACGCGCCGGCGGCACGGGCGATCTCGGCGATGTGCGCATCGTACACGCGTCCCCCGGCCGTGCCGTCGTGTGCGGCAGCCTTCAGCATCGGCAGCCGGTCGCCCGCCGGCAGGTCGTGCACGGTCATGCGGGCGAAGACTTCCGCGTCGATCAGGCGAGCGGCGTCGGTCGGCGCGAGCCGGAATTCCGGTGGCAGCCGTGTCGAAACCGAGAACAGCTCGAGACAGCAGTGCCAGGCGGTATGGACGTCTGTGAGTTGTTTTTCGGCGACCGCATGGAGCAGCGACTGCGCGGGCGCGCTCTGAGGGCCGAAGTCCACGAGACCGGCCAGCAGCACGCTCGTGTCGAGAAAAACCCTTACGGCCACCGATTGCGCTCTTCCTCGATCAGCGCGGGGACGTCCACGGCGGGGCGGCTCTCGGCCGGGGCGGACGGACGGGCCACCAGGCGCCGCCCGATGCGCACCAGCTTGGGGCCCGGCGCCACGCGCTGCAGCCGGAGCCCGGACTCGTCCAGCGAGATCTCGAGCTCGGTGCCGGCGGCGAGGCCCGCCCGCTGGCGCACGGACGCGGGGATCACCACGCGGCCTGCCTTGTCAATGGTTGTACGCATGCCATTACTCTACCATCCACCGTGTCCCTGACGGTTGCGCGGACGCGCGTCGCGGGAAACCAATTCGCGATCCCCGGCGTCTAACGCCCGTAGTTATGGGAACTACACCTGTAGTACGGCTGACCCGGCTCGAGCACCGCATCATGGAGGTGCTCTGGGACCGGGGCCCCTCGTCCATCCGCGAGATCCAGGACGCGTTCACCGGCCGGCGGGGGCCGGCGTATACCACCGTACAGACGATGGTCTACCGGCTGGAGGCCAAGCGCGCCATCCGCCGCGTGAAGAAGATCGGTAACGCGCACATCTTCGAGGCGCTCGTCTCCCGCGCCGTGGCGCAGCGGCGCGTCATCGACGATCTGCTGGCGTTGTTCGGCGGCAGCGGACAGCCGGTGGTCGCGCACCTCATCGACGCCGGCAAGTTGACGCTGGCCGACGTGCGCGAGGCAGAAGCGACGCTGCGGCGTCTCAGTGAGGAGAAAGCGCAATGATGCCGCTCCTTGCCGACCATCTCTGGCAGTCCACGCTGTGGGCGCTGGGCGTCGCCGTGCTCGCCCGCGCCTTCGAGCGGCAGCCGGCCCAGGTCCGCTACCTCCTGTGGCTGTCCGCCTCAGTCAAGTTCCTCGTCCCGTTCTCCGCGCTCGTCTGGCTCGGTGAGCAGCTTGCCCCGGCTGCGGCCGCCTCGCCGGCGATCGGCAGCTGGTTCACGATCGAGATCGCCACGCATTCGTTGCCGAGTCAGGCGGCGCCGATGTCCAAGGCGAGCCTGACAAGGCTCGCCCCACAGGGAATCGAGCTGACGACGCTGCTCGTGGCGCTGTGGGGCGCGGGTGTCATCGCTGTTGCCGCTGCCTGGTACGTGCGCTGGCGGCGCGCCGCGATGCTCGTCCGCGCCGGCGTTCCGATCGACGGGATCACCGACGAGCTCCCAGTGCTCTCGTCCGCCGCAGCGACCGAGCCGGGCATCGTCGGCATCTTCCGCCCGGTGCTGCTCTGGCCGTCAGGCGCCGAGCAGCGGCTCACGCGCGACGAGATCGACGCCGTCGTCGCCCACGAGCTGTGTCACGTGCGGCGGCGCGACAACCTTGCGTTCGCGCTGCACACGGCGGCGCAGGCAGCGTTCTGGTTCCATCCGCTCGTGTGGTGGACCGGCGCCCGGCTGCTGGCCGAGCGCGAGCGTGCCTGTGACGAAGCCGTGCTGCGGCAGGGCAGCCGGCCCCGCGTGTACGCGGACAGCATCCTCAAGACGTGCCGGTTCTCGCTGGAGTCGCGGCTCGCGTGCGTCTCCGGCATGAGCGGCGTGTCTCTTTCAACACGAATCGAGCAGATCATGCGCAACGACGCACCACGCACGCTGACGATGTGGAAGAAGGCTTTGCTGGCGGCAATCCCGGTGACGGCGGTCGCGATTCCCATCGTGGTCGGCGCGCAGCAGCAGGTGATCGTGGGAGGCGGCGCGCCTGCGCCGGGGGCGGCGGTGGCCGCCCCGTCAGGTCCGATGTCCTTCGAGGTCGCCTCTGTGAAGCCGAACAACTCCGGCGAGAACTTCATCCGCTTCGGCATGCAGCCCGGCGGACGTTTCACCGCGGCCAACGCGCCGCTGCGCGAGATCATCCGCTTCGCGTACGCGCTGCAGAACTTCCAGATCGTGGAGGCGCCCGGCTGGATTGCCTCGGAGCGGTTCGACATCAACGCGAAGGCGGAAGGGGACGTGCCGCCCGGGCAGCCGGGCACCATCGGCCCGGTGCAGCTGATGATGCAGTCGCTGCTCGCCGAGCGCTTCGGGCTCGAGGCGCGCCGGGAATCGCGCGAGATGCCGCGCTACGACCTCGTCCTCGCCCGTGCGGACGGCCGGCTCGGTCCCGGGCTCAAGACGTCCACGACCGACTGTCAGGCGATCTTCGCGGCCGCGCGGCGGGGCGGCGGGCCCCCGCCTGCGCCGCCTGGCGCTGGCGAGCCGATCCAGTGCGGCTTCCGCATCGGTCCCGGCCGCATGCAGGCCGGCGCGTTCCCTCTGTCGCAGCTCGCCAACGCCCTGGCGCCGCAGGTGCAGCGCTTCATCGTGGACCGCACGGGCCTGACGGGCAACTTCGACCTCGACATGACCTACACGCCCGACCAGATGCCACAGGGTCCTCCTCCGCCCGGCGCACCCGCGGCGCCGCCGATTGACCCGAACGGACCGTCGATCTTTACCGCGCTGCAGGAGCAGCTCGGACTCAAGCTGGAATCGGTGCGCGGCCCGGTGGACGTCCTCGTCATCGAGAGTGTGAACCGGCCGACGCCGGATTGAGTAGCTGGGTGGCTGGGGTCGCAACCTTTGCGTGATGAGGAGCGTCTAAGTCGATGCGTCGGCGGACAGGGGCGTGGCTGGTGATGTGGTGCGCGATGGGAATTGCGCGCGCAGCAGCGGCCGCGGAGCACATCGGCCAGGTGACGTTTAGCGGCCTGCCGGTGCCTGGTGCCACGGTCACGGCGACCCGCGACGGGCAGCCGGCGGCGGTCACGTCAACCGATCCACAGGGTTATTACCGGTTCGTGAACCTTGCGGACGGCGCGTGGCACCTGCGGGTCGAGATGGCGGGTTTTGCGCCGCTTGGCCGCGATGTCATGGTGGCGACCGACGCCCCGGCGGCGAGCTGGGAGCTGGCGCTGCTGCCGTTCGACCAGATCACCGCGGTCCGGCTGAAGCCGGGCACTGAGCCGGCCCCGGCAGCCACGGCGCGTGGCTCCGCCGGTGGTGGAGGGGAGACCGGCGCAGTGTCCGGCTCCAGCCGGATCGCGGCCAACGATCCGAACGATCCGAACGATCCGAACACCCCGAACGCCCCGAACGTCCCGAACGTCCCGAACGTCCCGAACGATCCGAACGTCCCGAACGATCCGAACGATCCGAACGTTTCGAACGATCCGAACGATCCGAACGATCCGAACGTTTCGAACGTCCCGAACGATCTGGCCGCTGACGGCTTCCTGATCAACGGCAGCGTGAACAACGGCGCGGCGTCGCCGTTCGCACAGCTCGCCGCGTTCGGGAACAACCGCCGGGCTGGCCGTTCGGTGTACAACGGCGGCATCGGCCTCATCGCGGGCGACTCCGCGTGGGATGCGCGGCCGTACTCGTTCACGAGCCAGCGCGCCCCACGCGGCGACTACACCGACCTGCAGGTGCTCGCCACCGTCGGCGGGCCGCTGCGCATCCCGCGGCTGCTGCGAAACGGGCCCAACACGTTCGCCGGCTACCAGCGCACCGCCGACACGAGCGCGAGCACGATCTCGGCGCTCATGCCGACCCTGCGCGAGCGCTCCGGTGATTTCTCGCACTCGGGCCGGCAGGTCATCGATCCGGAGACCGGACTGCCGTTTCCCGGCAACCGTATCCCGGGGAACCGCGTCAGCCCGCAGGCGGCCGCGTTGCTTGCCTACTACCCGCAGCCGAACGCGGACGCCGACGGCTACAACTTCCAGGCGCCTGTGCTGACCGCCACGCGCCAGGACAGCGTGCAGTCGCGGCTGACGCAGACGCTCACGCCGCGCAGCCAGCTGTCTGGCACGTTCGCGTATCAGCGGACGGCCACCGACACGCGATCGATCTTCGCGTTCGACGACACGACCGTGGCGTCCGGGGTTGACGGATCGGCCACCTGGTCGCGCCGCTTCTCGCAGTTCTACACCCTGAGGCTGCGGTATCAGTTCACGCGGCTGACGACGACGGTGAGGCCGCACTTCGCGAACCGGACCAACGTGTCGGGTGCGGCGGGCATTGCCGGCAACAACCAGGATCCGGTGAACTGGGGTCCGCCCTCGCTGGTGTTTGCCAACGGTCTCGCCGGTCTCACCGACGCGCAGCACGCGCTCACCCGGAGCGACACGAACGGCGTCTCCACCGAACAGTTCCTCTCGCGCGGGCGCCACAGCGTGTCGTTTGGCGGCGGCGTGCGCGCGCAGGCGATCGACATCCGGTCGCAGCAGGATCCACGCGGCACGCTCGCATTTACGGGCGCGGCGACCGGGTCCGACTTCGCGGACTTCCTGCTCGGTCTTCCGCAGACGAGCTCGGTTGCGTTCGGCAACGCGGACAAGTATTTCCGCTCGCCGTACTACGAAGCGTTCCTGTCCGACGACTGGCGGCTGTCCCCGGGGCTGACGATCAACGCCGGGATCCGGTGGGAGTACGAAGGTCCGATCACAGAGCGGCTCGGACGCCTGGTGAACCTCGACGTCGCCGGCGGGTTCATGCGTGCAACGCCGGTCGTCGCGGATGACGCGCTGCTGCGCCCCGACGTGAGCGGCATCCAGCCACGCGTCGGTCTCGCGTGGCGCCCGGTCCCGGGGTCGTCGCTGGTCGTCAGGGCCGGCTACGGCATCTACCGCAACACGGCCGTGTACCAGTCAATCGCGACGATGCTGGCACAGCAGCCGCCGCTCTCGCGCACCTACAGCCTGCAGAGCAGCGTCGCGACGCCGCTGACGCTCGCGAATGCCTTCCTCGTGACGCCGGCGTTGACCGCGAATACATTCGCGGTCGATCCCGGCTTCCGCGTCGGCTACGTGCACAACTGGCAGGCGTCGGCGCAACGCGACCTGCCCGCGTCGCTGACTGTGATCGCGTCGTACCTCGGGTCGAAGGGCAGCCGGCTGATGCAGCAGGTGCTGCCGAACACGTATCCCGCGGGGGCCGTGAACCGGTGCCCGCAGTGCCCGGCCGGCTTCGTGTACCTCACGTCCACCGGCGAGTCGCTGCGCAACGCCGCGCAGGTGCAGTTGCGGCGGCGTCTTCGCAACGGGCTGACCGCGTCGGTTCAGTACACCCTGGCGAAGGCCGAAGACGATGCGGCGGCGTTTGCGGGCGCGACGCTCAGCGCCGCGGCCGTCGCGCAGGACTGGCTGAACCTGGACGCGGAGTGGGGCCCGTCGAGTTTCGACCAGCGGCATCTCGTGGTCGCGCAGTTCCAGTACACGACGGGTATCGGGGTCGCGGGGGGCGCGCTGCTCGACGGGCTGCGCGGTGCGCTGACGAGGGGCTGGACGGTCACGACGGAGCTGCGGACGGGCAGCGGCCTGCCGTTGACGCCCGTCGTGCTCGCGCCGGTCCAGGGAACCGGAGTCGTCGGGACCATCCGTCCCGATGTCGTCGGTGGCGTCTACACGCCGCCGCCGCCCGGGCGGTGGGGAAGCGCGGGGCGCAACTCGATCGCCGGTCCGTCGCAGTTCTCGCTCAACGCGGGCGTCGCCCGTACGTTTCCCTGGGGCAACCGCCTCAATCTCGACTGGCGCATCGACGCGCTCAACGTGCTCAATCACGTCACCTACGCGAGCCTCAACACGATCGTCGGCAGCCCGCAGTTCGGCCTGCCGAACCGCGCCAACCCGATGCGCAAGCTGCAGACGACGCTGCGGCTGCGATTCTGATCATGAGACGAGCCACAGAGACACAGAGTCACAGAGTGAAGCTATTTGTTGTTGTTCTCTGTGTCTCTGTGTCTCTGTGGCCCGTCTCGGCACAGCAGCCGCAGGCGACGTTCCGCTCCGCGACTCGCTTGATCGTCCAGAACGTCGTCGTCACCGACGGTAACGGCAACCCGATCGAGGGCCTGACGGCGAGCGACTTCACCGTGATCGAAGACGGCCAGCCGCAGGAGATCGCGTTCGTCGAGTTCCAGCGGCTCACGGCACCCCAGGCACCCCAAGCACCCCAGGCACTTCTGGTACCCCAGGCACCCTTGGCACCCCAGGCACCCCAGATCAGGTTCCGCGACAAGCGCCTGCTGGTCCTGTATTTCGATCTGTCGGCGATGCCTCCGCCCGACCAGACGCGCGCCTACACGAACGCGCAGCGCTTCATCGACACGCAGATGGAGCCCGCCGACGTGATGGCGATCATGTCGTTCAACGGCGGCGCGGTTCGCCTGCGGCAGGACTTCACCGACAACCGCGCCGCGCTGCAGGAAGCCGTCCTGCGCCTCATGTTCAACGACGACCTGGACGGCGACGGCGTCCCCGACACGCCGGACCCGGGCACCGCGTTCGGCCAGGACGATGCGGAGTTCAATATCTTCAACACCGACAGGCAGCTGTCCGCGCTGCAGACCGCCGTGGAGATGCTTCGTCCGCTGCCGGAGCGGAAGACGCTCATCTACTTCGCCAGCGGCCTCCGGCTGAACGGCACCGACAACCAGGCGCAGCTGCGCGCGACGGTGAACGCGGCGCTCCGCGCGAACGTCACGCTCAACCCCATCGACGCGCGCGGCCTGGTGGCCCAGCCGCCGCTCGGCGACGCGTCACGCCCGTCGCCGGGCGGGCTGGGCATGTTCACGGGCCGGCTGGCCGAGGCCGCGGCCGGCACCTTCCAGCGGTCGCAGGACACGCTCTTCGCGCTGGCGAAGGACACCGGCGGGCGCGCGATGTTCGACTACAACGACCTGGCGCTCGGAATTGCACAGGCCGCCGACGCGATGACGAGCTACTACATCCTCGGCTACTACAGCGCCAACACGGCCGCCGACGGCAGGTTCCGCCGCGTCCGCGTGTCGCTGACGGGCGGCCGCCAGGCGCAGCTCGCGTACCGCGAGGGGTACTACGGCGACAAGGAGTTCGCCCGCTTCACCGCCGCGGACAAGGAGCGTCAGCTCGAAGAGGCGCTGATGCTGGAGAACCCGATTACGGAGATCACCATCGCCATGGAGGTGAATTACTTCCAGTTGAACCGGGCCGAGTACTTCGTGCCCGTGGCGGTGAAGATCCCGGGCAGCGAATTGAACCTCGCGCGCCGGCGGGGCGCCGCGCGCACCGAGATCGACTTCATCGGCGAGGTGAAGGACGAGTACGGGGTGACGCACCAGAACGTGCGCGACCGCATGAACATCGCGCTCAGCAGCGACGCGGCCAGCCAGCTCGCGTCGCGTCCGATCCAGTACGAAACCGGGTTCACGCTGCTGCCGGGGCGCTACGTCATCAAGTTCCTCGCGCGCGATGCGACGACCGGCCGCATCGGCACGTATCAGTCCGCGTTCACGGTGCCGAACCTCAATCGCGAGGAGCGGCGCCTGCCGATCAGCTCGGTGGTGCTCAGCAGCCAGCGCGTGCCGTTGAGCGACGCGCTCTTCAGCGTGGAGCAGCGCGCGGCGGACTCGGTCAACCCGCTGGTGAGCGGCGGCGAGAAGCTGATTCCCAGCGTCACGCGCGTCTTCAGCCGCGCGCGCGAGATGCACGTCTACCTGCAGGCGTACGAGCGCGCCGCCGCGACCACGCAGCCGCTGGTCGCGTTTCTCAGCTTCTACCGCGGGGACGAGAAAGTGTTCGAGACGGCGCCGATGGCGATCACCGACGGGATGCATCCGCAGTCCAAGGCGGTGCCCGTGCGGTTCAGCGTGGCGCTCGGCGGGGTTCCTCCCGGACAGTACGACTGCCAGATCACCGTGCTCGAGCCGACCGGGCAGAAGGCCGCCTTCTGGCGCGCGCCCGTCGTCGTGATCAACTAGAGCGGTGTCTGAAACGTCGTAGTGTCCGGCTTTAGCCGCACCAAGTCGATCGGCACCGCCGTGTGTGGTCCGGCTAAAGCCGGACACTACGAAGAAGTCGAAACCGCGCTGGACGGCGCGCCAAGCACTCGCAGCGCCGCCTGCGCGGCGTTGTACCCGCACATGCCGTGGACACCGCCGCCTGGCGGCGTGGCTGCCGAGCAGAGGAACAGCCACGGCACTGGCGTTCGATACCCCCGCCACGTGGGCCGCGCCACCAGTTGTGTCACCGTCGCGGCGCCGCCGGTGAAGTCTCCGCCGACGAGATTCGGGTTGTGTGCCTGGAGCGCAGCCGGATCCATCGTGTGGCGCGCCAGCACGAGATCCCGGAAGCCGGGGGCGAAGCGCTCCACCTGCCGCTCGATCTGCGTGGTCATATCCCCCGTGGATCCGTTGGGAACGTGGCAGTACGCCCAGGCGGTGTGTCCGCCGCCGGGCGCCCGGCCGGGGTCACACACGCTCGGTTGCGCGAGGAGGACGAACGGGCGGTCGGGATGATGCCCCTCGCCGACCTCGCGCTCGGCCGAGACGATCTCCGCGGCCGTACCGCCGAGATGCACCGTGCCGGCCCCGCGGCAGGCGGGAGCCTTCCACGGGATCGGCCCGCGCAGGGCCCAGTCGATCTTGAATGCGCCGGGACCGGGGGCGAACCGCCGGAGCGCGCGCTGATATCCGGCCGGCAGCACGCCGTCGCCGAGCGACGCCAGGCGGGACGGGAAGACGTCGCAGAGCACGACGTCGGCGAGGGGCGGTCCCGACAGCGACGTCACCGGCGTGTTGACGTGAATCACCACTCCCGCGTCTCGGGCGACGGCCTCGAGCGCTGCGGCGAGCCGTCCGGCGCCACCTGCCGCGAACGGCCACCCGACGACGTGTGCGGCCGCGGCCAGAACGAGCGCGAACGCGGACGTCATCGGCCGCTCGAGCGGCCAGGCCGCATGCGCCGCGAGGCCGATGAACAACGCGCGCGCGCGCTCAGTGGTGAACGCCGCGTTCGCCAGACGTGCCGCCGGGCGCACGCCGGACAGGCCGAACCGCGCCATCAGCAGCGGCGACGAAGGGAACCGCAGGAGAGGCCGCAGGACGTCGTCGGCCAACGCATCCCATTCACGGACGAGGGGCCCCACGAGGCGGCGATATCTCGTCCCGTCCGTTCCCAGTTCCGTCACCGTCTCATCGAGCGATCGGTGCAGGACCGCCGCCGACCCGTCGTCAAACGGGTGGGCAAGCGGCGCCTCAGGATGACACCACGCGAGCCCATTCGCGGCGAGCGGCAGCGACCTGAAGAACGGCGACGCGGCTGCAAGCGCGAAGACGGATGAGCAGGTGTCATGGATGTACCCGGGCAGAGTCAACCCTGCCGACGACACGGCGCCGCCGACGACGCCGGCGCGTTCGCGCATCTCGACGCGCACGCCGGCGCGGGCGAGCGCGATCGCCGCGGCGAGGCCGTTGGGCCCCGCGCCGACGACGAGCGCCTCACCGCGATCGTGCGAAGCCATGGGCAGAGCGATTATCGCTCGTGCGGATCAGACATACACGCCCATACCCACGTCGGCATGCGGCACGACGTCCAGGATCTACCTGCCCCGCGTGACGGAGGCGACCTCGGCCGACACGCTCCCGGCGCCGCCGCCGCTTGCGCCCACGGGCGAGGGCGCCAGGATTGTGATCGTCGAGGATGACGACGACGTGCGGGCGCTCGTGACGGAAGCGCTGACCAACCGCGGCTACGAGGTGTTGAAGGCGCACACGCCGGAGGAAGCGCTGCAGGTTGCCAACGGGCACCCCGCGATTCACCTGCTCGTCACCGATGTCGTGATGCCGGGAGACACGGGGCCGCGGCTCGCCCAGACGCTGATGGCGAAGCGTCCAGGCCTGCGCGTCATCTACATGTCGGGGGTCACCGACGACGTCGTCGTCCGAAGCGGCACGCTGCGCCCTGATGCCACGTTCCTGCAGAAGCCGTTCACGCTTGCGGAGCTCGAGCAGGCCGTGCGCGTCCTGCTCGAAGCTCCGTCATCGTAAGACCTAATTCCCGGGCGCGAAGCAGTAGAAGAGCCCGGCGCCACCCGTGGACACGAGGTTCGGCTGGCTGCACCCGCGGCTGGCGTGCGCCGAGTTCCACGATCCGGATCCGTTGCCGATCTTGTCGTGGTGCCCGAGCTGGGCGGAGCCCATGCCGTCGGCGCCGCTCGTCCAGTTGCTGCAGGTGTGGTCCATGTTGTCGGTGTAGGCGCGCCCCTCGAGGTTCGAGCCGGTCAGCATGTCGTGCTCGTTCGGCATGTCGCCGACGCCCTTCACCAGGTTGCCGTTCTCGTCGCGCCCGCGCTCCTTGTTGATGCGGTTGCCCTGGCGCGCCATGTTGATCGTGTCGCCGTGGAGCTCGTCCTGGTTCATCGCGACCATCTGGCCGCGGGCGTTGTTCCACGGGCCGTTGCCGATGCGATCGCGCGCGTTCACGGCGCCCGCGCCCTGCGTGCTCAGGTAGGCGACCCACTTCACGTTGCCGCGCCCGGCCTTGGTGGCGAGCGCCTGGCAGTGCGCGTCCGCGCCCGCGAGGCCGCCGAGGTTGGCGCCGCGGCCGAGGCCGACGCTGGTCACGAAAAAGCTCATGGGCACCGGCGGCTGCTGCGGCTGCTGCGCCAGCGCGAGATACGAGCCCAGACTGACGACGAGGGTCACCACAGCCAGCATCACTCGCATATAGCTCATAGAGTCGTCTCCAAATGAAAAGGCCCGGTTGCCCGGGCCCTCTCAGGTTATGGCTTCGGCGGCCGTTGCTAGTTGCCCGGGGCGAAGCAGTAGAGCAGGCCGGCGCCGCCCGTGGACACCAGATTCTGCTGGCTGCAGCCCTTGCTCGCGTGCACCGCGTTCCATGAGGCGTTGGGTCCGCCCAGCCGATCGTGGTGGCCCAGCATCACCGACCCGGTGGCGTTGCTCGTGTAGTTGTTGCAGGTCCGATCCTCGCCGGCGGGGAACGCGCGGCCATCCGGCGTCGATCCGGTGACGATGTCGTGCTGGTTCGGCATGTCGCCGACGCCCCTCACGGGGTTGCCCTTCTCGTCGATCGCCGTCGTCTTGCCGATGCGGTTGCCGAGCCGCGCCTGCTCGAGCGTATCGCCGTGCAGCTCCGCCACGTTGGCCGCAACCTGCCGGCCCTGGGCGTTGAACCACGGCCCTGCGCCGATGCGGTCACGCGCATTGACCGCGTCCGCACCCTGGGTGCTCAGGTACGCGACCCACTTCGCCGCGCCGCGGCCTGCCGCCGTCGCCAGCATCTGGCAGTGCGCGTCGGCGCCGGCCAGCCCGCCGTAATTGGCGCCGTCACCCTTCGGGGTGCTGGTGACGAAGAAGCTCATTGGCGGGGGTGCCTGCGGCGGTCCACCCGCACGCTGACCACCACCCTGCGCCGGCGCCTGCGCAAAGGCGAGCGCACCCAGAGTCACAGACAGTGCGAGCGCGGCAAGCACTGATGTCGTATGTTTCATAGCCGTCCTCTCCTGACGAATTGTCGGCGCATCTTACACCGTTTGACGCGCCTTCGGCGAGCGATGTACGGTGGACCCGCCATGTCCACCACCACCTCCGCGCCGCCGAAAATCCAGACGGATCTCTTCATCAACGGACGCTTCGTCAAGGCCGAGGACGGCCGGACGGCGCCCACGATCAACCCGCATGACGGCTCCACAATCGCCGACGTCGCGCAGGCCGGCAAGGCGGACGTCGACAAGGCGGTGAAGGCGGCGCAGGCCGCGTTCCCGAAGTGGAGCAGCCTCGCGGCGTCCGACCGCGGCAAGCTGCTGATGAGGCTCGCGGACCGCATCGAAGAGCGCGCCACCGAGCTGGCGACGCTGGAAACGATGGACACCGGCCACCCGATGCGCGACACCACGCGGCTCGACGTGCCGCGCACGGCGGCCACCTTCCGCTACTTCGGCGGCATGGCCGACAAGTTCGAGGGCGCGGTGATCCCGGTCGATCAGGGCTTCCTGAACTACACGCTCCGGCAGCCGGTGGGCGTGGTCGGCCAGATCGTGCCGTGGAACTTCCCCCTGATGTTCACGAGCTGGAAGATGGGCCCCGCGCTCGCGGCGGGGAACACCGTCGTCCTCAAGCCCGCGGCGCTGACGCCGCTGTCGAGCCTCCGTATCGCGGAGCTGATGGCGGAGGTGGGGATCCCCGAGGGCGTCGTCAACATCCTGCCCGGCGCGGGGAGCGCCGTCGGGCAGTACATCGCCGAGCACAGGGACATCGCGAAGGTGGCGTTCACGGGGTCGACGGACGTCGGCAAGAAGATCGTCCAGGCGTCGGCGGGCAATCTGAAGCGCGTGCAGCTCGAGCTCGGCGGCAAGGGCGCGAATATCGTGTTCGGCGACGCGAACGTCAACGCGGCGGTGGGCGGCTCGGCGTTCGCGATCTTCCACAACCAGGGGCAGGCGTGCATCGCGGGCTCACGGCTGATCCTGCACGAGGCGATCGCCGACGAGTTCCTCGAGAAGTTCATCCGCCTGGCGAAGTCGATCACGATCGGCAACCCGCTCGACCCGACGACGGAGATGGGCCCGCTGACCTCGCTGGGCCACCGCGACAAGGTGCTCGGCTACGTGCAGATTGCGAAGGACCAGGGCGGGAAGGTGCTGACGGGCGGCGCGGCGCCGAAGCGGCCCGAGCTGGCGGCCGGCTACTACGTGGAGCCCACCGTGGTCGAAGCCGACGCGCGGCACCGCGTGTCGTGCGAGGAAGTCTTCGGCCCGTTCGTGGTCGTGACGAAGTTCAAGACCGACGAGGAGGCGATCGCGCTCGCCAACGGCACCGAATACGGGCTTGGCGGCGGGCTCTGGACCACGAACCTGCAGCGCGCGCACCTGGTGGCGCGTCACATGCGCAGCGGCATGGTCTGGATCAACTGCTACAAGCGCGTGAACCCGGCGTCGCCGTTCGGCGGCGTCGGCGCCAGCGGCTACGGGCGCGAGATGGGGTTCGAGGCGATGCACCACTACACGGAGGTCAAGTCCGTGTGGGTGAACGTGGACGCGAACATCCCGCCCTACTATCCGCGTTCGTAGGGCGGGCCTGTACGGCCCGCCAGGTGGCGCCAGCTCTACCGTGCGGAGGCGAGCTCGTCGTAGTGCGCGCCGATGTTTCGCAGCCAGGCGGTCGTGCTGACCGTGTTGTCCCACCCCAGATCCGCGAGCTTCAACTGCGCGCGCGCCTGCTCGAGCGTGGCGATCGCCGTCTTCGGGACGCCGCGCCGCGCCAGGTCCCGCATCCGCGTATTGAGCTCCGCGAAGCGCGCGCGATAGGCGCGCACCTCGTCACGCGTCATCACGCGCCCGTGGCCGGGTATCGCGGTGTCGAAGTCGATCGTCAGCATGTTGTCGATCGTCGAGACGAACTCGATCGCGCTGCCGCCACCCGCGTAGTCGATCACGGGCATGCCGTCGATGACGAGATCCCCCATGTGGATCGTCTTCAGGTCGGGGAAGTAGGTCACGGTGTCGCCGTTCGTGTGTCCGCGTCCGAGGTGGAGGAGCTGCACCTCGACCCCGCCCAGGTGGATGGCGGCCTGGTCCGCGAACGTGATGTTCGGCTCACCGGGCTGCTTGATGCGCAGGAAGTTCTCGCGGATGTTGCGATGGCCGATGATGTCGATGCCGAGCTCGCGCCGCACGGTGGCGTTGCCGCTGACGTGGTCGCCGTGATGGTGGCTGTTCAGCAGGTAGCGCACCGGCCGGGTGCTGATCGTCTTCACGCGCGCGAGCACGTCCGCGACGTTCTCCGGATACTTGTCGTCGACGAGGATCAACCCCTCGGGCGTCACCCGGACGGCCACGTCACCCGGTTCGTGAATCAGCCCGTCGTCGCCGCTGTTCGGCGTGCAGCCGCGCGTGCCGCAGGGGAGGAACGGCCCCCGCACCACGAACAGGCCGTCCTTCACCGTGTCGATGCGCACCGGTCCCCGGGTGAGAAGTTCCGGGTCGTGCTTGAGCGGAAGCTGCTGCGTGGACGCGGCGGCGACGAGCAGCGCGAAAAGACCGGCGGCGACGATCGCACGCGTGGCGCGCATCGGTTGAGTGTACACTCTACAGACTTTCGTTCAGGGAGGGATTGATGAAACGCGTGATGTTGACCCTTGCGGCGTGCGCGGGCCTCGCGGCGGCTGCGGCTGTGACCGCGTCCGCGCAGGCGGTGACGCTCGCCGCAGACATGTTGAAGGACTGGCAGCAGCAGAAAGGCGTGATGGTCGCCATCAGTGAGGCGATGCCGGACGACAAGTGGGGCTACAAGTCCACGCCCGCGCAGCGCTCGTACGGCGAGCAGGTCATGCACGTCGTGCAGATCAACCAGATGCTGCTCGGCACGCTCGGCGGCAAGACGGCGGCGCCGGCGATCAACATGAAGGCGACGACCCGGGCCGACCAGCTCCAGGCGCTGCGGCAGTCGTACGACTACGGTGAGGCGGTGTTCAAGGAGTTCAACGACGCCGCGTGGACGCAGGCCGTCATGGGCCCGCGCTTCATCGGCCAGGCGACGCGGGTGCGCATCGCCAGCTTCGCGATGACGCACACCATGGACATCTACGGCCAGATGGTGGTGTATCTCAGGCTCAACGGGATCGTCCCGCCCGCCAGCCGCCGCGAGAACTAGCGCGGTTTCTGAAACGTCGTAGTGTCCGGCTTTAGCCGGACCAAGTTGATCGGCACCGCCGTATGTGGTCCGGCTGAAGCCGGACACTACGAAGAAGTCGAAAACGCGCTAGCGGGGCAGCGACACCGGCGACCGCACGGGCACGTCGCGCGGGTCGCCCTCGTAGTACACGCGCTCGAGGAACAGGCCTGACGCCGGCGCGGTGAGCCGCGCCGGCAGGCCCGAGTCGCTGTTCAGCAGCGCGGCGGCGTCGGCCACCGTCAGCCCGCCGCGCCCGACCTCCACCAGCACTCCGACCAGGCGTCTGACCATCTTCCAGATGAAGTGAGAGCCTTCGACGTGCACGACGATCAGGTCGCCGTCCTCGTGCAGCGCCAGCGACTCGACGAGCACCTCGGTGGACTTCTCACCCGGGTCGTCGTCGGAGAAGGAACGGAAATCGTGCATGCCGACGAATCGCGCCGCCGCCTCCCGCATGCGCGCGAGGTCCAGATCCTCTTTCACCCACCACACATAGGACTTGGCGAACGCCGTCCGCCGGCGCGAGAGCTGGTAGATATAGCTGCGCGCCAGCGCATCGTGGCGCGCGTGGAAGCGGTGACGGACTTTCTCGAGGCGCAGGACGTTGATGTCGGAAGGGAGCGCGTCGTTGATGCGGCGGCGCAGCGTCTCTGGGGGCAGCGTGGTGGGCAGGTCGAGGTGCGCGACCTGGGCCAGCGCGTGAACGCCGGCGTCGGTCCTGCCTGAGCCGTAGAGCTCGAACTCCTTCGCGCCGGTGGCCTCCCGGACCGCGCGCTCGAGTTCGCCCTGCACCGTCCGCGCGTTCTTCTGGATCTGCCATCCGCTGTACCGGGTGCCCGCGTACTCAAGGGTCATCCTCAAACGCATGGCGGCATTCTCTCTACAGGACCCGCGCAGAGGTCGCCTTGGGAGTTGGTTATTGGGAGTTATCGCGGCATCTTCTGCAGCGTCTCACCGA
>Ga0194131_10001289_pt1 | contig 43078 bp, 34 predicted proteins | sample TA2KigO120mmetaG_FD_148631 | JGI IMG/M metagenome (GOLD analysis project Ga0194131, IMG submission 148631) | Freshwater microbial communities from Lake Tanganyika, Tanzania - TA2015053 Kigoma Offshore 120m | ecosystem: Environmental > Aquatic > Freshwater > Lake | place: Tanzania: Lake...
TTTGCAGGTGCGTGTTGCCATGGATGGAGAGATCGCCGTAGCCCTGGTCATCGGTGATGATGAGAAGGACGTTGGGTTGCTTCGCGGAAGCGGCATGCAGCGCGGCCAGCGGCGCAATCAGCAGGGCGGCGAGTAGGGTGAGGGTGGGTTTCATGATCATTTGGTGGCTTTACTAGAAGGAATGTGCTTTTGGGGGTGGCGCCACTCAGGCTCAACTGGGGTGCCGAAGGCTCGGGGTTGGAGAGGGTGCGCCGCCCAGACCGGCTTGAGCCGGTTCACCTCCATGGAAACCACGCGCACTTCGCCGCCGTCGCTCGTGAGGCTGAAATCCTGTCGCGCTGGATCGAAGAACAAAGATCGTGAAATCGACGCCCGCCCACGATCGAGAAAGAGTTCGATGGAAGAGCGGTCCACCAGCATTTGCAACGCAACGCGTGAGACCGATGCAGGCGCTTCCACCTTCAATCCGTCGAACTCGATCTTACCTCCGGCAGCGTAGCCAATCGTCTTTCCCCGCACGCCGAGCGTGAAGCCTTTCGCAGCGCTCAGGTCGATCTCCGCCCGGATCTCCAGCACATCGCCGCGCACCTCGGCGAGTGGATTGTCACCACTCTTCACTACGAGGTCTTTCCACGTCTTCGCGTCGGTGCGCAGCTTCGCGATTCCGAAAGGCTCGCGATATAAACGTGGGCCATCGGGCGTCTGGTGCAGCGTGAGTTCGACCGGGAAAGCCATCTGGTTGTTCCACGTGAGTAGCGGTCCTTTTTCGTGATGGAGAAAACCCATCTGGATCACCGCGGGCTTGCCATCGATCTCGGTTCGCCACGTCTGCGGCGCATAAAGACTCCGGCCTTCCGGGTGAATTTCCGGAAATTGCATCTCCGTCTCTGGGTGAAAGGTCGTGCCGTCGTAAGTGCCGACCAGATAATCCGCTTTCGCACCGTCCAGCAATGGTTTTGTGAATTGAGTTGAGAAAAGTGCGAGGGAAATGCCGAGCTTCCGGGCGAACTGAGCGTAGCTCGCGTCTGCACGTTGTTGCCGCAGAAACCGGCCAAACTGCTTGTCGAGGGACTTGCTCACGTCCGGCAGTTTTGCTGATCAGCCATTCCGCATGTGGAATGTTTGGCGTTGACGTGGGACTGCCCGAGAAGTAAGCCGGTTGCCGAATCATCAGAGGCATCACGCAATGGAAACAGCTCAATTCTTCGTGCTCCGCGACGGCAAGTATGAAGGTCCGCTTGCCCGCGCGAAGCTTGAGGAGATGGTTGAGAAGGGTGAGGTCAAGCGGTCGGATCTCGCGTTTCGTGATGGTCTCTCAAATTGGATGCCTGTCGTCGCCGCCCTCAGTGCGGGGTCTGCGCCCCCACCACCGCACACGTCGGAGTGTCCACCAATGGTTTCTGACGTCGATCGGGGCAACGCACACAGTCTCGCATCAAACTCTCCCCCTCGCGTTTCGGCAGCGACTTCCCAACTGACCAACGAGAGGCATAATCAATCTGGGCAACCCCTAACGAACGGCTCGATGCCTGGCTGGTATGGCAAGCACATCAACTGGGGAGCGTCGGAAACTCGGTGGGTGCTCCTGCTGGTGATCTCCACGCTTTCACTGGCAGCTTGGGTCAATGCGGATCCCCGCCAGCAGCCGCGACAACTGCTCTCACTTGGGCTGCATGCAGCGATTGTTATGACAACCTGTCTTTGGCTCACACTCAGCCCTGCGAGGTTCGCGGGCAATCGGCTGCTCCTGGTGGGAACCAGCACGCTGCTCATCTGGCTGGGGTGCTCCATGCTGTTGAGCAAATTCCAGGGCCTCAACGGGCTGCAAAACTCCTTTCGTTCGACGGACGCGATCGAGCGGCTACCCGCTTGTCTCCTTTTGTCGGTCGTCCTGCTTGGCGTGGTAATGCAGCCCTTCTGGTGGGCAGTCTTCGGAATGCGGCGTGAACCCGTGCGGACACTCCTGCTATTCGGTTTCTGCACCGGGGTCGTGATTGGTTTACGCGCTCCGACGGTGGCGTTGCTGGCCGACTGGTCCCCAACTCTGCGCAAGCACATAGCTGAAGGAGCGCTGGCAGCATCGGAGCCTGTAACCCAATTGGTGGGAATGCTCTTCAGCGGACTACTCTTTGCGGTCTTGGGCGTGTTGCTTGCCCGAAGTGCAACGACTCGGCTGCATGGGCCGACACTCTTTCGCACCCTAGCCTTTCCGAGCATTGCGCTACTTACACTTTACCTCATGGAGCCAAGCTCCGGCTTCGGTTTTGTCGCAGCGGTGGTTGTTGCGGTTGGCTTCCTGGGCTGCCTAACCCTCCCTGAAGCCAGTCAGTGTGCAGGGTCTCAGTCATGCTCAAAGACGAATGAGTGAGTGGTATTACATTCTTGAAGGCAGGCCGCAAGGTCCGCTGAGTGAACCCGAAATGAGGCATGTTCTTTCGTGCGGTGCCTTGCCTTCAACGACGCTCGTGTGGTGCGAGGGAATGTCGGCGTGGACCAATGCGACCGTGTTACCCGACCTACAAATCAATAAGGAATTCGAGAAGCCAGCGCAATCCGCAGAGCAATCGAAAGAGAAATCAGTTCCAATGGCTCCGATGCAGGCGATTCAAGCCGCTCCTATTGCTGAGCATGTCGAGTTGCCACTAGCTGAGTCATCGCCGGCAACACTTTCAGCTCCACCAGCGAATGGAACCACGAAAGGTGGCAGCGGAGTTGATGTGCTTGAATCAATTGAGACGCCGAGTGTGTTGAGCGTTCTGCCTCGTTCTGCTTCAAATCCTCTGGCCCAATCTAAAAGCGATTCACAGCAACTGTTTCCATTGATCCGCGCGTTGATGCCCCTCCTTGGTGGAGCAGCGATTCTCACCTTTGCTATTTGGCTCGTCCAGCAACTTGTCGCTCCAAAGGCTGCGATAAATCGCCAAGGGCTGGTGTCTGCAACCTCGAAGAACCTTGGCTCAGCAACCTCCGTCGAGATGCGCTCGGGAAGAGTCGTTGCTTGGGGCAACAACGATTACGGCCAGTGTAATCCACCGAGCAGCTTGCACGACGCCGTGGCAATCGCAGCTGGATTTGCACACAGCTTGGCACTAAAGCGCGATGGAACGGTGGTCGCGTGGGGCGGCGACCAAAGCGGGCAATGCTCCCCACCGAGCGGCTTGCGGGACGTTGTGGCAATCGCCGCTGGCATTGGACACAGCATGGCGCTGAAACGCGATGGAAAGGTGGTCGCGTGGGGAAACAACCAATTCGGCCAGCGTAATCCACCGAGCGGCTTGCAGGATGTTGTAGCAATTGCCGCCGGCACTTTACACAGCATGGCGCTGAAGCGCGACGGAACGATGGTCGCTTGGGGAAACAACCAATTCGGCCAGTGTAATCCACCGAGCGGCTTGCGGGACGTTGTGGCAATCGCCGCTGGCATTGGACACAGCATGGCGCTGAAACGCGATGGAACGGTGGTCGCGTGGGGAAACAACCAATTCGGCCAGTGCTCTCCGACTGCGGATCCACGAGGTTCCATCGCAATCGCCGCCGGCGTTGGGCACAGCATGGCGCTGAAGCGCGACGGCACCGTTGTCTGTTGGAGAGACAACGGTTACGGTCAATCTACCCCACCGAGCGGTTTGCGCGATGCCGTGGGAATCGCAGCAGGTATTGGACACAGCATGGCGCTGAAACGCGATGGAACGGTGGTCGCATGGGGCAACAACGATTACGGGCAGTGTAATCCACCTAGCGGCTTACAAAATGTCGTTAAGATTGTGAGCGGTGGAAATTATGCACTCGCCATTGTCTGTGATGCGAATAGTGGAGAAGACAAGAGCGCCGATTCCAAACAACATGGAATTCTTGGTAGTGAGTTAGAGTCCCCATCTTCTCGAATTACACCACGCAAGGAACCGGAAACCTCACCCCGCCAAACGACCGGCCTTACCCTTCTAGACGACATGCAGTTGCTTCGGGACCGTGGGTTGTCACAGGACCAGGCTGCTGAAGCCTTTTTACTAATCAGCCGCTATGGATTCACCGTCCAGCAGGTGCTCCGTGAACTGTCTGCGGCTCGGCGAGAGCGCCTAATGAATACCGATGCCAGCGATGCTTTCGTGCTCTCGGACCCTGAGCGGTTAAGCAGTTTTCTCCGAGTTCTCAGCGCGGCTCGGGATTTGTTTCGATGACCAGTCCTCACTGATTTATAACTTATCGCCCAGCATGAAAATATGGATATGGAACTGTTCGCTTATCAAAGATTGTGTCCAACGGAAGAGATTCGTTTCGAGTGACAAGCGGTGTGTTGGCGTGACTTATCGTGTCGCTTTGGGCATCCCTTGAATCCAGCCCCATGAAATCTTCGCTGTGGCTTGCTGTCCTCGCCGCCCTGCTCATCGGCTGCTCCACCCCGCCCCAGCAAACCCACCAGCAGCCTCCCGACGCTCCCTTCAAGCAATCTGTCCCCGCCATCCCTCGCGGCCTCCAGCCCACGGAAACCCATCACGTCAACGGCTACACCCTCGCGCTCTACTGGCCCGAGAACCGCCAGCCCATCCTCGAAATCACCCGGTCCGGCCAGCGTGTCTTTGCCCTTCAAGAGAACAACATCTTCCCGGGCCAATTCAACTCCCACCCAGACGGCAAACTTCCCCTGGGCGCCAACCTCACCGGCAATGGCAACATCAACCTCGTCATCCACACCTATTCCGGTGGAGCCAACTGCTGCAACGATGTCCATGTTCTTGAGCTGGGTGATAACTTCCGCCACATAGCCCGATTCGATGCCAGGAATGCGGAGGGCGTAAGCTTCGAGGACTTGGACAAGAACGGCATCCTCACGGTTTCAATGACGGACTGGCACTACGTCAATGTGATCGCCCCAATGATCGCCAGCCCAGCCCCAACCATCATCTTCCGGTTCAAGGACGGCCGCTATCAACTCGCCTCAGATTTGATGAAACAACCCGCGCCCGCAAAGGAAGAGCTGAAGAAGTTCGCCCAGGAAATCCGCCAGTTGTTTGAACAGGCGCAGAGGGAACCAGGGAAAGCCGACGAGATTCTGACCCGATGGAACCCGGATTATCCTGTCCCCCAACTCTGGTCGAAGATGCTGGACTTGATCTACGGAGGAAACGAAACCGAGGCCCTGAAGCTGTTCGATGAAGCCTGGCTTGAAACCTATCCCGGCAAAGAGAAGGCGCTGAGGAAGTTTAATGCTCTCGTTGACAGCAGCCCTTTCAACCCCCGCCTCCGCTTCAATCCCCTCTCCAAGCCAAAGCCGTAGTTCGTCTCCTCATGGAGACAGACCCCTCCCCATTGAGAATTCGCCGCCCGTCTGAGGGATAATAGTCTGGAGAAGTCGCCGCTGTCGCTGTTGGCAGTGTCCCCGTCCCTCTCCCTGTTCCCTGCTGCTCAACGACGGCGGGGGAGTTGTGTCCTTAAAACTCGTTCAAGTGAAAGGAAAACCGCCATGTCCCCTCATGCTGCTGAAATGTTGGTCCATCAGGTCACCCCTCGCATCCGCTCCGCTGTCCCCAATGCCGTCAAGGCAGTGGGCTGTGAGGATGCTGCCGAGTTGGTTCAAGACACCATCTGCATCGCCGCCCGGCTCTACGAGAACGCGGAGCGGGCTGGCAAACAGGTTACTCCCGGCAACATCACCTACTACGCCATTCAGCACGCGAAGTCAGGCCGGCGAGCTTATGGTCAGAGCACCACCTGTCCGCTGCATCCGGCCACCCAGCTGAACGGTCGAGCTGAGTTGGATTCGTTTGAACAACCGGTCGGCAGCGAGGAGTTGGGTGAAGAGTTGGCTCTATCCGATGTCTTCAGCAACGACCAGGAAGACCCCGCCACCCAAGCCGCCCGCAAGCTCGATTGGGAGTTGTTTGTGACGACGTTGAACGACCGGGCCAGAGCGTTGATTGAGAGGTTGATTGAGGGGGGAACGTTCAGTGATGTCGCTCGGAGCTTCAACGTCAACGCTTCTACCATTCAAGTGACGAAGCATCAGCTAAGGACCCGGCTGATTGAGTTCTTCGGGGCTAACATCCTTAACGACATCGCGCACCTACCCCAGTGGAAGCAAAACCTGCTCGCCAACCGTGAAGCAATAGCATGCAAAGTGGAGCGAATGCCGGCCTGAACTGACCTCAACCTCAAAGGCGGACCGAGTCCAATCCTCGCCGCCTTGTCCCCATGTTCAACACTGTTCTGAAACTCTGCCACAACGCCCTCCTCCTCCTGCTCGTCCTCGTCCTTCTGCAAACATCCATCCCCGGTATTGTGGTCTTCCTCTTCGTGGCTGGTCTGCTCGGTGCGTTGGGCAATACCCGTAGGCGTCGCTCCCGTTGCCGATGTGGATGCGGGCGCTGGCGTTGCCGTTGAAGCTTCTCCTCCTGCTGCTCCCGCTCCTTCGCCGTGACCGTCAGCCTGTTCCTTAATCGTGGCGGTTGAGGGATGGCTGGTGGTTGAGGCTGAGGTGGGGGCGGCAGGTTGGGTTGAGGCTGACTTTAATCGGTTAGCCATGAGGATTGGCAAGTGCTCCTCCGGTTGTGCTCGCCCATCTACCTCCACCCGAAGCTGAAGAGCGTAGGCTCCGAAAGCTGGGGGTGTAAGGTGAAATGAGGGAGTTGATTCGCATCTACTCCTTCTTTTTAGCTATCACCTTTTGCAGGGACGCAGGGTTGCGCCATTGAGCGCGAAGGCGGCAGTTTGAGCAGCCACCCAAAAGTTGAAGTTGAACCGATCCTCACTTGCGCAGCGGATGTGCTTGAAAGAACTCCCACATCAGCTTCGTCGCATCCACGTCCGCCGTGGTTTTCCCGACGATGAAGGCGGCCATCGGCTTGCCGCCTGGCCAGGTATGTCCGCCGCCGTCCACGGTGTAGAACACCACGTCCGCTTGATGGGTGCCACCCGGGTAACGCACCCCGCTGACCGAACCGCTGGCCGGCAGCGGCACTGCGTTCGTCTCACAGCCATTCCGGACGGCCAGCGTTTCCACCCACTGCGGAAGGTTCGGCAGGCTGAATCCAGCGTTGCCCCATGACTTGCCGTGATAGGGCACGATGCGATCGGCGGTGCCGTGGAAGATGATCGCCGGCACGGGTCGCTGCGGCTGAAACTCCGTCCACGGCAGCACATGCGCTCCGCCGACACTGCCGAAGGCCGCAATGCGCCCCGACAGTTGGCCGGCCAGCAGAAACGACATGCCGCCGCCGTTGGAGAGGCCGTTGGCGTAGATTCGTGCCTCGTCGAGGTTGTATCGCTGCTTCAGTTGATCAATCAGGTCGGCGATGAACTGCACGTCCTGTCGGGCTAGTTCGCGGTTGCTAAACCCGCCACCGCAATGCCAGCGCAGCGGGAAGCGACTGCCGAAGGGGTAAACCACCAGAAAACCAGACTCGTCCGCCAACCGATTCCAGTGGCTCAACCGCATCACATGAGCGGGCCATTCGGCAAAACCGTGGAGGCAAATAACCAAGGCCGTAGGTCGATCAGCTTGATACGACTTGGGCACATGCAGCAGGTAGGCACGCTTCCGTCCGCCGCTCAACACCTCGCCATTGCTGCGGTAGATCTCGCGATATGCCGCGACCGTCAGCAACCCGGTGACGAGCACCAGCGCCGCGAGCACCCGCACCACCCACTTCCACCGCCGCTTGCGTGATGGAATCGGAGGTGGAGCTGCAGGGCTCATGCTCCGAACAGGCTCGCAAGAACCGGAGGCCTGTCAACCCAACCGACCTACCGATCGTGACATTGCGGCTACGTCGAACGGTTTTGTTCCGTTGTCCCGCTTAATGGCAGCGCAGATTGCTGTTTTGAGACAATGGGCCGTCAACCGTGCTCGTCCATCTACCTCCACTCCCATGCTGAAGAGCGCATGCTCCGTAAGCTGGAGGTATGAGGTGCGGACAAAAGGAGCCGGTGTTGAGTCGGTTCAATTTTCTAGCCCCCAAGCAGCTGCGCGGAGTGGCGGGCGGTCTCGACGTTGGTCACAAGCTCTTGAATAGTCGTGCGCCATACTCCTTCGTAGCGTTGAGAAGGCGACAGGCTGTGAACATTAAAGCGGCCCTTGAAATCCAGCTCAGCGTGCAGAGTCAAGCGAACCTCTGCGTAGGCGTTACCTGGAGCCGATTCAATGAATGCTGAGTAATTTGATATGACGGCGGCGGCAGACAGGGCCGGATCGGCGATCTCAGGCACTAAGGGCGGGGATACCTCTTGCGCGAAGGCGTCGAGCAAATACACCGACGGGATTACGTGCAGGCGGCGGATGCGATCGGCAAAGGCCCGACGCTGAAGTTTGTCGTCCAGATGGTCGGCGACAACAGCCGCCGCACACGCGGCGGATGAAGCAATCATTGGCTCCCGCCCACGCCACTCGGCGAGAGCGCGATGAAATACTCTGAGGGATCGCGTCAAGGTAAGCAGACTCTGGCCAGATCGCGCGGCGGAGATGGCGGATTGCTTCTCAGACGGCAGGCCGCAAATGCGGAGGAAGGATTGGGCGTCGGCCGGGGGCGGCTGGGGGTGAGATAAGTTGTTGCTCAGGTAGCGTTCTCCCCAGGAGAGACGCGAAACGGCACGGTAGAGCGCAGGGATGCTCCGCCAGGCAATGCTGAAATCCTCAGCTTTCAAGCCATATCGCTGAACTCGCTCAGACAACCGTGGCAAATCCTCGGCCGCGATGGTGGATCGCAACGGCATTGGCCGACCCCAGAAAAAGAGGTCGAGCAGATCCTTAGCATAGACGATAAAACGCGAAAAGTCGGCGGCGCATGCGTCGCCCAAGAAGGCATTCAGCTGCGCGTTCCAAGATTCTCGAATCGGAACAAGGCCTCCTTGAAGCACCTCAGGAGCGGCTGGCAGCGGCGGAAGCAACCGCCTTTCAATTCGCGGCACCACGTCATCTGCGTCGCAAATTGGCGAGGCATCCGCGTTGCGATAGAGCATCAGGCAATCAGCCTCAACGTGTTTTGATTCTCGGCCGCTCAGAAGACGGACATCAATCGGACCCGACACAAGCCCAGCCCACTCAACGGGAGAGAGCGAAGCGCTCGCGGCAATCTCTGCCATGGGCCGATACTCAGCATGTGCGGAGAGGAGGCCACGGTCCAAGCAGACAGCGGAGCGATTGCGGAAAAGGTTGTCCGGCATATTTGCGGGGTCGGACCAAAAGGCGAAGCAGCGGCGCAAAAGGGAATCCAACGCAAGCTGGCCAAGCCGCCACAGACCGTTGTCGCTTACAAGCAGACCGCCCTGGGCGGACAGCTCCAAAAGAGCCTGCAAAGAGCGCAACGACAAGCTGCGGTTGGGAACATCGCGGAGAAAGCGGGCGCGAATTTCCAGCTCGTCCAACGGGCCGAGGCGGAGGAGCTCAGCAAGCGGGCGCGCAAACCTTGGGTCTATACGGCGGCTCAAATAGTCCATGACGCCACCTCCTCCAGCAGATGAAAGGCATTGTGAATCTTTCTGCGCTGACGCGCCTCGCTTTCGTCACTGCATAAGAGCCCGATCGGATCGTCCGCGCAAACTGGACAGGCACACGGGCGAGGCGTGTGGAGCGGCTCACGATTTCCGAAGCTCCGATTGCCCAACGCCTGCCGCCCAGTTGGACGAAGAACGAACCGCTCGAACGGCCGAGAGTAGAAAATAGTTCCGCAAATGGCTTGCCGGACCGGGGCCGAAGAGTCGAACGACCCGATCCAGGGGCCGAGGAGTCCTTTGAGAACCGAAGGCGAAGCAATGCCCAGCACATGCAAATCTTCCAGGCCTAGCTCTCGGCAAATCTCCAGCAGTGAACGAAGGCGGTTGCGGGAGCGGTAGAGCAATGCAACCAACGATCCCAGGGCAAAATGCCGATAGCCCATATCGCGCAGCTCCAAATATGATGCGGCCAGAGTTTCGCCATCCAACGCGTGGATCACTGCGACCGGGACGAGATTCGCCAGGCGCGGGAACTGAGTGATATACGCTGCGGCAAACTCCAAATTCAACTTCACTCGAGCTTGATACTCGTCAAAAGGCAGGCTCGGCGGCAGAGGCGTATCAAAATGAATGAGGAAGGCGCTACGGTCGGTCGGCCAGCCTTCAAGAATCCGGAGCTGAGCCTGGAGGCACGTGCGAACATCAAGAACCCCTTTTCGCTTGGTCTGGGTGAAGGTGCCGCTGTCCACCATGACGCACTGTGGCATCACATTCCACGCTTGCACGTTCCAAGCTCTGGTGAGCAAGGATGGCGAGACTAGCAAGCGTGCGCCCGGCAAGAAATGTTGGAATTCGGGCTCGCGATTAGTCCAGCAAAAGTAGACACGAGTCATTCGGCAATACGCGCGAAGCGCAGCTCCATTTCATCCTTTTCGCTCAACTCAAACCCCATGGTCTTCCTGAGCAGTAGCGACATGTTGCGGACATTGGCGGAGGTGTTTTGAACCCGGGAGCCAACCATGCCAATGCCATTCCAAAAGGTGTTGACCTGGCGCTCGCCCTTTGCGCCCAGCAGAAGCTTTCCGTCCTTATCCTTTAGCCACCGGTTCCAGTCCAAGCTCTTGAGGCGAGCTAGCCGGGAGCCGATGTCGGCAGATGACTTTTCCAACATTGTCCTACCGGCGAGTCCGATCGCGCTCAAAGCCACGCCGTAACCGTGGATATATTCGTCACGGATCTTGTGACCGGGCATCTCAGTCCACTCGGGGAAAACCTTGCCCACTTCGTTCCAAAACTCCAACGCCTGATCAAACTTGGCCGTGTAGTTATCCTCACCGACCGACCCGAGGAGATCATCGTTGGCATTTTTGATGGCACTCAGAGTGAAAAGGTTATGGTTGGAAGGCCCACAGCTTTGCTGTTCGGCCTCGATCCGCCCCACGAAGGGTTGGGCGCGATCGGCGATATGCACGGTAAGGCGATTGAGCGGGTGGCGGCGGTCAAATTTGATGCCGAGAGAGCGGGAAGTGGCGACGCCGAGGCAGTTCAGATCGTGGAAGTATTGCTGGCTCCAGCGCACACCTTCGGAATCCTCAGCGAAGACATAGAGAATCACGCCGATGTTCTCCTCAGCGAGCGCTTTCTTCTTATCCTCGGGGAGCTCGTAGCGGACGAACTTCGGCTCCAATCCCAAAGCAGAGCGGAGAGAGAGGAAGCGGTGCTGACCGTCAATAATGACCGAGCGGGCTTTGTAACCGCGCGGGATGCGGAGTCGCCCCATACGCGTTTTCTCTCCGGTTGGCGGGCTCAAAGGATGGAATTCAAAGGAACCCGACAGGGCGACTGTGATAGCAGAGTAGGCCCAGGGGTCGCCACGCAGGTATTCTGACATCTTGGGGATCCGAGTGAAATCAGGGCGGCGCTGACGGCGCTGCTCGAGGCTAAGGCGAGCATCTTCGGTTTCGAGCAGGCCTACCAAGGTTCCGATTTTCACCGAAGTGATGAACATGAGCTTGCCGTTCTGCACGGAGGCCATGGCATCGATGAGAACGGGGGTGTCATCCTCAACGAGGGCCGATTTGCCGAAGGAAAGCGGCGTGCGAAGCATGGCGTCCAGCTCGTTGGCGTGAAGTTTCGAGGGAACCTTGACCTGTTTCATATGTGTTTTACATGTTTGGAGTTGTTTTAACAACTGCAGAGTTGTTTAACAGGTCTAGTGTTGTCAACAGTGAATTGCGAAAAAAGGGCTACTGGGGAGGGGATTTTGGAAACGGGGGCTTAAAGTGCGAGTTCGGCTTCCTCGGAATGAACCGGAGCCGGCTGCCGCATGGCTTCCTGCTGGGCGAGCATGAGCATGTTCATGTTGTGAGCGGCCCGGCCCATGTTGTTCTCGTTGCTGCCGTAGCTGCGGGTGTCGATACCGACTTCACGAAGCTTCACACAAGCGCGGCAGCGGCATTCGGGAGCAACAATGCCCAGGCAATCCTCGTTGCCTGGACGTGCGGCCTGGTGTTTCACGAGCGCCGCCCCTTCACAGGTGTAGAAGGCGCCGCCGGTGAACGCCTGCTTGAAGTGCGAGCTGCCATCGAACGATTGCACGCCAATCAAATTCCACTGACGCGCATATTCGGGAGATGACAGGCCCAGCACATGAAGGTGAACATCCGGGACGCCCTCGCGAACCGTCTTAACAATCGATATGGCCATTTTCTTGCGGGAAGCCTGAGCGGCTAGCCCGCCAAGAGCGATATGCTGATAGCCCATTTTGCGGAGCGCCTGCGCGGCCCTCACGCGCTCCTCGATCGTCTCGCCGTGTGCCGTGGCCATGGGCTTGAATGAATCAGGGCAAATGGCGATGAATTCTTTGGCGTAGGCGTGATTGATTTTGCGACGGGCGTCGCAGTCCACGCCCGGGATTAGCATGTGGTCAGGAGCAATCACCATGCTGCCATGCGGCGCACATTCCTGATACAGGGCCACACATTCGGCGGGCGTGTAGTCAGGGACATCCTTGTCCCGATACGACCATGCGCCGCAATCCCAGATCATGGGGCGGTCGTGGGGAACATCCTTGCGTTTGTAGATGATGGAGGAGAGCCAGCCATCGGGCTGGCGATCGAGGAACTCCCAAAATGGCCGCCGCTCGCCGCGGAGCTTGATGTAATCCCGGTTGCCGATGACGCCGAAATACTGCGATTTCATTCAGGTATCAGGCTCCGAGGGTATTGAGCGCGAAGAGAGAAGCCGTGCGCTGTTCTTTGGCGGCGGTGAAGAGCTTGTGAAAGCGTTTACGTTCGCAGGCACGTCCAGAGCCGCGCAGCTTTTCCAACAGACGGGTTGAGGAAAGGGAGGCTTCTTGAGCCAGCTCAGCGTTGATGAAGTCTGCCACTTGCTCGTTGGTCATAGGATCACGATCGAAGACTTGGACGACGCCGTGGCGTCCAATGAGGCGATTCATTGCCTTCCGAAATGAGCTTAGCGTTACCGGCTCGCCTGACAGCTCCTGGAGAACCGCGCGCGCGGTGCGGACGCCGAGGGAGGAACGGGCTCCGCCGACGTGCGTCTGCAAGCGAGCATCCACTTTGATGGTGTTCTTTTCCAGGTTGCCTTGGGACCGGTTGTCGGAGGACAGGATGATGAGCCGGTCGGGGTTGGCGATTTGAGCCAGCGCAGCGTGGAGATCTTCGCTCAGCGCCCGGTAGTAATCGGGCGAGAGCACCAAGAGGTTTGAGGCCTCCGGATACTTGGCAACGGTCTCGGCGATGGAGCGAGGCGCGTTGGGCGCGAGGTTGGGCGGGCGCCATTGCGTGAGCATCTGCCACCACGCAACCGAGGCCTCAGCCGAAGAGACGGGAGAGATGGAATCGGGCTGCCCTGGCGCAAAGGTGGCGCCGTAGGGAACGATTTCATCGGCGGGGGAAATCAATCCGTAGCCGGCCGAGACAATCCAGAGACGGGAGGGACCCGCGGTCGAACCGAATGAGCTTTCCAGAGCGCGGACGACGCTCCAGTGCCCGCCCGAGTAGGTATCCACGGCCGGAATGGCTGGCGATCGGCTCTGCGTGATGCGAGACGTCCAGCCAACAAACCGTTCCGCAAGCGAAGCGCCGCCAACCTCGCGGAGCAGCAAGTTGCCGGTGCCGTGAAAGCGCTTGGTCATCGTGCAGATGACGAAGAGGTTTAGGCGTGGGTTCGCGCTCATTCTCGATTTCTACGGTAGAGGTGAAATCCCGTCGTGTGGAGCAGAAAGTCAGCTCCTCGACAACGAGGTCCCGATTACCGGCGCGCCAATTTGAGTTTACGTTCCAGCTTTTGCCACACAAACTGGACCGACCTGTGTCGTGAGTCTGCGAGTCGCAAAAAGGGACGACACGAACCTTACGGAAATGCATCGTTACAAAGCGATTACGGCTGGCGAACGCCTTTTCCAGCATGTGTATGCACATCTGGAAGATGACCGCACTTGGAGAATTCTGGCGGAGCGGATTAGACCGATCGGCGACTCCGATCGATTCGTTTTTTACTACCGGCAACATTCGGCGTTGCATCTGACGTGCAAGCTGATTTCCGCCGGTCGCAGCTTTGTCTCAGCAGGCGCCGAAAATACAGCGCTACTGGATTCAATCGTGGAGGGGTTCCCATGGGTGCGACTTAACTCTGGCAATCGATTGCTTCGCCTCCTTTCAGCGGCTGTCTCGGCGTCAGATCGCGAAATCAGCAAGGGAGCAGCAAATGAGATTCGTAGATTCGCAAGAAATTGTTACATCTGTGGTCGAGCCCTCAATTTTTTGGCTCCAGATTGCGACGAGGCATTCACTGCCGAGCATCTGTGGCCTTCGTCTGTCGGAGGAGATTCGATTGAGGAAAACCTCTTGCCGGCATGCAAGGCATGCAATAATGCGAAAGGCAACTCCCCAAGCTGGGTGGCGACTGACATTCACTCTCTTTATCTTGGGCTCAATCCTTCCGTGGAAAAACTTAGAAAGATTTCCTTCAAGAGAAGGTATGCCTTGTTTTATCGAGCAGCCCTTACGCTGGCCCTCAAAGAGGAGCAAACCTTAAAGTATGCGTTTATCCAATTAGGCTCGTGGCAAGATGCTTATGTTCGCGATACGGAAATGACGGCTGACATGTTTAACCTTGAAACTCACCAATATGCTCAAGACTTATAAATACACCTGCATTCAGAACAAGCAAAGAAGCGAGTCTGGAGCTCCGCTCTTTCTCATGTTTCGGGCTACCGCTCAGGATATCAGCGAATGGGCGGCGATTGAACGTTATACCAAGGATTCACAAAAGGGACCTCAGCGGTTGAAAAAGCCAGCAAAGATTGCGGAAGTGAAAAGCTTTTTTCAGAAGGATGCAAGAAACACCATTCCCACTGCATTGTTGGTTAGGTTAACTGTCCCAAGCGAAGGCCTTGGCACACCGATCGAAGCGCTTCCAGAAGTCGTTCCTCTTCAGTTCGAGTATGACCCCGAAGGAAGTCCCGAAGGAAAACCCGGCATGATTATTGACGGTCAGCATCGGCTGCTTGGAGTAAAGGAATATGATCCCAACACTCAACTCAACGTAGTTGCCTTGATCAACATTTCCGACGATGAAACAGCTTTTCAGTTTTTGGTCGTTAACAACAAGGCGTCAAAAGTAACAACCAATCATTTGAGAGCGTTGGTGCATAATTATAAGGAGGAAGATTTAAGCAAGCGATTGCGCGATATAAGAATGAGCATCAGTCAGCACTTGGATTTCGTTGGCTTGGTCGATTCGGAAGATGGCAGTCCATTCAAAGGAATCATCGATTGGTCGAATAATCAAAGCGAAGGTGCGTCTACGAAGGCGTTTGTGCAAACAAATGCCATTGAATCATGCATTGCCTATATCAAACAGAAGCGCGTTCCTGAGCTCGACGACGACTCCATTCTCCTCGGATTCTTTCTAACGATATGGAAGAAAATCGCCGCAAAGTGGGCTCAGCAGTTCACTCAGCAGTCTCACTTGCTGGAAAAGGCTCCGATCATCTGCCTGAACCAGTTCATCGTCGACAACTTGTGCTACGAATATGACAACGACACTCTGGAAATAGCGGATTTCGAGAAAGTGGGCGCATCTGTGAATCGAGTTATCGACTCACTCAGCGCTAAATTGTGGGACGCAAAATGGACTTCGAAAAGTTTGGATACATCTGCCGGCAGGAATCTATTAGTTGCAGCTTTGACTCAAATTCGTCGCAACATCAACGCGGGGCGCAATTGGTATGAGAATGTGTCGATTGTAGACCTGCAAAGTGACTTATTGTAGTCGGGCTACAAGCTATGGATGCTCCAGCGCTCCAGCGACCGCACAATGCTCGACGACCCGGTTCCCTGAACGTAACAGAAGCGTTGGCGGTCGAAACTGTCGAAGGCGCGGAAGACGGCGTGGGTTGAGGCCAGCCAGACGAACAGGACAACATCGGCAGTGCAGGCCTGAGCCGTCTGTGCGCCAGCGCCCGTGGCCGTCACGACAGTCACTTTGGCGCCGCTGCGCGCCTTGATCTCCTCGGCGGCTTGTTTGGCCTGCGGCTCGCGCAAACAGACAATGGCGATGTGCTTCAAACCGGCCGCGGCCAGCGGATCGGCCGGTTTCTCTTCCGGCGGCTCGGGCGGCAGGTATTGAGAAATCGTTTCTTCGTCAAACCCAAGCCGTCGCCCCACGCGCCGCCATAGCTCGCGGTCTGCAGACGGCAGTGATTCCGCCGCGCGCTTGATCACGTCGGCGGCCTCAATCCACAGGTTCACCGCGGGCTGCGGATCCGGCAACTCGCGCTCCATGAGCTCAATGGCGTCGAGCGCGAAGTAGAGCTGGCTGGGAGCGGGCTTTGCCCGCCACCAATCTTCGAGCGTCTGGCAGACTTCGCCCGCATTGGCGTTAAGCTTAAGCAACGCGCAGGCGAGCTCCAGCAAGACATGCCCATGCTCTTGCCCAGCCGAATTGCCTCGATGCAACAGGCACCAAAGCCTGAGCAGGTGAAGATAGAAGGTGCCCAGGTTGGAACGCGGGAAGCCGGACTCGCGGACGTAACGCTCCAAAGTCTCGCCAACGGCCGGCAAGATCAGGCTGCGTTCCCGGGAGCGGAGGGCATCGTCCAACGCGAGCTCGTCGAGGCAGGCGCACAAGGCCTCGATCCGGCCGACAGAGAAATCCTGCGCGTCTTCGGAACGCTGCTCTTGAAGGAAAGCCTCGGCTTCGGCCTTGCGGCCGGCTTTGATCGCGCCGAACCAATCAATCCACGTGATGAGCGGCGGAGCCGGCGGCGCTTCAGGTTCGACCGGAGCGACCGGCTCGGCAGCAGCGGGCGGAGGCGGTGCCGGAAGCAAAGTCGCGGGAGCGAGAGTCGCGGGGACGGTCAGTGCGGGAAGGGTTGACGTGCCACACGCCTCGTCAATCCAGGCACGGACGCGGGGCGGGAGCGGCTGGGCCAGGAGGTGGGGCAGATCCGGATGATTGCGAATCCGATCGAGCTCGCCGAAGCGGTGCCACATCCGGATGCGCATGAACTGGGTGTTCACGGCCGTCTCAAGCTGGAACAAATCGAGCTGGCCAATGAGCTCCTCGGCCCCGGCGCGGTCGCCTACGAGCAGCGCCGAGGCGAAGCGCGCGCGGAGCTCATAGAGCGAGGGGCGCGGCGGTTGGGCGCGCGCGGGCCGGACGTTCTCTAGGCAGCGGAGCAACTGCAGCTTTTCGAGGACGCGATCGCACTTCGGCCGAGGACAGCGCCAGCGGTAATAGCCATCCGGCGAAGCGGCGAGAATCTTCGAAGCGAGCTCACCTTTGGCTGAACCGGGCCGAATGTAACCATCGCCTGAAGTAGTTCCCCCAAGGCTGGGAAGCGCCCAAGCGCCGAGGGCGGCCACGGTCTGGCGGAGAGAATCGGCATCGGGCGCCACCGTGCACCATACGACATCGCCGGAGGCGGGGAAAAATGGCAGCGAGGCCGAGCGTCCGCTGCACAGCGCAAAGAGTTCGCCATGCAAAGAGTGTTCCTGATCGACCTCGAGTTCAGCCCCGGCCAAGGAGACGCTCAAAGCAGGCCGGTGCATCGCCCAATTTTGGGCGAAGTCGGAAATCAGCGATGCAAGCGGGCCAGCGTTCATGCGGTGCGGGGAATCTCCGAAGCAGCCAGGGTTTCCCAAAGACGGTTAAACTCCAAAGTCGCCGCGGCAATCTTCTGCTGGCCCGCAGTCGTTTCAGGCGTGTGCGCGGTGATCTTCTCATCACGGCGATAGACGCCGCTGTAGGTAAAATTCATGGAGCCTTCCAAGTAGAAGGCGGGGCAGAGCAGCCCCTTCTCATGATAGAGCTCGGAGGCGTAACGCCCGGAAATATTGGGGACTTTGTCGCGCACGGTGGCGTGCAAGAATGCGTTGGCATACTCGCCAGGGACACCGATGAGCCGGATAGGCATCCGGGCGGAAAGCTCGATGAGAGCCTGGTTGAACAGGACGCTCGCCTGCTCGCCGAACTCAGGGCGCGAGCGGAAGAGCGGCTGGAACTGGCCGAGCGCGTTATCGAACACGGGAAAGTCAGTGAGGTATGGCGAGCAGACGTAAAGCGGGCTGGCGTCCGACTCGAGCAGCAGGCGGGATGACAACAGAGAGGCGAGCAGGTCGCGGACCTGCAGGCTCCCGGCACGAGACCATATATCGCGGCTAGCCATTCACAAAATCGGGGATGTGCAGCACGACCGCAACGCGGTCGGCGCTCTGTTCAATCCGAGCAACCGAAACCGAGGCCTGAAGCGACTCCAGCTCGAGCTCGGCAACGGCCAGCGCAGGCAAGGCTTGAGCGAGCGCAACCCGCTGGGCCGCGGACGCCACCAAGCGGACACGTCCGGCGGTGCGCAGAATCTCGCGGGCGGCCTCCAGCCAACCAGCGGGATCGGCGTCGAGCGAGACCTCTGGGATCTCGATGCCGAGCCAATCGCGGGCAAGGGCTCGCGAGGGAAGCCCGAGGTCGTAGTAGCGGCCGCGTTGATTCAAACATTCGGGGCAGCTGTCCGGACAGGATTCAAACAATAGCTGCTGGAGCTGAGCGAACAGCTGCGGCTCCGTTGGCGGCTCGCCGCCGATGCTTGCAAAATAGCTGCGAAGCAATGGCCCAATCTTGGAATGCTGGGCATAGGTATAGGCGAACGTGCGCGCCGGAACGGATATGCCCAAATGATCCGAACGGCGGCGCCAAGCGCGGTTGAGGCGATGGATCAAGCGATCGCTGGCGCCACTGCTGCCCGGGCGGAGCAGCTTGTTGACGACGGAGACAACGACGGGGCGAGCCGCAGAGAAGCCCTGCGCCTGCAAGGCTGAGCGCAACTGTTCGGAAGCTTTTTGGAGTGCCGCAAAGCCGGCGGCCTGTCGCACCTGGTCAAAAGCCGCATGCACATGAGACGCAGGGCGGCAGGCTTCACGGGCCGCGACCAGCAGGTTGGCAGCGGCTTGTTCCCGTTCGCAGAAATTGAGAGCGAATTCCAAACCATCCAAATAGCGCCGAGGCTGGCGCTGCATCTCCCGCACGATGGTCTCAATCTGGCCAACGCCCCCGGAGGAAGTTTCGGCAATGGAAAGATCATATCCGCCATCGGGCCGGGGCAAGACGTCCAGCACGAGATCGTCCTCGCTGACCTGCGGCGCGAGGCTGACCATCGCAGACCGCAACGCCTGACCGAGGGTGGCGGCATAACGCTGGCGGACCCAGGCCGAGAAGGATTCATCTGGCGGGGACCAAAGCACGGGCTCGAGCGCAGCCAGCGCATCACGAATCGCGGGCACGCTCCAAGCCTCGATCAATGTCTTACGTAGCTTGGCCTCCTCTTCGACGCCGCTCACGCTGACACCGCGCATCTGGAAAATCACGTCCAGCACGCGGGCGGCCGACTGGGGCCTGACGCCGTCCAGATGGCCCTGCGCCTCTGCAAGGCTGCACTTTTGGGCCGTGGCCGTGGCGTCGAGCATGGCGAGAGACATGTCGCTCAGCCACTCGGCCTGGAAAGGATTGACCAGCCCGCGCAAATCCGGCGACTGGGAGACGCGGAATTTGAAATAATCAGCGCGGAAGCGATCCAAAACCGCGTCAGACAGAGGCGGACGGCTGTCCAAGTGCTCCGCACTCAAAACGAAGCGGACGCCATCAGCCCGCAGCCTAAAGCCAACGGCCTGGCGTTCCACGGAGCCGGCATCGCCAGCGCGTTGCAAACGCAGGCTGCCGGAAACGGCCTGCTTACTGCGGCGCATTTCGAAACGGCTTTCCTCCGAATAGCGCACAAGTTCAAGCCAGGCCGAACTGGAATGCAGATACGCGCACGCTTCGTTGAAAACATGGGACCACGGCGCGACGGCGCGGACGGGGAGCAATTCGCCTTCGCCTTGAACGCGGGCCACCGTCTGCCAAATCCACTGCGCGTTGCTGGTGTCGGTCACTTCTTTTGGCCGATGAACCAGGCTGGCAGCATCGGGCTGAAAGATCGCAACGCCAGCGACGGCTTCGAGAAAAGTGTGGTGCGGGAACACCTGTTCAATGGAGGCCGTGTTTGGGCCGGCCTGCAGAGCCGCTGACCGCTCGATCCAATAACCAGGCTCCCCTTGGGCGGTGGCGAAACGTTTTGACACGCGGCCGGGGCAAGCTTCGAAGAGAAGCCGGGAAATCGGCAAGCTCTCCGGCTGCCGCTGAATGGCTCCATGCGGCTGCAGCTCGACGACGGCCTCGCCCACTTCCAGCTCGGCGAACGTCGCCTTGGGAATGAACTGCGGCAAAGGCCGTCCGGCTCCCTTGTCCTCCACGGCAGCACGCACGGGCGGGTAGGCATAGGCCCAATTTGCTTCCAGCTTGCGCAAGAGCGTGGGAACCACCTGCATCAACAATGGCCGCGGCTCGTGCCAAAGAAGGTTGTTCAGCAGGCCCTTGGCGGAATCCTCATTGAGGCCGCTGGAAAAGCGAAAGAACTGCTGCAGGTCGCGCTCAAACTGTTTCCAAACGTGGCCCTGGTCCAAGAGCCCGCGAAGCAAATCGCGAGCGCTGCTCTGCGCTGCTTGATCAGGAAAGAAGTTCGAAGGACCCATCAGGTAACGGAAGGCGGAAACATTTCCGCCGATGCGCCGGCCAATCCAATCAATCAGGAAATGCGAGAGCTGGACGCGGAGGACATAAGGATTCAAGGCGGGCAGGACGAGAGAATCCACTTCAGGCTGAAAAAGCTGCTCCGCGGAGTGAAAGGCCCAGCGGTCAGCGCCATAATCTGAGAGGACAACGACCGTCCACGGTCGGGAGCCGCGCGTGCGGCCCGCGCGGCCTTTCCGCTGGATGAACGACGACATTGAGGTCGGGCGCTTATGGTGCAGCATGGCCCCCACTTCCGGGTCATCAAAGCCCACTTCGAGCGAACTGGTGGCGATGATGAGATCTGAATTGGCGTCGGCTCCAGGGTCTTGGGAACTGCATCGGGTTACCGTGAGGGGGCTATCGAGATTGTGGCCGATGAGACGGGCGATCTCCCAAACCTGACCTTCGTCAAAGCGCCGACGCTTAATGGGCTCAGGCACGGCAGCCGGCGGCGGCTGGCGCAACGAGGCGAGGCGCCGTGTTTCGGCGTCGGACATATCGCTGAACCACCGGTTGACGGAATCGAGATTGTCGCTAAACCCGAAGACCTTCTTGCGATAGAACTCTTCCGGCCGAATCGGCGCGGCCGCGCCGCTCGCGCCGAGAGCGCGAGGCGTGAGCAAACGAGAGAGCAGCATGCCGGCCTGGATGGAGGTGCCGAGCAGCGACGCGCCAGCGGCCGGGTCGCCCTTTACAGCCAGACTGTATTCGCCGCCTTCGGCCTCCAGCTCGCCATCCGCGCCTAGGCCGGGGCGCGGGCGAAATTCTTCAACGCTGGATGGCGCCAAACTCGCGACACGCGCCAGATGCTGCGGCGCGTCCCGCAGCGTCGCGGACAAGCCGACCACGTGCAGCGATTTGAGGCGCGCCCAATAACGCCAGCGGCGCAGCACCCAAGCAACCTGGGCGCCGGCCAGCCCTTCATGAGCGTGAACCTCATCGAGGAGGAGCAGGCGCGGCGACTGCTCGGGCGCGCGACGCATTCCGAAGGCCGCCTCCCATTGGGGATTGCACATCTCGCGATTGAGCATTTCCAGGGAGACGAACAGGACGTCAGGCGGATTGGCTTGCAGGTCCTCACGGGTGATGGCGAGCGCGCCATCGGGGACGTCGGGCTGCGCCGCGCCTTCGCGATACAAGCATGTGCGCCCGGCCTTTCGATCGGCGTCGCGCCAGACCAAGTCGCTCCGACCGCCATCGGCCGGAGACTTCAGATAGGGAATGACCGCAGCATTCCCACGTTTAGCCCAATAGTAGTGTTGTTGATTGGCGTCGTCGAACCAGCGGGCATAGGGAGTGCCGCCAAGCAACGCACCGAAGCGAACGGGCCGGAGACCGTTGGCGATTAAAATCGGGCGGAGCTTCTCAGCCTCGGATATGGCTTCCCGAAGCTGGTCGGCCAGCAGCACATTGCGCGGGTAGATAGCGATGATTTTGGTGAAAGGTGCGCCGGCGAGAGCCGGTGCGATGCGCAGGAACGCGGGAACGTAGAAGGCTTTCGTCTTCCCGGAGCCTGTGCCCGCACAGACGACGGAGCCGTTGAAGCCAGAGCTGCCATAGGTCTTGAAAATGTGCTCGAAGGCTCTGAGCTGAAAACCCGAGAAACTGAAATGGCCTCCCTCCTTCTTCGCTGCGAGAGCAAAGAAGCATTGGCGCATCAGTTCGGCGTGGGCCGGCGGGCAATGAGGCTGGAGGCGCGCCCACACAGACTCGGCAATCTGGTCGCGGCGAGGGTAGAGGCGCGGGGAAATCTTCAACTTGATGTCGGAAACGAGCCGAGGGCCGGCAGCCCAGTCGTCCGCCTTGAACAGCTGGCGGAGGCTGGCGAGCAAGCGGATACCCTCTGCGAAACGGGTGCGATAGGAAGCCTCAGCATTTGGAACCTGGTAGATGAGGCTGCGCTGCCGCATCTGCAGGAGCAACGATTCGATGCTGTGCCCCTGGCTGGCGAGGTCGGCCCAGCGGCTCTGAAGTTCGGCCGGAGCTTCGGAGGAAAAGGCTTCTTCAATTTCGGGAATCGTCCAACGGACATTGTAGAAGCCCCAGGAGAGCAGGCGCTCCTCGCGTTTTTCGAGGAAGGTCAGGAACTCGCTGACGAAGGCCTGCAAGCTCATGGGTTAGGAGGATAGGCGAACGCGAAAAATATGGCAGAGTTTCAGGGTTTTGATCTGTTGGGCGACAGCCTCGTCATAAGCATCGCAGAGAGGAGCGCCCTGCTCGGAGGCGGTGGCTTGGAGAAACTTGCCGAACAGCGTGTCCGACCCGGCGAGCCCGAGCTTGGCGACCGAGTCGGAGAGCTGATCCAAGTTCTCTTTTACGGCTGCGCCAGCCTTCTGGGTCTGAGGCAAAGACGCTCTGGCTGCGCGCAGCGAGTCGACGGCTGACTTCAGCCGGGCGGCCTGCGACTTCAGGCTCTGCGACCCGGACCCGAGCCGAGCGATCACATCGGCGATGAGCTCCCACTTCTCGATCTGTGCCTGAAGGGCGTCCTGCCAGCCATCCTGCGCCTTTTTCGCGGCGTCGGCCGCATTCTCCTTCAGACGGAGGAAGCTTTCTTCCGCGCCATCTTTACTCACAAATGCGGGGTCAGCGTCCAGCTTATCGGCCAGCCGCTTCGCGATATTGGCAGCTGAGGTAATGGATTTTCGAGCCACCGGATAGTTCGGCGACGGCAAGACCGGCGCGGCAATAGAGATGGCGCCATGCACCAGAATGAGCTTCTCTTTGGCTGGGATGGTGTTCGCGAGAAACTGGGCGTAGCGTCCAGCGTGCTCACGTCCAGTCCGACGGCCCGGCAGAGCTTCCAGGCGCTCTTTTAAGTTAGCCAAGGTTTTCATGATTTGTCGGACCCTCCTTTCTCACCCGCTCCAGCCAGCGCAGAAATCTTGGACAACACCTCAAGCAGCTCAGCGCGGAAATCGCCCTGCGGGCCGCCCTGGTTTTCCTCATCCTGCAAATGCTGATCAACGAGATTCAGGTGATGCTCGGCGACACGAAGCGAACCCACGCACTCATTAAGCTTTGAAGGATTGAAAACTGCAACCTCCGAAGAATTCTTTGCCACGGAAGCGGCCTCAGCATTCTCGAGAGCAACTCCCCAAGACGCACGGACACCGGAATTCTGGATCAACTTCTTTTGCCACAGCTCCTCAAATGGCTCATTGGGGATTGGCAGAATCCCGGGCTTACGTTGGACGCCGCGCTGAAGCTCGATCACCTCAACCAGCGCAACGAGGCAGGCTGCGATCTTCTCGCGCAGGTCATGACCAGCAAAGCCGGCATCTTTCATGAAGGCTTTGGCCGCTTCCAGCGCCTCGCCGATGGCCTTCTGCTCTCTCTTCAGCCGATCTGGAATGGATTCAAATGCGCCCATACGAAGAGGCTTCACCGCCACAAACCGCGGCCCCCAGAAGCCGGACTCGGACGAAGCGGGCGGCGGCTCGAAGCAGAAGCGCTTTTCGAAATCGCTCAACGCCTCGAGAAGCGGGAGCGGATTGATGAAATCCTTTGGATCGGCATCGCCCTGACCCGCGCCGACCTCCTGGACCACAAACCCTCTGAGAGCGGCATGTTTTTGCTCCAGATCACCGACGATGGCCTGCATCTCCGAGGAAGCAGCGACGGGGCGCTCGGCCAAAGACCAGACCGGACTTAGCAGAGAGCTGATTCGGTCGGCACGGCCCTCCGGGAACTGCTTCCGCTCCCGTAGCATGGCAGCCAAGGCGAGCGCCTGAACGGCGGCCCGGAGGGACTGAGCTGCGGTTTCCTTACTCTCTGGCTGAATGCTGCAGACGACAGTATCACGATGTTTGCGCAGCCAGCGTGATACGGACCGCTTGTGGAGCTCGCCGTCCATGAAATTCCATGTTCTGGAGGGACTGCGCTGCAACCGAAGAAGGCTCTTCAGCAAATCATGCGTCTCCTTGCCACGGGGAAAATCGACATTGTAACTGCCGCGGGGGTTACCCACTTGGCCTTCAATTCTTGGAACAGTGTTTCCACCGACCAGCCGTTTCTTCTCAGTAATTGGGACGCCCTGACAATCTTCCCAGACAAAGGATTTGCTGAGAAAGGCTCCAAGCAACTTTCTGAATTCGCTATCCTCTTGCAAAGGCTGACCTTCGTTCCACCTTTCGAGCAGGCCCAAGAGGCGGTCGAGTTCGTGATCGGCAACTGGGGCGGGAGCGGGAACGGGGGCCGGGCCAGGCGGCTGAATTATGCCCGGCTGATTGGGGTCAGGCGGGGCTGGAGGTATAACTACTCCGCTAGAGAATGCCGGAAAGCCCAACGTTTTCAAATAAGGCTGCAAGCGGGCGGCTAATTCCTCTGCGGTATTGGCGGAAACCCAGAAGGCCGCGAGAAAGCGGAGGCGAGAACGATGCTCCCCATCCCAAGCGGCCCCGCCGCAGTAGCGGTTTAAGAATCCATCCCAAAACTGAAGGGTCGGAAGCTCGACCGGAAAGAGCTGCGCCCGAGGGAAGCGGCGCGATTGCAAGGTGCTGAAGGACTGCTCAAGAGCTTTGAGCATGACATGGTCGAGCAGGCCGCGCTGCGAGTGATAGCGAACATCCGTCAATCTCTGCAGGAGCGCATGCGGGGCGCTCTCGGAAAATGGGAACATGCCGACCTCGACGCCTCCACTGAACACAACTTTCCCGAAAATGGCGTGGCACTCTGTCCGGCACGGGCAGCCGTCGCAGCGGCTGCGGCGAACATCGCCTTCAAAACGATCCTCCGCGATTGCCTCGATCTCGGCGTCAGTCGAGCGGACGGCGTTGAGATAACGGGCGGCAAATTTGGCAATCTCTTCACGGCTGTAGTCCCAGCCCTGCGCCGCGCTGCCGTCAACCTCATAGATGTAGGTAGGACGCTGCTTGAGATTATCAGGAAGCTTCTCGTAAGCGTTGTCAGGAATGCCGAGGATGGCCACCATGCGGCAGAGTTCTTCGGCATCGCGCACCTCAAACGCATTAACAACTCCCTCATTCAACCCCACGACGGACACATCTTCGATGAATATGGCCAACGTTCTTGTTGGGCCAAGTTTGCGGCGGATTTCAGTAAAGATATTCAGCAAGTCATCGCCCTTGAGCCCTGTCATTTCGTGAACCGCATCAGGCAAGGCCTTATTCAGCACTTCAATGGCCTGATTGCAAGTTTCCGGCTCCTCCTTGAGGTCTTCATGAACGAAGGCAAATACCTCAGGGGAGACTGTCTGCCTGAGGAAAGCTCCCGCAGGAACATCTAGGTCGTCGGCAACAAAGCTTGGGTAAGTTTCGCGATCAAACACCGAACTTGGGTCGGTGAGCCGCTTGATGACTTGATGGATGACGCCGCCATCGCGTTTCATCCAAGCGCCAAAGCCGTCAGACCGGAGGGCCTGCCCCAGATGCCTGAGCGAGCGAGGCAGCGGCTGGCGCTTGTGCTCGTTGACCCAACGCGTGTCAATCTCCAGCGCAAGCTCGGCGAGCAGCTTTGCCCTTGCAGTCTGGTCTGATAAGCGATCAATAGCCTGTTGAATGCGGGCGAGGTGCTCCTCGAATTCGGCGCCCAGCTGCCGGACAATCTGCCCCAAGGCGTCCTTGAGGCTGCCGTTGCCACGGGTCACGAGGACGATGCGGGGCTTCGCAGCGGAGCTGGAGGTCGGGCTCCATTCGTAATCGGAGCGCTCCTTGAGCCAACGAATTAGGTGAGATTTGCCGGTCCCTGGGTCGCCTTTGATGAATGCCTGAACCGAACGATGTTTGTGAGAAAAGATTGCTTTAAATACATCTTCCTCGGTCAAAGTTTCTCCAGCCGATTTTGCGTCGGTGATCTTCTGGAAAGGCGAGTGCGCGGCCAGGAAAATGGCGGCCGAACTGGCGCTGGTCTGCGCCGTCAATGAGATGACCTTCGGCACCTGATCCAAAGCCCAGCACGGCTGACCTAGAGAAGTTGGGTATGGCATATCAGTCCTTATTGAGGCGTTCGACAGAGGCAACGCGGGCGCTGCGAAAATCTTCGTCACGTGGCGGCTCGGCGTCGCCAATATTCCAGCCAGCGCTGTCGGCCGGGCACGAAAGGCGAATAACTCCATCCAAATGGAGCTCGATCAGCGCGCAGCTCAATCCTAAGGTGCATCGTTTGCCAGCGCCATCCCACTGCGGGTTCGCCTGGAGGAACAGCCCACCACCATCCAGCTCCGGACAGGCTTCGGCCAGCTTGGCCATGAACACGTCGGACTCGAGCTTCTTCTGGCGGCCGAATATCTGCGGGAGGGCCCGCTCCACACGTTCATAGGGGTTGGCCTGAAAACCGCCGTTGGGGTCATACCAGCCGAGGCCAACAAAATTGAACCAGCGATGCAGCCCGGTGAGCTTGGTCCCGTTGAAACGGTTCTCCTGCGGCGCATCTGCGAAAACAGCCTGATTAAAACGCTCGGCCCACTGCTCATTATTAAAGGCGCGAAGCTCGTAAGTTTTTTTTCCCAAGCCGAGGTAATAGGAATAGAACAGCGCGAAATATTTCTCCACGTCGGCGTTCGAGAGAACGCGGGCGTCAAAGGCCCGCAAAATCGCCTCGCGAGAATCCGCCTGCTTGCGGCAGGCGGGCGTCAGCGACAGAACGCCCCCGTCATCTTCCGCGAGTTCGAGCTCGATGGCGGCCTTGACCGTCACGACGGCAGGGCTGCTGCTGCCGAGGTCTGCGTTGAGCGGCTCAGGCTGGAGAAGCCGATACGCTTCTTTGCGAGCCAGGCCGCGCGAGCACTCACGCAGCAGGCCGATCAGTATTTGAAGGCGGACAGGCGTTACAGGGTTGTCGGTAAACATGGCAGTGAAATTTCGGGAGGCTCGGGCAGCCAGGCGTCGAGGGATGCCCAGCGGCGGAAGCCTTCATTTACAACGATGTCCCGCCCATCGCTAGTCCCAGGACCTGAGTAAAGATGGACGCACGGGAAAGGGCGGCCAAGCTCAATGGCCTGAGCTTCGATCCCGCCAAAGTGGAGAAACACCACAGGCTGATCCGCAAAGGAGCCCAGTCTTGTTTCCGGAGCCAACGGGTCAAGACGGTGCAGCTCCAGCGTGTTGGGGAGGAATGCCTCAGCAAAACACTGAAGCAGCGGGCCAAAGCAACCTGAACTGCAATAGAATTGGCGGAGCCCTTTCTGGCTGACGCATTGGGAGATGGCGTCCACCATCCTGACCCGGGAGGCGACGTTGGAATAATCGGGGAAGCCTTCGACCCACTCGGAGCGCGGGCTGGAGGCCGAGGGGCTGGCTGCAGGGTAAATCAACGGCTCACAGGCATGCGCAGGCGAGCCCAGGCTGCGGCAGCGCGGGCAGCCGGGGCAGGCCCGCTGATCGCCGGCAATGCCATACAACTTGCCGATCACACGCCCGGCGCATGAACTGCCACGGAGAAAATCATCGAGCTTGTCCAAGCCAGAGCGGAAGCGGAAAAATTCTTCATTGCGGACGGCCTCAATGAGGTCCGCGAGATTGGGCGTATTGGGCTGAAACCCCTTCACTCTCACCACCACCCACTCTTGGGGATCCTCCTCTGGCGACGGCGGGGGCTCGAACTTGAGGTCGTGCAACTCGAGGAGCCCGGCCCGCTCCAGCTGCAGGAGCAGGCGTTTGTTCCACCGCACATTTTCTCCGTAGGTGCGCTGGCCGATAAGCTGATCGCGGCGAGCGTTCACTGGCAGCTCATACAACAGGTGGTCGATGCGCCGGGCCCGCGCGAACATGGCTGACCAGCGTTCCTGAATCAGCTCAGGCGTCATTAGGCTCACGGTGATGCTTTCAGCCGTTTTCCGATCCGCAGGTGCGGCCAAGAGGAGGCTCACAGAAGACCAACCATCGCGACCGCCACGACCAACCTCCTGATAGTATCGGTCAAGCGTCTCCGGGTAGCAGGCATGGACGACAGCGCGGACATCCGGCTTGTCCACGCCGACGCCGAAAGCGGAGGTGGCGATGATCAGGTCGAGCTCATTCGCTTTCCACCGGCGCAATGTTTCGCGGCGCTGGCTACGATTCGTATCGCCGTGAAATGTCTCCAAGCGCTGAAAATCCAAAGCGCGCAAGCGTGACGCGAACGTCTCGGCGTCTTCCTTTTCGGTCACGTATAGTATGGCAGGCCGAGGCAGTTGCCACAGCGCCTCCACTACAGCGTCATCGCGCGCTGTCTGGGCGGAAAAGCGGTGCGAGTAGTATTGAATCTCAGGCCGGAGGCGCTGGCACACGAACTCGCGCGGCTCGGCGTCATCAGAAAAGAGCTTCTGCAGCAGCTCGCGGCAATGCGGGGTCATCGTGGCGGAGAACAAGAAGGTCCGAAGCCGATTGCCTGAAGCGCTTCGCCATTTCCGCCGGGCGGCAGCCAGAATCTGGAACTCCACACGAAACTGAGCGCCCCACGTCTCAACGAGGTGAGCTTCATCCACAACCAAATTGGCGAGCCATCCATCTTCGGCGAACTTGTCCAATAGCGGCCGGAGGCGACCGGAGACGCACGCTTCCGGCGATGTATATAGCAGCCTGGTCCTCTTCTCCTTCACGGCCGATAGCGTGGCTTCAGCATCGTCGTCAGCCGCAAAGTAACGCGGCCCCACATTGGGGTATGCAGCAAACAAACGCTCGGCGCTGACCTGCTGATCGATGGCGAGCGCAATGGTGGGGACAATCACCACAGTGAGGCCTTCCGTAAAACGGGGCAGCAGCTGGAAACAGAGGCTCTTGCCAGAACCCGTGGGCAACACGATGGTGCGCGTGGCTCCGAGAGGAGCCTGCAGCGTGGCCCACGCGGCCTCCTTCTGCGCAGGTGAGCGCCAGTTCCCATACCCTACGGACTGCAAGAAGCTCTCAGCATTGAAGCTCTCATCGCGGGAGCGGGTCACAGGCGGCGCGTCGCAAGGAGGCGATTCTTTCAGCCAAAGGGGCGCGTAAGGGGACACCCGGAGACATTCATCCCAGCCCCATTCAATTCCGGCGCACTTGAGCGACGACAATAGGTCGTCGTCGCCGGGCTTTGGGCCAATCAAAACGGACGAGGAAGGCGACCACCGCAAGGCCTGACGAAGAAGCACAGCCTGGTCCGGCCCGAACTTGCCCGCTTGGCTCCAAGCATTGAGCAAGCGCAGAACCGCATAGGAAAAATCCGGCCTGGATGGCAGCGCGTCCGAAGTGGCTGCGGGCGGCGTGCGACTCCGCATGGCGGCCTTCAATGCGCTTAAAGGGTCCGTCACGCGATCAGCCCTCCGTTGACAGAGAGAAAGCCGGCGAAATCCAGCTCGAGATCCCAGGCGTTGACCGCTTCAAGCAATGCATTCAAACCCGCGACTTCATGCTCCCATTGGTCGGACTGCGAGAGCCGGGCCTGACGGATTTGTTCCTCGATGCGCTTGCGTTCCAGTTCGATGGCTGAGGCGAGCGCGAGAGTGAAGTGATCCCGGACAGCGGAGCGCGCCACCGCTTCGGCCTGCGTGACGAGATTCGACCAATCCGGATAACGATCCGTGAGCAGCTGCGTTCTCCCGTTGTTGAGGGTGAAGTTGCGCCATTTGATATCCTTGTCTTCCGGCTTCAATCCTTGGCGGATGGATTGGAGAAGAGAGGACTGTTTGTGGGCCGGGTTCAAAGCCTCGGTGACGAAGCAGTGTCCCAGCCTGACGGCGAAGATGCGATCAAGGTGTTTTAGGAGTCCGGGATGAGAACCTAGCAGGTCTCGGCGACCCGTCGGGCGGTAGGCGAATTCAAAGCCGCGCCATTCGCCTCTTGGCCAAGCGCATTCGACTGCATACGCTCGACCGGTGGCGGATTGATGGAGCGTGGCGCAAACGGCATCAAAGAAGTCGTTGCCAACGCTAAAATACTCCAGGTTGGGGTCATCCTGCGCAAGTTCCCGACGAAAGGTGCCGATGCGGTCTCGAACGCCACCGTTGGCCTCAACTGGCAGTTGAAGCGTGGCCTCGCGAAGCTGATTCGGGCGGAATTCGAAAGTTCCCTCAGGGTAACCCCTGGGGTTGGGCCGCATTGAGCCTTGACCGCCGATGAACTGGAAATAGTCGCTGAAAGCTCGTTCCAATGCCTGGTCGCGTTCGGGTGTTGACTGCACCCGCCGGTAAACCTCAGCGCTGGCGCGTTCAAGGGAAGCTGCATCAAGCACGGCCTGAACGTCGTCCTCAGCCCGCTCCTTTTCGGCCTCCTGCAGGATATTCGCAGCAAGCGGTCGCAGACCTTCGCACCCGTCCGATATCGCACCCGTGATCAAGTTCCTTTCAAGGTGTGAAAGGGCAAACTCCAGACCGCTGATTGACCGGGCGAAGATCTGAAATCCATTTTCCAAGCAGCTTAACAAGCCGTCATCTTCGCCGCCCTCTGCGTAAAGAACGTTTGAGCAGACCTCAGGGAGGCGGCGCCCCAGACGGTCCAGACGCCCGATACGCTGCTCGATTCGAGAGATGTGCCAAGGCAGATCGTAATGGATAAGCTCATCGACGAACTGGAAATTGCGTCCTTCGCCGCCGGTTTCGTCTGACACGAGAAGCCAACACTGACAGTCGCGGGCGAAGCGGTTTACTTGCTTTTCTTTTTCTGAGTCGCTAAGTTCCCAGCTAAATTGAGCGACGGCGGCGTCGCTGAACTCGGCGCGAAGCGCTTTGACGACGCGAGGACATAGATCAAAAAACCCGGCGAAAATGATCAGCTTCTTGGAAGGTTCTTGTTTGTGGGACTTTTTGAGAAACGCGATGAGGGCGACGAGACGAGCCGGTTGTTCCAGACCGGCTTGCCACAACGTGGCGACGCGGCGGAGTTCATCGATTTCTTCCGGTAGCACCTTGGGACCGACAGCATCCCAGAGTTCGGAGGCAAACTCCTCCCAACCCTGGTAGCTGACGTGGCCATCAAATTCGAGCAATTCGCCCGGCGTGCTTTCTTCGAAGCGCGCCAACTCCAGGAAGGAGAGCAGACACCCAGGATCACATGAAGCTTGGAACAGGGCTCGGGCGAGCGAGGTTAAGACAGACTCCGCCACCCCGCGATCTCGGAGCTTTTGGAGCAACTGCCGCACGGCACTAGCGGCGTCGATTTCCAGCTGTTCCGGCGCGTAAGGGATCCGATTCAAGCGGCGGGCAATTTTCAGATCGGGCTCAGTTTCGAGGAGCTGGCAGCGGCGGTTACGCAGAATTCGGCGGCTGATCCGATACCGGTCACCGATGTGGTGCAACAAAGAGCGAGCTTCTTGCACAAAACTGGCGGAGCCGGGGGCGAGCCTGTCCGCCGTTGACTTGACGGTATCGTCCTCGGCGAGGATCGGCAGCTCGGCGAGCTCGCGAAGCTTATTCAGAATTTTCTCCGCATCGCCATCGCCTGCGGCTAAGTCGCCCAGGTGGCGATTGAGGTAGCTCAGCTTCCGCCCTAACTCCACTTGACGCGCGTAAAGCGCGCGGAATCGCTCCTTTGCATCCGGGTCTTTGAGGTGATAGCGATCTGGTTCCAGCAGCGCGAGCAGGCGCAAGTATTCGTCCTCGCGGTGCTGGGCGGGGATGGCGCTCAAGAGCAGGCACGACGGAGCGGTCTCCGAAAGACGTTGGACAAGCCCATAGAGTCTTTGTGCGTTTAGCAAGTGGTGCGCTTCGTCGACTACGATGAGATCCCAAGCGACAGCGAGCAAACGCGTGCCGTGCTTCAGCGCAGCGGGGTAGGAGGCAATCACCTTATCCGGAATCACCCCTCGCTGCGCGTCTCGGTTGCGCAGATCGAGCATGCGAAAGACCCGGCTTGAGAACTTGGCGTAGAGCTCGCAGAGCCATTGTTGCGTCAACGTGCCGGGGCAGAGAATAAAGATTTTAGCGGAGGGCTTACGCTCCAAGAGATCGTGAATTACGATTCCTGCCTCGATGGTTTTGCCCAGCCCCACTTCGTCGGCAAGCAAATATCTTGGCACGCGGTCCAAGAGGACCGTGCCGACCACATAGGCCTGGTGTGGTCGTAGGTCGATTCGGCTGGCGAGGAGCGCACGCAACCCTTGCGCCGAGCGGATGACTGACCACCAGGCTTCCGCAAGGACCTCGCGCTTCTGAAAGGTTCCATAGCCTTCGAGGTGAAGGTCGGTCAATGCTTCGAGCGGAGTAGCTGGTTGCGGTGTGTGTTGAACGCTTTCGATCTCTGTCTCCGAGATTTGATTGGTGAGCCCGTCAGTAAACGCGACCTGGTATTGGTGTGGTGTGGTTCTATCTGGAGCGGGAAGGGAGTTCACGATCCGGCATTGGCCACTGGCGGTCGAGCAAATGCTGTCGGTGGGCAGCAAGGTGCGCTTTAGGACTGGACGATTGTTGACAAGTGCGGCGAGTTGAATCGTTTGATCTGTTTGGAAGAATTTGACTGAGAACCGGCCCAGATGCTGGTCAAAGTTGATTATCCGCCCGATTCCGTGACCGGCGCTCTTTACTATGAACCCAATCATTCTTCCTTCAGGAGTGAGCCCTGCATAAACGATTTGCCCCGATTCGGCAAGCCGCATGGTAGCAAGGGTCGGACGCGGGACAGAAATTTTGTGTGAGGAGCTGGCGGGCGCCGGTCTGACCACCAAAGGCGAGCAGGGCGAGATCGAGTTCGGCGGCGCGGCAGGAATTCGTGATGGAATACTCCTGGAGAAAACGCACGCATTGACGAAACGCTGCGTCTCCAGTCTCGCGACTCACGATGCCGAGGCGGCGCGCGAGACGCATGACGATGAGGTCGGGCTTGACCGAGTCGTAGTCGAGATCGAGGAGCAGTTGCAGGAGGCTAGTGGTGGAGCGGAAGAACGGCATCTGGCGGCGCCTGAGGTCGGACTGGAGCGCATTGAAGCCCTGCCAGAACTGGTCGAGGTGCGTCGCGTTGCAAATCCGCCGTGGAATCTGAAAGCCTGCGAGGTAGGCGGCGAACGAACCGCTGTCGCGGATGATGCCATTGAGCGCACAGGCACACCGGACGATGCGGGGAATCTTGCCGCGAAAGCGAAAGTGGCCAAGCCGGGCCCAATACCTGGCGAGGATGCGCTCCGGGTCGCGAAGGGCGAGGGCGGCGGGATCGAAACCGGCGAAAGCTTCTTTGAACACAGGCGTTTCGATCAACCCGCTGATCAGTGACGAGCGCGCCCCCTGACTGTAGGCGATGGCGACGCAGATGCGGCGCATGATTTCACGGTCGTCGGGGAGAGGCCGGAAAGCGCGGCGCGACCGGCGAGCGATTTCATCGCGCCATGCGGGCGTGACCGAGGCATCGCAATGGTTGAGGAGGAAGGCGAGGGCCGCCGAAGAGTTGCGCGATCCAGGTTGGGTCAGCGTGAGCACACGACAGCGAATGCTGAGTGGTTGTGGATGCTCTCGTGGTTCACAGCGCGAACCTCGAACCATGTGATACGAGGGTCCGGCTTGAGAAAGCCAGCAGCATTGCGGACGACGTCCTCGACGAAGACCGGGTTATCGTAAGCCTGCATGGTGACGTGGCGCTCATCAGTCCGCTTGAGGATTGGATACACCGGCGCAGAGGCGGAGCGCTCGGCAACGCTGACTAACTCCTCGATCCAGATGAGTTCCCAGTGACCGTTAATTTTTCGCGGGCGCACCGTCAGGGTCACGTAACCCCGTTGATTGTGCGCTCCGTAATCGCTGATCTCCTTGGAGCACGGGCAGAGCGTAGTGACGGGAACGACGACGCGGAGCAGAAAGTCGTCGGTCACGCCGTTGGATTCCGCGATGAACGTGGAACGGTATTCCATCGGGGCGGAGAGTCCGCTGACCGGCGCGGTGCGAAGGATGTAGTAAGGAAATTCGACCTCGATGCGGGCTGACTCGGCGTCGAGGCGGTGTTTCAGTTCGTGAAGAATCTCGGGAATGGTCCGCATCGTGATCTCGCCCTGATGTCGGCTGAGAATTTCGAGGAACCGACTCATGTGCGTGCCCTTGAAGTGATGGGGCAAGCTGACGGATATGGAGAGGCGCGCCGAGGCCTGCTGCTTCTGGTTCTGCTGATCGAGAACCGTAATGGGGAAGGAGACGTCGCAGATGCCGACCTGATCGATGGCGACACCGCGCTCATCCGGAGTCTTCTGAATGTCCGGCAAGGGTGCGGCGGCCTGATAGAGCGTGCTCATGCGGTGCCCTCGGAGTATTCCGCCCAGGCACTGCTGGTTTCCCAGAGTCGCACCTTGACGATGCGAATTTTTGTCCCGATGGGATAGCGGGCGCCCGGTTGGTTGGCGTATTTCGACAACCGGTGGCTGAAGGTGTTGAATATGGCCTTGGCCATCACCTCGGTGGTCGGATCCTGATTTTCGAAGCCGATGACGCGGTCACCGTAAGTGGCCTTGAAGTGGGCGTATTGGGGGTCGCGCGTGTTGATGCACATCGCGTGGTCCCAGGATTTGAGGAACTCGTCCATCGTCTCCTTGAGGACCTTAAAGTCGCAGACCATCTCGTTGTGATCAAGAGCGTCGGCTTCGATCACGAACTCGACTTTGCGGGAGTGGCCGTGGGGAAACTTACAGAGGTCGGGATGCTTGGAGAGCATGTGCCCGTTTTCGATCTCGAAGGTCTTGCAAATCCGGTATGGCATTCAGGTTCCTCGCGTATGGCCGAAAAGTTCGACGTGCAGGCGATGGCAGAGACGATACCCATGTCGTTTGCAAAGCTCCACCAAAGTTTCGTTCCGTCCCCGGATTTTTTCGACCGTGGTGCCCTCCGGCATCAGCAGGACCTTGTGCGGCGGAACGGGACGCTGCAAATCGGCCAGCAGAGATTGGATTTCCTCCACGTCTTGGGCGGAGGTGACGACGAACTTCAACTGGTAGTTGCCGCGGTCGATCCAGGCGCGGATGACGTCGGGTTGCCGGCGGAGTTGCTCGTGCTTCTGGCGCCAACCCGCCGAGAGACGGTCGTCGGGCGCGGAGTTGCTGAGCTTGGGACTGAGCGAGGCGAGGTCGCACGCGATGCCCTCGGGCGGGACCGTGGTCGCCGTCTCGATGGTAATGTGTTTGCCGGCGCAGCGGAGAGACTGCGCGAGTTCGCGGATGCCTTTGGCAACCATCGGTTCTCCGCCGGTGAGCACGCAGTGCTGAGCCGGGTGCTTGGCGACCTCGTCCACGATCTGCCCGGTGGACATCTCCGCGCCTTCGGGATTCCACGAGGCATACATGGTATCGCACCAGTTGCAGCGAAGGTTGCAACCGGAGGTGCGGACGAACACGGAGGGGACACCTGTAAGTTCGCCCTCTCCCTGAACGGAGTAAAAAATCTCCGAGACAAACATTCAGACAACGGCGACCCCTGGTTTGGGCGGCAGCGGTGAGTTACTGGCGTAAACCGTCGGATCGGACAGTCCAGCCAATTGAAAGGCTTCACGACGCTCGACACACGTGCCACACGTGCCGCAGTGAATGGTGCCGCCCTTGTAGCAGGACCAAGTCTGAGCGAAGTTCACGCCAAGTTCATGACCGCGCCGGGCGATCTCCGCCTTGGTGTTGTGGATGAAGGGGCGGAGAATTTCGACCGCGGCGTAAGTGCCGAGGCGGATGGCATCACCCATGGCCTTCATAAAATCTTCGCGGCAATCGGGGTAGATCGCGTGGTCGCCGGAGTGGGCGGCGATAACCAAGCCGCTGGCCTCGATGGATTCGGCGTAGCCGCCGGCAATCGCGAGCATGATGCCGTTGCGGAACGGCACGACGGTCTGTTTCATGTTCTGCTGTTCGTAGTGACCGTCGGGAATCGCACCACCGGACTTCAAGAGATCGGACTTGAAAAGCTGGCCGACGAAATCGAGAGAGATGGCGCGATGAGGAATACCGAGTTGGCCGCAATGCCACGCCGCGAACGGGATTTCCTTGTGATTGTGCTTGGAGCCGTAGTCGAAACTGATGGCGCCGACGACGGTGTGCTCGGCATGTGCCTGGTAAAGTGCCGCGACCGAGTCCATGCCGCCACTGACAAGAACTAAGACGTTCTTCATTTCTTGCCTCCAGCGTTCACTGAACACTTAGGCTCGTCTCCACTCTGTGGATACTCGGCGGTCACGGTCAAGGCCAAGCCACCACGCGCGACAAAACGTCCTTCGATGCGCATACGCCGTGGATGGCACGCGGCAACGAGATCATCAAGAATTCGGTTGATCACCGCCTCATTGAAGGAATGAACATTGCGATAGGAAGCCAGATAGAGCTTGAGCGATTTCGTCTCCACGCAGCGGTCGTCCGGGACGTATTCAACAATGATTTCCGCGAAATCCGGTTGGCCGGTTACGGGGCACAGCGATGTGAAGTCCGGACAATCAATCCGGACCGAGTAGTCGCGGTGCCCGTTAGGGTTCGGGAAGGCCTCAAGTGTGGCCTGCTGCGGAGATGTTGGTAACGCCGCTTGCGGATTCCCAAGCAGCGTAAGGGCAGCGTATTTTGCGTTTCGCGCACGTTTCATAGCCTCAGTTTGTCACTTGTTGACACTCAATAAACGGAAAAATCGCTTCCGCTTGAACTGGCTTCCCAGGAACACCGGAAAGGGCTCCCGACACCCCGGTCCGCCCGGGAATCCTTAGCCTCCTCGCCCCGGGACGGCGCGAAACTGGCAAGGCTCGGGGTGGAAATCGTTGTTTGTCCCGAGAAGTAAGCTCAAACATTACCGGCGTGCCACCGCCCCGACCACCAAACACCCGCCGCCCCGGCTTTCGCTTCAGCCACGGGCAGCTCTGCATCACCACGGCGCTGGAGGAGATGCGGTTGGGCACTTGGCCGCTGCTGGAGGCCACGCGCCGGCGCACCGGCGAGTCGAAATGGAGTCGCTTCGTGCCGGCATTCCGCCTGCTTAGCCCCAAGCACGACCTCCTCGCCATTGAACCGGGGCCGTCCGACGTGCTCGGCAATGGGGTGGACCCGCTGTTGGAGAAGCACCAAGCTTTCCGACTTTTTCGGCAGTCCCTTCCACCTCGTCTGGCGCAGGCCGCAGAGCGCTTTCCAGCCCGGCAATGGGCTGTGCTGCGAATGGTGCAGGAGCGCGAGGTCGCCGCCGATCTGCTCGAACAGAATTCCGCCCTCGGTTTCTGCACCGCCAATCTGGCTCGATTTAGGAAGCTGTTCGGGAACCTGGGGAAGCAGGCCGCCGAGCTGTCCTGCCGGCCGCAACGCGACATCTTGGGCTGGCTTGGCTTCCCCGGCACTCAGGCGTGGGTGAACATCTTCGGCAAAATCCTCCCGGAGAGCGTTACGGTTGAACGCGTGGAGGCGTTACGCGACGTCGCCGGCGACTCGGAGGTGGCCAAGCGGTTAGCCCATCTGCCAACCATCAACACCGGGGTGCTGGAACTGGCCGGTCGACCACACCTGCTAGGACTCCTCACGCCCGCGCTACTGGCCGAGATTGCCTCGTCCGAGGAGGAACAACTCCGTGGGATGGCCGTTCACCTTCTGGCAGACTTGGTGGACACGCTCCGGCGAATGAACGAGCAGCCTCGGTTCGGCAGCGTTCGCACGCTCGCCGAACTGCGCGAACGCGGCCAGACAATCGATGCAGCTTACCAGCGGCACATGCTGATGCGGGAGCAAGTATGGCTGAAGCTAAAGTTTCCACCACCGCCGGTTCCCGGCACCAACGACATCGTCCCGCTCACGGAACCGCACCAACTGGGAGAAGAGGGCCGGGAACAGCGCAACTGCGTTGGAGGCTACTGTGAACGGGTCGCCGCAGGAAAGGTGTTCATCTATCGCGTGCTCAAGCCAGAACGGGCGACTTTGTCTCTCCAACCTGCGGCGAATGGTGAGTGGGGAATCGATCAGCTACTCCGCGCCTGCAACCAGCCGGTGTCGCCGAAGACCTTGCGCGCCGTGCGAACGTGGCTGGCCCGCGAGTCGGTGTCGCTTTGAGACTACGATTCTGAACCGGCTGTGCGCTGGCTGCTGAGTTCACGCTCCGGGCTTCAGCCGTTTGGTCCATTCCAAAGCATCCCGCAACCTCGGACGTCCGGCTTGAACCTCAGAGCTGATGCGCTCATGGAGCTTGATGTATTCGCCAAGGACCCGAAGCGCATCTTCCCCCATCTCCGGACCGGCAAATAACTCGGGGGCACCCACCGCGAAGTTCAAACCGGGCTGGAGCACGTGGGTGTGGATTTCAACCCCAAGGTCGTGGTTCGTCAGCAACAGCCGCCGCTTCATCACGGTGGTCTGGCCGCATGAGTCCAGAAACCACGTGGGTGATCCGGTCGTATCCACGTGCAGCAGCACCAGGAGCTTTTTCTCCAGTTGCCAGAGCTCACGGAGGGTTTCCTCTGCCACGTCAAAGGTGCGCAGAGCGGTCAACCCGCGCAGGAAGGCGAGGTAAGCAGGGGAATACGCGGCCCCACTCAACACCGGGAGCTCAAAGCGCTTTTGCAACCCAGAGACGTAAAGCGTCGGGCGGTTCAGGCTCGCCGCCATCTCACTGAGGGTTTGCGTCTTCTCTTCCATCTTCAGCCGGCCAGTTCGCGCAACCTGTCGACGAGCCACACCATCGCCAACATGTCCAACTGGCAGTATTCCTCCAGATTGTTGCGCACTCTGGCCAGTTCCTCGGCGGTGACATCGGAGAAAGTCACCCGGATAAACTCCAAGCTGGCCGTTCCCCCTTCGCCGATCGCTAGCTCGCTGTAGTCCTTGCCCGTGAACGCGGGCAAGACGGCTTTGATGGAGGCCGAGCCATGCTGTGCGGGATGGTAGCAGTGAAACTTCCGGAACGGCTCCAACAGGTCCACGATGCGCGATGGCAACGAACCCACCCACGCGGCGTGCTGGGGCAAGACTTGGGCGCAGCCAGCCAGGACTCCGCGCTCGAAGCCCGCGTTGTAGGCGATGACGCTGCCCGATGGTTCAACCGCGTTGACCAACGCTTCCATGAAACGTGGGCGCGGATCTTCGCGGCCTGCTGCGAGGAACGAGCGGTGTTCGGGTTCAGCGCCCGGTTGATGCACGACATGCAGCGAGAACTGAAAGGGGATTTGCTCGAAGGGCCGGGAGCCATCGAACAGCGGCACGGCTGAACCCATCGTTTCAAAGTCGAGATAGTGCAGCGGATACTTCAGGCGACCGAGGAAGGCCTGGAGTTGCGCGGGATCAGCATGGGCTTGATTGGCAAGTATCGTCTCCCGCTGGATCTGCTGCGCCTTGCTGAGTTTTGCCGTGGCCGGGATGTCCGTGATGGCTGTCACGCCTTCGTCGAGCAGCTTGAACGCCTTCTTGGTGCCCCGGTAGAGAGTGGTGACGTTGTGTTCCGGCAGGAAGCTCCAGCACCGGTGCGTCAGCGGGCAATCGTAAGGGCTGCTGCAGTGTGGGCCGATGTTGACCGGCGGATGTTCGGCCGCCCCGATCACCTTGGCGAAAGCGTTGACCCGGTCTTCGATCTTGCTGCTCAGCGCCGAGATATTCCGGGTGACGTCCACCTGGGTGAAGAGTTGTTGCGGGTCAACCTCGCCCTGCCGCACGTAGTTGGAGTTGATATGGAGCACGTAACAGCGTCGTATCAACAGGCCTGCGGCCGTGCAGACATGCGCTTGAAACGCCACATCCTCCAGATACACGTCCTTCACGCTGGTGGAACTCTTCACCTCGATGATGTCCCAAGCGCCGTCAGCCACCGGGTTCAATATGTCGATGCGGGCGTAACCTCCTGCCGCCCGAAAGGCTGGTTCAAACAGCGGCTTGCGTGCGACGAGTTTCCGTCGGGATTCAGCGCACACGAGGTCGAAGTCGGTGACTCCCGGGCCGATCTCGATGCCGTCCGGATACAACCGCTTCGCCCATGCACCCACCGTGTGCCCCTGGTCGAAGATGGCCTGCGCCAGCGTGCGAGGCGGCTCCAGCAGGTCCTTGGCGTTGTAGCGGTGCCAAAGCAGCTTCGGGCACTGCAACCCCATCAGGTAAGTGGATTTTGAGAGCAAGGTCATGGTTCAGCCCATCAACTCCACGGCCGCTTTCAACACTGCCAAGTCCCGTTTACGGCCAATCTGATTTGGCGTTTGCTTGATTCGCTTCTCCGCCTCTTCAGCAGTCACCCATGTAATGCTCTCTGTTTCATCATCCAGTGCTCCAGTTTCCCGTTCCACGGTCATCAGGAAGAAGATGGAACGGCTGGTGCTGCCCTGGAATTCGCCCGGTATCCGTCGCGTAATGCAGCCCACCACGCCGGTCTCCTCCCAAACTTCGCGAACGGCGGCTTCCTCTTCTGTCTCACTCGGCTCGGGCTTACCCTTCGGAAAGGTCCACACGTAACCGTCGTAGTGGTTCTTTGGCTCCCGTAGCAACAGCTTGCCCTCGGTGTTGATGACCACCCCGCCGTAAGTCATCCCCTTCATCGCCGGTTTGCTGGCAGGTTTCTGCCGGACGGGCTCGTTCTCGATGCGTTTCAATGCCGACCAAACGTGGTGATAGGTGTGCGCACGCTCCGACCCCATTCGTTCAGCCACCTCATCCTTGAAGTTATGGTAGTCGATGGACTCGCCGATCCGCGCCATGCCCTTGGAAAATGCGGATTTGGTGATGGTGGCGCGAAAAGGGTAGTCAGTGCCCTTCTTGGTGATGGTGGCAGATAACTCCGGCATGAAGGTGGTGCGCAGGCTGTCGAGGTCTGCGGAGGAGCGACTGCGAACGGTCAGGTGTTGCTCGCCGTCCTTCTGAACGACACTGAAGAAGCCGATGGTTGTGAAGAGCCACATTGGTGCTGGAGTGTAGGGTAGTGGTTGTGGGTGGAAGGGAAAGGATTTCAGCAATCAAAGTCCGAACTGCCAGCGTTCCGCGGCTGGAACAACCTTGGCCAACCGCGTTGCCTGTCGGTCGAGCAGAGCTTTGTGTGCAGCCAATTCCTCAGCAGTGCCGTGACGGGTGGACGGTGGTGAACTGTCCCTTCCTGAACACTCTTGGGCGATCAATGCGGACAGTTCAGTCGCCATCTGCCACCCGCGAACCGCTTGGATCTTCTCTTCCGTCGTATACCGCTTGCCTTTCATGCCTGTTGCCTTTCTGTGTCGGCCACAGACTAACACTCTCCCCGGCCCGAATTAGCGAGGCCACGTCACCCTGCTCGACCGCCTTGCGATACCACTTCATCGCCTCCGCCTGATTGCGTCATATGCCCGCCGTCTCACCAGCTTCCAAAATAAGAAAACTCATGGTCTTTCAACTCGGCTGATTCCAGAATCTTCGTGAGAGTTTCTGCCGTATATTCCAAATTTGCCCAATACCATTCATTATATTCCGTGCTGCCGAAAAAGAATCCTGGTTGAGTTGGTAAATTTTTCTTAGCCATCTTCCGCTTGTTTGCAAGAGACTTTTGATTGGTAATCTCAACGCACAAATCACGCAACGTCTCTAGCTTTTCACGAGGAACGTAGGAGATTCGGCAATCGTCCTCTCCATCCTGACACTCACGAACAAACCACGCATGAATGGCGTTCGCTTTGCACCAGTAAGCGACATCACAAGAAACTTTTATACTCGGAGAATGTTTGTCGAACAGATTCAGTGGCACATTTATTGCCTTGCGAATTTTTTCAAAAGCAAGCGATTCGTTGCGTGTGTCAGGTTTCGTGACCGTATCGCCAGAGTAAAAAGATTTTGTGGAGCTAAGAAAAGAGTCGAGTCCCATAATTTTTATTGGTTATTGTTAAGAACAGTAAAGACGATATCACTTCATCTCTCAACCTCGTATTTCACCACCCTTTGCCCGTTTTGAACAGGATGCCGAAGTAGCTCTGCGCCGGGACATGTCCCTGATCGGCTTTTGACTTGGTCGCTTGCACCGGGTCTTGCGATGGTCAAAGCCGCTGCCGGTGTAGTCGTCGTGCGTGAGAACACACAGCCATAACCAATCCCATGAGCAAAAAACTAAGTCTCAAAATCGCCCAGAAGCTGACCGCCAATGCGGACCCGAAGCGAGAACTGCTCAAAATCAAGAAGCTTATCACGGCCAATAATGCCGACAGCTTCGTGCTTGCCGTTGAACTGGTGCGAACCCTGGAACTTGATAATGAGACCACTTGGTTGGCACTGTTGGCGAAGAGTAGAGTTGTCCAACTGGGAAAACTGGGAGATGACCGCGTCATCAACCTGCTTTTGGAGATAGCCGGTCAGGTAAAGGACGGCAAGTGGCGGGAGGTAGTCTTTGACAAGATCTCTGATTGGTGCCCAACGAGCCTGAGCGAGGCCGCCGCGCAGGCGTTGGCCCAGCACGAGAAGAGAGTACTTAACCTCAATGGCCTAACGAGCCTGAGCGAGGCCACCGCGCAGGCGTTGGCCCAGCACAAGGGGGATTACCTTTGGCTCGATGGCCTAACGAGCCTGAGCGATGCCGCCGCGCAGGCGTTGGCCCAGCACAAGGGACGCCTTTACCTCCGTGGCCTAACGAGCCTGAGCGATGCCGCCGCGCAGGCGTTGGCCCAGCACAAGGGAGGGCAGCTTGGCCTCGAAGGCCTAACGAGCCTGAGCGAGGCCGCCGCGCAGGCGTTGGGCAAGCACAAGGGAGTCCTTGACCTCAATGGCC
>Ga0194131_10001291_pt1 | contig 43049 bp, 32 predicted proteins | sample TA2KigO120mmetaG_FD_148631 | JGI IMG/M metagenome (GOLD analysis project Ga0194131, IMG submission 148631) | Freshwater microbial communities from Lake Tanganyika, Tanzania - TA2015053 Kigoma Offshore 120m | ecosystem: Environmental > Aquatic > Freshwater > Lake | place: Tanzania: Lake...
CCAACAATGCCGCCGAGCAAGCGCTGCGGCACGCGGTCATCTGGCGGAAGCTCTCGTTCGGCACGCAATCAGCGTCCGGCAGTCAGTTCGTCGAGCGACTGCTGACTGTCATCGAAACCTGCCGCCGCCAATCCTGCAACGTCTTCGACTGGCTTGTCGAGGCAGTCCAAGCCCACCACAATCAACAAAGGGCAATATCTCTATTGCCCGCGCCGTGAACCAATACCTAGTTTGGGAGTTCAAGTGTCGCATACCATCGATTGCCAGGGGAAGACGACTCGCGAGATCAACACGCTGCTGCGGCAGGCGATCGCGGCCGGGCACAAGGAGGTGCGCGTCCTGAACACCGAGGCGCGGCACAACCTGGGCGTGGCCCTGCTGCAACCGGTCCACGTCGTCTTCGACGGCAGCGTCGGCTACTACTGCGGCGGCATGATGGATGGCGCCAGCGTCGAGGTGAAGGGCAGTGCCGGCTGGGGCACGGGGGAATCGATGATGGGCGGCAGCATCGTCATCGCCGGCAACGCGGGCTCCGGCCTGGCCGCCTCCATCCGCGGCGGCACGGTGGTGGTGAAAGGCGACGCCGCGGCCCGCGCCGGCGTGTCCATGAAGGGGGGCACGCTGCTGATCGGCGGCAACTGCGGCAGCATGGCCGGCTTCATGATGCAGAAGGGCGCCATCGTCATCTGCGGCAACGTCGCCGACGCCGTCGCCGACTCGATGTACGAGGGCACGGTCTACGTCGCCGGCCAGGTCGCCAACCTCGGCCACGATGCCGTCTACGCCGACGTCAGCGACGACGACAAGACGTTTCTCGACCAGCTGCTGGCCACCTACAAGGTGCCGTGCGCCGGGACGTTTCGCAAGATCGTCTCCGGGCGCAAGCTGTGGAACTTCGACAAGAAGGACCTGGAGGTGTGGAAGGCGGCGCTGTGAGGAAAACATGGATAACATTCTGGATGAGACGCCCATTCATCGAATCGGCGGGGGCAATGTCGAGAACCTGAACTTGAAACCGGCCGAAAAAAGTCTCGATCCTCCCGGATGATCGACGTTACGAGATGGCACGGCCTCGGAAGCTGCACAAGCAATGCGCAAGCATTTTCCGCGAATGGCGCCTCTGGGCAATACGACAGTTGGCTCGACGACAGCGGTAAGGATCCGTGAGGCAGGGCTTGATGTTATAATGAACCCGACTCCGCGGTTTCCGCAACACGCGCGGTTGGTGCATCCGGACGGCGTTGATGGGTTCTCGCTGGAAAACCTGGAGAGACTGGCTAGATGTTTTGAGAACGAGACGGGTTTATAGCATGGATACGCTTTCTCTCAACAAGCGGTATTGCCTCAAGCTGGCCGACGGTCGCTCGCTTGGGCACGTCGTCATCGAGCGCTTCGTCGACTCCTGGGCGGAAGGGCCATTCGCTCCGGATAGCGACTTTGCGCCGCTCCGAGAGCTTTTCAAGAAAGAGGCGGAACTGCGGCACGACCAGGTCATTCCCCTCTGGGAGGAGGCGGCGGATGAGATCGCCGCGCTGGGGATCGAGGTAATCGAGGAGGGCAATGGTCAATCTACCGGTCGCTTTCGCGTCTTCATCGAAGACGATGAAGCCATCTTGGGGCCGGTCTAGTCCTGCGGCCTCGCATCACCATGAAAACAATGGCTTACTTTAGTTTGTTCTTGTTCACTTCGTTGGCCTGCCGCGAGCGCCAGCCGACCGAGCATTCCGAGCAGATTGGTCCGGTGCACGTACGACATGCGTTTAGTTCAAAGAGCGTTCACCCGTGGAAAGTCGATATGTGGCTAGATGCCACATTGTATCGTGTTGGAGAGCCAATAGAAGTGGGGTTTCGAGCTACGCCACTCAAACCAAACGAGCGGTGGCACCGACCAGCAACCAAAGCCTCGTTGACAATTACTCCCGCAAGCGGAGGTAAACCCAGAAACATATCGCAGATTGTTGAATTGCAGGAGTGCCAGGCCTTGCCGGCGGGAAGAGAAATCATTTATAGCGAGATTCTTGATTTTCCTCCCAAGGAGTTCTGCTGGCAAGCAACACTCGAAGATGTGTTTCATTCCAGCTGGCGCCGCAATGGCAAATATCTCGATCCAGATCGATATGCGATGGACGCGGAGATAGCGCTGGGCGAAACCAAGGTGAAGTTCAAGAGGATCCATGTCGACGTAGAGATTCGGAAGCCGCACCGCTGAATTACTTCGGATACTTACCCAGTTCATAGAATCCCTTTCTCCGCGCCGCGGCAAAGCGTCCGGCGGCGGACGAATGCCGCGACCAGGTATCGGCGCCGTAACTGCCTATTTTTCAAGCGGTTGTGCGCATGTCCGCGCAGCGGCTTGCCCGGCCCAGGATGCGCCGAGGGGGTATGTGTCGGTATCTGGACGAATCCTGGACGAATTTTTCGACCGGCTGGAAAAAGGTTCGCGCGAATCCGAAGTTTTTTGACAAGGTGCAACCACGTGGCTTCCGACTCGAAACCGACCGCATCCGCCAATGGCCAGCCCGCTCCGCCGGAGCATCGCGTCACCAGCGGCACCTACACGCCGGGGATCATCGAGGACATCCACATCAAGGCGGAACTGGGCCGTTACCGCATCCGCGGCTTCGGTGTGCTGCGGCCACGGACGTGGGCGACCTTCGATGACCTGACGTTCATTCCCTGCGGGCTGTCGCGCATCCCGCTGGAGGGTTATCGCGAGGCCTGCTCGACGAAGACCGTGCTGGGCACGCGCTTCGCCAAGAAGCCGGTCGAGCTGGACATTCCGGTGATGGTGACGGGCATGAGCTTCGGGGCACTGTCGTTCAACGCCAAGGTGGCGCTGGCTCGCGGGGCTCGCCTGGCCGGCACGTCGACAACGACCGGCGACGGCGGCATGCTCCCCGCCGAGCGTGAGAATTCGAAGACGCTTATCTACGAAGTCCTGCCCAGCCGTTACGGCATCAACGTGCATCATCTGCTGCAGGCGGACGCCATCGAGCTGACCATCGGCCAGGGGGCGAAGCCGGGCACCGGCGGGCTGCTGCTCGGCTCGAAGGTGTCGGCCGAGATCGCCAAGATCCGCGACCTGCCGCCGGGCGTCGATCAGCGGAGTCCGGCCCGGCATCCGGATTTTCTCGGGCCGGACGATCTGATTCTCAAGATCGAGGAGCTGCGCGAGGCGACTGACTGGAAGGTGCCGATCTTCGTCAAGCTGGGGGCGGCCCGGACGTACGACGATGTCAAGCTGGCCGCCAAGGCGGGCGCGGATGTCGTCGTCGTCGATGGCATGGAAGGCGGCACCGGCGCCTCGCCCGATCTGCTGCAAGAGCACACGGGCATCCCGACGCTGGCGGCCGTTTGCGAGGCGCGCGCCGCCCTGGAGGAGATGAAGCTCTACGGCACGGTGCAGCTCATCATCGCCGGCGGCATCCGCCACGGCAGCGACGCCGCCAAGGCCATCGCGCTGGGGGCCGATGCGGTCTACGTCGGCACCGGCGCCCTGATGGCGCTCAACTGCAACAAGCCGCTCTATGTCGATGATTATCACGCCATCGGGGCCGAGCCGTATGCCTGCCATCACTGCCACACGGGCCGATGCCCGGTCGGGATCACGACGCAGGATCCGGAGTTGATGAAACGGCTGGACATCGACGAGGGGGCCGAGCGCGTCAGCAACTGGTTCCACGCGATCACGGCCGAGGTGCAGATCCTCGCCCGTGCCTGCGGCAAGCGCGACATCCACGACCTGGAACCGGAGGATATGCGTGCCTTGACCATGGAGGCGTCCATGATCGCCGGCATTCCGCTGGCGGGAACGAACGTGGTCTTCGGCGGCGGACCGGGGTGGAAGAAGTCCAGTCATTAGGGACGTTGGCTATTCACCCTCCATTTCGAGGCCAGATCATACCAGACCGGGAAGCGGGGCGATTGCAAAGATCGCCGCGGCACATTTCCCATTTGCAGTTTTGAAACCTAGACTTGAGAGCCGGAGACTGGCCAGGCGCGGCGGCGTCAGCGTAGATGCTGCTGCGCCGATCAAGCGTTGTTCGACAGGGGCCCTTGCAACATGCCAAGTGCGGGCGTTGACAATCCAGATGCGGGCGTGACCCAGACTCTTCATCTGATGGAGGAGATGAGTGGGTATCTGGAATCGGCCGAGAATCCCGGCGACTTCTATCAGGACTTCCTGACCAGGCTGCTGGCAGCGACGGGCGGCCTGAGCGGCGCCCTGTGGGAGCGAACGCCTCAAGGCGGCTTTGAGCTTCAGGCGCAAATCCATCTCGCCGAGTTCGGGCTGGATGAGGTTCTGCGCGGCTGGGAAGGCCTGGCGGAGATCCTGCACAAGGCGGCCCAGAAAGGCAGACCGCTCTGGATCCCGGCGCGCGGCGATGCCGAAAGCGGTAGATCGAAGTCATCCGACACCAATCCAAGTTCTCACGCCCTTCTGCTCTGTCCTATCCTGGTCGACAAGCAGGCGGAAGGCCTGGTGGGAATCTGGCTACAGCCGAATTCAAGCCGGGAAGCTAGGGCCGGCATCGCGCGGCTGGCCATGAACTTCTCCGGCTTTGCCGCAGCATTCATTCACAAGACGCAATGGAAAGCGCTGGTCAAGCAGAAGCGACTCTGGGGGCAACTGGAGAGTTTCACACGCCAGATTCACGCCAGCCTGGATCCTCATACGGTGAGCCAGCTGGTGGCCAATGAGGGGCGTCGCTTGCTGGAATGCGACCAGGTTGGCGTCGCCCTGCGCTGGGGCAAGAAGACCAGCATGGAAGCGGTGAGCGGCAGCCTGGCCATCGATCAGCGCAGCCGGCTCGTTCAGGCCATGCAGGAGTTATGCGATGCCGTCATGACCTGGGGTGAAAAGCTCACCTACCAGGGCACGCGAGACGCTGCCCTGCCGCCGCGTGTCCTGCAAGGCCTGGATGACTATCTGGTCCACAGCCATTCGCGATTGCTGCTGGTTCTGCCCTTGCGAGTGCCCGGAGAGAAAGACAATGCCGGCTCTTGCGTCGCGGCACTGCTTGCCGAGTCACACGATCCAGCGGCGGCGGTGGATTCGCTGCAAAGTCGGCTCGACGTCCTGGCAGGCCACATCGCCACGGCCATCGGCAACGCCGTGCATTTCCAGCAGCTGCCGCTGCGCTGGCTGACACGTCCGTTGCTCAAGCTCAAGCAAGGGATTTGCGCTCGCAAGGGAATCAAGACGGCGTTGCTGGCCGCGCTTGTCCTGCTCGTCGTCGGCCTTTTCTGGTTTGTCCAGGTGCCTTTGCGCATGGAAGCCCAGGGACAGCTGCTGCCCAGGCACCGGCAGATGGTATTCTCGCCGCTGAGCGGCAAGATCGTCGAGATCAAGGCACAGAATGGAGACGTGGTAGGAAAGGGTCAGGAGTTGCTGTTCCTGGAGGATCTGGAAACTCAGCTCCAGGTAGATCAGCTCGGACTGAAGATCAATCTGGCGGAAAAGCGCCTGGCGCTGTTGCACGAACAGCTCAACCGAAGGCTCAGCCCGGAAGAGCGCAACACGCTCACGTGGGAAAGGCTCAGCCAGGAATACGAGCTGCGCAAGGCTTTGGTGGAGCGCGACATCGTCTTGCAGGGAAGCCGAAGCCCGCGACGGACGCCGGTGCTGGCACCCCTGGACGGCAAGGTCGTCACATTCGACGCCCAGGAGCAGCTTCTCGGCAAGCTCGTGAAGCCCAGCGATCCACTGCTTCGAGTGGTCCGCAGCAACGGTCCATGGGAAATCGAGCTGCAGATTCCCGAAGGCAGCATCGCCGCCATCCGCGAGGCCCTCGAGTCCTCGGCACAGGGCTTCCTGACCGTGGACTTGCTGCTGGCCAGTCAACCGCATCGAACCTATCAGGGCCGGCTCTATCGTGAAGGTCTCGGAGGCGAGACCAGCGTCAAGGAGAACGCCGTGGTCCTGCCGGCGCGAGCCCAGATCGCCAGCACGGACCTCATCGCGCAACTGAAAAACCTGCCCGTCGGCGTCGAGGTTCGCGCCAAGGTCAATTGCGGTCCGCAGGCGCTGGGTTACGTGCTGTTTTACGAGCTCTGGGAGTTCATCTACGAACGACTGATTTTCTGAGAGGCTGTCCGAAAAGGGGTCAGACCCCCTGCGTTTCGGGTTGGGCAAGGGGTCTGACCCCTTTTCGGACAGCCTCTGAGACGTGGCAACTCCAGAATGGTTTCGGGGAACGCGTCCTGTTGCCGGATTTTAACTGGTGTGTTGGGGTGGAAGATGCAACGTGCATTGCTGCTGGCGGCCGGTGGGCGGGTTTTCTGGGGCTTGCTGTTCTGGTGGAATCATTCAGGGAACAGCCAGGCCAATCAACCGGCCCTGTTTCCGGGTCCGTCGTCCGGCACGGAGAACGATAAAGCATCATCAAGCTTCACGCCCTCGGTTGCCACGTCATCCACTGCTGCGATGCCCAGGTACTCCGGGAATGACCAGGTCCTGTATGATCCGATCGTCGTGGCGCCGTGCCATTTGACTCCCGTCCAGGAGCAGGAAGTTTCGAGTCAAGTTGACGGCGTCTTTGCCGAGATCCTTGCCGGACTTGGGCAGCAGGTGAGCAAGGGGGAAATCCTCGGCCGGCTCGATGATCGCCAGGTGCGGGCCCAGGTGGACCTTCTGGAAATCAAGGCGACCAGCAAGGCTGCCGAGCTCATTGCCAAGGCCCAGTATGATGAGGCCAACTCCAAGGTCCAGTTCGCCATCCGCGCCAATCAATCCGGCCTGAACTCGGTTCCCGAGCTGGAATACAAGGGCTACCTGTTCCAGCGCGAACGGTTCGCCCAGGAAGTGAAGAAGGCCCAGGAAGACCGGCAAGAGGCTCGCAAGGAGCTGGAGAAAACGCTGGTGCAGTTGCGACTGCACAAGATCGCCAGCGGGCTCAAGGGAGAGATTGTCAAGGTCTACAAGCAGCCAGGCGAGGCCGTCAAGCAGGCGGAGCCGCTGTTCCGGGTGGCCGACTACAACCGCCTGCGGATCGAGGGCCTCTGCAAGGTCCATCAGGCCGACCTGCTTCGAGTTGGCATGCGAGCCCTGCTGGAGCCCGAGATTCGCGGCGAACAGTTGACGGAACTCTCCGGACATACCGGTGCGGTCACGTCGCTGGCCGTGCTCGAAAGCGGGCAACTGCTGGCTTCATCGAGCGAGGACCGTACCGTCATTCTCTGGCAATGGCCCCAGGGCAAGCGCCAGGCATTGCTGTCCCACCCCGCAGAAGTCAATGCTCTGGCCTGGTCGCCGATCAGCACGGCCAGGAATGGGGCCTGGTTGCTGTCCGGCTGCACGGATGGTCAGGGCAGGCTATGGTGGATTTCCTCAGCGGGCCATGGCGAGACGCCCTTGCCACTGGAACTCACGCATGAAGGCCCGATTCGCTGCGTGGCCTTCGATCGAACTGGAACGCTCTGTGCCACCGGTGGGGATGACAAGCGCATCGGCATCTGGGAAGTTGCGAGCCGCAAGCACCTTTACTGGCTGAGTCCGGAGGACGGGCCGGCCCACAATGGAGCGATCACCAGCCTGAACTTCACTCCCGACGGGCGGCTGGTCTCCGCGGGCCGAGATAACACTCTGAAGGTCTGGAGCCTGACTTCCAGCGGAGGCAAGCTGATCGGCCTCCGACCAGGCCGCACGGGCGAGGTGACACAGCTCGGCATCAGTCCCGACGGTAACGAGCTACTCTTTGATCATGGAGAGGAACTGCGCATCCTGGACAGCAAGGATTTTGCCAATCGCGGTACGATCTGGAGCCGCCGGCAGGGACGCTTCCACGGCCTGGCCCAGTACTCGCCAACCGGGAGGCTGATCCTGGCGTCGGCGAATAACGGCCGGCTGCAGTTGTGGAAGGTTCCCGCCAGCCCGGCAACGATCGCGTTCTTTCGCCACGGCTATGCCCATGGACTCGATCGCGCCACGTTGCTGAATCTTGTGCCCAGCCCGGCCGGGCTCGCGAGCCCGGGGAACGCAGCGACGCCACGTCTGTGGAGCTTGCACGGGTTCGAGGTCCGCCATTATCTCGCCCCCGGAGTCTCGGTGACACAAAGCGCCGCCTTCGCTCCCGACGAACGCGTCTTCTTTTCCGTGGGGAGCGACAAGTTGATCCGCGCCTGGGCCATTCCGGCACCGGAACACTGGCAGCAGCCGCTCGAGGCCCAGATCACCTTTGTCGGCAGCCAGCTGGAACGTGGCACGTACATGGTGCGCATTCGTGCGGAGATGGACAACCCTCAGGAGCCGTCCCGACGGCTGCGCTCGGGAACCCAGGCCATCCTGCGCTTGTATCCGGAAACCAAGCCGAGCCCTTGAGGAATCTGCCTTGGCCGACAAGAGCCATTCTCTGGACAGGCGAAAACAGGTCCGCGTCCGCCTGCGCGCCAGTCTGCTGATCACGGCACAGACGGACTCCGTCTCCACGTACCATGTGGTGCACGACCCGATCAGTCGCCGCAACTTCCGCTGCGAGGACGACCAGCGTTTTGCGATGGGGCTGATGGACGGCAAGCACTCCCTGGACGAGATTCAGCGAGCTTACGAGGAGAAATACCGGCCCAGACGACTGTCCCTGGAGGAGCTGGAGGCGTTCGCTGCCCGTCTTCTGGAGGATGGGCTGGCCGAGAACGAGTCGCCGCTGGCCGGCCGGCTGGTGCTGGCCCGGGAGAAGAAGCGGCGCCGGCAGCAGCTCTGGCGCAACCTGTCCAGCGTGCTGTTCTTCCGCATCCCGCTCATCGATCCCGGTCCAGCGCTGGACCGATTCCAGGGACGCGCCCGTCTGCTGTGCAGTTACTGGTTCCTGGCGCTGAGCCTGATCGTCTGGCTGGGAGCGCTGCTGTTGCTGGCCGGCAACTGGAACGAGTTCATCGCTCGACTGCCCGGCTACCAGGAGTTTTTCAGCTTCCGCTTCCTTTTCTACTTCTGGCTGACGCTGGGCCTGGCCAAGATCTGCCACGAACTGGGTCATGCCCTGTGTTGCAAGGCCATGGGGGCATCGTTGGCCAGGGCGATGCGCTGATCGCGGTCCAGGATCAGCACTCCGGGGCGGTGACAAAGCGCAAGTGAATGAAGCACCCAGTTCCCGCCAGTCACGGTGACGAACTGTGCGATATTCCAGTTCAAGGAGGGTTTTCCGCCGCTGTTACCGGTCACGGGCTTCTCGCGGTTCGGCTTTAGCCGTCGGGTAAAGGCCTGACATTGTCATGTCAACTGGGGCATCTACGGCCAGCGCTTCAACGCGGCGGGCGTCGCCCAGGGCAGCGAGTTCCTCGTCAACACCGTGACTGCCGGCGCGCAAACCACCTTGATCATTCTAGCAAGCCCGGCTTTTCGAATCTGATTTAGTAATGTCGCTTCCGACTCGACGCGGAAAAGTTGATCAGGGCTGGGAAGCGTCAACTGGACCTCGTCGTCGTTCTTCCACGGCCTTGGCAGCGGCAGTTCCTCGGTCGCCGGATCTAGTTTCTTGTCGGGCAGCATTCGTGTGGGCGTGGGAACGCCCAGAACCGATTGACGTTGCGCCTCGCCGTTCTGAGGCCAGATGAAGTGGAGCAGCACTCCTAGGACCACGGCATGTGTATGAATGTTCATATCGTGGCGCGAGGTAGATCGAAAAATGAGAAAATCGGGAATCAGCGTGGCGATCTTGATGCTATGCTTTTTTGTCGGCACGAGAGGCCTAACGGATTTACTGGAAATCAAGGATGCTGTGGCCACGCACATGAGCGACCCGTCAAAACAAGGAATCGGCCTAAAGTGTCTGGGACCTTCGATGGAGGGTTCCAGATGGTGCGTGGACCGTCGCTCGCGCATCGGCCGAATGGACAACTATGAGATCACCCTGGACCACGCGTCCGTTAGCCGTCACCACGCGGAGGTGCGTCTGACCAGTCAGGGATGGACGGTACGGGATCTGGGAAGCACCAACGGCACCTACTTGAATGGCGTTCGGCTTGGCCTGGCCGAGGAGCACCTCCGCAAGGGAGACGTCATCCAGGTTGGCGAAGTTGCCCTGATGGTAGAAAACTCGACTGCGCCAAAGAAGCTCGATTCCGATCCAGAACTGACGATTGTTGACAGCCTCCAGGACACGGAAGAGCATGATAGCTCTCTCGACAATTATCCTGTCCCAGCCCCGATCCCGCTGGCAACCCTGGTTCAAATCGGGCGGGATTTTCGTCGATTCGAAACCATGGCGAGCTTCCTGAACGCCATGCTCTGGCAAGTCGCGGAGTTCCTGGATATCGCATTCGGGGCCTTTGTGCTTCGCGATGGCCGCACGGGAGTTCTCGCCGTGCCCAGCACCTTCGAGGTGGAAGGTGACGCCAACCGCGATGACAACCAGTATCTCGGATGGGCGCGCTGGACACTTTCCCAGCAAGGGACGCTGCTCTGTCAGCGGCAAGCTCTTGCGTCACCGGGGCAGATGCAATCCATCATCTTGGCCAGGCTTCGTACACCATACCGCGAACTGGGCGTGCTAGTCCTGGGCAGAGGTCCTCAGCAGCCTGCCTTCGGCATGAAGGACTTGCAGTCGGCTCAGGCGTTAACCGTTTCCCTGTCACCCAGCATTGACAGTCTGGATTGCCTGCTGAACAAGCAACATGAGATCATCATCAGTGTCTTGACGGCACTGACGCATATCGTGCAGATGAGGGAAGGCTCTGCCAGCGAGCAAACTACGGACTACGCGTTGCTCATCGCGGATGAGATGAAACTTGACGAGCTGAGCAAGTATCACTTGCAAATTGGCACTTCCTTGCGAGATCTGGGCCTGATCGGCATGCCGGATAGCTTGTTGCGCAAGCCGCACGCATTCACGCCCGCCGAATCGACGAGGATGCGCGAACATGTCTACCGAGGTGTCGCCCTGCTCGAATCGATCTCGCCACTGGCTCCCTTGATCTCGATCGTGCGTAGTCATCATGAACATTGGGACGGCAATGGCTATCCGGACCGGCTGGCAGGCGAGCAGATTCCGCTCCTGGGGCGGATCGTTGCCGTGGCAGATGCATTGAATGCTCTTCTCAGCGAACGCCCGTATCGTGACAAATTCTCCCTGAACGAAGCCATGAACTTGATCAGGAGCCGATCGGGTAGCCAGTTTGATCCGCAGTGCGTCCTTGCCTTGCAGCGGGCGATCCCACGGATCAAGGATCTGACCGAGCAGCGAGGCGCAACGTGCAGCACCTTGTCGCTGGATGCTCTGAGAAAGACGACCGAAGCCTTAATCCTCTCGCCCGATCTGGCGTCCGTCACCATGTCAAGTCAAGAATAGTCCTGAGAGCATCTCAGTCGATGTAAAGAAAAACGGCTGAGTTCATGAGCGTGTGACACAAGGTCTTGAGCGAGCGCCGCCCTGCTTCGGACCTTGCCAGGTGTCTCGCCCATTCTTCATTGAGCTTTACCAGCGCGCTCATGGCAATCCTCGATTCCTCGGGGTTCGGTGGCCGGCTCAATGCGATCAAGTAAGCCCGTTCCACCAGGCTGGGCGAATGGCCAGCTGCTTCGCGAAGCACGCGGTCGGCGAAATGACCCGCCAGTTCGCGCACGGTCGTATCGTTCAGGAGATGCAGAGCTTGTGTAGCGACCAGCGATTCCGGCCGCTGCACGCAGTTGGGATTCATCGAAGGCAGGTCGAAGCTCTCCAGCAGCGAAGGCGGATGCTTGCGGAGTTGCTGGACGTAAACGCTGCGTCGGCGCCCCGACTGTACCAGGCCGTCAGCGCGGACCTGCACCGGGTCGGCGGGGCCGAACTGGGCTCCGTCCAGCTTTCCTGCAAGCAGCAGCAGCGTGTCGCGCACCACCTCGGCCTCCATGCGCCGCAGCGGCATGCGCGACAACAGTCGGTTGGCCGGATCAAGCTTCTCGTGCAGCGCCGTGACGACGGACGATTGCCGGTAGGTCTGCGAGGTCATCATGAGCCGGTGCATGGCCTTCATGCTCCAGCCATGGCGGACGAATTCGCGGGCGAGCCAGTCGAGCAACGCGGGATGCGTGGGCGGTTGGCCGGTCTTGCCGAAGTTGTCCAGGCTGCGGACGATGCCCTGTCCAAAGTGGTGCTTCCACAGCCGGTTGACCATGACGCGGGCTGTCAGCGGCTGGTCAGGCCGCGTGAGCCAGCGAGCGAAGGCAAGCCGCCTGCCGGTTGATTTCGCCTCAGGCCAGGGCGGTTGGACTTCGAAGGGCGTCATGCCATCGGTCAGCACGGCCGGCACCCCTGCCCTGACCGGCTGCCCGGGGCTGTTGTAATCGCCGCGGCGATAGATGTAGGTCGGCGACGGCTCTCCGCGGTCCCAGAGGGCCATGATCCGTGGCTCTGGCTGCTTTCGACCGTCGCGCTCCCAGCGGCGTCGCTCGGTTGTGGTCACATGCGGCAGGTAGCGCTCGCCGCCGCCGGCACTGACGGCGCCGCCAAAAGAGCGAATCTCCGGCTTGAGCCAGTCGTGCTCGTCATAAGCGCCCTTGAAAATGTCCACCAGTCGGTAGTAATCGCGCTGCGGCAGCGGATCGAACTTGTGACTGTGGCAGCGCGCACATTTCAGCGTCAAGCCCATGACGCCTGAACCGAGTACGTCCAGAGAGTCGGCCATGACATCCAGACGGTCCGGGACGAAGCCCGTCAGATTTGCCCAGGTCGGATCCGGCGCCAGCCGCAGAAAGGCCGTGGCGACGAGGTTGTCCTCGATCTCCTGCGTGATCTCGGCAGCCCGTTCATAGTCGACGAGATCGTCGCCGGCGATCTGCTCCAGCAGGAAGCGATCATAGGGCTTGTCGGCGTTGAAAGAGCGAATGACGTAATCGCGATAGCGCCAGGCGAAGGGCCGGGGCAAATGCTGCTCGCGCTTGCCCTCGCAGTCGGCGTAGCCGGCGACATCGAGCCAGTGCCGCCCCCAGCGTTCACCATAGCGAGGCGACGCCAGCAAGCGGTCGATGAGCCGCTCGTAGGCGTCGGGCCTCCGGTCCGCCAGGAAGGCATCGACCTCGGCGGGTTCGGGCGGCAGGCCGGTCAAGTCGAAGGACGCCCTCCGCAAGAGCGTGAGCCGATCCGCTTCCGGCGACAGGGCTAGCCGCTTTTCTTGGAGTTTTTGAAGGATGAAGGCATCAATCGGATTGCGAATGAGATGGGCGGCGCCGACCCTGGGGATCGGGACAGCACGCGGCGGCTTGAATGCCCAGAAGTCGCGATCCTTGTTGTTGACGAGGGGATCGGCCGGTGTCCCGGCCACGTCGGGCTCATCGGCAATTTCCGGCGCCCCGAGGGCGATCCAGCGGGTCAGCTTGTTGATCTCGTCGGGTTCCATCGGCTTGACGGCCGCCGCGATCAGCCGTTTCCGCGGCGGCATGTCGCCGGCATGAATCCGCCTGAGGATGACACTGTCGTCCGGCTTGCCGGGAACCAGCGCCGGCCCGGATTTCCCACCCTGCAGGATGCTTGCACGCGTGCGCAAGTCGAGACCGCCTTCGCGTAACTGCCGGCCATGGCAGGCCACGCAGCGCAGATGAAGGATGGGCAGCACGTCGTGCTGTGAAACCGAAAGGGCCTTCGAGGCCGCGCCTCCGAACGATGCGCCGGCATCGATCCAGCGGCGGATGATCTCGACTTCGCTTTTCGTCAAGGTCTTGTTCTCGCGTTTCGGAGGCATCAGCCCCTTGTGGATCAGTTCAAATAACTTGCTCTCGGCGGCTTTGCCAGGCACGATCACCGGCCCTGACTCGCTCCCTCTGCGAATTGCCTCGGGAGAATGGAGAGCCAACTCAGCTTTCTGCGTCTTGTTACCGTGACAGTGAGAGCACTTCGCCAGGAGGATGGGGCGGACATGCGTCAAGTAAGATGGGACAGCGTCGGCCGGCCCACGATCGTCGGCCAGTGCGCGCGACATCGCCACGATGCAGCAAAGCGTACCGAAGACCGTGAGAGTCGTCTTCATTGATCGTGAAGTCTTTGCGATGTTATCGCGTCAAACGGCAATCAGCCCAGTTGACGCGGGCTTGCACGTCGCCGGCGCTGCCGAAGTCGGTGACGAGCGTAAGCACCCTGGCCTTGCGGACATCCAGCTGGATGACAAGCGGCAGTTCATCGCGCGCGCTCAACTCCTTCTTCGCACCGATGTCCTGCTCCTTGCCATCGATGAGCACGCGCACCCGGGCCGTTCCCTTCGGGGCCACATGTGCATCCATTGCCGCCAGGGCGTCGAACCGGCGATATCGGCCTTTGAGGTCGTAGCTTACCACGCTCTTGGCGTGCATGCCGAGGCCCTTGTCGAATGTATCGCCATGGACGACCAGCGGTTGCCCGGTGACCGTGGTGTCCAGTGCCAGCGGCCAGGTCAAATCGAGATACGGCGTATGTTCATATTGTTTCGGCTTCAGGTCGGAAAGATAATCGATCCTGTCGTGCCTCGGGTCGATGGCTGCGATGCGACCAGGCAGCAATGCCAGGCGAGCGCCGAAAAGCGTCTTCCCCTCAAATCGATCGGCGCTGGCATCGAGTTTGAACGAGGCGAAGTCGAGTCGGCTGCCGTCCTCGAGGATAACATGATAGTAGGGGAGCACCGGGCGGAAGCGGGCCTGCAGGTCGGTGTTCAGGGCCAGGCAAGCGACACGAGCCGCATCGATCGTGAGCGCGCGATTGCCGGTCTCCATCGTGAATCCCTTCTCACCAATTTCCAGCAATCGACCCTTTAGCCGATCGTTGTTTCTCAGGTAGAGAACGTCCAGCGGGCGTCGGCCTCGGATGAGGCGATTGACCATCAGGTTCGCGTCCATGCCGTCTGGCGGAGCCAGCCAAATGATGCTCACGAAGGACCGTGGCAGGCGAACCTTGGCTTCCGCAAGCGTGAGGTGAAGCCGGCCTTCTTCCAGGCGCGAATCCTTGTCGGCCCACGGCAAATGATTGCCGTTTGTCAAGATGACGACGTTGCGACGAGGGAAAGGGGGCAGCACGCCCAGGTGACGTCTGATGCGGGCGACATCGGTGAGCGGCTGTGTGACGCCGCCGCGGAGGCGAACGCCCTGGGCATCAAACTGCTGCAAGACGCCGGTGCCGGGAGTTCCTTCAGTGTTCTGAACCAGGAATGTGACGCCGTGGTCTTGAGCAACAGAGAAACCGGATACCACAAGCCAGAAACCAGAAACGATCAGAACTCGGCTCGTCATGGCGTGCACTGTTGCTGTCTAACTGCTACCGTTGCAGGATCGGCAGGTAGTTATTGGGGATTTGCAGGATGATGAGGGCCATGGCCGTGCTGTAGTGCGGGCAGATGCGATGGTCGTACCAGGAGCCGTCGCCCTGTCGGTGGCCGTTGCCACGGACCAGCTCATCGCGGATGGCCGGGAACCATTGCCGCCAGTGGTCGCCGCCAGCGGTCCACATGGCCTGGGCGGCGTAATAGTGGCCATAGTAGTAGTGGATATGATACTCGCTGCGTTCCAGGCCGAGACCGCCGCGGCGCGGCTCGGCGGCGCCCGGCTTGAACTTCATCAGGAACTCGAGCCCCTTCTGCACCGGCTTGCCTTCGTAGACGCCGGCGCTATACAGTGCAACAACGCCGGCGGCCGTGCGGGCGAAGCCGACGTGTCCGTGGCCTTGCTTCTGATAGCGGAAGCCGCCCGAGCCGTGCAGATCCTGGCAGTCCTTGACGTACTCGACGCAGCGATCCGCCACGCTCTTGGGGACCGAGAAACCGGCGTTGCGCGCTGCCCGCAGGGCCATGATCTGGCAGATGGTCACGGACAGATCGGCATCGTGGGGTTCCGGGCGATAGCGCCAGCCGCCTTCGTGGTTTTGCGACTTGACGATCAATTTCACGGCCCGCTCCAGGGTGCCGCGCAGCTCGTCGCGCAGCCGCGCGTTCTGCACCATGCCATAGGCTTCAGCCAGGAACAACGTGGCGAAGCCGTGCCCGTACATCGGCCCGTGCAAGCTGGAACGCGGATTGTGGAGGTAGCCGGGCCGACTCTTGTCCTCCAGGCTGAGGACGGACCGCAGAGCGCCGGTCACCGCTCGCCCGTAGCGGCCGCGACCCGGCTGATGCCCGCCGGCCATGAATGCCAGCCCGGACAGACTGGTGATGGCGATGTTGCCCTGATGCTGGTTGGTTCCAAAGGAACCGTCGGCGTGCTGGTTGCGGGCCAGGTAGGCGAGACCCTGATCGATGGCCTCCTGTGTGGCCGGCGTGATCATGCCGCGAGCCAGATCTCCGTTGTCGGAGCGGTCATCGGCGCGTGACATCCCGACGAGCGGAATGATCAGTGCCAGGCCGCAAACGGGTGCAATGGCCCTCATCGGTCATTCTCCTTCCTTGCGGCGCGTTTGCTCGGCGATCGTGCGATAGTACTGGCGGAGCAGTTCTTCATAACGAGGCATGAAGCGCTCGCGCGAATAGGCATCCATCTCCAGTCGCTTCGTTTGCGGCAGATGGCCCCAGATATCGGGATACAGGTCAGCAACCGTGCTCTTCTTCTTGTCGTTGCCGTCTCCCCCCTTGCCACCGTTGCCGTCGTTCTTTGCATTCTTGCCGCTGTTGTCCTTGCCGTTGCCGGTCTGCTGCTTGGGATCCTTGCCCTTGCCGGCCGTGCCCTGCCCGCCCATTGGATTTTTTGGCTGTTTCCCCGATCCCATTGGCTCGGGCTTCTCGCCGTTGCCGCCCTTGGGCTGCTTGTCGTCCTTGTTGCCCGATGCGGATTTCGAGCTTGACGACTTACTTGACTTCGAACCGCTGGACTTCGAGCTGCTGGATTTCGAGCTGCCGGAACTGGACGAACTGCTGCTCGACTGGTTCTTGTCGTCCTGATTCTGCTTTTGCTTGATGAGTTCGTCGAGGTCCTTGACGATCTTGTCCTGCAGCTTCCGTGTCTCGTCGCCCGGGTCTTTCTTGTCGAGCCGTTCATCGGTTGTCGACAGGTTCTTCCGGATGCGTTCGACGATCTTGGCGGGATTCTCTCCTTCGGGTTCGTCGGACGGCAGATCATCGATCTTCGGCAATTCGCGCTTGGGTTCTGGCTCCTTGTCCTTGCCCGTGTCCTTTACCTTCAAGTCGTTCTTTGGATCGTTGTTCTTGGGGTCGTCCTTGCGGACTTTCTTCTTGAGGATGATCTCGGGTTCCTTCTTGTCGTCCTGTCCTTGCACAGCGGCGCGACCGAGCATCCCCAGCGACACAAGAACGGCTGCCAATCCAAGATAGCGAACCACGACCTTCCCCTCCGTACGAGGACAGGATGACCCACTATCAACTTACCCGAATCGCATGCGGGAAGCAATCATCTTATCCGTGAAAACGTGGACGCACGCGATCCTTACAATGTCACCATGGTTCCGACTGCTCGTCGCGCCAACCCGCATCCATGATGTCCGGAGTGCGTAACTTCTCAGTAACTGGGTTGAAGCGGCCAAGGGAGCCGCGTGGGTGTGTAAAACTCGTAAACGCAACGCAATCCGCACCCACGGAAATTGAGAACTTACCGGAGTGCCTCGCATGCGCATACGCCATGTTCTCCTTGTCTTCGGCTTCTTGACACTTGCCGTCCCGGAACTACCGGCGCAGCAGCTTCCCGCAAGCGACGGCATGGTGGCGGTCGCGGCGCAGGAATGGCCCTATCGACTGGGGCCGCGGCAGGTGCGCGTGTTCATTCACTACCCTGGCGGCACATTGAAGAATGTCGGGCCGCGGACCGGCCTCATGTTGTCGCTGCATAACTGGGGTGGATTCGCCTTCGACGGCACGGCGGATCCGCGAACACTTGCCAACCGCCTCAACGTCGTGGCCATCGGAGTCGATTATCTGCAGAGCGGGCCCGTGGACGCCATCAAGGGAGCGGAGCCATACGACTTCGGCTGGCTACAAGGCCTCGACGCGCTGCGTGCCCTGCGCTTTGTCCACGCGGGGCTGAAGGAACGCAAGATTGGATTTGCCGACGGCCGGATCTTCGCCACTGGCGGGTCGGGCGGCGGCAATGTCGCCCTCATGGTCAACAAGCTGGCGCCGCGGACCTTCGCCTGTATCATCGATCTCTGCGGCATGGCCAAGCTGAACGACGACATCGCCTTCAACCTCCCAGGCGGCAGCGACCTCGACGCGCGCTACAGCCGCGATCCCTACAGCCGCAATTTCCTTTCCACGGACGACCAGGAGATTCGCGATCCGGGCCGGCCGCAGCATCTCGCGACCATGAAAAAGCTCGGCTCGACGTGCAAGATCGTCGTGGTCCACGGGGTCGAGGACACGACGTGCCCCATCGCCGACGCCCGGACCATGGTGGACAACATGAAATCGGCAGGACTGGACGTCGCAGCGCATTACATCACCCGCGACCGGCTCGACGGCAAGGTCTTTCGCAGCGCGGGACACGCGCTCGGCCAGCGTACCGAGATTGTCTTGCAGGTGGCCGGCAAGTATCTGATGCCTGACAGCCCGAACGCCGTCACTCGCCGCGGGCCCACCGATTTCGAGCGCCGCGAAGACATACGTTTGGCGACAAGGCACGGGCAGTACGTTGTTTCCTACGCAGAGGGCCATCCGGTCGGCCGGTTCGAGCCGACCGCTCCCAGCTACAAGGAGCATCTCGACCTCGGCTATTATCTCAAGGCTGACGGCAGCAAAGAACCGGTTCGCACGCCGACCGACTGGGACGTTCGCCGCCGGCACCTGTGTGCGGCCATCCAGCAGGTCATGGGCCCGTTGCCGCCGCCGGCCTGGCGCGTGCCGCTCGACGTACAAGTGATCGGCGAGAGCAAAGTCGGCACCCTCGTCCGTCGCCAGATCCGCTATCGCACCGATCCGTTCGGCTCGGTGTCCGCCTGGCTTTTTCTGCCTCCAGGGAACAAGAAGCGGCCGGCCGTGCTGTGCCTGCACCAGACAACGAGCATCGGCAAGGACGAACCCGCCGGACTGGGCGGGCATCCCAGCCTGCACTACGCGCTGCACCTCGCGCAGCGCGGGTTCATCACGCTCGCCCCCGACTATCCGAGCTTCAGCACCTATCGCTGGAATTTCGCCGACCGCAAGCACGGCTACCAGAGCGGCAGCATGAAAGCCATCTGGGACAATATGCGAGCCGTCGATCTCTTGCAGACGCTGCCCGAGGTGGACGGCAAGCAACTCGGCGTCATCGGCCATTCGCTCGGCGGGCACAATGCGCTTTTCACGTCGGCATTCGAGGCGCGGCTCAAGGTCATCGTCTCAAGTTGCGGTTTTCCGAGCTTCCTGAAGGACGACATGCCGAGCTGGACAGGCCCGCGCTACATGCCGCGCATCGCTTCCGTCTACAAGAACGATGCACGGCGCATGCCCTTCGACTGCACGGAGATCGTGGCGTCGCTGGCCCCGCGCGCCTTCCTCGCCTGCGCTGCCACCAAGGACGATGACTTCGATGTCGCAGGCGTCCGCGACGTGATGGCCTCCGCCCGGCCCATCTACGAGTTGCACAAGGCAGGCGACCGCCTGCAAGCGTACTATCCGGACGCGCCCCACAGCTTTCCGGAGGACGCACGCAAGCGGGCCTATGCGTTTCTCGAAAAGCAATTGCACCTTGAATGACAAGCGCTATCGAGCATAGCCTCGCAAAATACCCAGACTGCTGTGATTGTCAGGCAGCCAGGCTCTCTCATTATCGGATCTTGCCAGGATTGCGCTACGCAGACAGGCTGGGAAACCTTTCCCAGCCGATTGTTGACAGACAGGAGTTTTTTGGGTCTACTTCCGGCCTTGAAAGGTCCGGTCAGACGGCGACCGGCAGTGCTTCCAGGAGTTACGCATGGATGCCGCCGACGGGCGATTGCTGGAACTTGTGCGAGCGCTGGATGCGCTCGGGCCGTCGCCGACGCTCATCCAGCTAGCTCGGGCTGTCGAAGAAGCCAGGCTGACGATCGCCGACGTGGCGGCGCATGTACGGGCGAATCCGCGCGGCTACCATCGCGCTTCGATTGCTCTGCGTGATCAGTACGAACTGCTCGTCATGACCTGGCTGCCGGGGCAGACGAGCGTCCCGCATGACCATGCCGGGTCGATCTGCGCCCTGCAGGTTGTACAAGGGCACGCAGTCGAGACCTTTTACCGGGTGGCTGCGGATGGCTATGTGGACCTGGAATTTGCCACGCCGCTGCGGGAAGGCGAGATCACGGCCGGTCAGGACTCCGCCGTGCACACCGTCCGCAATCCCGCGGAGAGCGTGCAGACGCTGGTGACGGTGCACGTGTATGCGCCGCCGCTGCGCGAGTTTCGCCAGTTCGTTCCGCGGCCGGAGCGGCACTTGCCGGAGCGAGCGCCGCGCCGCGTTCCGACCGTCGCGATTGTTGGCGGCGGCTTCAGCGGTGCGATGTCGGCAGCGCAGATTCTGCGGCGCGCGCGACGGCTGGGCAGGTCCATGCGTGTCGCGCTCGTCGAGCGCCGCGGCAGCGTCGGCGAAGGGCTTGCCTATGGCACGCGCGACCTCAGCCATCTTCTCAATGTGCCAGCGGGCAACATGAGCGCCTGGCCGGATCGACCCAACGACTTCGTAAACTGGGCCGCCGAGCGGCACGGCAATGCGCGGGCGGCTGACTTCTTGCCGCGAGCCTGGTACGGCGAGTACGTGCGCGAGACAATGCTTGCCGAGGCCAGCGCCGGCAACGCGGCTGCGAAGCTCGATGTGGTCTTCGACGAGGTCCGCCGCGTGGCCCGGCACCCCGAGCGCGGCTGGATGGTCCACCTGGCGCGCGGCTCGTCGCTGCGCGCGGATGCCGTTGTGCTGGCAATCGGCCATCGCCCGCCGTCCGACCCGATCGGGGCTCAGTGGACCGGTCCACGGACACGCTTCATCGCCAACCCCTGGCGGCCTTTCGCCATGAACATGGTCGGGTCGGACGAGCCGGTCGTCGTTCTGGGCAGCGGCCTGACGGCAGTTGACACCGTTCTGTCGCTGGCCCAGGAAGCACGGCGAGCGCCGATCACGCTGATCTCGCGGCACGGTCTGGTGCCGCAGGCGCACACGGCGGCGCCGGTCGCGCCGGCTCGCCTGCAATCGCTCGTCGCCGACCTGGTCGCCATGCCGGGCGGCGTGAGTGTGCGCACCGTGTTTCGGATGCTGCGCGACAAGGTACGCTTGCTGGCCAGGGCCGGCGTGGACTGGCGCAGCGTGGTCGATGGTCTGAGGCCACATACGGCGGCCTTGTGGAAGGCGATGCCGACGAACGAGCGGCGCCGGCTGCTTGCTCGGCTACGGGTCTTCTGGGAAGTACACCGGCATCGCATGGCATCCGCCGTCGCGGAGCGGTTTTCGGGCATGGTGGAGCGCGGCGAGGTGCGCGTCGTGGCCGGCAGCGTGGAAGCAGCGACGGCCGACTTCGATGCCGTGCGGCTTACCATTCGCGAGCGCGGCGGCAATCGGCACTTCGAGATGCTCGCCGGCTGGGTCATCAACTGCACCGGGCCCACGCCGTCCAACAGCGCTGAATCCAATCCCGTCATTGGCTCGCTGCTGGTGGACGGCTGGTTGCGCCGCGACGAACTCGCTCTGGGCATCGAAACGGCAGATGACGGCAACGCCATCGACGCCGGCGGAAACGAAGTGCGTGACCTGCTGGTCGTCGGCACGCTGCGCAAGCCGGCGCTGTGGGAAAGCACCGCCGTCCCGGAACTGCGCTTGCAGGCGGCAACGGTAGGCGAGCGCGTGGTCGCGATGCTCGGGGAAAGAGTGCGCGTCGTGGCGTAAACGGGGATCACTTCGCCTCGATCACCGGCACCGAATCGACGATCTCGCGGACTACCTCGGTGACGGTCTTGCCTTCCACCTCTGCCTCCGGGCGCAGGATTAGCCGGTGGCCGAGCACGCCGAGGGCCATCGCTTGCACATCCTCGTGGGTAAAGTAGTGCCGGCCGTCGAGCATGGCACGAGCTCGGGCGCAGCGCAAGAGACAAAGCGAGGCACGCGGGCTAGCACCCAGCGCCACGTCGGCGTGGTCGCGGCTGGCTTCCGCGAGGTCCACGATGTATTCGAGTAACTCGTCGCGGCCGTAAACGTTGCCGAGCTGCGCCTGCATCTCCAGGATCAAGTCCGGCGTGAAGACTTCCGAGACCGGCGGTACCGGCTGGCTGTGCAGCTTCAGCATCGCCACTTCCTTGTCCGGGCCGGGATAGCCCATTTCCACACGCAGCAGAAAGCGATCAAGCTGCGCCTCGGGCAGACGATAGACGCCTTCTTGCTCGACGGGGTTTTGCGTGGCCAGCACCATGAAAGGGATGGGCAAGGGCAGCGTCGTGCCCTCGATGGTGACCTGGTTCTCCTGCATGGCCTCGAGGAGGGCCGCCTGGGTCTTGGCGGGAGCGCGATTGACCTCGTCGGCCAGCAACACCTGGCAAAAGACAGGCCCCTTGCGCAGCACGAAGTCATTGGTCTTGCGGTCGAAGATGAACGTGCCCGTCACATCGGAGGGCAGCAGGTCGGGCGTAAACTGCAAGCGATGATACTCGATGCCGAGAATGTGGGCAAACGTCTTGGAAAGCGTGGTCTTGGCCACGCCGGGGACGCCTTCGAGCAGCACATGGCCGCCGGCGAGCAGCGCGATCAGGAAGCGGCGCGTGACCCGCTCCATGCCGACGACGACGCTGCCGACCTCGGCAACGGTCCGGTCGCGCAGCTGCCGCATCCGCTCCACTGACTGCTGCACGATCGTCCCGCCGTTGTCGGCCATGAATGGTCCTCTCGGGAATTCTGTGTCGCGACTGCTGGGCGTATCGGCAACGTGCAGCGCAAGGAAACATCCACCTTCGCACGCTAGTTTATGGCTGGCGATTGTAGAAGCATTCGGCCGTCGCGGATTTCGCTGGCAAGCTGGTCGAGTCGAGTCGGCAGGCGCGCGAGCGCGCGGGAGGAGAGATGCCCTGTCGGGCCGTACGCCAGTGTCCATAAATCGCGCACTTGCCTGGTCGCAGCCCTTCGCCGCCACCAGCCTCCGCCGGCCAGGACCACGGACGGGGCTGGTCCACCGGTGAGCCGGCCGACTTCCTCGAAAAAGAACCGCGCCAGCGCCTGGCCGGATTCCCAGTAGTTGCCCGACTGCACAAGCGCCCGCTGGCGTTCAAGCATCGGCGGCGGCGACACGGCGAAGTCGCCCACGGGCTCCAGCGCCGTCCGCGGGACGCCGGCGTCCTGGCGGAAGCGTGCTTTTCCCAGCCGCCGCCAGGCCCAGACGAGCAAGATCACCGTGACCATCACCATGGCCGACCGCCAGATCTGCCGGCGCGAGACAACGCTTTGCAGCACCCGATTGAAGAAACCCTCATCCTCGAGCCCACGCAGCAGGCCGTTCAAGAGCTGCACAGTAGGGAAGCGCGGAATCGGCATCGTCAGCGGCACGTCGAACGACTGCCTGACCTTCCCCTCATCGAGAAAGAAGGCATGCTTGCGTGGTCCGTTCGGTCCTTCCGATAGCCAGCGCACGCAATTCCAGGAGAAAGTCCAGTTGTCGTTGTCCGGTTGAGCAATCATGCCGTTCATGAAGACGCTGTGTCCGGCCATGACGATAACGCGGTCGCCGGCAAGGGCCGCTACCAGAAACGGCGCTCCACCGACATCATCGCCGCTGGGAACTTTACAGTTTCCGGAGAAGACCGCGAGGATGGGCATGGCGCGGCGCGGCACACGCAGAAACCCGGGCGAGTTGGTCGCCAAACCCGACTCGGCGCTCATGCCGCGAAACAGCGGATGTCTGCGATCGAGCCGCCGCACCAGGGGGCAGCTACTGATGCGCTTGTACGCGCTGCTTCTCGGCTCGGAGACTGGCTGGCCATCAATGGCCAACTTCCAGGCGACCAGCCGCCCTTCATCGTCGCGGTCGCTGGCGATCAACACGGCGCCGCCGCGTTGCTTGAAGTCGTCGAGCGCGATCTCGTCCAGGATGCGATTATCGCCGAAGACAACAAGAACAGTCTCGGCGGGATCGAGTTGCTTGAAGCTTGCCAGGTCAGGGACCGGCGCCAGGTTGAAGCGATCCAGGACATGACAGAATGCCTGCGTGCCCTCGAATGGGACCGCTTTGGTCCTGGCTACCTCCTGACCGTGAGACGGTGCGATCAGGACCACGGCAACGGTCAGTGAAGCAGCAGACGTAAGAAGGCGACACTTCATTTGGCGGCCAGAGTGGGTTGCAAGCGAGCGAAGTATTCGAGCGCGCTACGGGCCTCGGCGAGGTTTGCCTCGGGCAACGGCTCCTCGCCGGGCGAGTAGCGTGCCCATTCATAAAGCGTCGCCAGGTCGGCGGCGATCTGGCGACGCCGGGTTTCCTCCACGCCAAGTGGCGCTGCGCCAGGTCGCTCTACGCCGATTCGCTCCGCGACCGCACGATGATTCCAGGTCGTGGCAGCCCGGCCCAGTAACAGCAACGAGAGGTGATCGAAGCAAGCGACGAATTCGGCGCGCGACACGACATTGGCCGGCAGGACCGGCCAGGGACCGGGATGCCAGCTCGTTTTCAAGCGTTGGCCGCGGCGTTCCAGCGATTTCCAGGCTTGCCAGAGGATGAAGGCGGCTGCCAGCGCTGCCAGGATCCACAAGACGACTTGCCAGCCGCCGGCCAGGGCGCGCGTTCCGGGCAGAGCCGGCACGCGCATACCACCCAATGGATTGTCGATCTGCAAGCCGGGCATCGCGATTTGCACACGCGGTAGCTCCGGCATGTTCCAGTCCGGCGGCTTGAGCCATTTGTCGAGATCGGGCAGCTTCAAGTTGTCGGCGAGCGGCCATTTGTCCAGCACGCCGCGCAGGTTCCAGCCGTCGCCGTTGCCGCGGATGTTGTCGAGTGAACGGCCAATGTCCTCGATAGTCTTCTGCCAGGCAGGCGAATCGCGGAGCATGTCGCCGATATTCGAGCCATCCATGTCCTTGATTCGCTCCTTCACCCAGCGGTCGAAACGGTCTTGCATATCGTCCTGTCGCGGCGGCTGCGAGTTTGGCAGCTGCTGCATCGGCGGCTGCATGGGCGCGACTGCCTTCTCAGGAGGATCCGGCCCGTCCTTGGGCAGCACCGGCGGCACCGCTTGCTGGTCGATCTGCTTCTTGATGACCTGTTCGAAGTCTTGCAGGTTCTTCGGCCAGTTGATATTGTCGAGCTTCTGGTCCTTGAGCATTCGCAAGATGTCGCGGAACCGTTCGTCGTCCTTCAGCTTTTCGAGCTGTGGAAGACGCTTCAGCGCCGGCGGAACTTTCTTGAGGAACTCTTCCCAGTCCGTCGCCTCGATGAGGCGATGGCGCAGCATCGACTCCAGGTCGCCCGTGAAGGGGATCGGCACGTAGCGGCGTTGCGCTTTGCCTTGCTGTGCCCAGGAGGAGGGTGCAACGCAAGAGAGGATGAGGAAAACGATGAGTTGACGAGCGCGCATCGGGATGCTCCGTTGCCATCATTCTAGGCGCATCCTGGTTCCCAGGCTCTGCCTGGGAACCAGGTGAACGGTCACTCCGTCGGCTGCGGCGGCTTCTTGCCGTATTTGGCCACGTACTGAGCGGCGAAGCGCTCGAAGAGCTTCGGCTCGCAGACGAAACATTGCGAGCGCGGGCGGTCGTGCTTGTCGCACCAGTCCTTCTTCTGCTTGAACTCGGCGACCAGCTCAGGCTTGCAGCGGGCGCAGACTTCCTCCGGCACGCCGTGCTCGTCGCACCACCATTCGCCATGGACGTGCACATGCTTTCCCTTGCCCTTGCCCTTGGCGACGTTTTTATCGCCGCCCGGCGCATCCGGGATGTCGCGGGCGCAACCGGTTGCGAGCAGGGATGCGGCCAACAATAGCATTGACGATAGCAGTTTCGCGAACATTGAATCTCCCTTGCGATAGCGGACTTCGCCAGGATTCCACCGAAAATGTTAGTTCGGAATTCTGGCGAATTCCGCTACATGTGTTGACTGATCATGTCTTTTGCGCCACCACAGTGCCGGCATTGTTGAAGACCATGTACAGCACGCGCAGCACTAGTAGCGACATGATCATGGCGCCGATGACGCCGCCGATGACCACCGTGGCCAGCGGCCGTTGCACCTCCGCCCCCATGCCGGTGCTGAACGCCATCGGCAGAAAGCCAAGGCTGGCGACAAGCGTGGTCATGAGCACGGGCCGTAGCCGCGTGACGGCCGCCTGCGTGACGGCGTCGTCGAGGCCCAGTCCGCGGGCGCGGAGCTGGCGGATGTAGGAAACCAGGATCATGTCGTCGAGCACGGCGACGCCGGACATGGCGATGAAGCCGATGGCCGCCGAGATCGAGAAGGGCATGTCGCGCAGCCACAGGGCGATGATGCCACCCACCCAGGCAAACGGCACACCAGTGAACACACGCAGGGCATCGGTGAAGTTGTGGTACGTCATGTACAGGAGCAGGAAGATGAGCATGACGGCCGCGGGCACGACCAGGAACAGCCGATTGCGGGCGCGGATCAAGTTGTCGTACTGGCCGCCGAACTCGAAGCGATACCTGCCTGGAGGAAGCTGCAGCTCGCGGCCGACCTTGTCGCGAGCCTCGGCGACGAAGCTGCCCAGGTCGCGGCCGCGGACGTTGCAGCTCACGACGATGCGCCGCTGCCCCCACTCGCGCGTGATCTGCGGCGGGCCCTCGACGATGTCGATCTTCGCCAGCCGCGCCAGCGGGATGCGCTCGCCGTTGGGCGCCGACAGCAGCATGTTGCCCACCGCCTCCGGGCTGTTGCGATACTTGTTCGGCAGCCGCACCGTCAGCGGAAAGCGTAGCTGGCCTTCGATGACATCGCCGAGCGGCTTGCTGCCGATGGACTCCACCAGGTCGAGCACCGCCTGGGCCGGTATGCCATGGCGGGCCACCTGCGCTTGATCGACCTTGATCTGCAAGACCGGCTGCTTGCTGATCGGCTCGACCTTCACGTCGGCATTGCCCGGCACGCTGCGAAGAATGCGCTCGACCTCGCCGGCCTTGTCGCCCAGGATCTTCAAGTCGTCGCCGAAGAGCTTGACGGCCACCTCGCTGCGGACACCGGAGATCATCTCGTTGATGCGCATCTCGATGGGCTGCTCGAAAGAGATCTTCTGCCCGGGGATGTCGCGCAGCTCCTTTTGCAGCAACTCGGTCAGCTCGGCCTGCGTGCTCGCCTTTGTCCATTGCGAGCGCGGCGTCAGCGTCAGGAACAGATCAGTCAGCTCGGTCCCCATCGGGTCGGTGGCGATCTCGGCAGTGCCGACGCGGCTCCAGACGTGCTTGACCTCGTCCGGGAAATTGCGCAGGAGCGCTTGCTCGATAAGGGTGTTGGCGCGGACCGATTCCTCGAGCGTCGTTCCCGGCAGGCGGATGACGTTCATGGCGATGGAGCCTTCCGAGAGCCGGGGCACAAATTCGGAGCCGAGGTGCGGCGCGATCATGCCAAAGGCGACGATCAGGACTGCTGCCGCCAGCGCGATCACCGCCGCCTTGTGTTTCATCGCGAAGCGCAGCACCGGGGCGTGGACGCGATGGGCCAACCGCATCAGCCACGGCTCGCGTTCGCTGATCTTGCGCGGCAGGAAGATGCTCGCCAGCACCGGCATCAGCGTCAACGACAGGATCATCGAGCCGATCAGCGCGAAAATCACCGTCAGCGCCATCGGGCGGAACAGCTTGCCCTCCATACCTTCGAGCGTCAGGATCGGCAGGTAGACGATCATGATGATGAGTTCGCCGAACAGCGTGGGCCGCCGCACCTCGACGGCGGCGTCTCGGACCAGTTCGAGACGCGTCTTGTCCGGCTCGCCGTGGGCGATGTGCCGCACGCAGTTCTCGACCATGACCACCGAGCTATCCACGATCATGCCGAAGTCGATGGCCCCCAGGCTCAGCAGACTGGCGGCGATGCCGAACCGCAACATGCCGGAGAAGGCAAACAGCATCGACAGAGGAATCGCCAGGGCGACGATGCACGCGGCCCGCATGTTGCCCAGGAACGCGAACAGCACTGCTATGACCAGCAAGCCGCCCTCGAACAGGTTCTTGCGGACCGTGTCGATGACGTAGTTGACCAGCTCCGTGCGGTCATAGACGGGATAGACCAGGACATTGGCAGGCAGCAGCGGCTTGATGCTGTCGAGCTTCTCCTTCATGGCCTTGGTGACGTCGTGGCTGTTCTCGCCCATGAGCATGAAGCCGAGGCCGAGGACGACCTCCCCCTTGCCGTCAGCGGTGACGGCGCCGCGGCGAACCTCGTGGCCGATGACCACGTCGGCCACGTCGCCGATGAGAATGGGCACGCCGTCCCGCGATGTGATGACGATGGCCTTCACCTGCTCGATGTTGCTGGTCCGGCCCTGACCTTGAACGACCAGCAAGCCGCTCGGCTGGCTGATGTTGCCGCCGCCAACGTTGCGGTTGTTCTTGCGCGCGGCGGTCAAGACATCCTCAAACGTCAAGCCGTGACGGATCAGCTTCTGCGGATCAATGCGGATCTGGTATTGCTTCTCGAAGCCGCCCCAGGAGTTGATCTCCGCCGTGCCGGGAACGGTGCGCATGACCGGGCGAATGACCCAGTCATGCAGCGTCCGCAGTTCGGTGAGGTCAGTCCCGTGGCCAGCGACGACGTAGTGAAAGACTTCGCCCAGACCGGTTGAGACGGGCCCCATCTTCGGCCGATCGATGCCTTCCGGCAAATTCACCGTGCCCAGACGTTCGTTGACCATCTGCCGGGCGAAGTAAATGTCGGTGCCGTCGTGGAACGTGACGATCACCTGCGACAGGCCGAACATCGTCAGCGAGCGCAGCGACTGCAATCGCGACATGCCGCTCAGCGCCTGCTCGATGGGAAAGGTGATCTGCCGTTCGATTTCCTCGGCGCCAAGCGCCGGGGCGACGGTATTGATCTGCACCTGGGCCGGCGTGGTGTCGGGAAAGGCGTCGATATCGAGATACGACAGCGCCATGCCGCCTACAACGGCCAGGATCAACGCCGCCGCCACGACCAGAAAGCGATTCTTCAGGGAGACTTCGATGATCCAGTTGAGCATGATGCCTCGTCTGCTCCCCTCTCCCTCCGGAAGAGGGGTTGGGGATGTGCACCTCGCTGCTTGTAGTTACGCCTCCAAGCGGTGAGGCCGCCACTTATCCGTAGCAGAACCGCCTCACCGCCCTCACCCCTGGCCCCTCTCCCGGAGGGAGAGCGGGATATCAATGTCCGCAGGCGCATCCCTTTCCCAGGTTGGCGCGCAGCAGTTGCCCGCGGAGCACGGCGGCGCCCTTGTCCACGACGATCTCGCCGGGGACCAGGCCGGCTAGGATTTCCACATTGCGATCGTCCTTCGCCCCCAAACGGACCTGGCGGACGTGGAAGAATTTGGGTGAGCCCTTGACGAAATAGTTCTTGTCGCGGACGAACACGATGTTGCAGCAGCCTTCCCACTGGACGGCGTCGAGCGGCACGGTGACGGCATTCGGCTCTTGCCGCAGGATGATGACGCCGCTGCCGAAAGTGTTGGCGCGTAGCTTGCCATCGGCGTTGGGCAGATCGACGCGGACCTTGACTGTGCGCGTCTTGTCCTCGACGGCGGTGCTGATCCAGCTGATCTTGCCCTCGCGCTCCACGCCCCCGCTATCCGGCACGAATCGGACCGGCCGGCCTAGCGCGAGATAACGCGAATCCTCCTGGCGAACATGCAGTGTCAGCCACATGACGCTGGGATCGGCAACGACCATCAGCAGCTTGGAGGCCTCGACGACCTCGCCGGTGACGACCTCCATGCTGACGACGACGCCGGCCTGCGGCGCCCGCACCGGGAACAGGTTGGCGGTGGCCACGCTCGCGTCGAGCCGTGCCGCCATCTGCGAAGGCATGCCGAGAAAGCGCAGGCTGTGCACGATCTCGCGAGCGCTGAGTTTCTCCAGGCCGTTGGGCAACGTGAACCCGAGATTGAGCAGCGACTGCTCGGACGTGACCTGGCGCAGACGGGCTTCCTCGACGGCGGCCTCCGCCTCGCGCAGCCGATTTTCCGCAACCACGCCGCTGGCCGATCGCAAACCGGCCAGCACCCTGGTCTTGAGGTGCACCTGCACAAGGGCGTTGGCATACTCCGTCTTGATCTTGCCGATGTCGGCAGCGTCCACCAGGGCCAGCACCTCGCCGCGGTCGACACGCTGGCCGACCGACTTCAGTACTTCCCATAGCGTCCCCGGCACACGGCTGGTGATGCGCACGACTTTGGTCGGATCGTAGGTGATCTCGCCGTGGGCGCTGACCGCGTCGATCATCGGCTTCTCCGGCCGGTCCGTGACTGCGTAGACCTGGATGCCGGCCTTGCTGACCGCCTCGACGGAGGCGAACTGGATGCGGCGCTGGTACATCTTGCAAATGGGGTTGGGTTCGGCACGCGGCATCAACTCGAGGGCGGCGGCCGCGTCAACCTTCGGCCTGGAGGACGGCCCATTCACCTGGGCGGCGGCCGGAAAGCACGCCGGGCACTCGCGCACCTTGTGCAAAGCGCACTTGCCGAACTCCTTGCCGCGCGGCATCAGATCGGGATTGCAGTCGATACACTCCGCCTCGGCGACAGCATGCTCGTCGCACCATTCCGCAGGCTTGTCCTTCGCCGACCCGTGCCATTGCGAGAACTTCGGCAGCTTCCACCCGGTCGCATGCCCCAGGACACCGACCGACGCCAGCAGCGCGAACGCCAGGAGCGTCGGCAGATACACGCGCGCACGATTGATAAACATGACTCACCTCCGTAGGCGACGCTGCCAGCGTCACCGGCGAATCTCGCCGTACATGAAATCAGGAAGCTTGGAACGGCATCGTAGGCGACACTGTCAGCGGCGCCAGACTATCGTATTTGAAAGGAACGATTAGCAGCGCAGCATGACGCTGCGCAGCATCGCGAAGTGGGAAGCGAAGTGATGTGGGTCCGGTGCATCGTGACAAGCGACGCCGGCAGAGTCTGCCGCGATCAGCGTGGGGGGAGGCGCGTCAAAAGCCGCGAAAGCTTCGCCGGGTGGGTCGCAGGCCTGCCGCAAGATCGCGGCCAGCGTTGCATCGGCAAAATCCAGGTGCAGGCAATCACAGGCGTCCTTCCAGGCGTGCGCCGGCTCGGCAGGCGGGGTAGCTTCCTCGCCGGCGCAACATTCGTGAGCATCATCCTGCTCGTGGCGGCAGGCGTCGTCAGCGCACGCAGCGCACGTCGCGCCGGTGACTTCGAGCCGAACCTCGCCCTGGCGGCTGATACACAACGCCAACCCGGTCCCGCAAGCCGAGACGGTCTGCGCGACGACAGCCAGCCAGGTTACGGTATTCGCGATCACACATACATCGTAATCACCGCCGCGGGAGCGGACAAGAGATGAAATCAGCCGCTGGCTCCGTGCTCGGATGATTGCAGGTCTCCAGGCCCAAGCCGCAAAGTCAGGAGCGGAAACCGCCAGGCGCGCTGGCGTCACGCATTCTGAGGGCCGACTCAATCCGGTTCCGGCGGCGCTTGCAGGATGGGCAGTTCGGCGCTGGTGGAACTGGGGTCGAGCGCGAACGGGCTCTTCACCGGCAGGCGGAGCGTGAACTTGCTGCCGACGTTGAGCTGGCTTTCGACCTCGATATCGCCACCGTGCTCGCGCAAGATCTTGCGGCTGACGGCCAGACCCAGGCCCGTCCCCTTGGCACCCTTGGTGCTCATGAACGGCTTGAAGATGTCGGCCAGCTTGTCGGCGGCGATGCCGACGCCATTGTCCATGACGATCAACTGCACACATTCATTCGCAACCATGCGCGTGCCGACGGTGATCTTCGGATTGGGACGATCTTCCATGGCCTCCAGCGCATTGCCCAGGATGTTCAGCAAGGCGCGATGAATGCCTTCCGGATCGATCTGGATGTGCGGCACGCCGGCGTCCAGTCTGGTCACCAGCTTGACATTCAGCTCCTTGGCCCGCGCTTCCATCAGTTCGACCACGTCGCGTACGAGTTGGTTTACGTCGGTTGTCTCGACGGCCGGCTCGCGCTCCTTCGAGAAGTTGAGCATGTCCATGACAAGGTCGTAGATCTTGCCCTGGTTTTTCTCGGCGATGCGCCAGCCTTGCTGGATGAGGCCGTCGTTGCGGTCCTTGAGCCCCATCTTGAGAATCTCGCTGCCGGAGCGAAGTCCCTGCAAGATGTTCTTGATGTGATGGGACAGAGCGGCAATGGTCTGCCCGATAGCCGCTAAGCGCTCGGCCTGCAGGAGCGCATGGTGATAGCGAGTCTCCTCGACGGCCAGCGCCGCCTGGTGGGCCACGGCAATCGCCAGCGACAGGTGGTCCTCGCTGAATTGCGTCAGGCTTTGCCGGGCGGCGATATCCTGTGGCCCGCTTTGCGTGTCGAGGTACAGCACGCCCAGCGTCTCATGACGCCCCTTCATCGGCACGCAGATGACCTCGCGAATGCCAAATCGCAGGATGCTCTGCCCGGTGCTGAAGCGCTCGTCCTGCGATGCATCCGAAACGAGGACCCCTTCCTTGTGCCGCAAGACATGATCCATGATCGTACGGCTGACGTCGAATTTGACGTCGTCGGAGTAATCGTTGCGACGGCGCAGCGCTTTGGGCTCGAGCTGTCCGGTCTCCGAATGCCGCAGCATGATGCAGCCGCGATCGGCCTGAATGGAGCGAAACACCAGTTCCAGGATGCGGTCCAGCAATTGCGTGATGTCGAGGATATGGCTGACGGCCTGCGTGGCCTCGTACATCACGGACAGGTTGGCGAGCGCGGTCTTGAGCCACGGCGACGTCTTCTCCGGATGGGCAAGGATGCGGCTGCCTTCGGTCTCATCGATGGTCTTGATGATGGCGCTGGGTAGTTCCAGATCGGAACGGGCGATCATGCTGATCTTCTCGGCCAGATTACTCTTCTGCTCCGGGCTGTCGCCCCGGCCGGAGCTGTAGACGAGCATGGTCTGGCCGATGACGATCTGGTCGCCGGCCTGCAAGAGCGCTTCCTGAACCTTGGCGTTGTTGACGAAGGTGCCGTTGACGCTGCCGACATCGACGAGCACGTAGCCGTCATCGACCTGGCGGAACTCGGCGTGCCGCCGCGACACCTCGGTGTCGTGCAAGCGGATGCGATTGGCAGCGTCGCGCCCCACCGTGACCTGGGCGCCGGCCAGCTCGAATTGCTTGCCTTCGTCTGCCCCCTTGATCACTAGCAATCGCGACACAGCGGCTCCCTCTGTATTTTGACGGTCTCCGCTCAAGCTAACCGTCTCTCGGGCGCGAAGTCAAGGACAGGCGTTCGTATGCGGGCAACCATTCGTTTACGATCCCGTGCTCAGGACTTCAACCAGCTCAGCAAGATCGCGCAGGATGCGCTCCGGGCCGGCGGCTTCGAGCGTGGCCAGTTCATCGGAGCCGGTGGAAACGACCCAAACCGTGACGCCGGCGGCCACGGCGGTCTCGATGTCCACCACCATGTCGCCGACATAGAGCGCCCGCTCGGCCGGGACCTTCAACCATGACAGCGCCTTGAGCAGCATGTCCGGCGCCGGCTTCGGACGCGACACATCCTCCGGGCCGAATGCGGCATCCACGAACGCGCGGATCTGCAGATGCTCGAGCAGCTCCTTGGTGAAGGCGCGCGGCTTGTTGCTGCACACGCCGACGCGCTTGCCGGCGGCATGCAACGTGGAGAGTGCCTTCAGGGCTCCCGGCAAGAGGCGCGTGCCGGTCAGCATCACTGACGGATGATGTTCGCGATAGCAGGCCTGATCGCGCTCCTGGTCCACGCCGGGCACGGTGCTCTCGAGGAGAAATGGCAGGCCACGGCCGACGTGGCGGCGCACTTCCGCCTCCGCCAGACCGGCCAGACCGTGGCTGCCGCGCACGTGATTGACGCTGGCCGCGATGGCCGCGTAACTATCCGCCAGCGTACCGTCGAAATCAAAGAGAACTGCGTCGATGCCCTGGATGCTGGTCACGCTCCGCTCCGAAGACTGCGCGTCGCGGCTAACCGAGGTTAACCGTGAATGCGTTCGTAGAGGTTTTTGAAATGCTCGACGGCTTCGTTGGGGTTCATATTGAAGACAGCCTTGCCGACGGTTTGCCAGTGGCCGCGATAATAGAAGAAGACGGCCGAGGCGTTGCGCAGGTTGCCGACGGCAGGCAGTCCCTCCATGTCGCCGCCGGCGACGGCCTCGAACTGGATGGTGACGGCGGCGAGTGCGGCAATCTGGCCGCTCTGTTTGTCGCGGACAAACTCGACGTGGCTGTCCCACTGGCACTCCTTCCAGAGCAGGCCGCGCGGTTTGCCGGTTTCCGACGCCGCCTTGATGAACTGTAACTCAAGGCGTTCACGCTGCAGCCTGAAAAGCTCACGAGCGCGCTCGACCTGCACCTGGCGGCCAAAGGACCGCAGCGGCCGCCACATCGAGACGATGATCAAGATCACGACAATTACCACGGCCGTTACCAGCCAGGGCCACATGCTTGTCTCCTTTGGGCGGCCACGAACGGCTTTTCGATCACTTACGTTGCCGCCGCCGGCGCAGCTCGCGGAATTGCCAGTAGCCAAAGAGCGTGCCGAGGACGCCCGTACCGAAACCGATCGCCAGCGCGCGCCAGTCGACTGTCCGCGGCGGCGCATCGCTGCTCGGATCTTCCACGCCGCTGCTGGCGGGCACGGCCACGGCACGCATCGCCTGCAGGCGCTCTACCAGCGCGGGGACGCGCAGCGGACCATTGAAGCCGGCCAGCTCGTTGAAAATCCGCAAGCATGCGGCGAGATCGGCGTCCTCTTGCTGCTTGATCTCGATGGCCTCTTTCCTGGACCTGGGCGTCAGGCGCCCTGGCTCGGCGCGGGCATTGTATAGCTCACCCAGCAGCCAGAATAGCCGCGCGTCGTCCGGCATCCAGATGAGCAGCTGCTGAACGACGGCCAGGGCATTGGCCGGCAACTTGGCGCGCTCGGCGGCAGCCAGCTTCGCGGGCTCGAACTTGCCCGAGTCGCCGACGAACCTGACGTTGAAGAGATCGTCCGGTGCTTCAGGCAAATTCTTCTCCTTGCGTCGCATCTCGAGGAACCGAAGGCGAAACAACTTGAGCAAGGTCTTCTCCGCGTCCTTGTGAAATTTCAGCGCGAGATCCGTCCAGTTCATCTCGTGCAAGATCGGCTTCAGTTCCCCGGCGGCATCGATGCTCGCAGGCCAGTTGTCGATGGCCTGTCTGAGGTAATCGATTGCGCGCTGCGGCTCCTGGGCATCGAGGAAATAGGCCATCGCCAGGTTGGAGGTTTGCAAGAAGTTGCCGCGCTCGCGCAACATCTGTGGCGTGATCAGCTCGATGGCCTCGGCGAAGCGACGGCGGCGAATCAGGTACGCCTCGATACTGAGCCTCTGGCCCATGCTCCAGTTGCTCGGGAATGCCCTGGGCGCCGTGTCCGCCATCAGAACGTAACGCATGCGCAACGGATTGTCGCGCTCGATCTTGCTGGCGCCGATCGTCTTGAGGAGAAACAGGCTCTTCTCGAACTCGACAAAATTCGGGTTCCGCGCATCCTCACCCGGCTCGGCGGGATTGTAGATGCCGGCGCGCAGCGGCGCGTTACCCATGACGAAGGCGAGCACGGCCCCAGTCGCTAGCAAGCGCGAGGACATTCACTTACCCTTGGCCGCGACGTGCTCGCAGGTGACCGTGGTGGTGATGCCGCCCCGGGCCGTGAAGGCGCCGACCACCTTGCAACGCCGCGGACGGCAGGCGGCGACGAAATCGTCCAGCAGGCGGTTTACCACCGTCTCGTAGAAGATGCCCAGGTTGCGAAAGCCCTGCAAGTAACGCTTCAGTGATTTCAGTTCCACGCACGTCTGGTCGGGCGTGTAGGTATAGGTGATGGTGCCGAAGTCCGGCTGCCCGGTCTTGGGGCACATGCTCGTGAACTCGGGACAGACGATCTCGATGGCATAGTCCCGCCCGGGACTGGGATTGGCGAAAGTTTCGAGCAAGTCGCCGGCGGGAACCTCCATCGCCACCACCTCAGGGAGCGTGAACCAGACTCGTCAGTGAATTGTAGCAATTCTGCCAAGACATGCACTCCCAGACGAGCGTCGTTGAAGCTCGCCTGACGGTTTCGCGCGGCGCTATCTCGCGCGACATCGCCAAGCGTGGTTCTCTCACGCTTGTCTGCGATGATCTGGGTGCGAGGCAAGCGCACGCTTTCTTTTCGATGGCCTTCCTGGTAAACTCACCTTACCCGCCTTCCTTCCCCACCCCCAGCGGCGCGAGGCGCTTGCCATGAGCCGAATTGCAATCTCCTGCATGGCTTTTTGTCTTCTCAACATCACAGCCCGCGCGCATGTTCCCGTCGGCGAAATCCAGGTCGATCCGGTCAAACTTAGGCTGGCAGGCCCCGATGCGCGTTACTCTCTTCTCATTCACGGCAAGTCCGCGGCGGGCCAGCTCATGGACTTGACCGGCGAGGCCAAGTTCACCGCGCTGCAACCGAAAATCGCGCGCGTGGATGCCGCCGGCGTTGTCAGCGCCGTCGCGGATGGCACCGCGGCCATCCAGATCGACGTTCGCGGACAGAAGAAACTCGTTACCGTCGAAGTGGTCGAAACGGCACGGGCGCGCGCGGCGCATTTTGAGAACGACGTGATCCCCGTCCTGAGCCGCTTTGGCTGCAACTCGTCTGGGTGTCACGGCGGGGCGGAGGGGCAGAACGGCTTCAAGTTGTCGGTATTCGGCTCCGATCCGACCGCGGACATCGTCGCCCTGACCAAGGAAAGCCGTGGTCGTCGCGTGCTCTACTCCGCGCCGGATAATAGCTTGCTGCTCCTGAAGGCTACCGGGGCGGCACCGCATGGCGGCGGCGCGCGGTTGCCGCGGGCCAGTCGCGAGTACGACATCCTTCGCGCCTGGATCGCCGCCGGCGCCCGGCCGGGCGACCCAGCCGCGCCGCACGTCACCGGACTGCGCATCGAGCCGGCCGAACGCATCATGGACATGAAGAGCCAGCAACAATTGCGCGTCATCGCCCGCTACTCCGACGACCGCGAAATCGATGTCACTTCCCTGGCTCGTTTCCAGACCAACAACGAAGGCCTCGGCTCGGTGAGCCTGGAAGGCCGGGTGACTGCGGGGCAAGCGCCGGGCGAAGTCGCGGTCATGGCCAGTTTCCTGGGCGAAGTCGCCGTGTTCCGCGCGATGATCCCGCGCGCCGAGAAGATCGCCAGCTACCCGGCGTTGATCGAGAACAATTTCATTGACGGCCTCGTCTTTCGCCGGCTCAAGAAGCTCAATATCGTCCCCTCCGACACGTGCGACGATGCCGACTTCTTGCGCCGCGCTTATCTGGACGTGATCGGCACGCTGCCGACGGCCGCCGAGGCCCGCGCCTTCCTTGCCGACCGCCGCGCGGACCGCCGGCAACGGCTCGTCGACGAATTGCTGCGCCGGCCGGAATTCGTCGATTACTGGGCGCTCAAGTGGAGCGATCTCCTGCGCGTCGATCGCCAGGCGCTGGGGCACAAGGCGGCCTATGCCTACTATCGCTGGATTCGCGACAGCATCGCCGCCGACAAGCCGCTCGACAAGATGGCCCGCGAGCTGGTCACTGCCGATGGGCCGATCGTCGAGAATGCGGCGGCCAATTTTTACCGGGTCGTGCAGAAGCCCGGCGAGCGGGCCAGCACGCTGTCGCAGGTCTTCCTTGGTGTCCGCATCGCCTGCGCCGAGTGCCACCACCATCCGTTCGACCGCTGGAGTCAGGACGACTACTACGGCATGCAGGCATTCTTCAACCCGCTGCAAATTGGTCGCTCCGGCCAGGGCGATTTCCTGTCCGCTTCCGGCGACGCCAAGGCACGCAACCCGCGCAGCGGGCAGACCATCACTGCCCAGCCGCTCGGCGCCAACGCGGCGGAACAGAAGGTAAACGACGCACGATTGCTTCTGGCCGACTGGCTGACCGCGCCGGACAACCCGTGGTTCGCCCGCAACCTGGCAAACCGCGCCTGGGCTCACTTCACGGGCCGCGGCCTAGTCGAGCCAGTTGACGACGTCCGCGCCACCAACCCTCCCAGCAACCCCGAATTGCTCGATGCTCTGGCCAGAAAATTGATCGACAGCCGATTCGACTTCAAGCAACTGGTGCGGGCCATCACGGCGTCACGCGTCTATCAGCTCTCGGCGAAGCCGAACGCAACCAACGCCCGCGACGAGTTCAACTCCTCGCGGGCGCTGTTCCGCCGGCTGGACGCCGAGGTGCTGCTCGACATGGTCAGCCAGACGACCGGCGTCGCCGAGCGATTCAAGGGCGTGCCGCCGGGACAGCGAGCGATCCAGCTCTGGGACAGCAAGGTGCCGCACTATTTCCTCAAGCTCTTTGGGCGGCCCATCCGCGTCACCGCCTGCGAGTGCGAGCGCAATCACGAGCCGGGAGTATCTCAGGTCCTGCACCTCCTGAACTCGCCGCAGATTCAGGCGAAGCTGGCGCATGCAACGGGGACGGTCAACCGGCTGGCTCGCCGGCACCAAGACAATGCCGAGCTGGTGGATGAGCTATACCTGACATTTCTCAGCAGGTATCCATCGGCGGATGAACAGGCCACAGCAAAGCGCTTCCTTGAACAACACGGCGAGCGACGCCGGCAGGCTGCGGAGGATCTGGCGTGGAGTCTCATGAACACGCTGGAGTTTCCGTTCAATCATTGATGGCAGGCAGTCTCTGCTACATCCCAACTGCGTCGAGCGCTTTCCGGGCCCAGAGCCGGACGTCTTCGTTCTTGTCTGCGGTTGCTTTCTTCAGGGCCGGGGCGGCCTTTTTTGCCTTGGGGCCGAGGGAAGCCAGGGCGCGGGCGGACCAGGAACGCACAAAGGCATCTGCGTTGGTCAGTGCCTTGGAGAGGAGTGGGACCAGAGTGGGAGCGATGCCCTGGGCGCCGATTTCTTCCAGTGCCTGGGCGGCGCCGGAGCGAGCGTGGTCGTTCTTGCTCTTGAGCGTTTTCAGCAACTCCGGAATGGCATGGGCGCCCAGGCCGCTGACGGTCAGCACGGCCCAGGAGCGGACCTGGTCGTCGGCGTCTTGAAAGGCGCGTAGCAATTGTGGCAAGGCCGCCCTGGCCCTGGGGCCGGCTTGGCTGAGAGCCTCGGCGGTTTGCCGGCGGACTTCCAGCGACCTGTCGGCGAGCATCTTGGCGAGGGCGGCAATCGTGCCCGTCGAGGCCAGATCCACCTGGCTCAGAGCTTGCACGACCCGGCAACGCACACCGGGTTTCTTGTCGCGAAGCGCGGTCCGCAGGGCAGCGACCGCCTGCCGGGCCATGTCACCCATCTCACCGAGCGCAAAAGCGGCACCGGAGCGCATGTCTTCCTCGGCGTGTGCGAGCGTCTTTTTCAGGACGGCGATGACCTTTGGATCGACGGCGGCCAGGGCCCGCGCTGCCGCCGCCCGTACATCTTCTTCCGGATCGCGCAGCGCGTCCAGCAACGCATGCTGCGCCTTGGCGGCACCGTTGCCCAGACGCTGTAGCGCCTCGCAGGCGTGCAAGCGCACGAACTTGACCGGGTCCTTCAGGGCGTGGGACAGAGCCGAGACAGCCTCCGGATGGGCCTCGCCGATCGCGCCCAGGGCGCGAACCGCTTGCTGGCGAATGAAGTCGCGCGGCTCGCGCGTCAAGCGGCACAACGACGGCACGGCATTCTTGGCCCTGGCGCCCATGCGGCCCAGGGACTCTGCCGCCTGACGTCGGACCAGTTCATTGCCGTCCTCCAGAGATTTCTGCAGTGATTCGACGATCTTCTTGCTCTCGGGGCCGATCTGCCCCAACGCCAGCGCCGCCCGCCAGCGTTTGAGCGGCCTGGAGTCCGCCAGCGCTTCCAGCCATTGTTTTGTCGTCTGTTGTTTCGAGAACACCGCTGGCGCCAATGATTGCACTGTGCCTCCCCCATGAATGCCGCTTGCCGCTTGCGCGCGAATCAGCGCGAAACTGCCAGCGACCCATTCGGTTTCAGTCAGAATGGCAGATTCTTGACGTCTACATTTCCGCCACTCAAGACAATACCTATCCGGCCCAGTCCGTCCAGTGCGCGGCATTCGTCGGCCAGCACGGCGGCCAGGGGCACGGCGGCGCTTGGCTCAACGAGCAACTTGGCGCGTTCCCACAGCAGCCGCATGGCCGTCACGATCTGCTCCTCGCTCACCGTGATGATGCGCTCCACCAGATCGCGTACGACAGGCCAGGTCAAGTCACCCAGGCTCGTCAAGAGGCCGTCGGCGACGGTTCGCGGCGCGTTCTGCGTCATGAGCTGCCCGGCGGCCTTCGATCGCGCCGCGTCGTCCGCCCCCGCCGGCTCGCCGGCGAAAACGCGGACGGTGGGATCCAACTCACGCACGGCCAGGGCCGTGCCGGAAAGCAAGCCGCCGCCGCCGACCGGAGTGATGATCGCGTCCAGGTCGGCGACCTGTTCCAGCAACTCCAGGGCGGCCGTCCCTTGCCCGGCGATCACGTCGGCATTGTCGTACGGATGGATCAGCGTTGCGCCGGTGTCCGCGAGGACGCGCTCGGCAGTGGCCTCGCGCGCTTGCTGGTTGGGTTCGCATGCCACAACGCGAGCGCCGTACTCCTCGACCGCGGCGCGTTTCACGGCGGACGCGTTGCGCGGCATGACAATGTGCGCGGCGATGCCGCGCAGCCGCGCCGCCCGCGCCAGCGCCCCGGCATGATTGCCGGAGCTGTGCGTGACCACGCCGCGTGCCGCCACGTCCTCGGTCAGCTTCATGACCGCGTTGCAGGCACCGCGAAACTTGAAAGCCCCTGCCTTCTGCCATTGTTCGCACTTGAAGAACAGCGACCGTTCCGCCATCCTGTCCAGAACGGCGCAGGTGAAGACCGGCGTCCGCTGTGCAAATGGCGCGATGCGCGCCGCGGCTTGGCGAATGGCTGTCAGGTCGGCGGCGTAGCGGTTCATGGCACTATTTCACCGGATTGCGCAGGACGCCCAGGCCCTCGATCTCTACCTCCGCGATGTCACCGGCCTTGAGGAAGACCGGCGGCTTGCGGGCGAAGCCCACGCCGGGCGGCGTGCCGGTGAAGATCAGGTCGCCCGGCTGGAGCGTGAACACCTGCGACAGATACGCCAGCGTCTCACCCACGCCAAAGATCATCTGGCTGGTGCTGCTGTCCTGCATCGTCTTGCCGTTGAGCCGCAACTGAATGCGCAGCTTGAGAGGGTCGGCCACCTCGTCGGCGGTGACGAGGTGCGGGCCGATGGGCGCGAACGTGTCAAAAGTCTTGCCGATCATCCACTGCTTGCCGTCCTTCTTGAGCTGCCAGTCGCGGGCCGAGACATCGTGGCCGACCATGTAGCCGGCGACGTATTCCTGGGCCCTGTCCGCCTTGATGTCCTTGCCTTGCTTGCCGACGACGATTACCAGTTCCGCCTCGTAGTCCACTTCCTGGCTCACGGGCGGCAACACGATCGGCTGCTCCGGTCCAATGATGGCCGTGGCATACTTGCTGAACAGGATCGGCTCCTTGGGGATGGGGGCGGCGCTCTCCTCGGCATGATCGCGATAGTTGAGACCGACGCAGATGATCTTGGGCGGATCGGGTATTGGCGCCAGCAGTCGGGCCGAGGCGGCGTCCATCTTGACCGCGCTGCCGCTGCGCGTCGCCTGCCCGGCCCGCTTGAGCATCTCCGGCCCTCCTTCGAGGATGAGCCGCACGCTCGGCGGGATGGCCGCGTCGCTGGCGTTGAGGTCCACATAATGCGTGCCCGCCAGCGCCGCCGCCCGCGGGCCCCGAGTAGTCTCCAGTGTTGCCAGTCTCATGCTTCCTCGTACGTTGAGTTTGCCTCGAGTGAAGAGAAGCTCGTCTTGCAGACGAACGAGCGTTATTCTATAAAAAACCTGTCGCCGCCAGCGGCTTAACATCGCCTTGAGCCCGCATGCCGGCCCGCCACATTCCCCGATAGCTCAATGGTAGAGCAACCGGCTGTTAACCGGTTTGTTGTAGGTTCGAGTCCTACTCGGGGAGCTTGACCGATCGTCTACGCACCCGGACGACCCTACGAGTTAACGGGAACGCCGAGCGCCGTCGCTCTCGGCGTTTCGCGTTTTCGGCCAATTGTAGCAACGGGTTACGTTGAGCCATCCGCCCCATCGGGAAGCCCCGCGAGATTCTTCGGGTTTCTTGAAAAAAGCCGAATAGTAACCGCTGGGACATGCTTTCGACTTCTGGCTAACCGAGAGCAAAGCAAATGGTTCGACAAGTCGCCTTGGGCTTTCCCGATTTCCTGTTACCAGTCAACATGGTTGCTGGATCGCTTTTGTTGACAGCAACTTGCCGCAGCAATAATACCTACTTCGCAAGGTGCGGAAGACACGTCTTGTCTCATCGAGTCGCCAATTCAGGAGTACGCCATGAGACGGTGGGTTTGTGTCGCGGCGGCCAGCGTGGCACTGTTGGCCCAAGTTGAGGCAATCAGTGCCGGCGACAAGGAGCCATTGCGTATCGGCGTGGCCGAAGTCAACATCACGCCGCCTAAAGGATTCCTGATGGCCGGCTACTACCACGAGCGGCGGGCCACCGGGACCCGTGATCCGCTCAAGGCCAGGGCCATTGTCTTTCGTGGCGATAACGAGCAAGCAGCCATCGTCGTTTGCGATCTCACCGGAATCGCCATCGATCTCTCTACCGAGGTCCGTCGGCGAGCTGCCAAACGCACCGGGATTCCGGTGAACAGTATTGTCATCTCGGCCACCCATTCGCACACAGCTCCAGATTACACCCGTGACCTTTACGAATACCTTGGAAATGAGAACAGGAGCGCGTCCAAGCGATATGCCAAGGATTTGATTGACGGCATCGTGGAAGCAATTGTCAAGGCTCATGCAGGCGCCAGGCCAGTTAGCGTGTCGGCCAGTGCCGCCCGGCAGAAAGCACCGGTTTCCTTCAACCGTCGCTTCGTCATGAAGGATGGCAGTGTGCGCACCTGGCAGCGTCTTGACCAGCCCGATGTGATTCGCCCAGCCGGGCCAGTCCAGGGCGAAATCGCCAAATTCTGCCTCAATTATCGCCGCGGGCTTGATTTTGACTACTGTACAGCCCCTACGATTCTCCGGAGTTTTGCCTGTCCCGTCCCATCT
>Ga0194131_10001292_pt1 | contig 43042 bp, 48 predicted proteins | sample TA2KigO120mmetaG_FD_148631 | JGI IMG/M metagenome (GOLD analysis project Ga0194131, IMG submission 148631) | Freshwater microbial communities from Lake Tanganyika, Tanzania - TA2015053 Kigoma Offshore 120m | ecosystem: Environmental > Aquatic > Freshwater > Lake | place: Tanzania: Lake...
GGTGGGTTTTTACATACGCTCGAACCGTCTGCCATCTATGAATATGTGCCGGGGACGGATCAGTCGAAGCTCACACTAATCGATCAGGTCGACGATCTGCCGAGGAAGAATCTTCTGACCTATGCCTTACGTAGCCGCATTCTGGAACAGGGACGAGACCGCTCGTTCAACTGGTTGGATGTGACGATTGCCCAGAGCTACCACGTTGGGTCCGTGCAGACGCATGCGCGTGACTTTACGCCCGGAGTCAATCCGCTCCTGGGGTCGATCACTCAGCCGCTTCAGCCGTCTACGGTGGCGATCCAGGGGCGGCCATTTTCCGACATTTGGTTGCGGGCGGTTATCGGCAATCATCAGCCGTATGCCGCTACATCTCAATTAAGTACCGCCGGATTTGGGCCTGGCGCTGGGGATATCATCGTAGGTCTGCAGCCTCTGATCAATCAGTATCTGACCGTCGATGCATTTTTTGATCCCTATCAAGGGGTCGTGAGTCAAGTGAATGCCGACCTTCGTTTCCGGGAAGGCAACAACTGGTACATTGATGTGGGACAGCGGTACTCGCGTGCTGGCCATCGCGTCAGACGTGGGGATGTCTGGAATCCCATTTCCTTCAATGAGGTCTATGCGCCGACGGACGAGATTTTCTTCTTGACGATGGGCGGGGCATTTCGTACGCCATGGGGGTGGACGATCGGGGCCAAAGGCTACTACGACGTCAAACATGGACGCAGTCCGGAGTACGATGTTGCGGCACTCTATCAGAACCCCTGCAAGTGCTGGTCGGCAGGCGTCTTCTATTTGCAGTTGCCTGACCGTCAGCAGTTCAATTTCATGCTTAGCTTGACTGGGTTGGGATGGACGGAAAATACCGGCACCGCCATGATGCGGAGTATCCTGTCCCCCTTGCTGTGGGGTGAACGCGGGTTGCCATGGCCTACCCCTGGAGGCGGGTATGGCCTTATTCAGCAGGTCCCACAACCTGCTAGCGCGACCGTCGGAAGCCGGTAAAGATCGTGTGTGAGCCTGTGCCGATGTGTCTGTGGCTTGTGTAATTGACACCAAAAACGAGGCTAGGGTACGATGCAATCATGTGTGAGGGAGCGATCTTTATAGGAGGGCGTAGACGTGGCTAGTGATGCCTTGAAAGTGGAAGATATGACTTGGGATACTGAAGTCATGAAGACTTCAGAGCTGGTGATGGTTGACTTTTGGGCGGTATGGTGTGGCCCTTGCCAAATGGTAGCGCCGATTGTCGACGAGTTGGCTAAGGAGTATGCCGGGAAACTGAAGGTCCTAAAGCTGAATACGGATGAAAATCCGGAGGTGGCAGGGCGCTATCAGGTGATGAGTATCCCGACGATCTTGTTTTTTAAGAACGGACGTCCGGTTGAGAAACTTGTTGGAGCCAGGCCCAAGCGGCAATTCAAAGACATGATTGATTCGCTATTGGCCCAACCTACCGGCACCGCGTGATCCCCGCGACGCAGCCATGCTGACCGAGCTGCGTATTATCAACTTTGCTGTCCTCGAACAGCTCGCAGTGACGCTTGATGCCGGATTTACTGTGCTCACAGGGGAGACGGGAGCCGGAAAATCACTGCTGATCGATGCTCTTTCGCTTCTTGTCGGTGGACGGACGTCCAGTGATCAGATCAGGTTTGGGGCAGACGAAGCGCAACTCGAGGCCTCCTTCCAGATTCCATCAGGCCATCCGCTTAGTCAAAAATTGCGGGACCAGGGAATTCTCAGCAAAGACGATTCACAACTTGTCATTCGGCGTCTCATCGCTCGTTCTGGGCGAAACCGTGTGTTTCTAAACGGAGTCATGAGTCCAGTCCACGTGCTGGAAGAATTCGGTGGAACGCTCCTCGACATTCACGGACAGCATGATCAACAGTCCCTGCTCGTTCCTCAGGCACAGCTTGATGCTCTTGATGCTTTTGGCCGTCTCCATCCTGCGCAGCATCAGTATCGGTTAGCCTACAATGAATGGGTCCGGTTGTGTCTAGAGCGGGATGCACTGGCCCGCAAAGTCCAGCAAACCGCAGAACGAGAAGATCTCTTGGCATTTCAGAAGCAAGAGCTGGACGAGGCCGCGTTGACGATTGGCGAGGAAGAGGCGCTTCAGGGGGAGCGACGAAGGTTGGGATCTTCGCAGCGGCTGCATGAGCTGGCTGCGGAGGTGCAAGAGCGGATTCATGGCGAGCAGGGTGGGGTGTTGGTGAATTTATCTATCGTGGAACGGACGTTGGGAGAGCTGGCGCAGATCGATCCTGAAATGCAAGGGGCCGGCCGGCTCGCCGCAGATGCTAAGGTACTTGTGCGGGAGGTAGCGGACTGCCTCCGCGGTTATGCAGATCGATTGGACAACGATCCGATGCGTTTAGCGATCATCGAAGATCGCTTGGCGTTGATTCAGCAGTTGAAGAAGAAATACGGGGGAACCGTCGAGGCCGTGCTGCAGACTCACCGGTGTGTTCGGGAGGAGCTGGAGGGACTTCAGCATTCCGATGCACAGCGTGAGCGCTCCGAACAATTGATTCGTGAAGGGGTGCGGGAAGTTGCTCGAATGGCACGGGAACTCACGGGCAAACGAATGGACGCAGCCAAACGAATGACCAAGATCGTGCGTCGGGAATTGGACGCGCTCAAAATGGGGCAGACGCAATTCGCGATTCAGGTGGTGACGGGTGAGGGCGAACAGGCTTATGGGAGCAAAGGCGCGGATCGTGTAGAATTGATGCTGTCAACGAATGTCGGTGAACCCTTGAAGCCGCTCTCGCGGGTCGTCTCAGGCGGGGAGTTGTCCCGGGTGATGTTGGCACTCAAGTCGGCTCTTGCGGGTGTGGACCGGGTACCGATCATGATTTTCGATGAAATTGATACGGGAGTCGGAGGGGCCGTCGCCGCTGCCATTGGCAAACGGTTGAAAGATTTGGGACGGTATCATCAAGTGCTGTGTGTGACGCATCTGCCCCAAGTGGCGTCCCAAGCCGACCACCACTGGTGTGTGGAGAAAGCACAGCTCAAGAATCGAACGGTGACCTCAGTGCGACGCCTCACCGGTTCTGAGCGGGAATGGGAAATCGCACGTATGCTGGGAGGTGCCACGGTGACGAAGAAAGTCAGGGAAACCGCGGCAGAGCTGCTTGCAGGAGCCAAGGAGTAGGCTTAACAAGCGAGCCGGAGACGTTCCGGCTTGCGGTGGTCGCCCGTGGCTCAGAAACGTACGGAGTGTCTCCTGGCGAAGTTCCCGCTGCCAACGCCCAGCACCCCCACCTCAATCCACAACTCTGTGGCGACTGAGTGTATTGTCACCTCGGAGACCGCCCGCATCGCCACCGTCTCACGCGGGTACGTCGCTGACCACTTGCATCGCTGCGTCATGACACCTTTCGGGCTCATTATGATCTTTCGTTAGGTGTTCTTGAAAGTGGGGCAGAACCCCATCCGTATCGAGCTTCTGCTCGACATCGTTCACGGTATCGTGCAGTTAGCCGAAGCGCGCTTGTGTGCAGTCGAGGGCAAGAGCCCGTTCACGACTATCTCGAAGCAGTCTCGGCCGACGGCCAGGCCACGCACCGCGCGATGGTGCAACGGCTGAAGCCCTTGCGCGTCCAGGTTCATACGATCACGTACGATAACGGAAAGGAGTTCGCCGGACACCGACAAACCACCCAGCGGCTGTGCACCCAGGTCTTCTTTGCCCCCCTTCCGATCACGCGTGGGAACGGAGGGTGAACGAGTATACGAATGGCCTGATCCGAGATTTCTTTCCCAAAGGCACGGATGTTACGCCCATTCATCCAGCGACGGTGGCGAAGGTGGAGCGCTTGCTCAAGCGATGCCCCCGCAAATCACTCGGCTTTCACACGCTGGCACAACGCGGCTGAAGGATATGCACTGGGAAGTTGAATCGGCGTGAAGAAATAGTAATGTGACAAGCAGTTTGATGAACGATTATGAATGAATGAGAGGGCGGGCAATGGGCCTGCCGGATGTTCGGGACCGGCAGGCCGCAAGGGAATGATTAGTTAACGGAGGCAGTTTTCTTCTCTGCGGGGCAGGATCCCGGAGTCATGTACAGTAAATAATTGCCCATGCCATGTTGGGGCTCAGGTTTCTGGAGTAAATGGTGGTAGACCATAACCATTTCATAATCATCTGCCTTTGAAATGGGGAACCCCTGACCGTCTTTGTAGACCTGGTGGGGCAAGAATTCGCGGAGTGTTCCGTCCTGTTCAACGTCTGGGATGGTCCGGAGCAGAGTTTGTTTCTTAGTTTTGTTCTCCAGCGCGATCATCAGCAGTTCATCATGGCCATGTGGATAGGCATATTTAACACAGCCGTCCATGCTGAATTTCAGCGGCGCAGTGCGTACTTGGACCCCGGGTCCGATTTCAATTCCTTCGTCAGTCTGGTCTGCCGGGCGATCGCCAAACTTGGTAAAACAGACGATATTGACCCCAACCTGATAGATGTCCATGGCCTGGACCGGTTTCGTCTTGGGCGCAAAGTACATGGTGAAGGTGGCAATGACGTTCTTGGTAGGAGGGGCACCATGATAAAACGCGACGACCGTCATGAGCTTGTCGTTCTTCTCAAGCTTGACCCCGTATCCATCCGGGAAGTGGGTTTCTGCCATTTCCAGGCCGGCTCCGCCATAGAAGAGTGGTTCGCCCGGGCAGGAAACGCTGGGTCTCGTGTTGTTGATCATGAGGATATGGTGCAAGTAGTTTCTCGGTAGTTCTTTCCCCTCGACTGTGGACAAGGCCGACTTGAAGCCGATGAGGTATTTGTCTTCAGGTAGCTGAAAATTGAACCGGGGCATGGAATCACCCATATCCCCTTCGCCATGGCCGGTCGGAAGATCGATCGGGCCGAAGGTCAGGGTGGCGGTGTTTTCTCCATAGGTAATTTTGGAGCCAACATGCTTTTTCAGCGTAGGGACGGCATGGTGATCATGTCCCCCATCGGCGTAGGCGGATGAGATCATGGCGACGCTGAAGAACAGCAGAGTGAAGAATCTACACATAAGTCCTCCCGGAGAAAATGAAGTGGTGACAGTAAATCGGCCTCCGAATTGTTGGCATGACAGAAGAGAGGTAGAGGGGGCTCATTGGGTGCTAACCGGTGATGGCGTGATCTTTTTCCAGTGATAAGTACCGCCGTGTTCCTTCGGCGGAATGTTTTTTCTCGTATCGACCCGCGTGTACCACCAGATGCCCTTGGCTTCGTTACCGTCTTCCGAGAGGAGGACTTCAAACCCACCTTCACGATCGTTGCCGGGCTGATGCCACGTGCCTTGCCAGAGTCGGTGTTCAATTTTCGTGGTGACGAATCGTCCTTGGTGTTGTGTGTAAGGGCCGTTTCCGTTCTTGTCCAGCGTCGCTTTGTAGCGCTTGTCGTCCTCGACTTCGAGAATATCCCAATCTCCGCTAACATCCGGCATGATAGAAATCCCCGGATTACTTACTCGGAGCTGTTGTGAGGACGAGGCACTTGACTGAGCAAGGGGACCATTCATCTGCGCGGAGCGAAACGACTCATGAAAAGATAGCATGACCCATTGGCCGTTCCGTTGTTCCAAAACGCCTGTTTCACGTAAGGGCAGTATCATGCGTTTGAGCTCGGCGCCTTCCTTGGTATAGCGGGTATAATCCAATTCCATTGTGAACCAAGCGATATTTCCCTTGTGCCAGACAGTGAGTTCCCGGATCGGGATTTCAAACTTCTGGACTGCGGCGAACTCTTCCCGCATCTCCTGCTCAAAAGCTGGCCAGCCCACGTACTTTCGTCCACCGACTGAATAACTGGTGAGGTCGCCATCGTGGGCCATCAGACGGGACATGGTGGCCATATCTTTCTCAACGTTGGCCTGAACAAGTTTGCGAATGACGGTTTCCGGGTCGGCCGTCTCGGGGGTATCTGCCATTGCCCCAGCCATTGATAGCAGGGTACTTAACACCGTACACACCAGGGTTGCTGTAGCACGATTCATTCAATGCCCCCTTGTGATGAAACTCTCTGATCGAGAGAATCGGCGAAGAACAATAGCAAAAGCTACACACTCTTGTGGAGCTTGTCAATATTGGCTTGGAGATCTCGGGTTATGGGTGCCCAATGACCACCACTGTGACGTTGTCCGTGCCTCCGCGCTCCAATGAGGCGTCGATTAGGTGATCACAGGCCTGGATCGGATCTCCTTTGGCACCTCGCATGATATCCCGAATATCGTCGTCCTCCAGCATCTTCGTCAGGCCGTCCGAACACAACAGCAGAAGATCCTCTTTCTCAAGCGAGACGGAAGACAGGGAGGGGCGTAGTGGTGCCGACAGGCCTAACGCTTGCGTCAGGACATGGCGCTCGGGATGCGTTCGTGCCGTCTTCTCGGTCAAAATGCCGCGGGCCAAATATTTTTCGATTAGCGTATGGTCACGGGTGAGTGGGGTCAACGCACCGGAGCGGAATCGGTAGGCGCGGCTGTCACCCAAATGCGCCACATGGGCTTCCGATTGGTCCGACGAGTGGATCAGCAGCATGACGAGCGTTGTGCCCATTCCTTTGAGTGTCGGCTCCAGCTGCCCCTGCTCCATGAGTACCAGGTGCGCGTGTGTGATCAGTTCAGTTAAGAATTGGGAAGACGTGGTGTGGCCTTGACGGAGCGTCGCGGCTGATAATTCGGCGTGCGCTTTGATGCTGGCGATAGCCAGCTGGGCAGCAACCTCTCCGCCGACATGGTCCCCCATTCCGTCGGCGACAGCCCACAAGCCTAATGGGTCGATTGTGATGAACGCATCTTGGTTCGCTGCACGCACCAATCCGATCTCACTGCGTCCGATACCAGCCCAGCAGGTCATGGTGCGTATGCCGTGAGCGAGTGGTGTGACATCCCCGATGCAGCGAATACCAAAGGGCCAAAGCGTGACAGCATCTCGCTATAGACGAGTGTGGCCAGCGGCACAAGAGATTCCGTATCAGCGCGGTTGTAGGCCAGCAACACATCGAGAGCCGTCTGATCTCCAAGGCGCCACCGTGACCACAGTCGTATGGCGTCCAGGCCATCAAAGCCGCAAAGGGCTGGTGCTCGATCGAGACCAAGTTCCTGTTCCAGATGTTTGAGCCCTCCATGCATACCCAATCGGCGTGCAGCCAGGCACAGGTCGAAGTGGGGCATGGGGAATCGAAGGCGGGGAAATTTGGCGCGCAAGTACGGCACATCGAATACAGATCCGAAGAAGGTGACTAGCAATGTGCACTCATCGAGTGCTGCCTGCAGTCGGTCGGTTGTCAGGGTGTCGCCCTGGACCAACGTAGTTGTGGATCCGTTCCAATGCAGTCCAACCACGGTGACGGCTCCAGCCGGATCGTGGAGAGCGAGACCCGTTGTCTCAATATCGAGATAGAGCGCCGTGGATCGGCACGTGTCGTAGAATCGCCAATGCTCGCGGCCAGGGAGCCGTGCCGCAAGGGAAGGGAAATCCTTGGCTTCAAATGCAGCAAGGGCCTGGGAGAGGTCCTCGTTATAGAGCGATTTCCTGTTCGGTGAGAGCCCGGTAATACGAGGCCGACTCACAAAACCGTGCCAGTCGAGCACGCCTTCTTGCCACCACCGGCGCTCTGTCACGGTCCCGACGCCTTGCAATAAGACAAAGGTGGAGGTCAGCATGGCGACGATTGTAGCCTTGATTTCACATGGGAGACAAGTTAGAGTCCGGCTCCGTAGCAATGACTGAACGAACGTGTTCGTGGAAAGTTGTACCGCTTCATGACGGAACCGGCGAAGCGCATTCGCATTCTGGTCGGCGAAGTCCGGCTCGAAGCGGAGCTCAAGAGAACAAAAACTGCGGCCGCGGTCTATGCGGTGCTCCCGGTTCAGGCTCCGGTTAATGTGTGGGGCGAAGAATTCTATTTCAAGATTCCCGGTGTGGTCGATTATCGAGAAACGGCCACGAATCGGGTCGCGGTGGGAGATATCGCGTACTGGGGGGCCGGCCAGGTTCTGGCGATTTTTTTTGGACGAACCCCAATGAGCACGGGAGCCGATCCGGTACCCGCCGATCGGGTGAACGTCGTTGGGCAGATCGTGGGGGATGCGACTCAGCTGCGCTGTGTGATGGAAGCCGCGACGATTCGAGTCGAACGAGGATAGGGCATGCGTCTCTCGAAGGAACGTGTGCGGCATATGGCCGAAAGCCTCGTGAGGAGGCTTCAGCACGAGGGACATATCGAACTCGTTGGAGACCGAACTGCGTTGGTTGCTGGACTTGATCAAGCGATCACGGATGAGCTGTCCGTGGAGGATCGGTTAAATACGGAAGTGCGCCAGATGCTCACAGCCTATGACAAACAGATCGAGCAAGGCCAGGTCGATTATCAGAAAATGTTTCAGCTGGTGAAGCAGAAGTTGATCCATGAACGGGGCGTGATTCTCTAGGGAGGGCATGGGTCACATGTCATCGATCATGAGGGCTGACTGCATCGGCCGCCCCTTCGAGTATGATCATTGATCAGTGACCCATGACAGGATAATTCTGTGCTAAGCGAAGATAAAACCAGCCATTTGTCGCACGTCGTTGCTACCGCGATCAAGCGTCACGCGGCGGTCAGGGTGGTTGCCGATGACGAGCGAATGCTAAAAGCAGTCAAGCGTGTTGTGGCCGCCGAATTGGCGCAGGAGAAAGAAATCGACCGCAAGGTGAAAGCCAAGCTGGCCTCCTACTCGCGTGGGATCATCGAAGGTAGTGCAGAGTGGGAAGTGCTGTATCGAAAGACGTTCGACGAGGAGATCAGAAAGCAGGCCAAGGTGTGAGCTGAAGACGGTGAGGAGGAGGATATGAAACAGGTGATGATCATGGGAGTGATCCTGGCGTTGCTGGGAACGGCGGCGTGTTCAAAGCGCAAACCACTGCTCGTTCCGCTGGGCATGATCGGCCCACATGCCACGCCCCAGGTTGTGACCCTCACCGAGCAAGGTACGCAGGCGTTCAATGCCAAACAATTTGAGGCGGCCAAGAAGTACTTCGAACATGCAGTGTCTGTCGCACCTCAGTCAGGTCAGGCGCATTACAACTACGCCTTGGCGCTGAACGCGCTGGGGAATCTGGACCTTGCGCGCCAGCATTTTCTTGAGGCGGCCAACTTGGCTCCCGGCGATACGGTGATTTGGAATTCTCCCGTCTTGGAGCCCCATGGCAACCCTGACACGAAAATGCATTCAAAAGACCGTCCATACGGAACGAGACCGCCGAGGTTCGGTGCCAACCCGTTGCCGCGATTCTAGGCGATTGATAGACGGGCACGTTCGATCGCAAGAGTGGATCGATCAGCAGATTCTGCACCGAGTCGGCAGAGGGTTTCTCCATTCTGTACACATGAGGAGTGAGACATGGCCAAGGATATTGTGGTTGGACAAGTAGCTCCCGAGCTCTCGATCCCGGATCAGGACGACAAAACTGTCACATTGAAAAGTTTCCGCGGCAAACAAGTTGTCCTGTATTTCTATCCGAAAGACGATACGCCGGGTTGCACTAAAGAATCCTGTGATTTCCGCGACGTTGAATCGCAAGTTTTGCGGGCCGGTGGGACAATCCTTGGGGTCAGTTTGGATGGGCGCGACTCTCATCGGAAATTCATCAAGAAGTTTGGATTGCCGTTCCAGTTGTTGAGCGACGAGGACGCGGCCATCTCCAAGATCTATGGGGTCTATAAGGAAAAGAACATGTATGGCCGAAAATATTGGGGCATCGAGCGCAGCACGTTCATTATCGATCCCGAAGGAAAAGTGAAGGCCATCTTTCGCAAAGTCAAAGTCGACGGGCACGCCGACGAAGTGTTGGCGGCGCTGAAAGCGTAGCCCTCCCCATGCCACCCGTCGTTGCTCATCAGAGCCGCGCGGCCCATGATTGTTGTCGTGCGAATTGCCTATCTCTGTTGTCTTGTTCTGCTTGTCTGCAGCAGCAGCCTCTGGGGAGCCGCGGACAAGACTCCTGGGACGCTGCTGGTTAAAGACACGTTGGTTACACCTGGACAGTCGGTGATAGTAGAGGCGAGGCTCTTGGCCAAAGGCCTGTTGTCTCCCATGGGATTAGGGGGGGAGTTCCTCGAACTCATCGAGAACGGCAAAGCCGTTGCCACAGGCATGACGGGCGGAGACGGTCGGGTGTTTTTGACCTATCACACGAAGGCGCAGGGAGTGATTCCAGTCGAGGTGCGGCTTGGCAACAGTCCGCGAGTCTTGCCAGTAGACGCATGGGCCAATGTGGCGGTTTGGGAACGGCGTAACCCCATCATTGCGATCGAGGTGGCAGCCCTAATGGACGCACGCAAGGGAGAGAATTCACAACTCGGCATCGCGTTGGCACTCGAAGTGGAACGGAAGCCGATGCGCGATGCCGCTGATGAGCTTGTAAAACTCACGCAATATTATTATCGCGTGATCTATGTAGCAACTCTCCCCTCGTTCGATGCCGACGAGCTTCATGTGAATGCCGAAGTGCGAACATGGCTGAAGGCGCACCATTTTCCACCCGGGCCTATCGTAGTGTTGTCACCAGGCGAATCCGCATGGGGAGCGAAGATTGATAAACTGCTCGCCGCAGGATGGAAGAACCTCAAGACGGGCATCGGCCGTTCGAAAGCTTTCGCGGAACCGCTTCTCCAACGGCGATTGGATGTTGTGATGATATCAGATCCGACTACGGGTGAAGTCTTACGGAAAGCCAAGGTCGCGAAGGAGTGGAAGGAGGTTCGGAAAAATCTGTAGCAGGGATCAGTTAGCCTATACCGGCCACCACTCCTCGTTCCATGCCATCTCCCAAAACATCCACTCGTACCGTGAACTGAGTAGAAACGACGCTTCCATCCGGCGCCGTGCGTCAGGGGTGGCAGTTTTGGCCCACTGATCGACTTTCTTGCGCATCCAATGCTGGACTTCGGCAAATTCCGGCGAAGCATAGAGCAGGAGCCAGTCCCGGTAGGGGTGATTGGCGGGCGGCGGCCCTTGTTTGAGCAAGTGCTGTCCGACCACGCAGTAGACCCAGGCGCAGGGAAGCGCGACGACGGTGATCTCCACCGCGGTGCCGGATGCGGCCACGGCCAGCATATGCCGAGTGTAGGCGTAGTTCGTCGGCGCCATGGGGACGGACGACATTCGGTGCGCCGTCATTTTCCAGCGTTTCCCATAATTCGCATGCAAGCTGCGTTCGACGACGATCGTGTCCTCAGCTAGTTTATTGAATCGCAGTGCGGATTCAGCCTCAGGTGCGCGCAACGCTCCGAAAGAAAACACCCGCGCAAGATCGCTGAGAAACCGCGCGTCTTGCAGGATATAGTATTTGAATTTTCGCTCTGGTAACGTGCCGTTCCCCAGGGCCACGACAAAAGGATGCACGAGCTGCGCATCCCAGATGGGTTTGGCGAGTTGCCGAAGGTGATTGGAAAATGACATGGGATTCTCCAGTTTCCCTAGGGCGGCCAGGGTCTCGGTAAGCGATTGATGCCGTCGAGCGCGGCGACTTTGTAACACTCAGCCAGAGTCGGATAGTTGAAGACCGTATCGATGAAATAGTCAATCGTCCCGCAATAAGCCATGACTGCTTGGCCGATATGGATCAATTCTGTGGCGCCTTCACCGATGGCATGGACGCCAAGCAATTTCTTGGTTTGCCGGTGGAACAGCAGCTTGAGCATGCCGGTCTGGTCACCGATCAATTGTCCACGTGCGATCTCTTTATAACGGGCGATGCCGATGCCGTAAGAAATGTCAGCCTGGGTGAGCTCTTCTTCATTCTGGCCGACCAGGGAAATTTCCGGGATGGCGTAGATGCCATATGGCAGGAGTGAATTGTCGGTGCGGTCCGGCTGGCCGAACGCATGGCAGGACGCATGGCGGCCCTGTTGCATGGATGTCGACGCCAGGGCTGGGAATCCGATTACGTCGCCAACGGCGTAGATATGGGGAACTGGTGTCTGAAAGTGTTCATTGACATTCAGGCGGCCACGGCCATCGGGCTTTAATCCTGCGACGTCCATATCGAGACCCTGTGTTGCGCCGACTCGACCAATCGCGTACATGAGCAAAGAAGTGTGAATCGGCGGAGCGTACTTGAGACAGACATAAATGGTCTTGTCCGCTTCTTTCTTGATCGCCAGAACTTCTTCGTCGAGGTAGAGGGTGACACCTATGTCTCGCATCTGTTGCTGAAGCACGGCAATGATCTCCGTGTCAACAAATTGCAATAGACGAGGGCGTTTGTCGATGAGCGTGACCGCGACTCCCATGGCAGCGAGAATCGAGGCGTATTCTGTACCGATGACGCCGCCACCGACAATGACAATGGAGTCGGGAATGTGTTTTAAAGTCAGGAGCCCGTCCGTGTCGATGACGGTCTGATCGTCGAAAGGGATATCGGCTGGTCTGGCCGGTTCCGTTCCCACGGCGATAATAATGAAATCCCCTGTGAGTTCACGCGTGTCATGCTCCGATCGGATGCGCAGCCGGTGTGGATCAAGGAAGCTGGCAGTGCCATAGCACAGTTCGATCCGATTACGGGCCATCTGATCTTGCACGGTCTGAATTTCGGTCTTGATGACGTGATTGGCACGAAAGGCCAGATCTTCAATGGTGATGGTCTGTTTGAGGCGATAGGCACCGCCGTAGATACTGCGCTGCTGGAATCCCGACAGGTAGAGGACGGCCTCGCGGAGAGATTTACTTGGAATTGTACCGGTATTGATGCAGGTGCCGCCGACAACTTCCTTCCGTTCGATAATGCAGACCTTTTTGCCGAGCTTTGCCGCTTGGATCGCCGCTTTTTGGCCGGCTGGTCCGGTTCCTATGACAAGTAGATCGTAGTGCGCCATCGGGTATGGAAGAGGTTGAGGTTAAGGTCTAGAACAAGTACAACAGATTATTGTTCGTCCTTCACCTTAGCCTCAACTGCGGTCTGACGCAAGCTAACTTGCCTTAACCAGCGAACGGGCAACTCGGAAGGCTTCTTCCATATCTGGCAGATAGGTGAGCTCCGGTGTGATCTGAAGGTAGCGGACCGTGTTGTTCTTGTCGACGACCAGCACGGCTCTGGCGAGCACGTATGGACCGCTCAAGAACAGCCCGTAGGTCTTACCGAACTCGCCGCCCCGATAGTCGGACAGAAACGTGACGTTAGCGATCTTGGCTTCCTGCGCGAACCGTTTTTGCGCGAAGGGCGTATCGACGCTCACGGTAATGAGCTCGACCAGCTTGTCGAGTCCCTTGTTCTTTTCGCTGAGATAGTGGGTTTGTTGCTCGCATACCGGTGTATCAAGCGACGGAACCACGCTGATGATCCGGACTTTCCCTGTCCCTTTCGTTTGGGCGATGTTGATCAGGGACAGGTCATTCTGCGCCACCTTGACATCGCGCAGGGGATCACCGGTCTTAATGGCGGTCCCGGACAGTCCCAGCGGGTTGCCGTTGAAGAGTATGTTGTTGCCCTCTCCCGAAACGGCAGTGCCATTGGCCACCGCGATATTCTGATACAGGAATTCGGTGCTGACCGGTGTCCCCATGCCAGTGCAACCGGCTATCCCAAGCGAAAGACTCAATCCAAGTTCGATCCATCTCTTAGAGGCTGCCTGCATCATGGTCTCCTTTCATCAATCAATGAGTATGCCCACCGACGTTATGGCGTCGCGTGATCGGCGTTCGTGGGAGAGTGAATATACCCGATCAAGAGGTTGTTGACCAGATCCGGCTGTTCCCATTGTGGCAGGTGGCCGGCAGCGGAAATAATGACCAGTTGCGATCCGGAGATTGTTCGGTGAAGCTCTTCGCCCACGGATGGGGGGAAGACGCGATCCTGTTCGCCCCAAATAATCAGGGTCAAATGCGCGAGACTATTCAAACGTTTGGCGAAATCTATTTCCCACAATGGGAGAGCAGCTCTCGCGGCCATGATGGGTGCGAGGAGGCCGGGACGACGGCGGTTGCGATTGGAACGTTCGATCACGGCAGGGGTAAGGAGTGTCGGATTGTGCACGAGTTCCCGTAAAACGGATTCTGTTACGAATCCACCGAAGAGCCAGTTGCCGAATGAAACGATCCACGAGGGGGCACGAGATTCCAGGGCTCGTTTTATCGATGGACTGGTGAGTTTGAGGAGGATCTGTGGCGGCAGCCCTCCAATCAAAACCAGTTTGGAGACACGTGTGGGATGTTCCAGTGCCATGCCGATCGCGAGGCCGGCTCCCATGGAATTGCCGACCAATGTAGCCTGGGGGATCTGCAGGGCATCCATAAAACCGACGAAGAAATCTAACAGTTGGTCCGGACGGTATTCGATGTTCGGTTTGTCGGACAGGCCTGAACCTGGCAAGTCCAGGGTCACGACCCGGAAGTCTTGCGCCAATGCATGTTGCTGATATTCCCAGTGCCACATCGATCCTCCAAAGCCGTGGATCAGAATGATGGGAGGGCCTTTGCCCACATCCAGAAAGGCGATTTGCTGGTCATGGACGGTGATGGTTTTGATGGGAATGCGTTCGAAGGATTCAAAGTACAGAGGGATCGTCGATGGCGACGAACAAGCTGCAATCGACAGGAAGAGAAGCCAGAATGCCGACAGCACGTGGCGTGTGAGAGTGGGCGCGTGAAGGAGAGGATCCGAGACGCGTGAACTATTCCAGTTGGATGACGGTCTCATCCGTTTTCACATTGTCCCCTTCGACGGCCAGAATAGCTTTGATGGTGCCGTCGATTGGAGCGGACACGCGGCTTTCCATCTTCATCGCTTCGATGATCAGAAGCGGGTCGCCGGTTTTCACCTGATCGTCTATTGCGACAAGCACTTTAACCACGCGGCCCGGCATCGGCGGCGCGATATCACCAGGCTTTGACGGTCGTGGTCGTTTCGGCTTGGCGTTCTTTTCTGTTCCAGAGAACTCAGAGACACTGGTCAGTATTTCCTGGATCGGCTCAAGGGAGACTTCTTCCAGTTTGTCATTGATGCGGATGTAGTAGGGCTTGCGCCCGTCGATTTTCCGGCCAGACCCGGACACTTTTACGTGATAGGTTTCACCGTGAACAGTCACATTAAATTCAACCGGCGCCAGGTGCAGATCATTGGTGGCGGGTGGTCTCTTGGGCGCGGTGGCCTCCAGCAGAGGCAGTACCAAGTCACCTTTGGCGCGGGCTTGGAAAAACTCTCTCGCGATAGCTGGGAACAAGGCGAACGAGAGGTGATCTTCGATCGATGAGGCGGACTCAGGCAGCTCTTTTTTGAGCGCCTCCAGTTCTGGCTCAAGCCGGTCGGCCGGTCTGGTCTTGATCGGCTCTTCATTGCCAATGGCGCGGGCCATGACGTCGTTGTCTACCGGCCCAGGGGCGCGGCCATAGAGGCCGAGAAAGTAGTTCTTGGTCTCGGTGGTAATGACTTTGTAGCGCTCTCCGGTCAGCACATTGAGCGTTGCCTGGGTGCCGACAATCTGGCTGGTCGGTGTCACGAGCGGTGGGTAGCCCATTTCCTTCCGCACCCGCGGCATTTCCTCCAGGACTTCTTTCATCCGGTCGAGCGCGTTCTGCTCGGTGAGCTGCGCGGCAAGATTGGAGAGCATGCCGCCCGGAATCTGTGACGTCAAAATTTCCGCGTCGACCCCGGTAAAGTCGCTTTCGAATTGGCGGTATTTTCGGCGGACTGAGCGGAAGTGCTCGGTAATCGGGAGGAATGAGGTCAGGTCTAATCCCGTATCATACGGGGTATTCTGCAGCGATGCGACCAGCGTTTCCGTCGCCGGGTGCGAGGTGCCACCGGCCAAGGGAGAGATCGACGTGTCGAGCATATCGAGCCCGCCAAGGATGGCCATGAGTGACGACATTGAGGCCATTCCCGAGGTGTAATGGGAGTGCAAATGGATCGGGGCCTTGACGGCGGCCTTTAATCGGCGGACGAGGTGGTAGGCGTCCAGCGGAGCCAAGAGTCCGGCCATATCTTTGATACAGATGGTATCGGTGCCCAAATCCTCTAGCCTCTTCGCCATGGCCACAAACCGGTCGATACTGTGGACCGGGCTGACCGTATAACTGATGGTGGCTTCCGCATGCTTGCCGCAGGCCTTGACCTCGCGGACCGCCCGGTCAAGGTTGCGCACGTCATTGAGCGCGTCAAAGATGCGGAAGACATCGATGCCGTTGGAGGCCGACCGCTCGATGAAACGCTCCAGCACATCGTCCGCGTAGTGCCGGTAGCCGACGAGGTTTTGCCCCCGCAGCAGCATTTGTAGCTTTGTATTGGGCATGGCGGCGCGTAAGGCACGGAGGCGCTCCCAGGGATCCTCCTTGAGAAACCGCAGACAGGTGTCGAACGTCGCGCCGCCCCAGACTTCCAGCGACCAGTAGCCCACGGCGTCGAGCTTCTGCGCGATGGGCAGCATATCTTCGGTCCGCATGCGCGTGGCAAGCAGCGACTGGTGGCCGTCGCGGAGGGCTACATCGGTGATCAGTAGCCGTTTGCCGGGGGCCGGTTGAATTGTGAATTCTTCCACACGGTTCTTTCGGACCTGTCGGACTTTTGAGGTCATGGGGGCCGGCGTCGAGGACCGTCCCTTGGCTGTCTGCTTCTTCCCAGATCGTCGTGTGGTCGCCATGGTGTGTCGTCTCTGTTCGTGGCTTGTGAGGGGCCGATTAGAGCCCTTCGTAGGCTGCGATGGCCGCGGATAGCGCCAGGGCTAAGTCTTCTGGCTGTTGGAATTCCTGGTACGCGTACAAATCTGGATGGGTGTCCAGATAGGAGGTGTCGAATCGCCCAGCCAGAAAATCCGATTCCTGCATGATGGCTTCCATGAAGGGAATTGTCGTCTTGAGTCCACGGATGACGTATTCTTCAAGCGAGCGCCGCATGCGGTTCACGGTTTCGTCCCACGACCGACCTCGCACGGTCAGCTTTGCCAAGAGAGCATCATAGTAGGGCGAAACTGTGTAGTCTTTGTACACGGCACCGTCGATTCGGACGCCGATGCCACCGGGAGACAGATAGGCCGTAATCGTGCCGGTGCAGGGCGTGAAATTGTTCTTCGGATCTTCGGCATTGATCCGGCACTGGATCGCGTGGCCTTGCAGCATCACGTCTTTTTGCTGGACGTTGAGCGGCAGCCCTGCGGCGATCTTGATCTGATTCCGCACGATGTCAATGGCCGTGATCTGCTCGGTGACCGTATGTTCAACCTGGAGGCGCGGGTTCATCTCGATGAAGTAGAACTTGCCTGATTGATCGAGCAAAAACTCCACGGTGCCTGCGTTGTCGTAATTCACTGCTTTTGCAATGGCGATGGCGGCGTTACCCATCTCTTCACGGAGTTCTTTAGTCAAAATCAGCGAGGGGGCAATTTCGATCAGCTTTTGGTGTCGACGCTGGATCGAGCAATCTCGTTCGCCCAAATGAATAATATGGCCGTGACGATCTCCTAAAATTTGAAATTCGATATGGTGTGGTCGTTCGATGTATTTCTCGATGAACACACTTCCATCGCCGAAGGAAGCCTGTGCCTCTCGCGACGCAACTTCCATGTTTTCACGAAGTTCTGCATCTGATCGAACCACTCGTAGGCCTCGTCCACCGCCTCCAGCACTGGCCTTGATCATCACTGGGTAGCCGGCCGTCTTGGCAAAGGCTAAACCGTCTTTTACGTCGGTAATGGTGCCAGCGGTGCCGGGAACGATCGGTACCCCGACGGACTCAGCCAGCTCGCGTGCCAGCACTTTACTGCCCATCAATGTGATCGCGCGAGGCGAAGGGCCGATAAAGGTAATGCTAGAGGCATGGCAGAGTTCAGCGAACTCAGCGTTTTCAGAGAGAAATCCGTAGCCTGGATGGATCGCATCGGCGTCGATTCGCTTGGCCAAGCCGACGATCTGTTTGCTATCGAGGAAGCCTTTCACTGGCCCGGGCCCAACTAGGTAGGACTCATCGGCTTTCTTGACATAAATCCCGGTTGAATCCACTTCGGAGTAGATGGCGGCCGTATTGATGTTTAGCTCGCGGCAGGCGCGAATAATCCGCATGGCAATCTCGCCGCGATTGGCGATCAGAATTTTCTTAAACATAGCGGTCTCAACAAGGGAAAAATGAGGGCGTAAACTAGCATAGGATCACGAGATCTGTCGAGAGAGAGAGGCGCTCCCAATAAGAATCAGCCTGGAATTTGTAGCACGCTGCACTTCCTTCATTTCGAACGACTCGATATCGTGGACGTAGAATGCTACGGCCCCTGCGTGACGGTTCCCGCAGCTGTCTTAGGAAACGCGTTCGAAGGGGCATGATGGTTTTTAAGTAGGCATCGGTCGTGTGATCGCAGGGGCAACGCATGGTCTAGAGTCCTGCCTAATAGAGAAGGAGTGATTCAATAGGTGAAGCAAATACAATGGCTGTCAATTCTCGGTAAGGTCTGCCGTGTGGAACTCGTTCCTTCTCTGGCCTGGAGTGAAAGCCCCGTTCCTTCGGTCCATTGGGGCAGTACGGCATTCCCTGATCAATATTCCACGATGACGACCGGGGTCACTCTTAATCGGTTTACGCCGTTTGATGATACTGCGGGTAAGTATGATTCCACGGGTAGAGCCATGCTTGAGTTCAACTTGATCACATTCCGCTGGACTCAGCATTGAGAAGGAATCTGGAAAGACCAGAGTACGAATCTAACGACTGAGATCAGCCCGCCCAGCGATGAACCGAGTCATTTTTCCAGAATAACGTTGTGCATCAGTTCCGCCATCGGCCCTCCGGTTTCTTCGGTAGATTCCCGGAAAGAGATGGATGTGATGATCGATGGGTCCGCAACGTGATGGTTTACCCTGTTTCAACCTAAGGTGATGTGTGTGGGCAGTGGATTTTCCGTCGGAACGATTTAGCAGCAGGGGTTTCTGCGCGCCGGCATCCGGTAGATACAAGTTTCACCGACACTCTATGGTAGCGATACGGGGGGTGATATCAATCTGCGGGCATCGGTCGTGGGACGAGTCAGCTATCAGGACAACGGGGCCGCGGGCCACTCGATGCGGAATACCGCTGGCCTCGTCCAGCCAGCAATTGCGTTTGGCCAATATCGGAGAACGGTCAATGCTGAACCCATTCCAACCTGAGAAATCACGTTTGCTTTGATGTGGGATCCCGAAATCTTCGTCCATCTATTCGAAGAAAGCCCAAAACACTTTACCTGGTCCCTGGCTGCTTCCACCGGCCCCCTGTGATTCGAAACGTGCAACGACAGCATGGGCAATATTGCGACCAGGGATTTGGCCCCGATGTACGGCGCGAATTTGACTCTCGATGTTCTGAGGGTTTGGCGCTATTTCTACAAAGAACAGAGCGTCTCGCATATGGCGAATAGCGTATGGCCAGGAAAATCAACAATATGCGCCGAGTTTTTCTGCACCAGTAGTGATAAGTTATGCGCCATAAGCTCAGCGTTTGGTATTGTTACTCGTGTTGCTGCGGGATGGCTGAAACTGTTGGCACAGTGGCTGAAATACATCCCTCGATGGATTCGACCTTGCAGTGCCATGAGGATGCCGCCTCATTGACGCGGTTGATCACATCTGCCGGCTTCACGGCGCCGGAGGTGATATCCACAAGCACATGATCGGGGATCCGGTGAAAGTACACACCGATCACGCCCGGAATCGCCTGCAAGACCGCAGTCATCTCCGTTTCCTTGTTGTCGCAACCGGCTCCACTCATTGTCAAGGGCAGCCGTTCCGTGATCGGGCGATTGGCCGCAGCCGGCAAGGCCATGATTACGCTTGAGAGTATGAGGATGATCACCGCATGTCGTGTTTTCCAGAGGATAGGCATTGGAATACAGTCTCCGCATGAAGATGCTGCTTCACCTGGCGAGTAAAATACACGATGGGAAATTCATTGTCGAGCAGCGTGTCAGAGCAGCAAGGTTTTTTCAGCCTGGATGGGGATTGGGCACTTGTTTAGTGGAGGACGAACAGGAAGCTCGTGTCAGGGGTGAGTAGGGGAGCTAGACCAGCTGGAATCTGGTGCGGTGGTCGCTCATGTTGTCGCGTGAGATACTTTTCCAAGTAAAGGCTTGCAGTCATTTCCGCTATTCTCGGCTTAGGTCCATGAATCGAATAGGAAATTGAGAGCCGGAGACCCACACCACATCCGCTGATTTCAGCACCAAAGTCGGCAGTTCATCGAGAAGGGCCACCGTGAGCGTCAGCAAGGTTCCTCGCGTGATCCACTGGTCGCTGACAATTTGGCACTCTGAGAGGGAGAGATTCTTGGTGAGGCCCTCGCCTCAATGCGGCTGGATTGAGATTACACCGACAAAGTATTGGAGAGAGGGTTGGAATAGGCCCTTTGCGCCGGCGGTCCATTACCAAGGCTGAATCAGAAAGGCCTTCGATCTGGCGTTACCGCCACCGGCAATAATATCGATGAACGACATGCCGGGGCGCACATCGGGAACTGTCGCGCGGATTGTCGTCTCATTCATAAACGTATAGGCAATTTTCGCCGGTCCGGCCGCGCTGAAGGCGACGCCGTGAAAACACTCTTTTGTGCCGAAGTGTTCACCCGTGATCGTGATCATCTGCCCTGGTTTGGCCTCGTCCGGCTCAACCTTCACGATCTTCGGCTGCTTGCTGCGGTCGCAAACTGGATCTTTTTCGATCGTGGCCTCGTCCGAGCCCTGGATCGATTCCACGCCGTAGAGCGTAAAGCCAGCCCCTTCGACAATCGCCCCTTCATTGTCAGCTTTGGCCTCCGTCTGAGCCAGGACCAACAGCAGGAAGCACGCGATAATCACACTCGGCGGCAGTCGCAGGCGCATGGGCCCTCCCTGGGTCACGGGTTACTGTGTGGACATCGGAACGTAAATCTCGCTGACGATGGTTTGGCCCAGCGCCGACCGAGCAAACACAGCAAAAGCCTCGGCCAGCGGGGACGAGTCCTTCTTCGAGAGCAGCAAGAGTGGACGGCGGAGAGGGTACCGGCCGTCCTTGACCGTCGGAATTTCTGGCTCTACCGTATCGACTGGCAGTAAGCGAACTGCGACGCCACTTGAGACCGCGAATAAGCTGGTGCTTAACGAGATATAGGCCACCGCTGAAAGCGGGGGGAGTGTGCCAACCACCGTTTTGACGACTTGATCGTCAGGCCCAATGATCTTGGCTTGGCTGGTCAGTTTTTCGGTGATGCCGAGGTGCGTCTCGAACGCATCGCGGACGTTCTGGTTTCTCGGGCGATCGATCGGCAGAATCTTGGTATCGGGTCCACCGAGTTCGGACCAGTTTCGCACCTTCCCGGTGAAGACATCGGCGACTTGCTGCTTCGTCACGTCCTTGGTGAAGTTGGACAGGTGAACAAGGATGCCGATGCCGTCCCAACCGATCTGGGTCGCCCGTAGGGCCGGATCCTCGGCTCCGGCGACAGCAAGATGGGCTTGTCCTGTTTGAACCAAATCCACCGGCTTGACATCCTCATCCCAGAGAATGTCAACGTAGACTCGTGGGTTGGCCCGCTCGAACGCACGGGCCAGTGTTTCAATCGTGGGGAGTTCAGGCCCATTCCCGGCAATAATCAGACTGCCTTTTATCTCAGCGGGGGTGATGGCCGGCGGCATGAGTACCAGAGTGAGTGTTATCACCAGTCTCGCTAACCACTGCCATGTTGCAGCCGGCCAGTTCGGCATCCGTGAGAGCAAAGTGGTTGATGCGGGAAACATCCTGCGGCAAAGCCAACTCATCATGATGATCCAGAGGTGGACTCAAATTGAGTGGCAGAGTCCGAGTCGGAGGACACGTTTGGTGGGGGAGCATTACGCTTGAGGTTCAGCGGGGGCAATTTAGCAAATCGCTCCATTCGTTCGTTGTGCATGGCGCCAGCTTTGATCTCGGCAAACCCTGGTTTATGGTCACCGACGATCTTGGAGGCAAATGAGGAGAGTAGCCGCGTGGCCTGTCGTGCATGACAAAAAGGGCATTCCGTATCTTCGATTCGGGCGTGAACCGGTTGCGTGACCTCGAATTGTTTGGCGCATGGCTCGCAGCGATATTCGTAGAGAGGCATACTGGAGTCTCGTGTTGTGCAGCCCCGATGTTTGTGCCTGCCGTCTGACGTGCGGGGCCCGTCCCGGAGCATCTTATTGCCCTTGACCGGCCCGTTCGGTTGCGTTTATTGTAGCACAGTTGTGTGCTTTCACTTCCAGCGTCACAGGAGGAATCCGATGTCAGTGCTGCTTCGACGGTATAAGGGCCATAATGGAATAATGCAAGAAGAGCGAATCGATGACGAGGATCGAATCGAGCGGTACATGCGGCTCTTTGAAAAAGACGATGTCAAGAAGTTGGGAACAGGCGTGAAGGTCTATATTGACAAGGATGAGTGGCAACTCCTTCCATGAGCCAGGTGGGGAGGGGGAGAAGTAAGGAGTGATTGAGTCGCAGCGACTCCGCCCCCCTCACATCGTAGACCTCATCAGTCAGCATGACCTATTGGGTTCATATTGCCCGGTCGATCGATCGCGTGACATTGCATCGGGATCGGTGTTCTGAAGTGCCGTCCAACACCACTTCCAGCGACTTTTGGGAAGGGGGTTGGTTCGACTATCCCGATAAAGAACGCGCGGAGCACGCGATGGAGCAGGCCGGGACAAATTTTCAGCGGCGATGTCCGCTGTGTAAACCCTGAGGCTTTGCAATGGTGAATGGTTAATGATGAATGCTGAAGTGGGTGATCTCATTCAGCAGTCACAATTCATCATTCAACATTGAGTTATGCCGCGCCTTGCGCTACTTCTGACAACGCTCATTTGGGGTGCGACGTTTCCTGCCACCAAGGCCGCGTTGGAGCAGATCTCGCCGTTTTCGTTTTTGCTGCTGAGGTTTTTGCTCGGCGCCGTACTTGTGGGAATCTGGTTTGTCCTGGCGCGGCGTGCGCTTCAGTGTGATCGTGCGATGCTGAGGGCCAGCGCGATTACGACAGTATTTCTCTTTCTTGGTTATGTGTTGCAAACCGTCGGGCTTCGTTATACGGGCGCATCCAATTCCGCCTTCTTGACAGCATTATACGTCATCTTCGTTCCGTTGATTCTGAGGCGATTCGACGGACGCGTGTTGCTGGCTACGGCGATTGCGGTGGTTGGGCTCTGGCTGCTGGTGAAGCCTACGGCCGGCGTCAATCTTGGTGATCTCCTGACACTGGGGTGTGCAGGGGCCTTTGCAGGACATATCGTGTGTCTGGAGCGGTTCACTCGCGCGTTTGACGCGCCGTCGCTCTTGATCTGGCAGATGGCGGCAACGACACTGCTCCTTATTCCGGCTACCTGGTGGGAGCAGGCACCGGATGGGGCCTTTGCCCCCACCGCGGTGCTGCTCATTGGGCTTGGAGTTACTGGTGGGTTGGCGACGGGTGCTTTTGCCGTTCAGATGTGGGTGCAGCAGTTTGTTCCCGCGCAGCAAGTCGCGCTAGTGTTCGCGTCGGAACCGGTCTATGCCGCCTGGCTTTCCTGGTATTTCTTGGGCGAGACGTTGGATTTTCAAGGATGGATAGGAAGCGGGTTAATCTTGTTGGCTGTGGTGATCGGAGCATTTGAAAGCCGGAAACAGCTCCCTCCGGATAGAAGGATGCAGCCAGCCTAACTGGACGCCGCAGCACTCTGAAGACCAGGTTGAGGGAAGCAAGAAGGAGTCATATGGCACAGAAGTTTGGAAACGGCCGCTGGGTGCAGGAGGGTTTTTTAGATAATCGCGTCGAGGACACTGTTGTGGGCCGAGTTGTGTTTGCGGCAATTGGGCCAGTCGATGTGTATCTTACGGGCAACTTCAAGTCTGACATCGCCGGCGAGGTCATCCGTTTCTGTAACAGTCAATTCGAGGACGAGGAGATCGCCGCACAGATGATCGGAGATATGGAAAATCCCCAGATTGGCAAGGTCAATCTTATTTCGTTTGATCCTCATCCCAATCTCATGCCGCACCCTTATGTGGAATGGTTTTCGGTGAGAAATCATCATTACCGATTTGAACTCAATCCACACGAGGCCTGGATTGTGCCCGCGTCAGAACGCAGCGAAATTGACCGGGAAAGCCAGAGAATTCGAGAGTCCGTGGCTGTCCGTGCGGTTGAACAGCCACGGAGCACGGAAGAGTCTGAGTGGGTATGAGTGCAGGCCGAGGATCGATTTAGGCCGGAATTTCTTCAGCCGGAACCGCGACGATCATCGGAACCTTGCCCTCGATCGGCCGCTTGGGCACGCCCTGTTCTGATTCCTGCTTGGTCTTTCCTTCTCTCACGTATACCGGCACGTTACGAATATCCCAAACCAGCCCCAATTGTTCCAGCAGCTTGAGAGCGTAATAGGTCAGATCAATTTCCCACCAATAGAACCCCTGTCGGGTGGAGGCGGGATAATAATGATGATTGTTGTGCCAGCCTTCGCCCATCGTGATGAGAGCCAAAAACAAGTTGTTTCGGCTGTCGTCGCCGGTTTGATAACGCTGTGAGCCATAGACGTGTGAGAGCGAGTTGATGGTAAACGTACCGTGGGCCAGTGCCACAGTGGAGATGAAGAATCCCCAAATCAGCATTTGGGGTCCGTTGGTCCCGAGGTCCGGTGCACAGGTTTCCAAGAGGCGGCCCAGTCCAAACATCCCGAATCCGGTGAGGACCGGAAGAAGGATATCGAACCGGTCAAGAAATCGGAGCTCCGGAAACTTGTAAAAATCGGCGATCGATTTGAATCGTGGCGCATAGTGTGTTTGCGACGTAAACCAACCCATATGCGACCAGAGAAATCCGCCTTGTCGCGGGGAGTGCACGTCATCCGGCGTATCGGAGGCGATATGGTGATGGCGATGGTGACCCGCCCACCACAGGGGGCCTCGCTGCGCGCACATCCCACCAAGGACGGCAAAGGCGAACTGGACTGTGCGGGAGGTTTTGAATGTGCGATGGGAAAAGTACCGGTGATACCAACCGGTAATCGCAAACATGCGGAGAAAATAAAAGGCCACCGCGACGCCGACGGCCATCCAACTCCATCCTACCCAAAAGACTCCCAGGCACATGAGGTGGACCCCGATGAACGGAATGCTGCGAATGAAATCGAATTTAGGGGGGCCGTCCACCTTCATAGACTCCAAGCCGGCCCAGGAGTCGAACCAGCGGAGAAACGAGTACCAACGATCCCGGCCTGTGGGCGTCGTGGTAGCGGTTTGTGTGTCGGACATTCAATAACCTCCGGATCGTGGAATCGGTGCCGGGCTCTGTTGAAGGCCGGACACCAGTGTCTTGATTACACTGAATGCACTCACGGCACGTGTTCGGATGTAAATGAGGGAAGCCGAAGAGGCCGCTTCACGGTCTTAATGAAACATTATTATACAGGTAACAACTCAAAAGTAAACGGTTTTGTCTAACCATGTCGCCTCAGCAATTGTACCGAAACAGCTCGGTTCGGCTATTTTGTTTGCTGCTTCGAGGCGATGGGAACAAGTCCAGCAAGTGAGGATGGTTGATCGGGACGGGGGGGGGATTGGGCGAGGCGCAGCTTGCTGCGGCGGTCATCCGGCATTTGAGACGTCCACGTCCTGCGCCGGTGCAAAAGGCTGGAATAGTTTTTCATGACCCTGCTACAATGCGCCCCGATGAATGATCGTTTTCTTAGAGCCTGCCGGCGTGAGCCGGTGGATTGTACGCCGGTGTGGTTCATGCGCCAAGCCGGCCGGTACATGGCTGAATATCGGATGCTGCGCGCCAAGCATTCGATTCTTGAAATGTGTAAGACGCCGGAATTGGCCGCCCGAGTGACGCTCCAGCCGATCGACCGATTTCCAGTGGATGCTGCCATCATTTTCGCCGACATTCTCTTGCCGTTAGAGCCGATGGGGCTCAACCTGGAATTCGCCATAGGTGAAGGGCCGGTGATTCATAATCCCGTCCGAGATCGTGCAGCGGTAGAACGTCTTCACGTTGTGGATGGCGATGAGCTCGACTATGTAGCCGAAGCCATTAGGCAGACTCGACGTGCACTCAACGGACGGGTTCCCTTGATCGGGTTTGCAGGGGCCCCATTCACGCTCGCCAGTTATGCGATAGAGGGTGGAGGCTCCCGCAATTATCTCCATACGAAGCAAATAATGTATGGCGATCCCGTAGCGTGGCACAAGCTCATGGACAAGTTTGCCCGGGTCATCACGGGGTATCTTCGGCGGCAAATTAAGGCGGGGGCTCAAGCCATTCAGCTGTTTGACAGTTGGGTCGGGTGCCTCTCGGCTGGAGACTATGCGGAATACGTCATGCCGCATGTGCAGTTAATTTTTGAAGGACTTAAACGGGAAGGCGTTCCGCTGATTCATTTTGGCACCGGCACGACGGCTATCCTTCGGCAGATGCGCGAGGCGGGGGGCGACGTCATCGGGATCGATTGGCGAGTCCATCTAGACGAGGCCTGGACGATGGTGGGACACGATTGCGCAGTGCAGGGCAATCTGGACCCGCTCGTCTTGTTCGCGCCGCTCCACGAAATTGAGCGACGGGTCGAGGACATTCTGCGGCGCGCCGGAAACCGCGCAGGTCATATCTTCAATCTGGGGCACGGCATTCTTCCCACGACTCCGGAGAACCATGTTGCCGCGACGATCGACATGGTACACAAACTCAGCCAACGATAGACCATGTGTTGCGTCAATCGTCAGGCATCAAGCGTATCTATGGCCAACAATTGACGGTTGACGCCTAAGGAGAAACGACATGCCGATGGCACAGCGTCCTACCGCGGTTCTTCTGATGGCTATGGGTGGGCCGGACTGCCTGGAGAACGTCGAGCCGTTTCTCCTTGATGTGCGAGGGGGGCGCCCTACGCCACCAGCTCTCATCGAGGAAATTCGGGAACGCTATCGGGCCACGGGCGGGAAATCTCCGGCGGTCAGCATCACACAGAGTGTGGCGAGGAAGCTGGAGCAGCGGTTGAACGAATCGAGCGATGGGCAGTATCGCGTGTATGTCGGTTTGCGGCATTGGCATCCGTTCATCAAAGAGACTTATGCCGAACTTCTGGCTGAACAGCCAGAACATATCATCGGTGTCTGCATGGCGCCGCAGCAGTCGTCGCTGAGCACTGGTGCCTACAGAAAGAAGGTCGAAGACGCGCGCTCGTCCTTGCAGAGTGCGGTGCCGGTCACGTACGTCGACGGGTGGAATCGGCATCCCAAACTGATTGCGGCGATCGTCGGCAGTATCCAGCAGGCGCTGTTGAAATTTCCAATCGAAGTGCGCAGGCATGTGCCGGTGCTGTTCACGGCGCATAGTTTGCCGGAGCGGATTGTAGCGATGAACGATCCGTATCCAGAGGAGGTGAAGGGGACTGTTGAAGCCGTGACGGCCTGTTTGGGATGCCAACCGACGGCCTTTGCTTATCAGAGTCAAGGACGATCGAGTGAGCCGTGGCTTGGGCCGACGATTGAGGCGATGCTCGATACACTCCACCAGGCGGGATGTCAGCAGGTCTTGGTGGCTCCTATCGGGTTTATCTGCGATCATGTCGAAACTTTGTACGATATCGACATTGAATTGAAATCCCTAGCCGCTGGTAAAGGTATGCAACTGGAGCGGATGGCCATGTTGAACGACCAGCCGGCGTTGCTCGACATCCTGCTCGATATCTTGGTCACCCACGAATCGTCTCTCCGTCTTCAGTCGTGAGCCGGCCGCGTACAGTCATCATTGTCGGCGGTGGTATTTCCGGTCTGGCCACCGCCTTTGCCGTGCAAGAACAGGCCGCGGCGAAGGGCCTTCCCATCCAGTGTACAGTGCTCGAATCCGATTCGTCGTGGGGCGGAAAGATCGTCACGCATCGGATCGGCAATCTCGTCACCGAAGCTGGTCCCGATTCCTTTCTCTCCCAAAAACACGCCGGCCTTGATCTGTGCGCGAAGCTGGGGCTCACCGATCAGCTTATCAATACCAACGAGACGGGCAAGAAAGCGTTTGTGTTGCACGGTGGGCGGCTCCATGAATTGCCCGAAGGGCTCGTGTCCTTCGTGCCGAAACAGTTGGGGTCGTTTCTTCGTAGCGGATTACTCAGTTGGACGGGCCTGGCACGGATGGGGCTGGACGTGTTGATCCCACGCAGTCCGTCGGATAACGATGAGTCGTTGGCCTCTTTCTTTCGTCGGCGATTCGGTGCGCAAGCCTTCGAGCGTGTGCTGGAGCCGTTAATGGCAGGGATCTATGCCGGCGATGCCGAGCAGATGAGTCTCAAGGCTACCTTCCCCAGGTTTTTCGAACTAGAGCAACAGTATGGCAGCATCATCAGAGGGATGATGGCTACTACAAAGCGGGCATCGCCGGGGCCCCCGAACGGGCCCACGCGCTCGATGTTCGTCAGTCTCAAAAATGGACTCAGTGATCTGATTACGGTGCTCAAGGCGCGGTTGGAGCAACAAGGGGTGAAGTGTCGATTGGGATGCCGCGTCGAAGCGGTGCGAGTACGGTCGTATCAGCTGGGCCGATGGATGTACGACCTCATTCTCGAAGACGGCGCATCGCTCTCCACGGAAAGTCTTGTGCTGGCGACGCCGGCCTATGTCTCAGCGGACCTGTTACGGCCGCTGACACCGATTGCCGGGGAGCTCTTGGAGATGATTCCCTATGCCTCAACCGCCACGATCGCGATGGCTTATCCGGCGGCGCAAGTGACGGGGGCTGTCGAAGGATTTGGGTTTATCGTTCCCCGGACCGCAGGCCGTAATTTGATTGCCGCAACGTGGACGTCTCTGAAGTGGCCGCATCGAGCCCCCACCGGACAAGTGCTGATCCGCTGTTACGTCGGTGGGGTTGGACGGGAAGCCATTCTTCAATTGGACGACGTCGAGTTGGTCGCTACAGTTCGGGCCGAGCTCTCGGCGCTCTGTGGGATCAAGGCGGAACCCAATTATGTCAAAGTGAACCGTTGGTGGAAAGCCATGCCTCAATATACGTTGGGCCACCTGAGTCGGCTGACGCAACTGGACGCGACCCTGAGCTGTTATCCAGGATTGGTTCTCACCGGCGCGGGGTATCGGGGTGTCGGCATTCCTGATTGTATTCGAGACGGCGCGCTCGCCGCAGCCAAGATCATACAAGACTTGTCGGGCACGCATCCCTCCTGACCGGACATGCGGGACGAAGCGGGCCATGCGCGCCCCGCTGATTCGCAGTATCCTGTTAAGGAAGGATAATGGTTTGTTCCGGGTAGCCGAGTTCTTTCAGCGTGGTCTCCAGCGTATCGACCATGGGTGGAGGGCCGCAGAGGAATACACAGGTGTCGGGAGTGGGTGGAGGAAGGTGTGTGCGCAGTACGTCAGCCGTCACGCGGCCAGTTCCGTGCGGCCATCCTGCCGGAGGCTGTTCCAAAACGTGGTGACAATGAAAGTTCCGATATTCTCTAATGTCGTTCTCCCATTCCTGCCGAAAAATGATGTCTACCTCGGTCTTGTTGGCAAAAATCAAAAATAGCTCCGTATCGATTCGTTTTGTGAGAATCCAGCGGATGATGGAAATCATCGGGGTGATTCCGGTACCTCCTGCCACAAATCCCACGCGGGTTGCCATCCCATCCACCCAATGGCCTCCGGGGTTTGGTCCACTCATAAGCACGGTATCCCCGATGCACTGATTGTGGAGATACTTGGAGACTAGACCGGATTCATAGCGTTTGACCGTCAGGTCGAAGAAGCCGGTTGAGTCCGGCAATGAGGACGGAGTGTAGGCACGTTTAATCGTTTTCCCGTTGAGCGTTACATGGATGTACAAAAAATCGCCTGGCAACATGTCCAGTGTGGCGTCGGCAGGAAGTTCAAAACGGAAGGTCTTTGTGTCGTGTGTGTCGGTTTCGATAGCTCTAAGTGTGTAGGGGGTCGGCACTGTAGTCTTGATACGAATGGCAGAGTTCATCGGCGAAAGACTTATCGTTGACGCTACTTAACTGGGACAATCCTTGGTGAGCTAGGATCGGCAGGATGGTCCTCGTTTAGCTTTGCGAGGACCTGACCGGCTTCCGGGATTTGATAGGCCACGGCCTGCGTCAGCCACTTTCTGGCCTCGTCTTTGTTCTCTGCCACACCACGTCCAAAGGCGAACATGACTCCGAGGATGTACATCGCATTGCCATTGCCACTCGATGCTAAACGCTGGAGACCATCGGAGGCGTTCATGTACCAACTCAGGGATTCTGCCGAGAGCGATCCGTTCTGCTGAGCATAAAATCGGCCGAGGCGATATTGGGCAAAGGCGTCGCCTTGTTCGGCCAAGAGAATATCCAGATTGGTGTGTGCGGGAGTGTGGCTTGTGACAGGTGGTGCATCGATCAGGCTCGCAACGGATACGTCCTCTTGCGAGGATGCCATAAGAGGATTCGAAGCGATGCTGCTGAAATCGACCGGGGGAGTTGTCGGTGTGGGGCTGGCCATGGGTTGTGTTGGAGGTTGGCTAATATGACGTTTGGGAGAGGGCATCGCGATGACTGATGTGACAGTAGATGATCGAACCGGGACGACGCGTTTGGGTATTTCCTTAGTGATCCGCTGATTCACGATCAATTTCGTTTGAGGGGATGGAGCAGCGGCTATGGGCTGAGCCGTTTGGGTACAATCGTGCCTCGGAGAAGAAGCGCCTCCCGCATCAGCACTGAGCTGACAATCGAGAGCGTGCTCGGATGATGGGAGCCAGATAGCGAGTGCCGAGAAGCCGCCTATGATGGAGAGGATGAGGATGGCCCACTTCGCCAGGCGGCGTTTAAGGATTGAACGGTCGCTGGGAGGGATCCGTACAAGTCCTGGATAGTATGGCGTGGCCATGGCTTGTCCCTATTGAATTCGCTTCAATTCTAGCAAGATATTATGAGCAATGTCTCTTGTATTTTCACGCAGTATGCCAAGCCCGTTGGCCAGCAGTGGTTTTCTCTTGTTCTCGTCACGTGGAGGTCCCTATAGTGAGGCTGTTTACTCTGGCAGTATACGCGTCAGCAAGTGTGGGTATTACGAGGCCTATGGACCATACACTCACGATTTCTGAACCCCGTGGGCCGTTTCGAGAACCGCGGGAGCCTATCTTTTCATATGACTATTCCATTCAACGCGCAACGTGGGCGACGCCGCATGGAGTTCGCGTGAAAGTGTCGATTCCAAGCGAATTGGATGTATTGAAGATTCAATTGATGGGCCAGGCTGCCGGATCCCCAGGGCAGCAATTGATTATCGGAAACATCCTGTCGCGCAAGATCGCGGATTGGAAGCTGTTTATTGCCGAGGCGGAAGGCATGTTGGCTGAACGGCGTGATATCAAGATCGAACCCTATACCGGTGCCTTTGCCCATCTGTTTTCCAAGCTCACCCTATGTTTTGAAACAGACAAACACATCGTGCGTGAGGAGGTTCGAAGACGCACTGGCCTCTAATGTCTTGGTGCTTCCCAGTTCTCCGTGGATAGACGGAGGGGATAATCATATGGTCCGCCAAGGTGAGGCCGACCATGCAAAACACCGCACGCTATCAGTACCTATTCAGCCGAAGTTGCCATGGATCGTGAGCCGTGTAAATCTGGATCTGAACGAGCAACGCGTAAATGTCTGGGGCAAGTATTTGGAGGAGGCAAAATGACTGTGCCCACACTGCGCCGAAACGCACCCATCCTACGACACCGCGGAACGGATATGGCGGCATTTGGATAGCTGCCAGTTTCCGACCGGCCTCCATGTGACTATCCCTTGTACCCTGTAGCAAGCATGGCGTGGTCCAGGTCCTGGTGCTATGGGTCGCGCCGCGGTCGCGATTCACGCTGCTGTTCGAGCGCCTGGCTATCGATGCGGTGCACTAATGCGATGTGAGCGGAGTCACGCGAATCGTATGGATCAGCTGGGACGAAGCCTGGGAGGTAATGCAGCGGGGGGTGAACCAGAAAACAGGCGCGAACGGTGCGGCGGATCGGTGTCGATGAAAAGGAGGCGGCCAAGGGGCACTAATACCTGACACGGATCTGTGACTTGGAAGAGGGCACCATGGAACCTATCACTGAAGACCACACTCAGAAAAGTCTCGATGGATACTACGCCAAGCTGACACAAGCGCAACGCGACGGCATCGAAACAGTGGCGATGGACATGTGGGAGCTGTCCAGTCAGGCGATGCGGGCGCAGGTCCCCGATGCGGAGGACACGATCGTCTTCAAGCACGTCCACGTTATAGGGCATGTTGGCAAAGCGGTGGACACTATGCGTAAGTCAGAGCACCGGGCGTTAATGGCGTCAGGCGACGAGACGCTCAAGGGAGGTAAGTACGTGTGGCTCTAAAACCAAGAGAATGGGCCGGAGCGACGGCGGGAGGACTTCCCCGCACTGAGACGCCAGGAGCTCAAGGTGAGCCAAACTGGGCGATCAAAGAAGCTTGGCGATGTCTCTGGTGCGCATCTATTCGGCGTCAGGCCAGAAGTTCTGGAAGCGGTGGTACTGCTGGGCGACACCCTGCCGATTAGAACCGATGTACAAGGCGGCAGCAACGATCCGCCGGCATATCAAGGACATGTTGATCGATTACCACCATTCGGTCACCAATGCGATGGGTGAGGGGCTCAACAGCCAGATCCAGAAGATCAGGCACTAGACTCACGGCTTCCGTAATATTGAACATTTTAAGACGGCCATCTATTTCTACTTCAGAGAGCTCGATTTGTCCCCATGCTAAATCCGGAAGCGTCTATGTCTTCTAGACTTCTGTAACTCACAATTCCTGTGGATAGCCCTGTGTATAATTGGGTCCCAGGTTACAAATTCCAACGATTGAGTGGGAACTGAACAGCGTGCCCAGTATGTAGTCATTGTAGGGGAGGTATTCAGGCTCCAATAGCTTGTAGGTCGGGATTCCTCTAGGACCATCTTGTTGTAAGGGAAAAACTGCTGGGATTGCAGTGTCAACTTTGCCGTCGTTGGTCGATGGAAAGTGATTAGAAAATCCGGCGAAAGTGCTTGGAATGGACGCCGGATTCATCGGCAAAGCCGAGCGATCCGTTATCCGGGCTGCCGGTGTCATTGAGATCAATGCGGTAGTGGGCTCGAACTTCCTCCATGGCAGTTTCAAACGGGATGGCACCGGGATAGAGCGTACCGGGTGCGTGCGCGCCACGGGTCAAAGTGCGAAGAGTGTCCGCCTCCGCGAATCGTTTGTCCGAAAAAATATAAATGTCTGCGATCGCATGGTCGCCCAGCTTGTGTCCAGGCGTGGTGGCGGGGATCTGCTCGCCGAGAGTGCCAGCCAGTCGATCCTGTTTCAGCCGCTTCAGAAGGGCGACAATCTGACTGTCCGTTGCCTGTTGGGGGACGACGAGTCCGATGGTATTCATCTCTAGGATTGTCGTGTGTATTTTAAAAATGACCGGTGCCGCTTCCGGATCTTCGATGGCCGACACGCTGGGGCCTTCAGTGCCAGTTGCCTGTTTGCTGCGCGAACTCGGCACGAGCAGCGCTACGAACAACCACAGCCCGATCAAGATTCCGAAGACGACGACCAACGGATGCAGACCGGCACGCTTGCCTTCTTGGTACGGTCCCTGATCCTCATTCATGAACATACATCTTTCTTGGGGGCAGCCGTTTCGGGTCGCAGGCGCCGCTTTGCTTCTTCCCAGAGGAGATCCATTTCATCCAACGTCAGATCGGTCAATGAGCGGCCTTGCTCGGTTGCTTGGGCTTCCACGAGATGAAACCGTTCAATGAAGCGATTAGTCGATCGACGGAGTGCCTCTTCCGGATTAACTTTCACGAAGCGAGCGAGATTGACGAGGGAAAAAAGAATATCTCCTAACTCCGCTTCGATGTCCGTCTGCTTGTCAGGTTGTTTTGGAGAGCCTTCTACACTGGCCTGAGCCAGCGCCTTCTTCAGCTCATCCACTTCCTCCATGACTTTTCCGAAGATTTGTTCAAGGCCTGCCGCGCTGTACGGCCAGTCGAATCCGACCCGAGCCGCCCTGGCTTGTGTCTGATAGGCCCGCAACAAAGCTGGTAGAGTTTTTGGTACGCCGTCTAGCGCCGATTGCGTGTTCCCGGCTGCGTTCCGCTCAGTTTGTTTGACCACCTCCCACTGCCGCAATACCTGTTCGCTGTTTGCAAGGGGCGAGGCCCCCGAGTCTGTTCCAAAGACATGGGGATGCCGGCGGATGAGTTTCTCTGTGAGTGTGTCCAGCACATCATCCACGGTAAAGGTACCGTTCTCGGCGGCGATCTGACTGTGGAAGATAACTTGTAATAGTACGTCGCCCAATTCCTCACGGAGTTTGGTCTGATCCCCCTGATCAATAGTTTCCAAGACTTCGTAGGTTTCTTCAAGCAGGTAGGGTTTCAGCGAGTCGTGAGTTTGTTTCCGATCCCACGGACAACCGTTCTGGGCGCGTAGCATCGCCATGATCTCGACCAATTTGGTGAATCGTTCCGACATCAGGCTGCCAATGTATACCGAGAACTGCTGCTGCTTCAATGGCAGGTAGCTATCTTACTTGAATAGTGCAGCGAGCGGCAGGCCAGGGTTGACAGCAGTGGTGTCGTGAACATGTCCTGCGTGTCGGGGGATGGAACCGAAGCTTGCCGGAGGGGTTGGCGGTGAGGCGGTAGATTTTTACCTGATTGAGTGACGGGTCGATGATCCAATATTCAGGGATCCCCTAATTCTCGTAGCGCTGTCGGTTGATCGTTTTATCCAGTTTCCGATTCCCTTCCGAGAGAATTTCAATGATCAAGGCTGCGATGCCATAATGTTGGCGTCAGTCACAATTGCGGCTTGTGCCGTAGACACGAAAATCAGATCCAGCTGCCGCGTGGCAACAACGCACGGTCCCATGACGCGTTAACAGGCGTGCCGCCCACCACGTATCGGGCTCAACTCGAAGCCGGAACTTCTCCTTTGATCGTGTCACATGGGCAGGGGAGCTTACACAGACAGCTTGCTTTCATGTAAAACAACCCAAACAAGGAGGACCAGTTATGGCCAATCTCGATTTGCAAAAGAAGCTCGATAAAATCTTCAAAGCTCATATGGACGCTGAACTCGCTGGTAATCTTGACAAGACATTGGCGACGATGGCGCCCAATCCACATCTTGTGAATGTGCCGACGATGGTGGGAGGTCAGGGCCCGGAAAGCGTGCGAACGTTCTACGCAAAACGGTTGATCGGCCAGTTTTTCCCGCCCGACGTAAAGTTTGAGCTGATCTCACGGACCTACAGCAGCGAGCGGCTTGTTGATGAACTCATCATTTCCTTTACGCATACTACAAAAATCGATTGGATGCTCCCAGGCGTCAATCCAACCGCCAAGCGTGTCGAAGTGGTCTTCGTCGTGATCGTTGGAATAGAGGGTGATAAGGTGTCCTATGAGCACATCATGTGGGATCAAGCAAACGTGCTGGTGCAAATTGGCCTCCTCGACCCAACCGGTCTCCCGGTCACCGGAGCTGGTGCGGCGGGAAAGCTCAGAAATCCCGCTTTGCCTGATCCTTTCTTCAAGGAAGGATAGGGAGGGGGGATAGAAGCCTATACAAAAGTGTCATTAGGGTCACGCTATCAGCAGAAATTCAGAATGTCCCCATTACGTTTTCACATGTTCTGGGCTGTGATGTTGACCTGCGTGTCAGAAGCAGAAATTTGTCAAGAAAAGCCCTCTAACACGGCATGGAAGGTCATTATGAGAACGAGTGTGATGAGAAAAGACGTTGAGGGATGGAGAAGGGGGCAGGGGATATTGTTTAGGAGTGGATTGGCACGCTGTCATAAGGAGTGCATGCGCCACTGTTATATGGAAGTGCAGAATGACTTCAATGGCAGCGGCTTGCGAGGCGATGGGTCCTATGGTAGGGTACCAGCTACGGTGCGGTGAGTGTTTGGAGAGGGGCTGATGGCGGAGCAGGAACAGGGGTTCGTCGTTCGGGATCGGCGGACAAGCGGGGGATCAGATGCCGCGCCACAACCGGCTGCTCAGGCACAACAGACGCCGTCTCAGTCCACGTCAGCGGCCGAAGCACCCCATGAGGATCATCCACGTTCCGTTACCTTTTCTTCCTTCATTATCTCTCTTGGTTCGTCTTCCCTGATGTTGATGGGTGAACAGTTGGACCCTCGCCAGGCCGCGTTACCGGTCAATCTTCCTCAGGCCAAGGAAATCATCGATCTGCTGTCTGTTTTGGAAGAGAAGACGAAGGACAATCTCACTGCAGAAGAGCAGACGGTCTTGCGCGACATGCTCTATGCGCTCCGCATGAAGTATGTCGCGCTCGTCTCGTCAAAGTAGCCGTCTTGTTCCTCTCCCATCCACAGAGGGTTCTATTTTCAGTAAGGGGCGATCATGATCGGGCGGGCTTTGAGTCCGCCTGTAATTCCGTTATAGTGTGCAGGAGTGACGTCGCAAAATCGAGAGTCTGGAGAGGCCGCTCGTATGCCTGAATCTGGCCAGCCCGATTATGGATTGGGCACGGCTCCTATAAGGGTTGAGTTTCCCCAAGTCGATGCGGGCGGGACGAAAGCGCAGCTGCCAGTAGGTGATCGGGAGCATAAGCCCGAACAGAAGAAGCCCCATCTTCGTCCCGTCTGGATCGTCCTGATTCTCTTAATCCCCTGTTTGGCGCTCACGTGGTACTACTCGCAGACGGCAGTGTTGAGCGGGGACGAGAAGGCTTCGTTCCTGCCGACGACTAGCTATGCGGTGGTGCTGCTGCTGGTCAATCTCGATTTGATTGGCCTGGTCGTTCTGACTCTGCTGTTGTCACGCAACTTGATCAAGGCCTATTTCGAACGGCGGCACCGGCTGGTTGGGGCGGAATTTCGCACCAAGCTCATCGCGGCGTTCATCGGATTCTCATTGATTCCAACCGTGCTGCTGGCGATTGTAGCGAGCGGATTTCTCAACAAGGCGGTCGATGTGTGGTTCAGCGAGCAGATTGAACACGTGATGAAAGATGCTTTCGAAGTGGCGAGTCTCCAGCATGCGGGGCATATCGCATTGGCGGTCAACAGCGCGCGGGCGATTGGACGGGAATTGTATCGCGAAGACCTGCTTATTCCGGAACAGCGCGACCTGCTGATTGCCGCGATAGCTCGAAAGCGCATGGAGTATGAGGTTGCGGGAATCGAGGTCTATTCGAACAAGATGGAAACATTGACAAGGGCTCTCGATGTTTCAGTGCCGTCGAGTGTGCTGGATTTGCCGATTAGCCAGCTCGTTCTCCAGGTCATCAATGGGAAACAGGAGTTCACTTCAGTCCAGGAAGCGCAGTCCGGACGTTTGATACGGGCCGCCATTCCGGTGGTCTCCAGCGCGAAACTTGATGAGCTGGCCGGCGTCGTGGTCGTTGAAACCTATGTCTCGGAGTCGCTGTTGACCAAGATGGAAGGGATTACGCGCCAGTATACTGAATACACGCAGATCAAGGAGATGAAAAATCCGATCAAAGCCGGCGCCTATTTGGTGATCGCTATCGTGACGGTGATGATCCTCTTCAGCGCGACATGGTTCGGGTTCTATGTGGCGCGAGGTATTACGGTGCCGATTCGGCGGCTGGCAGAGGCAACAGAAGCGGTTGCGCAGGGGAATCTCATGGTACATGTCGATGCGAAGGCAAGCGATGAAATCGGGACCTTGATCGACTCCTTCAATCGCATGACGCAGGATTTGCAGGGAAGTAAATCGAAACTGGAAGAAACCAATCTTACGCTGCAACAGACCAATGTCGAACTCGACCGACGCCGGGCGTATATTGAAACAGTTGTGGCGACGATTGCCGCCGGCCTGCTGTCGATCGATCGAAGCGGAGTGATTTCGACCTATAATCCGTCCGGAGAGCGAATCTTGGGACTGCCCGAGAATTGGTTGCAGGGGCGCGCGGCGAATGAGGTGTTCAAGAAGTTTGGCCTCGACTTGTTCCAAACGGCCTATGACCGCATGCTGGCCGACGGCTGTAATGACCTGGCGTTGGAAGGGCAATTGGAAGTCCAAGGCAAGCTCATTACGATCCGCTTGAATGGGTCACGCATGAAGGATGAGGCGAACAAAGATCTGGGGTTTGTACTGGTGTTTGAGGACTTGACAGAGTTGCTTAAGGCACAGAAGGTTGCGGCGTGGCAGGAGGTAGCTAGGCGCGTGGCGCACGAAATCAAAAATCCGCTGACCCCCATTCAATTGTCGGCGCAGCGACTGCGCAAGAAGTTCTTCGAGAAGGCGCCAGATCTTGACCGGATATTCGATGAGGCCACGAATATCATTATCGACGAAGTCAGCAGTCTTAAACACATGTTGGATGAGTTTGCGAAATTTGCGCGGTTACCCGCTCCTCAGCTGACGCGCCAGCCACTTCACGATGTGGTGCGTGATGTGGCTGCGCTGTATCAGGCGGCGCAAAAGGACATCGAGCTCGTGCTGGATCTCAATCAGGATCTGCCGCCACTTAATTTCGATCGTGAGCAGTTGAAACAGGTTTTCATCAATTTGTTCGATAATGCCATTCAGGCCATGAATCAAAAAGGCCGACTGTGGGTGACGATGAACTATGACACGAAGCGAAAGCGAGCAGTAGTCACGGTAGCGGACGAAGGCCCTGGTATTGCGCCGGAAGATCAAGCACGGTTGTTTATTCCATATTTTACCCGGAAGAAAACGGGTACTGGATTGGGGTTGGCGATTGTGCGCCGGATCATTACTGACCATGGCGGCCAGATTCAGGCTGGGAATAATCGTCCAAAGGGTGCGGTGTTTACATTCGATTTGCCGATATAGCTCGAAGGAGCAAGAAGCAAGAGGTAAGGAGAGGGGAGATATGTCAGCATCGATTCTAATTGTGGATGATGAGGATGCGATCCGCACCTCGCTGCGCAGCATTCTGGAAGATGAGGGGTACCAGGTGGCGGTGGTATCCAATGGACACGATGCGCTGAAGATTTGTGGGACCGATCCGCCGGATTTGATGATGTTGGATATTTGGATGCCGGAGCTGGATGGCTTGGAGACACTCCGCCGGGTGAAAGAGTTTGTGCCGACGATGCAAGTTATGATGATGTCGGGCCATGGGTCGATCGAGACGGCGGTCAAGGCTATCAAGTTCGGGGCCTACGACTTCATCGAGAAGCCATTGTCGCTCGAAAACGTGATGCTTCGGGTCAGACACGCCTTGGCACAGTACCGATTGGAGCAGGAGAATCGGACTCTGCGGACCAAGGTGCAACAAAAGTTTGAGCTCGTCGGCCAGTCCCCGGCAATGCAGCAGATGCGGCAATTGATCGAGACGGCCGGTCCCACGAACAGCCGTGTGCTGATTGAGGGTGAGAGCGGCACCGGGAAGGAACTGGTGGCTCGCGCCATCCACATGCACAGCTCCAGAGCGGAGCATCCCTTTGTGGCCGTCAATTGCGCCGCGATTCCAGAAACACTGATTGAAAGCGAATTGTTTGGCCATGAGAAGGGGGCATTTACCGGTGCCACCACGATGAAGCGGGGACAATTTGAGCAAGCGGACAAGGGCACTCTCTTTCTCGATGAAATTGGCGATATGAGCCTCACTACACAGGCCAAGGTGCTGCGGGCATTACAGGAACAACAGTTCACGCGAGTCGGTGGGACCAAATTGATGAAGGTGGACGTGCGAGTGCTGGCCGCGTCGAACAAAAACTTGGAAAAAGAAATTGGCAGGGGGCTATTCCGTGAAGACTTGTTCTACCGCCTCATTGTCGTGCCGATCGCGGTTCCGCCGTTGAGGGAGCGGCGGGAGGATATTCCACTGTTGGTGTCGCATTTCATGAAACTGCATGTCCAGGAACAGGGGTTGCGGATGAAGGAGCTCTCGGTGGAAGCGATGGCGATGTTGCAACAGTATGAATGGCCCGGGAACATCAGGGAACTGCGAAACCTGATCGAACGATTGATGATCATGGTGCCGGATCCGGTGATCGATGGTTCACAGGCGGCGATGGCGTTGCAAGGCCGCACAGCAGGGCCGGCTAATGTTGGGCTTCAGTCTACGATGCCGCTTTTGTCGAAATCCTATGATTCGCTCAGAGACGCGAGGAATGCGTTTGAAAAGGAATACATCAGCCGAAAATTGCGTGAGCACCATTGGAATATTTCGCGAACCGCCGACGATTTGAAGATCGAGCGCAGCCACTTGCACCGGAAAATTAAGTTGCTGGATGTGGAGATGCGGCCGGAGGGATGATACGGAGCGGTGGGCCATTTCTTTGCGCACCAACCGCCCACCTCTGATGAGTTAATTAATCCAGTAGGGTGAACGATGTGCGCGATGGCTGCGCGCAATCAGAAAAAATCCGTCACCACGTATTTCAAGAGAAAAGTGAAATTGGATGGTCCTTTCATTCCATTGACCCCAGCTACAATTCTCCTCTACGATGACGCCCCCATGACAACCTATCGTGAAGCTGGCGTGGATATCGAGGCGGGCGACGAATTTGTCGACCGCATCAAACCGCTCGTCCGTTCGACGTTCCGTCCAGAAGTGCTCACCGATCTGGGTGGCTTCGGCGGGCTGTTCGGACTGCAGTCCCATAAGTACAAAGAGCCGGTGTTGGTGTCCGGTACGGACGGGGTTGGGACCAAACTGAAGATCGCCTTCATGATGAATCGCCATGACACAATCGGTATCGATCTTGTCGCCATGTGTGTCAATGATATCGCCGTGAGCGGTGCCGAGCCGCTGTTTTTTCTCGACTATTTTTCGACTGGTAAACTGTCCGTGGCGAAGGCGCAGGAGGTCGTAAAAGGCATCGCCGAGGGCTGCCGCCAAGCGGGGTGTGCTTTGATCGGCGGAGAAACGGCGGAGATGCCGTCGATGTATGCAGAGGGCGAGTATGACTTGGCTGGGTTTGCGGTTGGGGTAGTTGAGAAGGCAAGAATCATCGACGGCAAATCCATTAGGGCTGGTGACGCGATCATCGGGCTGGCATCGACGGGATTGCACAGTAACGGCTATTCGTTAGCTCGCCGTGTGTTGTTTGACCAGGCGAAGTTGTCGACGGAGAGTCGGCTTCCTGAGCTTGATCGTTCGTTGGGCGAGGTGCTGCTTGCACCGACCAGAATTTATGCGAGGCAGATCTTGTCACTCATTCAGGAATGCGCCATCAAGGGGATCGCGCATATTACAGGCGGAGGAATCACGGAAAATCTTCCGCGCGTATTCCCGGAAGGGGTGGGAGCTAAAATCCACCGTAAGATGTGGCCGGTGCCGCCGATCTTTGGCGTGATGAGTCGCTTGGGAAGTGTGAGTCGCGAAGAAATGTATCGAGTATTTAACATGGGAGTCGGATTGATTCTGGTGGTGCCCCAGGACTCGGTGTCCGCCGTGCTTGTTAAAATCGCCGCGTTGGGGGAGCGAGGGTGGCTAATCGGGGAGATGGTGCCTTCGGTGGGAAAAGAGCTCGAGGTAGAGTATGTCGATTGATCGGGCGGCGCCGCTCCGTGTCGCGGTACTGGCGTCAGGCCGTGGGTCTAACTTGCAGACGATCATCGATGCGATCGCGGCGGGCCAGATCCAGGCGACCATAGTTGCTGTCATCAGTAATAAGCGAGATGCGCCGGCACTGGAGCGGGCGCGTGCGCATGGATTGCTGGATCTCTTCATCGATCCGAAACCATTCGCCGGACGGCCTGATAGCCGCGATGCCTATGACCGAGCCATACTTGAAATTTTGGAACAACGTCATGTTGAATTGGTATTGCTCGCTGGATACATGAAGATCGTGACCGGCGTGCTCGTGAATGCCTATGTCAATCGGATGATGAATATTCATCCGTCCCTCTTACCGTCATTTCCAGGGTTAGATGTGCAGAAGAAAGCGATCGACTGGGGTTGCAAGCTGGCCGGTTGCACGGTGCATTTTGTGACGGAAGGGATGGACGAAGGACCGATTATCCTCCAAGCAGCCGTCCCGATTCTTGACGGCGATACGCCTGACGCCCTCGCGGCACGAATCCTTGTGCAGGAACACAAGATTTTCCCTCGCGCCGTGCAACTCTTCGCCGAACGCCGCCTCCGTGTCGAAGGCCGCCGCGTCGTCATCGACGGCGCCAAGCCGAATGGCGAGGCCATCTGCAGCCCATTCTAGCAGTTTCTATCGTTCGTTAGACGGCTCCAAGCGCGGCAGGTAATGCTCGAATTGTTAACGGCGCATATCCCTCAGCACGATTGCTCATCAGCACATTAGCTTTGCGGTTTTCCGTCACGACTTGCTGCACCAAGGTCACCGCGTCTTTTCTCATTTCCGGTAGTTCCCCCACGATCTTGTTATAGGGCGCTGCCCGTATTTTTACCGCTTTATAGGTCATGTGTAAGGAGGTAAGAAGTCGGAAGACCGTGAACGGTGCTGTGAAGTGTTCCATCCGCCGATGCGGTTCCGCCAATAGCGGTATCTAGGACCAGTAGTTTTAGACATACGCTACACTGTGCGTCTCTACGATCTGGCCATAGGTAGGGTCGAGTAACGCTGGGTTTCGGATTTTCACTGCATAGGGGAAGTCCGTCGGCAGTGGGCTGAAAAGGCATCGAGCCGTCCGCAAAACTTCTACGGCGGCATGCCATCCTGTTGGAATTCGAACAAGAAAGGGCCGGTATGGGGCGTAACATTGTGCCTCTCGGTAGGGAGTCAGTACGAGATTGTTGAACAGGTTGGGGTCAAGAAAGCGGGGATTCAGTTATCCTGCCGTAACCCCGTAGCGAACATGTTTCGCAAAGGCAGGAATCGTGATGTCCTCCTAGACTGTACAACACATCACAAAGTGTCAGGGACTTGTTGCAAGTAGCGGCGTAGTTGTCCGGCTGTCGGTGGTCGGTAGAATGTTGAGGCGTTTCCCACCGTGCAAAAGAGCGACTCACCGTTGGAGAGATATTGGCAGTACTCGCCCAAACACTCCCACGCGAATGCTGCCTTGACGTAGGATTTCTTGTAGGTCTGGCCTTGCCAGCCTTCGTAGGTCCAGGTAGAGGTGCCGAATCGAACCAGCGGAGAGCTCGTTAGAGATAAGGAGTCTACGAGGATCG